>Ga0155495_1124_pt1 | contig 104351 bp, 87 predicted proteins | sample RifCSPhighO2_12_FD_107153 | JGI IMG/M metagenome (GOLD analysis project Ga0155495, IMG submission 107153) | Burkholderiales bacterium RIFCSPHIGHO2_12_FULL_69_20
GTCTCGGCCTGCAACGACGGGTTGGACAGGTAGGTGTAGGGGCCCTCGTCCTCCTGGTAGCCCGGTGTGATCTGCTTGAGCGTGGGCGCCTTGAAGCCGTGGCTGTAGCCGCCCTTGAGCACCCACTGCGGCGCCACCCGCCAGACGGCGTACAGGCGCGGGCTCCATTCGCTGCCAAAGCGCTGGTGCGCATCGTGGCGCAGGCCGGCGGTGAAGGTGAGCGCGCGTGACCAGGTGATCTCGTCCTGCAGCAGCAGCGAGCGGTGCTCGGACTCGGCGCTGCCCCCCGGCAGGCCTACGTTGCGCAGCGACTCCTGGCGCAACTCGGCGCCGGCACTGAGCAAGTGGCCAGCGCGCGGCTGGCCCGACAGCTGCACCTCGGCAACGCGGTCGGCCAAGCGGTTGGGCCGCAGCGCGGCCACGCCGTTGTCGCGCTGGTTGCGCATCGCCAGCCGGCTCTCGTAAGCGCGCACGGTGCTGCGCCAGTCGCCGTCGCCGCCCCAGTCGGCGCCCCAGGTCAACGCGGCATGGTCGCGGTCCAGGTCGGTCACCGACTGGAACAGGCGCCGGCGCCCGCTGCGCTCGATCTGGTCGGCCCAGCGCTGCTCCTGCCCCCAGCGCTGCTCCAGCTCCAGCGCGTGGCCGCTGGCCGGCGCCCAGCGCAGGCGCCACGAGACCTCCTGCTTGTGTCGGCCTTCCAGATCGGACAGACGCGGGTCCAGCGCCGAGGCCACCGCCTGCCGGCGGCTGTCGGACACCGACAGGCCGGCGCGCAGGCCCTCGCCCAGTGGGCCCGACACGCTGGCCGAGGCCCGGTGGCCCTCGCCGCCACGATCGCTGGTGGTCTGGCTGCCTTGCACCGCCGCACGGCCTTCGAACTGCGCCGCCAGCGGCCGTGTGAACACCTGCACCACGCCGCCCAGCGCCTCGGCGCCGTACAGCACCGACAGCGGGCCGCGCACCACCTCGATGCGATCGATCTGGTCCATCGCCACACCATCGAGCTGGAAGTCGGAATGGCCGATCACGCCGTCGCTGGCGCTGATGCGCCGGCCATCAACCAGGAACAAGGTGTGCCGTGGATCCATGCCACGCAATGCCAGCGCCTTGCGCCCGGCAATCGTGCGGCCGAACACCGCCACGCCGGTCTCGCCACGCAGCGCTTCGAGCAGGTTGTCGGCGCCGCGCTGCGCGATGTCCTCGGCCGTGACCACGCTCATCGCGGCGGGGGCATCGGCCAGCGGCATGGCATGGCGCGTGGCGCTGACCACCACGGTCTGCAGGGGCGCGCCCGGTTCGGCCGCCAGTGCGGGCGCGCCGGCCAGGGCCAGCAACGCGGCCGCGGCCAGCCAGGTGAGACGGGGATGGTGCAAGACGGAGTGCATGGGGTCGGCAGGTGGGGACAGGATGGCCCGGAGCATCCCTCTTGACGCGCGTCACATCCTTGAACTGGTTCAGCTTTGGGCCGATTGCGTCGGCGAGGCGAGGCCCGGTTGATCTGCGGCAAGGCTTGGTCATTGACGCGCTTGAGCTTGAACCAGTTCAAGGAACACGATACGACAAAGGCAGACATTGCTGGCCAGTAAACCGCGATTCTCAACAGCCAAAGGAAGCACCATGACGGCCCTGAAATTCAATCCCCTCGCCACCTATGCCGCCCTGGCGGCGGCGCTGCTGATCGCCACCCCGCTGGCCCAGGCCCAGGACAAAAAGGCCGTGACGCCGGCCGAGATGAACTACCAGGCCGGTGGCTCGCCACTGTCCACCGAGCCGATGTACCAGAGCAGCAATCCCAAGGCGCCGGCGATGACGGTGGCCGAGTTCGAATCGGCCCGCAAGATCTACTTCGAACGCTGCGCCGGCTGCCACGGTGTGCTGCGCAAGGGCGCCACCGGCAAGCCGCTGACACCCGACCTGACGCAGTCCAAGGGCACCGACTACCTGAAGGTCTTCATCGCCTACGGCTCACCCGCGGGCATGCCCAACTGGATGACCTCGGGCGAGATGGACGAGAAGACCGTCGACCTGATGGCGCGCTACATCCAGCACGACGCGCCGGTGCCGCCCGAGTTCGGCATGGCGCAGATGAAGCAGACCTGGAAGGTCATCGTGCCGCCGGACCAGCGGCCGACCAGGAAGATGAACAACTTCAACATCGACAACATCTTCTCGACCACGCTGCGCGACACCGGCGAGGTGGCGCTGATCGACGGCGACACCAAGCAGATCATCAACATCGTCAAGACCGGCTACGCGGTGCACATCACGCGCACCTCGGCCTCGGGCCGCTACCTGTTCGTGATCGGGCGTGATGCCAAGATCAACATGATCGACCTGTGGATGCCCATGCCCGACAACGTGGCCGAGGTGCGCATCGGCCTCGAGGCGCGCTCGGTGGACACCAGCAAGTACAAGGGCAAGGAGGGCGACTTCACCGACAAGCTGGCGATTGCCGGCGCCTACTGGCCGCCCCAGTTTGTGATCATGAAGGGCGACACGCTGGAGCCGATGAAGATCGTCAGCACCCGCGGCATGGTGGTGGGCACGCAGGAATACCACCCCGAGCCGCGTGTGGCCAGCATCGTGGCCAGCCACTTCAAGCCCGAGTTCGTGGTCAACGTCAAGGAGACCGGCAAGACGCTGATGGTGGACTACAGCAACCTCGACGCACTGAAGGTCACCGAGATCGGCTCGGCGCCCTTCCTGCATGACGGTGGCTGGGATTCGAGCAAGCGCTACTTCATGGTGGCCGCCAACAACAGCAACAAGATCGCGGCGATCGACGCCAAGGACGGCAAGCTGGCCGGCCTGACCGAGGTCGGCAAGATCCCGCACCCGGGCCGTGGCGCCAACTTCATCCACCCGAAGTTCGGTCCCGTCTGGGCCACCGGCCACCTGGGTGACGAGACCATCTCGCTGATCGGCACCGACCCGAAGAAGCACAAGGCGTACGCCTTCAAGGAGGTGATGAAGCTCAAGGGCCCGGGCGGCGGTGCACTGTTCATCAAGAGCCACCCCAAGAGCACCCACCTGTACTCCGACACGCCGCTGAATCCCGATCCGAAGCTGTCGCAGTCGGTGGTGGTGTTCGACATCAAGAACCTCGACAAGGGCTATGTCACGCTGCCCATCGCCGAGTGGGCGGGGCTGACCGATGACGGCGCCAAGCGCGTGGTGCAGCCCGAGTTCAACAAGGCGGGCGACGAGGTGTGGTTTGCGGTGTGGAGCGCCAAGAACAAGCAGAGCGCGCTGGTCATCGTCGATGACAAGACGCTCAAGCTCAAGGCCGTGATCAAGGACCCGCGCCTGATCACGCCGACCGGCCACTTCAACGTGCACAACACCCAGCACGACGTGTATTGAAGCGATGCAACGGGCGGACCCGGGCGTGGTGAAACCATGACCGGGCTGGCCCGTGGCTGGGGGCTTGCGCTGCTGGTGGGCGCTGGCTTGGCCGCGCTGGCCGCAACCGACGCCACCCTTGCCGCCACCCCGGCCCAACCCGGGGTGGCGGCTTCGTTTCGGCAACCCGACGGGGCGACAACTTTCACGCTGGTCACCCTGCCCGGCCGCCTGCAGCTGCGTGACGCCACCGGGCAAGTGCTGCGCGACTGGCCGGTGCAGGACGCGCAGGGCGGGCGCGGCGACGTGCTGGCGGCTTTCGAGGCGCCGCAGCGCCGCAGCTTCGTGGTGGCGCTGCGCGGCCTGCCCGAGTTGTGGGAGATCAGTGTCGACCCCGCGGCCGAGCCGATCTTCGACGGCCTGGTGCACGACTACCGCATGGGCGAGGGCCTGCCGCGGCCGGGCTTTCTGGGCATCCGCCGCAGCCGGCTGGCGCAGCCCTGGGTGGCGGCCTTCTACGATGCGCGGGTGCCCTGGCTGGTGGGCGCCGAGGCGCCCGATCCGCCCACCGGTGCGATGACGGCCGTGGTGCTGCACCTGGACATCCGCCGCGCCATGGCCCGCCTGCCGTTGCCAGTGCCCGTGCCGGGCGCCTCGGCGCTGGCCGGCGCTGCGCTGTGGGATGCCGGACCGGGCAGCCCGCGCTGGCAGCTGGCACTGCCCGCCGCCCAGGGCTGGGCGGTCTACGACACGCAACGCTGGACGCTGCTACGTCACGCCAGCAGGCCGCGCTGATCGGTCGGCAGCGTCAGGGGCTGGGGTAGCGCGACAGCCGGTCGGCGTCGAGGATGTGGATGTCGCGCTTGTCCACCTCGATCAGCTTGGCGGCTTCCAGCTCGTGCAGCACGCGCGAGAAGTATTCGGGCGTCAGCGACAGGCGCGAGGCGATCACCGCCTTGCTGACCGGCAGCGACACGGTGATGACCTCGCCGCTGACGCAATCCTCGGCCGTCTGGTCGCGCAGCAGGTAGCCGATCACGCGCTGCATGCCGCTGTGCAGGGCGTAGGCCTGCACGTCGTGCACCAGGCCGTGCAGCCGGCGCGAGATGCCGGCCAGCATGCGCATCGCAAAGCGCGCGTCCTGCTCGATCTCCTGCACCACCGCCTGCTTGCCCACGCTGAGCACCAGCGAATCGGTCAGCGCCTGGGCGTTGATGATGTAGGGCTGGCCGGTGAACATCAGTGCCTCGGCGAAGCTGGCGCCCGGGCCCAGCAGCTCGATCACCTTCTCCTGGCCGGCGGGCGACACGGCATACAGCTTGACCTGACCGGTGACCGTGACGTGGAACTCCTCGCAGGGCTGGCCGACGCTGAACAACGTCTCGCCACGCGCCAGGCGGCGCAGGTGGCAGCCCTGGGCCAGGCGCTCGAGTTCAAGCCGGCTCAGGTCGCTGAACAAGGGCAGCACCGCCAGGTAGCGTGGCAGGTCGAAGGATCGAATGTCCACAACGGTTCCGTTGAATTCAATCCACGATTGTGACGGAAGCCCGCTGGCCACTGCGCCGGGCGGCGCGGACCTGCCGGTTGCCGGCGCTTGCCCGGCCGCCAGGCCGGTCATGCGGCGCGCTCGCCCCGGGTCAGGCTGGCATACACCGCGGCCAGCCGGGTCGGCAGTTCGGCCGGCCGCTGCACCTGGGCCCAGCCGCGGCGGCCGAACAGGTGGGGCAGGTAGTCGTGCGCCTCTTCGTCGATGCTCAGGCAGAACGGCAGCAGACCGGCGGCGCGCGCCTCCAGCACCGCATGGCGTGTGTCTTCCAGGCCCCAGCGGCCTTCGTAGACGTCGATGTCGTTGGGCTTGCCGTCGGTCAGCAGCAGCAGCAGGCGCTGGCGCTCGGGCCGCGCGGCCAGGCGTTTGGTGGCCAGCCGCAGCGCGGCACCCATGCGGGTGTAGTAACCCGGCTTGATGGCGCCCACGCGAGCCTGGGCGGCCGCGTTCCAGGGCTCGTCGAAGCCCAGCAGGTGCTGCATGCGCACATGGCCGCGCTTGACCGAGCTGAAACCCAGCATCGAAAACGCATCGCCGGTGCCGGCCAGCGCCTCGCCGAAGACGAACATCGACTCGCGGATCACGTCGATCACCCGCGCGTGATCGTTGACATACGCGTCGGTGGACAGCGACAGATCGGCCAGCAGCAGCGTGGCCAGGCTGCGCTCGCCGCGGGTGCGGCGGTTGAACACCGGTGGGTCGCCCGGCGTGGCGCCGCCGCGCACCTCGCTGCTGTGGCGCACCCAGGCGTCGAGGTCGAGGTCGTCGCCGTCGGCGCAGGCGCGCTGCCAGTGCGCACCGGCGCGCAGCACCTCCAGGCGCCGGCGGATGCGCCGCGCGGTGGCGCGCAGCGCCGGCGGCGGCACATAGGGTGCGCCGGGCAGCGCCATCACCGTGGCCACGTGGCAGTGGTCGGCGCGCAGGCGCTGCTGCTTCCAGTCCCACTCGGGCAGGGTTTCACCGTCGCCCAGCGGCTGGTCGTCGGCGCTGGCGCTGGGCAGGTCGAGGTCGAACTTCACCCGCGAGGCCGGCGCGGCGCCGTCGCGGCTGAGGGTGAGCTGCTCCATGTCGTCGGCCGCGGCCTGGGCCTGGCCGTCGTCCTCGTCGTCGGTGGCCCGGTCCAGCGGCACATGCTCGCTCCAGGTCATCAGCGATTCGGCGCGTGAAGGCAGCAGCAGCGGCGCTCGGCCCGAGGGCTTCTCGGCACGGCGGGTGCGGCGGCGGGTGGGGCTGCTGGCGACGTCTTGCTCGGCATCACTTCGGGCGGCGGCCGCGCCGGGGTCGGCGGCGCGCGCCGCGTTGTCAGCCGCGTGGCCGGGCAAGGCCTCCAGCCACAGCCAGACCGGCGCCACGTCGGTGGGCGTGATCGTGCCTTCGTGCGGCGCCGCCGGCATCCCCCGCAACGTGGCCTGCACCCGGGCTTCGGCCAGCGCCGCGGGGCCCTTCAGGCTGTCGGGGGCCGGGCGCTGGGCCAGGTGCGCCGCCAGCAGCCGCTGCCAGCGCGGCCGCAAGCCGGGGCAGCGCGCCAGCGCACGGGCCGTGGCCGCGGCATTGCCGGCGATCCAGTCATCACCGGGCACATGCACCGCGGCCAGCGCGGCCAGCCAGAGGTAGAGGTCGCGGTTCAGTGTGGCATCGTCGAACAGGTCGATCACTGGCGGCAGCGCCAGCGTGTCGCCGTCGAGCCGCGCCACCGCGGCGCGCTGGCCGCTGCCGGCCAGACGCTGCAGCCAGCTGCGCGGCCCGCACCACCGGCGGCATGGAACAGCAGGCCCGCTGCGCGCTGCACCGCCGGCAGCGCCACCGCCTGCGCGGCAAAACCGGGGTCGGCCGCCCGGGTGATGAGGCGGTGCCAGCGCTCGCCGATCCACTCTTCCATGTCAGCGGTCGGTGGTCGATTCTTCCCTGCGCTGGCGCAAGGTTTCTTTCACCGCATCGAGCCCCACCTTCCATTCCAGGTTGGGGGCGCGGTCTTGCGAGGCGTGCGAGCTGTCGCATTCGGTGATGCACTGGCCGCACTGCACGCAGGCAAACATCATGCGTTTGATGTTGCGCGGCGCCAGCCGCATCGGGCAGGCATGGTCGCAGGCCACGCCATCGGGCGACTTCTCGGTGCTGCAGCTGCGGCAGTCGCGGGCGCGGTTGCGGTCGAAGGCGATCACCAGGCCCTTGGGGTTGGCCATCCAGGCCAGGCTCTGGAACAGGCCTACCGCGCAACCGTAGCGGCAGAACAGGTGGCGTGCGAACAGAAATTCGGCGGTGAACACCGCGCTGGCGATCACCAGAAAGCGTGCCTGGTTGGGCGTCAGCGTGCCGGCCACCAGGTTGCCCCACACCAACGCCGGCGGCAGCAGGTAGGTCAGCAGCGTGATCGCCCACAGGAAGCCGAAGATCGCGCAACTGAGCGCGAACAGCGGCCACCAGCGCTTGTCGGGCTGGCGCCCGGCGCGCGGCGTGGCATGGCGGTCCCACAGGCTCAACTTGCCGGTGGCGCGGTGCAGCAGGTCGTTGAGCGACTCCACCAATGAAAAATGCGGGCAAAGCCAGCCGCAGTACAGCCGGCCGTACTTGTAGGCCACGGTCATGAAGATCGCCACCAGCGCCAGCGCCGGCAGGATGCCGCGGCCGATGATGGACAGCGCGGCCTGGGTGGCGGTGGCCTCGCCGCGCAGGAAGGCATCGATGCCCAGGTGCCAGCGAAAACCCAGCACCCACAGCTGGGTCTCGGTCAGATCGAAGCGCAGCAGGTTCAGCGCCGGTGCCGCCAGAAACAGCGCGAAGAAGCCCAACTGCAGCCCGCGCCGCAACTGCTGCAGCCGCGCCAGGCGGCGCAGCTCGGGGCTGGGGGCGGCCTGCAGCAGGACCGCGGCGCGTTCAGCCGACATGCGTCACTCCACACCGACCACGGCGCGCACCACCTCGGCCAGCGCCACGGCGGTGTCGGCATCGTCGGTCAGCGCATCGACGATGGCCGCGTTGCAGGCCATGGGCAACGCCATGCCGGCGGCCACCAGCCGTGCGGCCATCACCAGCAACCGGGTGCTGGCGGTTTCTTCCAGATCGTGCTCGGTGAGCCGGCGCAGCGCTTGCGCCAGCTGCACCAGTTGCGCTGCGGTGGCGGCGGTGCAGCCACTCTCGGCCTGCACGATCGCGCGCTCGACCGCGGCTTGGGGGTAGCCCAGCGTCAGCGCCACGAAGCGCTGGCGCGTGCTGGGCTTCAGGCCCTTCAACAGGTTCTGGTAGCCTGGGTTGTAGCTGATCACCAGCATGAAACCGGGCGCGGCGGCCAACAGCTCGCCGGTGCGCTCGACCGGCAACACACGCCGGTCGTCAGCCAGCGGGTGCAGCACCACGGTGGTGTCCTTGCGTGCCTCGACCACCTCGTCGAGGTAGCAGATCGCGCCCTGGCGCACCGCCCGCGTCAACGGCCCGTCGTGCCACACCGTGTCGCCGCCGCCGATCAGGTGGCGGCCCACCAGGTCGGCCGCGCTCAGGTCGTCGTGGCAGCTCACGGTGATCAGCGGGCGGCCCAGCCGCGCCGCCATGTGCTCGACCAGCCGCGTCTTGCCGCAGCCGGTGGGGCCCTTGATCAGCAGCGGCAGCCGCGCGGCGTGGGCCTGCTCGAACAGCGCGCACTCGGCGCCCTGCTCGGCGTAGTACGGCGTGGCCGCCAGCTGCCGGGCACTGGTCATTTCCATGATGCCGGCCTCAGGCTGCCCGCAGACGGGCATTGAGGTTCACCTCACGCTCGTCGGCCGCCGGGCCGATGAAGAAGCTGGCCAGGTACACCAGCAGCCCCATCAGGAACATCACGCCGCCGCCGACGCGGATCCAGTAGAAGAAGCGCAACTGGTCCTGCGTGGCCATGAAGCCCATCGCGCCTTCGGTGGGCATGCGCTGCAACCACACCTGCAGCACGCCGGCACCGGTGAGCGCCAGCACCATCACGCCCATGCCGATGGTCATGATCCAGAAGCTCCACATCTCCCAGCCCTGCGCGCGGCGCGAGTTGGCCTCACGGCCACGCAGCAGCGGCATGGCGTAGCTGATCATCGCGATCACCACCAGCACGTAGGCGCCGTAAAAGGCCAGGTGGCCGTGCGCCGCGGTGATCTGGCTGCCGTGGGTGTAGTAGTTGACCGGGCTCAGCGTGTGCATGAAGCCCCACACGCCCGCGCCCAGGAAGCCCATCACCGCCGTGCCCACGGCCCACAGCACCGCCGCCTGGTTGGGGTGCTCACGCTTGCGCCGCTGCACCATGTTGAAGGCGAACAGCGTCATCATGAAGAACGGGATCGGCTCGAACGCCGAGAACACGCTGCCCACCCACAACCAGTAACCCGGCAGGCCGATGAAGAAGAAGTGGTGGCCGGTGCCCAGGATGCCGGTGACCAGCGCCATCGTGACGATCAGGTACAGCCACTTGTCGATCACCTCGCGGTCGACCCCCGTGGTCTTGATCAGCACGTAGGCCAGCAGCGCGCCCAGGATCAGCTCCCAGGTGCCTTCCACCCACAGGTGCACCACGAACCACCAGTACATCTTGTCGCGCACCAGGTTGCTGGGGTTGACGAAGGAAAACAGGAACATCAGCGCCAGGCCCCACAAGCCCATCAGCAGCACCAGGCTGATCGCCGTCTTGCGACCCTTCAGCACCGTCATGCTGATATTGAAGAGGAAGCCCAGCGCGACGATGACGATGCCGACCTTGGTCGGCAAAGGTTGTTCGAGGAACTCGCGTCCCATCGTCGCCAGGAGGTCGTTGCCCGTCATCTCGGCCAGCGTGGCATAGGGCACCAGCAGATAACCCAGGACGGTGGCGGCACCCGCGGCCAGGAAGATCCAGAACAGGATCTTGGCGAACAGCGGGCTGTACAGCTCGGTCTCGGCCTCCTCGGGGATCAGGAAGTAGGCCGCTCCCATGAAGCCCATCAACAGCCAGATGATCAGCAGGTTGGTATGCACCATGCGGGCGATGTTGAACGGGATCGCCGGGAACATCAGGTCGCCGATGACGTACTGCAGGCCCAGCGTGAGGCCGAAGACGATCTGGCCGACGAACAGGCCGATGGCGGCGATGAAATACAGCCGGGACACCGACTGCGACTGGAATTTGAGCGTTGCGATTTTCATGGGGATGCTCCTCATCCTTCGATGTTCGGAGGCCACTTTTCAGTGTTGATGCCGTTGGTCCACTTGAGGAACTCGGTCAGGTCGTCGAGCTGCGCATCGGTGAAGTGGAAGTTCGGCATCTGCCGGCGGCCGGGCGCGCCGGTGGGCTGCGACTTGATCCAGGCCTTGATGAAATCCGGCCCGCGGCGCTGGTAGACGTTGCCCAGCTCGGGCGCGAAATACGCCCCCTCGCCCAGCAGCGTGTGGCAGCCGATGCAGTTGCGGGTCTCCCACAGGTGCTTGCCGCGCACCACGGCCGGCGTCAGCTCGGCCACGTTGCTGCGCGCGGGAATGCGGGTTTCGGTGTCAAAGATCAGCGCCGCAAACAGCAGCACGAAGAACAGCGTGCCACCGTAAAAGATGTTGCGGGCCATCTGGCTGGTGAAGCCTCGGCTCATGGGGTCCTCCGACCGTCGATTGGGATGTCGGAAGCCTAGCGATTTGGTCAACAATTTCCTTGAACCGGTTCAAGGAAAGGGCCGAAGCCGGGATTCAGCGGCGCGGCGGCACGTCCCCTACGATGCAGGCCCCCAACTCGGCCCCACCTGCAGGCCGCGCGCAGCCCGAAAGACGCCCCTTGTCGAACGAAGCAAAACCCAGCGCGCCCAGTGCTGCCGAGCGGGCGCAGGCCGGCCACACGCCCATGATGGCCCAGTACCAACGGGTGAATTTCCAGGCCGCGTATATCCTGGGGATCACGGCGTAACTCTCTCCACCAGTCTCCCTGAAGTGCCCTTGGTGCCTGGCGGCACTTGAATGCAAGTGTCGACGCCTGAACCGGCCACAGGGACGACGGGTGCAGGACCTCGAAAGCTGATGCTGGCAGGCAGCACAAGGCCCAAAGCGCGCAACTTGGTCGCGCGGCTGAACGTCAGCCATCTGGCGGTCAGCCGACATCGGACTTGCACTGATGTGAACCCGGAGTCGGCCAGGAGCGGCCCGTCGTTGCGCTGTCAAGCGGCCGTTCGGATCAGCCCTGAGCGTCCAGACGCGTGGTCATGCGGTTCACCGCTTCGGCCAGCGGCGGCAGGTCCTTCTCGACAACCAGCCAGACCGCCCCGAGGTCAACGCCCAAGTAACCATGCACGATCACGTTGCGAAACCCGGCAAGTTCGCGCCACGGCGTCTGCGGCTCGGTGCCCTTGATCTCGCTGGACAAACGCTGGCTCGATTCGGCCAAGGTCTGCAGATTGCGGATCACCGCGTCTTGAACCAGACGCGACGTGTCGAATCGGGCGCGATCGGCGTTCGTGTACTCCCGGATCCGGTCCAGGCACTCGCGCATGTGCGCCAGCAAAACCCGGTCGGCCTCGGGGCCTGGGTTCACAGCGGCACCGCGCTGGCCACCACGCGATCACGCAGCGCAGGGTGCAAGCTCGCTTCGGTGACGATATCCACGCGACGGCCCAGCAGCTCCTGCGCATCCAGCAACAGGCCACCCAAGGCGAGGCCGCTGGTCCCTGGGCACAGGGTCACCAGCAGATCAACGTCACTGTTGTCGCTGCCGTCGCCGCGGCTCATCGAGCCGAAGACCCGGACACCCGTGACACCGCGCCTGCGTGCCAATGCCAGCAGTTCGGCGCGGTGGGTTTCGATCAGCGGATGCATACGAGGCAGTGTAGCCATCCAGCGCCGGCCGACACTCACCGACTGACGCGCCATGGCGGGGTGCCCGGGCCCGACAGCATCGTGAAAGGGTCGAAGCCCTCGAAGCGTCAAAGCCTCAACGAGGCCGCCTTCTCAAGGCCACCGTCACCACGCCCAAGCCCATCATCAGCATCGCCCAAGTCTGTGGCTCTGGACTTGAAGGGGTCGCATCCGGGCGCTCAGCTTTGACTTTTCAGTGACCGACCTACGACAGGTTACTGACCCTCACCGAGCCACGATGGCTGTTGCTACATTGCCGAATGCCAGCACAAGCAAAGGGCAGCTTGGCACCTCCTTGCGGCCCAGCCCGGGTGCCGGTTCATGCCGCGACATTCTCATGATGGAGAACATGTCGATGCGCACATCGGCAAATGGACACAAGACGCCGCCAGCGTCATCACGTTCGACCAGGCCCAGTTCGGTCAGCACCCGCACATCTTCGTACACCCGCTTGGCGTCGCGGCCGGCTCGCCGGGCCAGTTCACGCACCGCCATCGCGCCCTGCCCCTGCAAGGCGGTGACCAGTGCCCAGCGGCGTTCGGTCAGTCTGCCGAAAAACGCGCCGGGGCATTCGAAGTTCAGTGTCTCGCCTTGGTCTCTGTCGGCCTGACCGGCCTTGCCTGCTTGCCGCAAGGCCGCGCGCCAATCGGGCGTCATGGTGATGGTGAGCGCGCGTCGTGTCGTCATGGCGTTCTCCTTGCCGCATCCACGGCGGCGATGAAATCTTCCACCAAGGCGTCAACCGTGGTGAAGTTGTATAGGTGATGCAAAAGCCGCATGCAGTCGTAAGCGCCGGCCAGTCAATGATTTTTCTGATCGAGCCCTCGGCGGATGTCGCCCCACGATAATTCCCCAGTACCGGACGGGCGACTTCATTGAGATCGCCGCGACACGCAGCCAAGTCATTGATGCAAAAAGACAATTCACCACCCATCGCGAAGAGCACCGAGCTGGCCGGCCACACCCCCATGATGGCCCAGTACCTGGGCATCAAGGCCGACTTCCCCGACACGCTGGTGTTCTACCGCATGGGGGATTTCTACGAGCTGTTCTTCGACGATGCGCGCAAGGCGAACCGGCTGCTCGACATCACGCTGACCACCCGCGGCCAGAGCGCCGGGCAGCCGGTGGTGATGGCCGGTGTGCCGGTGCACTCGGTCGAGAACTACCTGGCGCGGCTGATCAAGCTGGGCGAGGCGGTGGCCATCGCCGAGCAGGTGGGCGACGTGGCCACCGCCAAGGGGCCGGTGGAGCGCAAGGTGGTGCGGGTGGTCACGCCCGGCACCATCACCGACAGCGAGTTGCTCGACGACCGGGTCGACACCTTGCTGTGCGCCGTGACGAAGATCCGCGCCACCTGGGGGCTGGCCTGGCTGGGCATCGCCAGCGGGCAGCTGGGCATCACCGAATGCGGCGAGAAAGAGTTGGCCGGCTGGCTGGCGCGGCTGGACCCGGCCGAGCTGCTGATGCCCCAAGGTGATCTTGCCGCCACGCTGCCTGCCGCGATCACGCAGCACCGCGCAGCCCGCACCCAGCGCCCCGACTGGCAGTTCGACACCGCGCTGGGCCAGCGCAAGCTGTGTGCGCTGCTGAAGGTGGCCTCGCTGCAGGGCTTCAATGCGCAAGACCTGCCGGTGGCCCAGGCCGCCGCCGCCGCGCTGCTGAGCTTTGCCGAGCACACGCAGGGCCAGGCGCTGGCGCATGTGGCCACGCTGGAGGTGGCGCGTGCCAGCGCGCTGATCGACCTGCCGCCGGCCACCCACCGCAACCTCGAATTGACGCAGACGCTGCGCGGTGAGCCCGCGCCCACGCTGCTGTCGCTGATCGACAGCTGCAAGACCGGCATGGGCAGCCGGCTGCTGCGCCATTGGCTGACGCACCCGCAGCGCGACCGCGGTGCGGCCACGGCGCGCCACGAGGCCATCACCGCGCTGCAGGACCACGGCCACGAGGCGCTGCGCGAGACGCTGCGCCACATCAGCGATGTCGAGCGCATCACCGCGCGGCTGTCGCTGCGCCAGGTGCGTCCGCGTGAGCTGAGCGGCCTGCGCACCACGCTGGCGGCGCTGCCGGTGCTGCGCGCCACGCTGCCCGACCTGAGCACTGCGCTGCTGGACAGCCTGGCCGCCGCGCTGCAGCCGCCGCCCGAACTGCATGCGCTGCTGCAGGCCGCGATCGCCGACGAACCCGCGGTGCTGCTGCGTGATGGCGGTGTGATCGCGCCAGGCTTCGATGCCGATCTCGACGAGCTGCGCGGCATCAGCCAGAACTGCGACGCCTTCCTGATCGACCTGGAAGTGCGTGAGCGCGCACGCAGCGGCATCAACAACCTGCGGGTGCAGTTCAACCGGGTGCATGGCTTCTACATCGAGGTGACCGCCGGGCAGCTCGACAAGGTGCCCACCGACTACCAGCGCCGGCAGACGCTGAAGAACGCCGAGCGCTTCATCACGCCCGAGCTGAAGGCCTTCGAGGACAAGGCGCTGTCGGCGCAGGACCGAGCGCTGGCGCGCGAGAAGTGCCTGTTCGAGCAGGTGCTCGACCAGTTGCAGGCACATCTGGCGCCGCTGGGCGCGCTGGCCCGCGCGCTGGCCGGGATGGACGCGTTGGCTGCGCTGGCCGAACGCGCCGCCACGCTGGGCTGGTGCCGGCCGCGCTTCGTGCCGCAGCCCTGCATCGAGATCGTGGCCGGCCGCCACCCGGTGGTGCAGGCGCGGCTGATGGAGACCGGTGGGCCCGACTTCATCGCCAACGACTGCCGGCTCGACGCGCGCACCCGGCTGCTGGTGATCACCGGCCCCAACATGGGCGGCAAGAGCACCTACATGCGCCAGGTGGCGCTGATCGTGCTGCTGGCCAGCATGGGTGCCTTCGTGCCGGCCGCCGCCTGCACGCTGGGGCCGATCGACGCGATCCACACCCGCATCGGCGCGGCCGACGACCTGGTCAACGCGCAATCGACCTTCATGCTCGAGATGACCGAGGCCGCGGCCATCGTGCATGCCGCCACCGAACATTCGCTGGTGCTGATGGACGAGATCGGCCGCGGCACCAGCACCTTCGACGGCCTGGCGCTGGCCGGTGCCATCGCCAGCCAGCTGCACGACCGCAACAAAGCCTTCACGCTGTTTGCCACGCACTACTTCGAGCTGACCGAATTCCCGGTGAAGCACGAGCGGGCGCAGAACATGCACGTCTCGGCGGTCGAGGCGGGGCACGACATCGTCTTCCTGCACGCCATCGAGCCCGGCCCGGCCAGCCGCAGCTACGGTGTGCAGGTGGCGCGGCTGGCCGGCATGCCGGCAGGGCTGGTGCGCCAGGCACGCGCCACGCTGGAGGCGCTGGAAGCGCAGCAGCGCGCCGGTGAAACGCAGGTGGATCTGTTCGCGGCGCCGCCGGCCGCCGCCGCGCCCGAGCCGTCGGCGGTGGAGGCCGCGCTGGCCCGCATCGACCCCGACGCCCTGACGCCGCGCGAGGCGCTGGACGCGCTGTACCGGCTCAAGGCGCTGCAACCCACGCCACAATCCGCGCCGTCGCCCCACATCCCCGCCCCATGACCTACTGCATCGGCATCCGCCTGAACGCCGGCCTCGTCTTCCTGTCCGATTCACGCACCAACGCGGGCATCGACCAGATCAGCACCTTCCGCAAGATGATCGTCTACGAGAAGCCCGACGACCGCTTCATGGTGCTGCTGTCGGCGGGCAACCTGAGCATCAGCCAGTCGGTGCGCGAGATCCTGCAGCTCGAGAAGGTGGACCGCGGCCCGCACCACGAGCCGCTGACCATCTGGAACGCCGAGAGCATGTTCGACGCGGTGCGGGTGCTGGGCAGCGCGGTGCGCCGCATCTACCAGCAGGACGGCCCGTCGCTGAAGGCCGCGGGCATCGACTTCAACGCCACGATGATCTTCGGCGGCCAGATCAAGGGCGAGGCGATGCGTTTGTTCCTGGTCTATTCGGCCGGCAACTTCATCGAGGCCACGCGTGAGACCTGCTTCTTCCAGGTGGGCGAGAGCAAGTACGGCAAGCCCATCCTCGACCGCGTGCTGACGCCCGACACGGCGCTGGGCGAGGCCGCCAAGTGCGCGCTGGTGTCGATGGACTCGACGCTGAAATCCAACCTCAGCGTGGGCCTGCCGCTGGACCTGCTGGTCTACCGCGAGGGCACGTTCAAGAGCGACCAGATCGTCTGCATCGACGAACAGAACCCCTACTTCCAGATGATCCACAGCACCTGGGGCCAGCGCCTGCGCGAGGTGTTCGAGGGCATCGCCGACCCGGTGTGGGATGGCAGCGCCGCCGAGCACCCGCTGGCCGCCAGCGGACGCTACGAGCCGATGCGCAAGATCACCCGACCCGGGGAACGCATCGTCTGACCTGCCAGGCCGGTCAGACGCGCAGCGCCAGCGTATTGCCGGTTGACTCGCTGCGCCACAGCTCGTCGCGCCAGGCCACGCCGATCGCCAACGTCAGCAGCAGGCCGCAGGCCAGCATCAGGTCGACGGTCCACACGTAGCCGATGCGCGGGATCAGCGTGCCGGCGAACAGCAGGCCCAGCGGCAGCGGGTAGATGGCCAGCATGCGCACGCCCATGATGCGGCCCCGAAAGCGCTGGTCCACCGAGCGCAGCAGCAACATAGCCAGCGCCAGCATGCTGGTGCTCTGGGCGATGCCGGCCCCCACCAGCAAGGCCATCGCCAGCCCGACATGGGGCGTGGCGACAAAGCCGAACAGGCACAGGTACCAGGCCACACACGCGCCCAGCATGGTGCGGCCAGGCCGCAGCCGGCCGCCCAGCCCGCCCATCAGCAACGAGCCGATCAGCGCGCCGATGGCAAAGCTGGCAATCAGCCAGCCCAGGCCCGTTTGGTCAAGGTGGAACACCTCGCGGGCGGTGTAGGGCATCAGGCCGCCGGTCAGCGGAAAGGCGCTCAGGTTCACCAGCGCGGCCACGCACATGGCCGCCAGCAGCCGGGGGCTGTGCCAGATGTAGGCCATGCCTGCGCGCAGTTCGCGCCAGGGGGACGGCGGCGGCGGCGGCGCGCCGCCATCCGGCATGGTTGGTGCGGCAATCGGTGCATGCCGGCCGGCATCGACCCGCAGCGTGAGCAGCGCCCCCGCCAGGTGGATCAACACGATGGCGGCGTAAGCCGCCACCATGCCGAACACCGCCACCACGCCGGCGCCCACCAGCGCACCGGCCACCTTGGCCGAATCCATGCTGGTGCGCGATATGCCCATGGCCGCCATCAGGTGGCGTGGCGGCACCGTGGCCCCCACCAGCGCAGTGCGCATGCCGATGTCCGACGGCCGGATCATCCCCGCCACCCCGGCCACGCACAGCACCGCGAACACGTTGAGCTGGCCGGTGGCTGCCAGCAGCAGGATCACGCCGGCCAGCAGCGCATAGGCAAAGCGCATGGTGGCCAGCACCCGGCGCAGGCCGACACGGTCGCCCAGCGTGCCCAGCACCGGCGACGCCAGCGTGCCGATGAACTGCAGCGCGCCGAACACCGTGAGCGTCATCACCGAGCCGGTCTCGACCAGCACGAACCAGCCCAGCACCAGGGTCTCCATCTCCAGCGCCCAGGCCGCGCACAGGTCGGCCGGCCACTGGAAGCGGAAACTGCGGGTGCCGAAGGGCGCCAGAAACGGCGCGCGCGCCAGGGTGCCGGCCATCGGTGCTCAGGCCGCCGTCGGCAGCTTGGATGGCGCGGCCCGCCCGGCCTGCGCCAGCGCCCACGCGCCGGCCGCACCGGCCACGCCCCACAGCAGCCACCACGGCGCACCGTGCAGCGGCGAGGCGGCCAGCAACACCGCGCCCACCCCCCAGCGGGTGATCTCGCTGCGGCGGGCCGCCAGGCCTTGCTCGGTCAGCCGCGACAGCGCCACCAGCTGGCCGACGATCACCGCGGCATAGGCCAGCCCCATCACCAGCCCCAGCTGCGGCGCCACTGCCAGAAAGTGCAGCGCAAAGGCGATCAGCACGCCCAGTTGCCCCAGCGCATGCGCTGCCAGCGCCGGTGGCAGCGGCGGCGCGTAACGCACGAAGCGATCCAGCGGCGGCTTTGCCCGCGGAGCGGCAGCCGCGGCATCGGCCGGGCGCCAGCCGGGGTGCTTGTAGAGCACCCGCAGCCTGTCGGCCCAGCGCCGGGTCAACCGCATGTCCTGCAGCATGTCGGCATAAAGATGCAGGTTGGCGCGCAGCGGGTCGAAGCTGCGCAGCGCGCCACGGATGCCGTAGACGATGGGCTCGCGATCGCGCTCTTCGACGAAGCTGCCGAACAGCCGGTCCCACAGGATCAGGATGCCGCCGTAGTTGCGGTCGATGCAGTAGTCGTTCTGGCCGTGGTGCACGCGGTGGTTGCTGGGCGAGCAGAACACCCGGTCGAACCAGCCCAGCTTGCCCACCTGCTGCGTATGCACCCAGAACTGGTAGAGCAGGTCGATCAGCCCCACCACCGCAAACACCAGCGGCGGCACGCCCACCACCGCCATCGGCAGGTAGAAGACCCAGCCGAACAGGAAGCCCGTGCCGGTCTGCCGCAGCGCGGTGCTGAGGTTGTATGCCTCGCTGCTGTGGTGCACGCCGTGCGCCGCCCACAGCAGTTGCACCTCGTGGCCCAAGCGATGCAGCCAGTAGTAGCAGAAGTCGTAGGCCAGCAGCGCGCCCACCCATACCCAGACCGAATCGACCGGCAGTGGCCAGATCGCTGCGTGCTGCCAGACCAGGGTGTAGACGCCCAGCGCCGCCAGCTTGGTGAACACGCCCACCAGCTGGCTGATGATGCCCAGCGACAGGCTGGCCACCGTGTCGCCGGCGGCGTAAACCGGCTGGCCGCGGTGGCGCGCCATGGCGTATTCCACGGCCATCATCGCCAGGAACACCGGCACGGCATAGATGATGGGGTTGAGCATGGCGGGCGGCGGCGCATCGACGGCAGGTGCCCGATTCAACCATCACGCGGGCCATTCTGGAGCGGCCACACCAGAAACCGAGGCCGGGGCCGGGGCACACTGGCAGATTGCACATCGGCCCCTTCATGCGCCCCACCCTGGTCTTCTCCCATGCCAACGGCTATCCCGCCGGCACCTACCAGCAACTGTTTGCGCTGTGGCGCGCCGCCGGCTGGCGGGTGCTGGCGGTCGAGCAGTTCGGCCACGACCCCCGCTACCCGGTGACCAGCAACTGGTCGCGGCTGCGCGACCAGCTGATCGACTTCATCGACGACAAGGCGCCAAAGGGCGCCTTCCTGGTGGGCCATTCGCTGGGCGGGCTGCTCAGCCTGCTGGCCGCCAGCAAGCGGCCCGACCTGGCGCAGGGGCTGGTGATGCTGGATTCGCCGGTGATCACCGGCTGGCGCTCGCACACGGTGCAGATGCTCAAGCGCAGCCGGCTGATGCAGCGGCTGGGGCCGGGCAAGGTGTCGATCACGCGGCGTCATGAATGGCCGTCGCGCCAGGCGGCCTTCGACCACTACGCCGCCAAGTCCCTGTTCGCGCGCTGGGCGCCGGGCATGCTGGCCGACTACATCGCCGCGGGCACCGTGCGCCGCGGCCACCAGGTGGTGCTGGCCTTCGACCGGGCGGTCGAAACGCGCATCTACAACACGCTGCCGCACCAGCTGGGCGCCACGCTGCGCCGCCACCCGCTGCGCTGCCCGGTGGCCTTCATCGCCGGCACCCGCTCGACCGAAATCCGCCAGGGTGGGCTGACGACCGTGCGCCGGCTGGCCGGTGAGCGGCTGGTGTGGCTGGAAGGCACCCACCTCTACCCGATGGAGAAGCCGCAGGAGACCGCCGAGACGGTGCTGCGGCTGCTGGCGGACATGCGGCAGCCGGCGTGATGGTCCGGGGTGCGGGCCGGCACGGCCACCCCCCACCCCTATAATCACGCTTTACCACCAGAGCATTCCTGCAGCCCGCCAGCGGCTGCGCCACGGGTGCTGCATGACATGACCAAGTACGTCTTCGTCACCGGCGGTGTGGTGTCCTCTCTCGGCAAGGGCATCGCGTCGGCCTCGCTGGCGGCGATCCTCGAATCGCGCGGCCTCAAAGTCACCCTCATCAAGCTGGACCCGTACCTCAACGTGGACCCGGGCACGATGAGCCCGTTCCAGCACGGCGAGGTGTTCGTCACCGACGACGGTGCCGAGACCGACCTCGACCTCGGCCACTACGAGCGCTTCATCACCACGCGGATGAAGCGCAGCAACAACTTCACCTCGGGCCAGATCTACAAGAGCGTGCTCGAGAAAGAGCGGCGCGGAGATTACCTCGGCAAGACCGTGCAGGTGATCCCGCACGTCACCAACGAGATTCAAGAATTCGTCAAGCGCGGCGCGGCCGATGTGGACGTGGCCATCGTCGAGATCGGCGGCACGGTGGGCGACATCGAATCGCTGCCGTTCCTGGAGGCGGTGCGCCAGATGAGCTTGAAGCTCGGCCCCACCAACACCGCCTTCGTGCACCTGACCTACGTGCCCTGGATCGCCGCGGCCGGCGAGCTCAAGACCAAGCCCACCCAGCACACGGTGCAGAAGCTGCGCGAGATCGGCATCCAGCCCGACGTGCTGCTGTGCCGCGCCGACCGCGAGGTGCCGGCCGAAGAGCGCGAGAAGATCAGCCTGTTCACCAACGTGGTGCCGCACGGCGTGATCAGCATGTGGGACGTCGACACCATCTACAAGGTGCCGCGATTGCTGCACGAGCAGGGCCTGGACGAGCAGATCTGCATGAAGCTGCAGCTGCTGACCAAGGCCGCCAACCTGACGCGCTGGGACCGCCTGGTGCACGAGGTGGGCCATCCGCAGCACGCGGTGACCATCGCCATGTGCGGCAAGTACACCGACCTGTCGGATTCGTACAAGTCGCTCAACGAGGCGCTGCGCCACGCCGGCATCCACCAGCATGCCCGCGTGAAGATCGAGTACGTCGACGCCGAAACGCTGAACATCGACAACGCCGACCAGCTGGCGCAATACGACGCCATCCTGGTGCCCGGCGGCTTCGGCAAGCGCGGCATCGAGGGCAAGATCATCGCCGCGCAATACGCCCGCGAGCATGGCCTGCCCTACCTGGGCATCTGCCTGGGCATGCAGGTGGCCACGATCGAGTTCGCGCGCCATGTGGCCGGCCTGGCTGGCGCCAATTCCACCGAGTTCGACCCCGTCACGCCGCACCCGGTGATCGCGCTGATCGACGAGTGGCAGGACCGCGACGGCACGATCCAGAAGCGCGACGCCCAAAGCGACCTGGGCGGCACCATGCGCCTGGGCGCGCAGAGCAGCGACGTCTTGCCCGGCACGCTGGCGCACCAGATCTACGGCCCGGTGGTCACCGAGCGGCATCGCCACCGCTACGAGGCCAACGAGAAGTACCTCGACCAGCTGCAGCAGGCCGGCCTGGTGATCTCGGCCATCACCCAGCGCGAGAAGCTCACCGAGATGGTCGAGCTGCCGACCGCGGTGCATCCCTGGTTTGTCGGTGTGCAGTTCCACCCCGAGTTCAAGAGCACGCCGTGGGACGGGCACCCGCTGTTCATCAGCTTCATCGCCGCGGCGCTGGCGCACCAGCGTGCCGCCGCTGCACCCGTCGCCCCCGTCACGCCGGTTTCGGCCTGATCCCACCGGCCACAGGACATCACGATGCAACTCTGCGGCTTCGAGGTCGGACTCGACCAACCCTTCTTCCTGATCGCCGGGCCCTGCGTGGTCGAGTCGCTGCAGTTGCAGATCGACGTGGCCGGCCGGCTCAAAGAGATCACCGGCGCGCTGGGCATCCCGTTCATCTTCAAGAGCAGCTACGACAAGGCCAACCGCAGCAGCGGCACCAGCTTCCGCGGCCCTGGCATGGATGCCGGGCTGGAGATCCTGGCGCAGGTCAAGCGCCAGTTGGGCGTGCCGGTGCTGACCGACGTGCACAGCGAGGCCGAGATCCCGGCGGTGGCCTCGGTGGTCGACGTGCTGCAGACGCCCGCCTTCCTGTGCCGGCAGACCGATTTCATCCACGCCGTGGCCGTGTGCGGCAAGCCGGTGAACATCAAGAAGGGCCAGTTCCTGGCGCCGCACGACATGAAGAACGTCATCGCCAAGGCCCGCGCCGCCGCGCGCGAAGCCGGCCTGTCGGACGATCGCTTCATGGCCTGCGAGCGTGGCGCCAGCTTCGGCTACAACAACCTGGTCTCCGACATGCGCAGCCTGGCGATCATGCGCGAGACTGGCGCGCCGGTGGTGTTCGACGTCACCCACAGCGTGCAGCTGCCCGGCGGGCAAGGCACCAGTTCGGGCGGGCAGCGTGAGTTCGTGCCGGTGCTGGCGCGTGCCGGCGTGGGCGTGGGCGTGGCCGGGCTGTTCATGGAAACCCATCCCGACCCGGCCAACGCCATGAGCGACGGGCCGAATGCGGTGCCGCTGAAACACATGCAGGCGCTGCTGACGCAGCTGCTGGCGCTGGACCGCGTGGTCAAGTCGCAGCCGCTGCTCGAGAACGACTTCAGCTGCTGAACCCCCGGAGAACGCCATGCCCTGCGCCTACGTCATCGTCGACATGAAGGTCTCCGACCCCGAGCAGTACAAGCAGTACATGGCCGACGCGCCCGCGGCGGTCAAGGCCTTCGGTGGTGAGTACCTGGTGCGCGGCGGGCGGCACATCACGATGGAAGGCCAGTGGCAGCCGGCCCGCATCGCGATGCTGCGCTTTCCCAGCTTCGAGCAGGCCCAGGCCTTCTACGACGATGAACAGTACCGTGCCGCCCGCGCCAAGCGCGAAGGCGCCACCGAGTTCTTCAACATGATCCTGGTCGAGGGCGTTGCCGCCCCGGTCTGACCCTTTCTACATCCCAGCCCAAAGGAAAGCGATGAGCGCCATTGTTGACATCGTCGGCCGCGAGATTCTCGACAGCCGCGGCAACCCCACCGTCGAATGCGACGTGCTGCTGGAGAGCGGCACCATGGGCCGCGCCGCCGTGCCCTCGGGCGCGTCCACCGGCAGCCGCGAGGCCATCGAGCTGCGCGACGGCGACAAGGGCCGCTACCTGGGCAAGGGCGTGCTCAAGGCGGTGGAGCATGTCAACACCGAGATCAGCGAATCGGTGCTGGGGCTGGATGCCAGCGAGCAGGCCTTTCTCGACCGGACCCTGATCGACCTGGACGGCACCGAGAACAAGAGCCGGCTGGGCGCCAACGCGATGCTGGCCGTCAGCATGGCGGTGGCGCGTGCCGCGGCCGAGGAATCGGGACTGCCGCTGTACCGCTACTTCGGCGGCTCGGGCGGCATGAGCCTGCCGGTGCCGATGATGAACGTGATCAACGGCGGCGCGCATGCCAACAACTCGCTCGACCTGCAGGAGTTCATGATCATCCCGGTGGGCGCGCCCAGCTTCCGCGAGGCGCTGCGCTGGGGGGCCGAGACCTTCCATGCGCTCAAGAAGATCCTGCACGACCAGCACATCAGCACCGCGGTGGGCGACGAAGGCGGCTTTGCGCCCAGCGTGGCCAGCCATGAAGCAGCGATCCAGATGATCCTGGAGGCCATCGACAAGGCCGGCTACACGCCGGGCACGCAGATCGCGCTCGGCCTGGATTGCGCGGCCAGCGAGTTCTACAAGGACGGCCAGTACGTGCTGATGGGAGAAGGTGCGGGCGAAGGCGGCCTCAAGCTGTCGGCCGAGGGCTGGACCGACATGCTGGCGACCTGGGTCGACAAGTACCCGATCATCAGCATCGAGGACGGCATGCACGAGGGCGACTGGGCGGGCTGGAAGCACCTGGCCGACCGCCTGGGCAAGCAGGTGCAGCTGGTGGGCGACGACCTGTTCGTCACCAACACCAAGATCCTGGAACGTGGCATCCGCGAAGGCGTGGCCAACTCCATCCTCATCAAGATCAACCAGATCGGCACGCTGACCGAGACCTTCGCCGCCATCGAGATGGCCAAGCGCGCTGGCTGGACGGCGGTGATCAGCCACCGCTCGGGCGAGACCGAGGATTCGACCATCGCCGACATCGCCGTGGGCACCAACGCCGGCCAGATCAAGACCGGCTCGCTGAGCCGCAGCGACCGCATGGCCAAGTACAACCAGCTGCTGCGTATCGAAGAAGACCTGGGCGACATCGCCCACTACCCCGGCCGCGCGGCCTTCTACAACCTGCGTTGATCCCGCGGGCGCTGCCGCCATGCGCTTCGTCACCGTGGCCCTGCTGCTGTTGCTGGCCAGCGTGCAGGCCGGACTGTGGCTGGGCGACGGCGGCCTGCCCACGGTGATGCGGCTGCGCGCCCAGCTCGACGGCCAGCTGCAGGCCAATGCCGCGCAGCGCCTGGCCAACCAGCGCCTGTCGGCCGAGGTGGACGACCTGCGGCAAGGGCTGGAGATGGTGGAAGAACGCGCCCGTGCCGATCTGGGCATGGTCAAGCCCGACGAGATCCTGGTGCAGTACGCGCCCGGACGCTGATCCCCCTTTTGACCACGCTGCTGGCCGACCTGCTGACCGTCACGGCCCCGCTGATGCGGCCGGCGTTCCACCTGCTGGGCGGCGACGTCAGCTGGCTGGAGCTGGTGGCCGTGGTTTTGGCCGTGGCCATGGTGCTGTGCAACCTGCGGGTCAATCCGCTGGGCTGGCCGCTGGCCATCGCCAGCTCGGCGCTGTATGGCGTGCTGTTCCTGCACAGCCGGCTGTACGGCGAGGCGGCGCTGCAGCTGGTGTTCATCGTGCTGGCCGGCTGGGGCTGGTGGGTGTGGCTGCGTGGCAGCGGCGCTGCGGGCCGGCCACTGCGGGTGCGCTGGCTGGGGCCGCGGGCACGCTGGTGGGCGCTGGCGCTGACGGCGGCCGCCTGGCCGCTGCTGGGCGTGCTGCTCGACCGGATCACCGACAGCGACGTGCCCTACCTCGACTCGCTGCCCACCGTGGCCAGCATCACCGGCCAGGTGCTGCTGGCGCGCAAGTGGGTCGACAACTGGCCGGTGTGGTTTGCCGTCAACCTGGTCAGCGTGGGGCTGTTCGCCATCAAGGGACTGTGGCTGACGGTGGCGCTGTACGCGCTGTTCGCCGGGCTGTCGGTGGTGGGCTGGCGCGCCTGGGCGGCGCTGGCTTCAGCCCAGGCGCGCCATGGCTGAGGCCATCCGCATTGCCATCGTCGGCGCCGAAAGCACCGGCAAGACCGTGCTGGCGCAGGCGCTGGCCGACCGCATCGCCGCGCTGAGCGGGCTGCGCTGCACCTGGGTGGGTGAACACCTGCGCCACTGGTGCAACACCGCGGGCCGCACACCACGCCCGCACGAACAGCCCGCCATCGCCGAGGCCCAGCACCGGCTGATCGATGCCGCCGCCGCGCACCACGACGTGGTGGTGTGCGACACCACCGCGCTGATGACCGCCGTCTACAGCGACCTGCTGTTCGACGACCGCAGCCTGGTGCCCTATGCCGTCGAACAGCAGCGCCGCTGCCACCTGACCCTGCTGACCGCACTCGACATCGCCTGGGTGCCCGACGGCCTGCAGCGCGATGGCCCGCAGGTGCGCGTGCCAGTCGACCGCCGGGTGCGTGCGCTGCTGATCGACCATGCCCTGCCCTGGTCGCTGGTGGCCGGCCAGGGTGCGGCGCGGGTGGAGGCCGCGCTGGACGCGGTGGCGCCGCTGCTGCGCGCGCGTGCCGTGGCGGGCAGCGGGCTGTTCACGCGGCTGGCCGACCGCGACGCGCAGGCTGCGGCCAGGCGCTGGGTGTGCAATGACTGCGACGTGCCCGATTGCGAGCACGCGCTGATGTCACGCTGATGCCGCGCTCAAGCCCGACCGACAACGGTCCGCATCAGAACCGGTAGGCCAGCCGCAGCCCGCCCCAGTGGCGCCCGGCCACGGTGATCGGTGCGGCAGCCTCCTTCAGCAGCACGAACTGGCCACCACCCATGTCGCGGCGGTAGGTCTGCAGCAGGAAGGGCTGGGCATTGCGTGCCGAGCGCAGGCCGGTGCGGTCGTTGAAGATGCGGCGGTTGCGGCAGTTGGCGGTGTTCCATACCACGTCGCCCGGGCGCTGGGCCTGGTTGTAGCGCTGGTTGTGGCAGGCGATGTAGCCATTGCGGTCGGCGGCGATGCAGAACACCACCTGGTTGCTCAACGCCAGCACCGCCTCCTGCACCGCCGGGAACAACTTGTCGGCCAGCGTGGAAAAGCGCGTCAGGTGCTGGGCCGGCGCGCTGCCCGCCACCGGCACATACTGCTCGTCGAACAGCGCTGCCGCATCGATGCGGCCTTCGCGCAACGCGCGCTCCAACGCCTGCGCGATGCGCCCGGCCGCCGCTTGTGCCGCTTGCACGAAGGGCGTGTCGGCCGTCTGCACGCCGGCGTCGGCGGTCACCTGCAGCAGGTGCTCCGACAGGTCCAACAGCGTCTCGGTGCGGCGCAGCGAGACGGCGAAGACGCCCATGGTGGCCTGCATCTCGCCCTCGATGCCGGCCATGCGGCTGACCAGCGCATCGCACACGCCGTGGCTCTGCGTGGCCGCCTGGGCGATGCGCTCGACGCCGGTCACCACCTCGCCCAGCGCGGCATGCACCGCGCCCTGCGGCTGCCCATCGGACTGGCGCTGGATGTCGCGGGCCAGCGCCGCGATGCGGGCATCGAGCTGGGCCACCGTGCCCAAGATCTGCTTGGACGTGGCCTCCACCCGGGCGGCGAGGTCCTTCACCGCATCGGCCACCACGCCGAAGCCGCGCCCGGCCTCGCCGGCGCGCTTGGCCTCGACCGAGGCGTTGAAGGCCACCAGCCGGGTCTGCAGCGCAATCTGGCTGATCTGGCCCGCGGCCTCGGACACTTCGCGCAGCGTGCCCACCACCGCCGAGACCTCGGCGCCGACCTGCTCCACCACGTCGCGCGCCAGTGCCACCGCACGCTGGCCCGCGCCCGACTGCTGCACGATGGTGTCCTGCGCCCGGTTGACGGCGCCCAGCTCGGCGGCCAGCGCGTTCACAGCCTGGGCCTAGCGGCCGGCCTGCTGGTGGGCATCATCGATCGCGCCACGCACCTCGGCCGCCTCGCGGCCCAGCGTGGACGCGCGCGCGGCCAGGTCGGTCAGCAGCGCCGGCGCGTCGGGCGGGCGATTTGCCGCCGCAGCGGCCAGCGTCGATTCGGCTGGGGACGGTTCAGGGCGGGGGCGGCGCAGCAGGTTCAACATGGCAGTCTCGTACGGGGAGGCGGGGCCACGACGGGCCCGACCCGCCGCCGGGGACTGCTAACCCCGGCGCGGTGCTGGATAGGCTGGACACGGGAAATCGCCCGACCGGCTTCGAGCGGGGCCTATCGCCCGGCCGAGCGGCGGTTCATCACCAGGCGCGCAGCTTGCTGCGCAGGCGGGCGATGCTCTGGCTGTGCAGCTGGCAGACCCGGCTTTCGGTCACCTTCAGCACGGCCGCGATCTCCTTGAGGTTCATGTCATGCTCGTAGTACATGCTCATCACGTACTGCTCGCGTTCGGGCAGGTTCTTGATCGCTGCGACCAGCGCCTCGCGCATGCGCCGGTCCTGCAGCATCGCCAGCGGGTTGGCCTCGTCGTCGGTGGCGTGGCGGTCGAGGTAGTCGTCGTCGCCGTCGTCACCGGTCATGTCCTCCAGGTACACCAGCTGGGTGCCACGCACCTTGCCCAGCAGCTCCTGGTAGGCGGTCAGCGTCAGGCCCATTTCGGCGGCGATCTCGCTCTCGTGCGGTGCCCGCTTGAGCACCTGCTCGAGCTTGTGCACCGCCGACTCGATGCTGCGCTGATGGCGGCGGTCGCCGCGGCTCATCCAATCGTTGCCGCGCAGCTCGTCGAGCATGGCGCCGCGGATGCGCTGGGTGGCGAAGGTCTCGAACTGCACGCCATGCGCCGAATCGAAGCGGGTCAGCGCATCCGACAGGCCGATCATGCCGACCTGGATCAGGTCGTCCAGTTCCACGTTGGCCGGCAGCTTGGCGATCATCTGGTGGGCCAGGCGGCGCACCAGCGGGCTGTATTGCTTGAGCAGCGCGTTCGCGTCGAGGCGGCCCTTGGCGGTGTACATGTTCATCATGCTCCGGTCGATTCAATTCATGCGGCCGACTGACGCGGGCCGACGTTGGGACGCTTGTTTTGCGGGGTAGGCGGGCAGCTCGGCCAGCGCATTGGCGGGCGCTGCGCCGGGCAACGTGGCCGCCAGGTCGGCAGCCAGCCGGCACAGGTCGGCCGTCAGCGGGCTGCTCGCTGCCGCCATCGGATCGACCACCGCCACCTGGCGCAGCGCGGCACCCAGGAAGTGGTCGGCACATTCGGCCAGGCGATCGCCCATGCGCTGGGCACGGCGCTCGCTCACGTCGCCGGCCACCACCAGGTCGTAGGCCAGCGCGCCCAGGCGCTGTGACAGCAGCTTCATCGAGGTGTAGGCATGTGTCAGGCTGTCGGGCCGGTTGCCGGCCAGCAGCATGGGGCGCGGCGCGCGGCCGGCAAACATGCGGCGCAGGTCCAGCGCGCCGGCATGCAGCAGCACCACGTCGGCCGCCGGCGCCGCGCTGCGCAGCGCGTCGAGAAAACCGCTCAGCGTGGCCCGGCTGTCGAGGTATTGCATGGCCAGGCCGCGGGCGGCGAGGTACGACACTTGGTCGGACAGCGGCTCGATGCAGGCCGCCAGGTCGACCGAGGCCAGCTCGTGCGGCGGTGATGCGCTGTCGGCCGCGTCCACCACCAGCGTGCGCAGGCCCTGCTCGGCAAAGGCGGCACACAGCCGCTCCATCACCACGCCGGTGCCATTGACCTGGGGGTTGTGCACCAGGGGCACGAAGCGCGGCTCGCGGCCGGCAAACAGCTGGCGCAGGCCATCGGCCTGGTCACGCGGGGCGGCGGGGCGACGGAGGGGCTGGGCGGGCATGGACGGCAGGGTGGACTGGTTGATGGGCAAGGGCGTCGATCGGCGATCAGGCATGCAACGGGGCGCCCGGACCCGACAACGACGGCCCCGGATAACCCGCACCGTGCATGGCCGCGAACACCAGGTTGACTTCGCTGGCGTCGAGCTTTCACGACGCACTGCCACCGCCGCGCAGCGCCCGCTGCACCAGCGACTGGGCCGACAGGCGGTGCCAGTCTTCGGGCACCCGCTGGCCGTTGGCCACGCCGACCACGCGGGCGCGGTGGCGGATCAGCGCGTCCAGCGCCGGGCCCAGCTTGACCGCCTCGTCGAGCTTGCTGACGATGACGCCATGGCACTGCGGCACGCCGTAGGCCACCATCACGTCCTCGACCGTCTCGCCCTGCGCGGCGGCGTTGATCACCAGCAGCTTCTTGATCGAACGATGCTGCAGCATGTCCAGCAGCTCCTTGGTGCGGGCATCACGCTGGGCCATGCCGGCGGTGTCGATCAGCACCAGCTTCTTGGCCGACAGCAGCTCCAGCAGGTCTTCCAGCGAGGCGCGGTCGTGCGCGGTGTGCACCGGCACGCCCAGGATGCGGCCATAGGTGCGCAGCTGCTCGTGGGCGGCCACGCGGTAGGCGTCCAGCGTGATCAGGCCGAGATTGGCGGCGCCATGCTTGGTGGCGAAGGCCGCCGCCAGCTTGGCCGTGCTGGTGGTCTTGCCCACGCCGGTGGGGCCGATCAGCGCGAGCACGCCATCGTGGTCTTCCAGCGGCAGCTCGTGCTCGTCGGTGTGCAGGTTGCGCTCCAGCACGCCGGCCGCCCAGGCCAGTTCGTCAGGCGCCTGCTGTGCGTCGGGCAGGCTCTGCACCAGCTTGCGCACCAGCGCCGGTGACAGCCCGGCGTCGAACAGCTTCTGCGACAGCCCGGCCTGGCGCGGATCACGCTGCAGCCGCTCCATGAAGGCCAGCATGCCGAAGCGCTCGTCGATCAGCGCGCGCACCGAGCGCAGCTCGCCACGCAGTTCGCCCATCGCTTCGCCGCGCTCGCGCAGCGAGGTGCTGTCGCCCAGCACGTCGTGCTGGCCGGGGCCGGCCAGGCGGATCTCGTCGCGCAGCACCGGCGGCTCGCGGCGCGGTGCCGTGCTGGCGGCCTTGGCGTTGATGCGCTCACGCAGCGCGGCATGGCGCTCGGGCGGTGCGGCATCGGCGCGGCGGCCTTCGCTGGCGACCACCCGCAGCGGCTGCGCCGTCGCAGGGGCCGCGGTGGCGGCCTGCGGCGCCGTGGCGCGGGCGGCCAGGGCCGCGGGCAGCGACGGTGCCTGCTGGGCCAGCTCGGCCTGGCGGCGCTTGAGCATGCGCTCGCGCACATAGTCCTGGAAGGTCAGCGTGCTCATGCCGAGTGTCTCGACATCCCTTGCTACCGACTGATCGAAGCCGGGTTCGGGCATTGCGGCGCTGCGGCTGGGGTCGAAACGCGACGGCGCGCTGTCGCCCAGCGTGGGCTCCAGCCGCGGCTCGACACGCGCATCGAAGCGTTCACCACGGGCGGCGATGCGTTCGGCCAGCGTGGCCGGGCGCGTCAGGGTCGGCGGGGCCGGCACCACCACCGGCGGTGCAGCGCGCTGCACCGGCGCCTGCGCGGCGGCCTGCTGAATGCGGGCCATGCCTTCGGGGGCCAGGGCCAGAACCTCCACGCCATCGCCCGAGGGCTTGGTGGACAGCACGACCGCGTCGTCACCGAGGGCCTCGCGCACCAGTGCCAGCGCCTCGCGGGCGGTCTTGGCTGTAAAGCGCTTCACGTTCATGTGCCAGCTCCGATGATGTTGCCGATGCGGATCGAATGGGTCTCAGGAATCTCGCTGTGCCCCAGCACCTTCAGCCGCGGCGCCGCGCGCTTGAGCAGCCGCGCCATCGGCACGCGGATGGCGTCGGGCACCAGCAGGCAGGCGGGCATGCCCAGGTCTTCCTGCTTGCGGGCGGTGTTGGCCGCCTCGCGGGTGAGGGTGTCGGCCACGCCGGGGTCCAGCGCAGCGCCGTGCGGCGAGTTCAGGGCCTGGCTGACCAGGCGCTCGAGCTCGGGCTCCAGCGCGATCACATCCAGCTCCTTCACCGGGCCGTAGATCTGCTGCACGATCACCGGTGCCAGGTGCACGCGGATGCGGCGGGCCAGCTCGGCCGGATCGGTGGCCACCGCGGCATGCTCGGCGATGCACTCGACGATCGAGCGCATGTCGCGGATGTGCACGCCTTCGTCCAGCAGCAGCTGCAGCACCTTCTGCAATGTGGCGATGCCGACCATTTTGGGAATCACGTCCTCGATGAGCTTGGGGGCCTGCTTGGTGACGTGCTCCACGAGTTGCTGGGTCTCCACACGACCCAGCAGGCGAGCTGCGTTCACTTGCATCAAGTGTGAAAGATGGGTCGCCACGACGGTCGCGCAATCAACCACCGTAAACCCGTTCATCTGGGCCATTTCGCGCTGGCGCTCCTCGATCCAGGTGGCGGGCAGGCCGAAGGCCGGATCGGTGGTGGGCGTGCCCGGCAGTTTCACCGTGGCGCCGCCCGGGTTGATGGCCAGCAGCATGCCCGGGAAGGCCTCGCCCTCGCCCACCACGGCGCCGCGCAGCAGCACGCGGTAGGCGCTGGGTTTGAGTTCCAGGTTGTCGCGGATGTGCACCGCCGGCGGCAGAAAGCCCACCTCGCCGGCAAACTTCTTGCGCACGCCCTTGATGCGGCTGAGCAGGTCGCCGGCGCGGGTCTTGTCGACCAGCGCGATCAGCCGGTAGCCCACCTCCAGGCCCAGCGTGTCGACCGGCTGCAGGTCGTCCCAGCTGGCCTCGGCATTGGCGGGTTGGGCATCGGGCGGTGGCGCGGCCGGGGCCGCGGCGGCCAGCTTGTCGCGCCGTGCCAGCCACCAGGCCAGCGTGCCCAGCGCGCCAGCGATCATCAGGAACACCAGATGCGGCATGCCCGGGATCAGCCCCAGCGTGCCGATGATGCCGGCGGTGACGCCCAGCGCCTTGCTGCTGCCGAACACCTGGCTGCCGATCTGGCTGCCGATGTTCTGCTCCTTGCCCACGCGCGAGACCACCATCGCCGCGGCCACCGAGATCAGCAGCCCGGGGATCTGCGCCACCAACGCGTCGCCCACCGCCAGCAGCACGTAGCGGTCGGCGGCATCACCGGCGCTCAGGCCGTGGCTGACCACGCCGATGAGGAAGCCGCCGACGATGTTGATCACCAGGATCAGCATGCCGGCGATGGCATCGCCGCGCACGAACTTGCTGGCGCCGTCCATCGAGCCGAAGAAGTCGGCCTCTTCGCCCACCTCGAGCCGGCGGCGCTTGGCCTCTTTCTCGTCGATCAGGCCGGCGTTCAGGTCGGCGTCGATCGCCATCTGCTTGCCGGGCATGGCATCCAGCGTGAAGCGCGCGCCCACCTCGGCGATGCGCTCGGCGCCCTTGGTGACGACGATGAAGTTGATCACCACCAGCACCGCGAAGACGATCAAGCCGACCGCGAAGTTGCCGCCGATCAGGAAGTGGCCGAAGCTCTCGATCACCTTGCCGGCGGCGCCGGCGCCGTTGTGGCCTTCCAGCAGCACCACCCGGGTGGAGGCCACGTTCAGGCTCAGCCGCAGCAGCGTGGTGACCAGCAGCACGGTGGGAAAGGCGGCAAAGTCCAGCGGGCGCACCATGTTGGCAGCCACCATCACCACCATCAGCGCCATCGCGATGTTGAAGGTGAACAGCAGGTCCAGCGCAAACGGCGGCAGCGGCAGCACCATCATCGCCAGCACCAGCACGATGAAGATCGGCGCGCCCAGCGATTTCAGCAGCGTGGCGCTGACGCCCAGCTTGGCCGCGGCCTGGGTGGCCAGCCGGCCTTCGAGCAGGCCCTTCATCTGTGCGATCAGCGGGTTCATGGCTTAGGGTGTGGCCTCTGCATGGGCATCCGTGGCAGGCTGGGCATCGGGTGCCGTCTGCGGATCAAGGTCGGGCGGCACCGCGATCGGCGGCAGCTCGTTGGGCATCGCGCCGCGCCCGGCCATGGCCGCGCGCAGCTGGTAGACATAGGCCAGCACCTGGGCCACGGCCGAGAACAGCCGCGCCGGGATCTCGTGGTCGACCTCGGTGTGGGTGTAGAGCGCACGCGCCAGCGGCGGCGACTGCAGCACCGGCACCTGGTGCTCGCGGGCGATGTCGCGGATCTTCAGCGCCATCAGGTCGGCGCCCTTGGCCACCACGCGCGGCGCGGCCATCGCGCCTTCGTCGTACTTCAGCGCCACCGCGTAGTGGGTGGGGTTCATCACCACCAGGTCGGCCTTGGGCACCGCGGCCAGCATGCGCTTCTTGGCCATCTCGCGCATGCGCGCCTTGATGCGGCCCTTCATCTCGACGTTGCCCTCGGCCTCCTTGTGCTCCTGCTTGACCTCCTGGTGGCTCATCTTCAGGCGGTTGCGCAGGTTCAGCCGCTGCAGCGGCACGTCGATGGCGGCAAACACCACCAGCACCACCAGCAGCAGCGCCAGGCCGTTCAGCAGTGATTGCCCGGTGTGGGCCAGCGCCACCGGCAGCGGCATGGTCAGTGCATCGTGGAACTGGCCCAGGTGCAGGTAGAGCCAGACCCCGCCCACCGTGCCCAGCAGCAGCGCCAGCACGCTGGCCTTGACCAGATCGCCCAGGTGCTGGCCCGAGACCATGCGGCCCAGGCCCGCCAGCGGATCGAGCTTGCTGAACTTGGGCGCCAGCGGCTTGAAGGTGAAGTTCCAGCCGCCCGATGCCAGGCTGGCGCCCAGCGCCAGCGCGATGCCGACGGCGCCCAGCGGCAGCAGCACCATCAGCCAGGCCCAGCCCAGCGTGGCCAGCTGGCGCGTCATGGCATCGGGCTGGGCCAGGGCCTGCAGGTCGAAGCGCAGGCCGGTGCTCAGCAGGCGGGCGAGCCAGTCGCCCAGGCGCGGCATCAGCAGCACCAGCATCGCACCGCCCCCGCCTACCACCATCAGGTGCGCCAGGTCGCGCGAACGCGCCACCTGGCCGTCCTGGCGGGCCTTGCGGATCTTCTTCTCTGAGGCGGGTAGGTTGCGGTCTTGGGAATCGGCCATGGTCACAGGGCACGGACCAGTCCAGTCCGTGCTCAGCCATGGTGCCGGCCGGCCGCCCTGCAAGAGGGCGGATAAGCATCGCCAATCGCCCTGTTATCGGCCCGCTGTCGGAAACCTTGAGCCTCAAGCTGTCAGGCAGCGTGAAAAGGGCGTTCCCTCGTCTGTCTGATCGATTCGGCGCTCAAGTTGCGTCGAGGCCCTCCCGATATGCCGACGAGGAACGCGCTGAAGGTGCCGTCCATGCCCTGTCCGGGCGGACACCACCGACAACACCCACACCAGAGCTTGCTGCAAAACCACTTGCGCCGAAGGACTTGATATATGGCCACGATCATCACCACCCTGAGCCCCGCCGAAATCGCCGCGATGACGCCGGCCCAGATCGCGGCGCTCAAGGCCACGGACTGGCAGGCCTTCAGCATCGATCAGATCGCCGCGCTGTCGGCCGAGCAGACGATGGCGATTCCGCCCGCCAACATCGGCAAGCTGGTGGCTGACCAGGTGGCCGCCTTCGGGCACGACAGCCTGGCGGCGATGAGCGTGCTGCAGGTGCGTGCCATCGTGCCCACGGCGATCACCGCGCTCGACAGCGGCGCGCTGGAAGCCTTCACCGCCCCGCAGATCAGCGCGCTGACCACCGCCCAGGTGCGGGCCATCGCCAGCACCGAGGTGCCCTCGCTGTCCGTCGAGACGCTGGGCAGCCTGAGCTCGCTGCAGATCGCCGCGCTGGCCACAGCGCAGGTGGACGCGCTGGGCGCCGACCAGTTGCAGTCGCTGAGCACATCGCAGATGCGTGGCTTCACCACCACCCAGGTGAGCGCGCTGGCCATCGACGACTTGCAGGCCCTGTCGACACTGCAGATCGCCGCCCTTGGCACCAGCCAGGTGGGCGCACTGACCACCGCGCAGGTGGATGCGCTCGACAGCGACACGCTGGCCGCGCTGAGCACGGCACAGGTGCGCGCCCTGTCGACCGCGGCCGTGGGCACCCTGGACGCGGCTGACCTCAATACCCTCTCGGCCGGCCAGGTCGGTGCGCTGAACACGGCGCAGGTGCGCGCGCTGGACGCCACCGAGTTGTCGACCGTGGAGACGCGTGTCATCGCCAGCCTGGTCTCGAACCAGGTCGCTGCACTGACCAGCGAACAGCTCGACACGCTGAGCTCCGACCAGCTGAGCGCGTTGAGCGCGGCCCAGCTGCGCGCACTGACCACCACCCAGGTGGCCCGGCTGGCCACCGAAGACCTCAACGCCCTGAGCGCATCGCCGCAGTTCCAGGGCCTGAGCACGGCACAGATCGCCGCGCTGACGACGAACCAGATCGCCAACCTCGACACCGACGACCTGGCCGCCCTGTCGAGCGCGCAGATTCGCGCCATCACCACCGCCGGCATCGTGGCGCTGGACAGTGCCGACATCGCCGTGCTGACCGCCGAGCAGCTGGCCGCGCTGACGACCGCCCAGATTGCCGCGATCGACACCGCCGACCTGGCCGGGCTGGGCAACACCGGCCTGACCAACCTGGCCAGCGCCCAATTTGGGGCGCTGACGCCCGAGCAACTGGCCAGCCTGGGTTCGGACCAGCTGGCTGCGCTGGGCAATGCCCAGCTGCGCGGCCTGAGCACCGCCCAGATCGCCGGCCTGTCGACCGACGCCCTCAACGCGCTGACCGACAGCCAGTTCGCCGCCCTCAGCAGCCGCCAGATCGCGGCGCTGACCTCGGCCCAGGTGTCGCAGCTGGAAAGCGCCGACATCGCCGCCCTGACCACCGCACAGGTGCGTGGGCTCAACAGCGTGCAGCTGGCGGCGCTGGACAGTGCCGACATCGCAGCCCTGACCCCGACGCAGGTGGCATCGCTGACCACGGCCCAGTTGCGGGCCATAGCCAGCGCCGACATGGTCGGCCTGGGCAGCGACCAACTGGCCGCCCTGGGCAGCGCGCAGATCGCCGGCCTGAGCAACGCGCAGATCGACGCACTCGGCAGCGACCAGCTGGCGGTGCTGACCAGCAGCCAGCTGCGCGGCCTGAGCACGGCGCAGATCGCCGCGCTGGGCAGCGATGACCTGAACGCCCTGACGCCCACGCAGCTGCAAGGCTTGAGCAGCCGCCAGCTGGACGCACTGACCAGCATCCAGATCGACCAACTGGCCTCGGCCAGCCTCGCTGCGCTGAGCAGTGCGCAGTTGCGCGCCCTGGGCACCGAAGGCATCAGCGCGCTCGACAGCAACGACCTGGCCGTGCTGAGCACCGCGCAGCTGGCCGGCCTGAGCACCGCCCAGATCGCCGCGCTGCCCGCCGACGACATCGTCGGCCTGGGCAGCGATGCCATGGCCAGCCTGGGCTCGGCCCAGATCGCCGCGCTCACCAGCGACCAGCTGGCGGCACTGACCACCGACCAATGGGGCGCCCTGGGCGCCACCCAGTTGCGCGGGCTGGGCTCGGCCCAGTTGGCCGCGCTGTCCACCGACGACCTCAACATCCTGAGCAACGAGCAGTTCCAGACGCTGACCAGCAAGCAGCTGAGCGCGCTGACCACGCTGCAGGCCGCCAGCCTGGAAAGCACTGACCTCGCCGCGCTGTCCAGCGGGCAGATGCGCGGGCTGAGCACCCAGTCTGTCGCCGCGCTCGACAGCGACGACATCGCCGCGCTGCGCTCTGACCAATTGGCCGCGCTGAGCTCCAGCCAGCTGCAGGCCATCACCAGTGCCGCCCTGCCCGGGCTGAGCAGCGACATGCTGGCCACCCTGGCGTCCAAGCAAATCCGGGCGCTGAGCACTGACCAGATCGACGCCCTGAGCACCGACCAGCTGCAGGCCCTGGGCTCGACCCAGCTGCGCGGCCTGAGCTCGGCACAGCTGGCCAGCCTGGGCAGTGACGACCTCAACGCGCTGACCGCCGGGCAATTCCAGGCGCTGACCACGGCGCAACTGGCCAGCCTGAGCACCGACCAGGTGGCCCAGCTGGCCACCGACGACCTGACGGCATTGAGCACCGCCCAGATCCGGGGCCTGACCAGCAACCAGATCGCCGCCCTCGACAGCACCGATTTTGCGGTGATGGGCACCCACCAGATCGCCGCGCTGAGCACGACCCAGCTGCGTGCGCTCGACGCCAACGACCTGGCCGGCCTGGACGCCGACCGCCTCAACGCACTGGGCAGTGCGCAGATGGCGGCGCTGAGCACCGCGCAGGTGGACGCCATTGCCGGCTCGCTGTCCAGCCTGGGCTCGGCCCAGCTCGCCCGCCTGACCACGGCGCAGATCGCCTCGCTGAGCACCGCCGACCTCAACGCGCTGAGCGCCGACGACTTCGGCAAGCTGAGCTCGCGCCAGATCGGCGCGCTGACCACCGACCAGGTGGCCAACCTCGAAAGCGCCGACCTGGCCGCCCTGAGCAGCGCACAGCTGCGTGGCCTCAACACGGCCGGCATCGCCGCGCTCGACAGCGCCGACCTCGCCGTGCTCAGTGCCGACCAGGTGGCAGGCCTCAGCACGGGCCAGGTGCGCGCCATCGATTCGGCCGACATCGCCGGTCTCGACGTCGCCGCGGTGGCCGCCCTCCGCGCCGGCCAGGTGACCGCGCTGAGCAATGGCCAGCTCGCCGCACTGACCTCGGACCAATGGCAGGCGCTGGGCTCGACCCAGCTGCGTGCGCTGAGCACCGCCCAGCTCTCGGCCCTGGCCAGCGACGACCTGAACGCGCTGACCACAGCACAAGTGCCGACCTTGAGCAATGCGCAGGTGGCTGCACTCACCACGGCGCAGATCAGCCAGCTGGAGAGCAGCGACCTGGCCGCACTGACCAGCGGCCAGTTGCGCAACCTGAGCACCGCCGCCATCGTGGCGCTGGACAGCACCGACATCGCCGCGCTCGGCTCGAACCAGGTGGCCGCGCTGAGCACCACCCAGTTGCGGGCGATCGAGTCGGCCGACCTGGCCGGCCTGGGCGATGCTGCGATCGCCGGCCTGGGCAGCGCCCAGCTGGCCGCCATGAGCAGCACGCAGCTGGCCGCCCTGACCACCGACCAGTGGGTGAACCTGGCGCCCACCGCGCTGCGTGGCCTGAGCACCAGCCAGATCGCGGCCCTGGGCAGCGATGACCTGAACACCCTGACCAGCACGCAGTTCCAGGCGCTGACCACCACCCAGCTGGCGGCCCTGACCACGGCCCAGGCCGCGGCGCTGGAAAGCACCGACCTGGCCGCGCTGAGCAGCGCCCAGATCCGCGGCCTGAGCAGCGCCAGCGTGGCTGCCCTCGACAGCGTCGACCTGGCCGTGTTGAGCCCGGCCCAGGTGGCCGCCTTGACCACCGCCCAGCTGCGCGCCATCGACGCGGTCGACCTGGCCGGCCTGGGCAGCACCGCGCTGGCCGGCCTGAGCACCAGCCAGCTGCGGGCGCTGAGCACCGCCCAGCTCGACAGCCTGGGCAGCGACCAATGGCAGGCGCTGGGCAGCGCCCAGCTGCGCGGCCTGGGCACCGACCAGATCGCCGCCCTGGCATCCGACGACCTCAACAGCCTGAGTGCGCCGCAGTTCCAGGCCCTGACCAGCGGCCAGATCGCCGCCCTGGGCACGGCCCAGGTGGCCGACCTGGGCACCGCCTTGCTGACCGCGCTGACCAGCACCCAGCAACGGGCGCTGGGCACCGCCGCCATCGCCGCGCTGGACAGCGCCGACCTGGCCGCCCTGGGCTCGCACCAGGTGGCGGCCATGTCGACCGCCCAACTGCGCGCCATCGACACCGCCGAGCTGCCGGGCCTGAGCACGGCCAGCCTGTCCGGCCTGGGCAGCACGCAACTGGCCGCCTTCAGCACGGCCCAGCTGGGCGCCCTGACCAGTGACCAACTGCAGGTGCTGGGCACCGACCAATTGCGCGGCCTGGGCTCGACCCAGATTGCCTCGCTGGCCAGCGACGACCTGAACGCGCTGACCACCGACCAGTTCGCATCGCTGAACGCGGCGCAGTTGGGCGCACTGACCACCGCACAGATCAGCAGCCTGCAATCCGACGACCTGACCGCGCTCAGCTCGTCGCAGCTGCGCGCGCTCAGCACCGCCGGCATCGCCGCGCTCGACAGCGCCGACCTCGCCGCGCTGACCGATGGCCAGCTGGCCAGCCTGAGCACCAGCCAGATCGCCGCCATCCAGAGCGCCGACCTGGCCGGCCTGAGCAGCAGCCAGATCGGCGTGCTGAGCGCCGCGCAGGTGGCCGCCCTGACCACCGGCCAGCTGGCCGCGCTGGATTCGGTGCAGCTGCAGGCGCTGTCGTCGACGCAGATCGCCGCGCTGGGCACCAGCCAGCTCGCCGGGCTGGGCAGCACCGACCTCAACACCCTGACCACCGAGCAGTTCGCCGCGATGTCGGTGAACCAGCTGGGCGCCCTGACCAGCGCCCAGGCCGCCAACCTGGAGTCGGCCGACCTGGCCGCCCTGCGACCCGACCAGATCCGCGGCCTGGGCACTGCCGCGCTGAAGGCGCTGGACAGCGCCGATCTGGGCGCGCTGGACTCGGCCCAGGTGGCGGGCTTGACCACGTCGCAACTGCGCGCGCTGGAGTCTGCCGACCTGGTGGGCCTGAGCACCGACGCGCTGACCGGCCTGAGCGCCAGCCAGATGGCCAGCCTCAGCACCAGCCAGCTGGCCGCCCTGAGCAGCGACCAGCTGGGCACCCTGGGCTCGACCCAGCTGCGTGCCCTGACCAGCACCCAGATCGCCGCCCTGGGCAGCGATGACCTGAATGCGCTGACCACCGAGCAGTTCTCGCAACTGACCACGGCCCAGGTCGCCGCGCTGACCACCCGCCAGGTGGCCGCCCTGGAAAGCGCCGACCTGGCCGGGATGACCACCGCGCAGATCCGCGCGCTGGGCACCGCCGCCATCACGGCGCTGGACAGTGCCGACCTGGCCATCCTGTCGACGGCCCAGATCGCCGCGCTGGGCACCAGCGCCGTTCGCGCGCTGCAGACCGCCGACCTCGCCGGGCTGAGCACCGACGGCGTGGCCGCGCTCACCTCGTCGCAACTGGCGTCGCTGAGCACGGCCCAGCTGGCCGCGCTGGGCTCCGACCAGTTCAGCGCACTCAGCTCGACCCAGCTGCGCGCGCTGACCACCACGCAGGTCGCCAGCCTGACCACCGACGACCTGAACGCGCTGAGCAGCGTGCAGCTGGCGTCGCTGTCGACCGGCGCCATCGCGGCGCTGAGCACGCGCCAGTTCGCCAGCCTCGACAGCGCCGACCTGGCGGTGATGACCACCGCCCAGATCGCCGCGCTGACCACCGCCCAGATCGTGGCGCTGGACAGCACCGACCTGGCCGGCCTGGGCTCGGCCCAGCTGGCGGCGCTGAACACCGCGCAGATCGCCGCGATCCAGTCGGCCGACATCGGCAGCCTGAGCACCGACGCGCTGGCCGGCCTCGGCAGTGCCGACCTGGCCGCCATGGGCACCCGCGTGCTGGGTGCCCTGGACAGCGCCCAGTGGCAGGCCCTGGACACGGCCACGCTGCGCGGCCTGAGCACCCGACAGGTGGCGGCCCTGACCACCGAAGACCTGAATGCACTGACGACCGACCAGTTCGCCTCGTTCACCACCAGCAGCATCGCCGCGCTGACCAGCAAGCAGTTCGCCAGCCTGGACAGCAACGACCTGGCCGCCCTGTCGACCGCGCAGATCGCGGCACTCAACACCTCGGTCATCTCGTCGCTGGACGGCGCCGGCCTGGCGGGCCTGAACTCGGCCCAGCTGGGCGCGTTCAGCACCGCGCAGCTGGGGGCCATCCAGTCCGGTGACATGGCCAGCATCAGCGCCGAGGCCATTGCCGGCCTGGGCAGCAAGCAGTTCAGCGTCCTCAGCGTGGGCCAGCTCGAGTCGCTGGGCACCGCCCATTTCGACGCGCTGACCACCGACCAGTTGCGCGGTCTGGGCAGCACCCAGATCGCCGGCCTGACCACCGACAACCTCAACGCCCTGCGCGCTGAAACCTTTGCCGGCCTGAGCACCGCCCAGGTGGCGGCCCTCACCAGCGCCCAGATCGGCGCGCTGGAGTCCACCGACCTGGCCATGCTGAGCAGTGCGCAGATCGCCGCGCTGTCGACCGCCGGCATCAAGGCGCTGGACAGCAACGACCTGGCCGCGCTCACCGCCGACCAGGTGCCGGGCCTGACCACCGCGCAGATGAAGGCGCTGGGCTCGGCCGACATCGGCGCCCTGAGCGCCGAGGCGGTCAGCGTGCTGTCGACCGCCCAACTGGCGGTGCTGAGCACGCGCCAGCTGGCCGGGCTGGGCACCGATGACGTGCAGGGCCTGGGCTCTGCCCAGATCGGCGCACTGAGCACGGCCCAGATCGCCGGCCTGAGCACCGCCAACCTGGTGGCGCTGACCGAAGGCCAGTACCAGGCCCTGAGCACCGCCCAGATCGCCGCACTCACCACCACCCAGGTCAGCGTGATGGAGACGGCCGACCTGGCCGCGCTCGACTCGGCCCAGATCCGCGCCCTGACCTCCGCCGGTATCAAGGCGCTGGACAGCGCCGACTTCGCCGCACTGAGCGACACCCAGGTGGCGGCACTGACCACCGCCCAGGTCAAGGCCATCGAGACCGCTGACATGGCCGGCCTGCGTGCCGAGGTGCTGTCGGCACTGGGCACCGCCCAGCTCGCCGCGCTGAGCACCGCCCAGGTGGCCGCGCTGGGCTCTGACCAGCTGCAACAGCTGGGCGAAGACCAGGTCAAGGCCTTCACCACCGCGCAGGTGGCGGCCATGACCACCGAAGACCTGCATGCGCTGACCGAGGCGCAGATCCAGGCGCTGACCACGGCCCAGGTCGCCGCCCTGACCTCGGCCCACGCCGCGGCGCTGGACAGCACCGACCTGATGGCGCTGAGCAGCAGCCAGCTGCAGGCCCTGAGCACCCGCGCCATCGCGGCCTTCGACAGCACCGACCTCGCCGTGTTGAGCGGCGACCAGGTGGCGGGCCTGACCACCGCCCAGCTGGCCGCGCTGCAGACGGTCGACATCCGCGGCCTCAGCGCGGAGGCGGTGACCGCCCTGTCCTCGACCCAGATGGCCGCGCTCAGCAGCAGCCAGCTGGCTGCGCTGGGCACCGCGCACTTCCAGGACCTGAGCTCGGCCCAGATCGCCGCGCTGAGCACCGCGCAGATCGCCGGCATGAGCACGGCCAACCTGAACGCACTGAGTGAAGACCAGTTCCGCGCCCTGACCACGGCCCAGATCGCCGCGCTGACCACCACCCAGGTCAGTGCGCTGGAAAGCGCCGACCTGGCTGCGCTGGGCACCGCGCAGATCCGCGCCATCACCACCGCCGGCATCGTGGCGCTGGACAGCGCCGACCTGGCCGCGCTCAGCGTCGAGCAGGTGGCCGGGCTGAGCACCGCACAGATCGTGGCGCTGCAGACCGCCGACATCGGCGGGCTGAGCGTGGACGCGGTGAGCGCCCTGTCCACCGCGCAGCTGTCGGTGCTGAGCACCGGCCAGCTGGCCGCGCTGGACACCGCGCACTTCGTGAACCTGAACTCGGCCCAGCTCGGCGCACTGAGCACGGCGCAGATCGCCGGCATGAGCAGCGCCAACCTGAACGCCCTGAATGAAGAGCAGTTCAGCGGCCTGGGCACGGCGCAGATCGCCGCGCTCACCACCACCCAGGTCAGCCTGCTGGAGACCGCCGACCTGGCGGCGATGGGCACGGCGCAGATCCGCGCCATCACCACCGCCGGCATCGTGGCGCTGGACAGCGCCGACTTCGCCGCGCTCAGCGACAGCCAGCTGGCGGCGCTGACCACCGCCCAGGTGCAGGCCATCGGCACGGCCGACATCGTCGGCCTGCGCGCCGACGTGCTGGCCGGCCTGGGCAGCGACCAGATCGCCGCGCTGAGCACCGCCCAGGTGGCGGCGCTGGGCTCGGACCAGTTGCGCCAGCTGACCGACGCGCAGATCGAGGCCTTCTCGACACGCCAGATCACCGCGATGACGAGCGAGGATCTCAACGCGCTGACCGAATCGCAGTTCCGCGCCCTGAGCACGGCGCAGATCGCCGCACTGGGCACCGCCCAAGCCAGCGCGCTGGCGACGGCCAGCCTGGCCGTGCTGGACAGCGCCCAACTGCAGGCCCTCAGCACACGCAACATCGCCACCCTCGACAGCGCCGACATCACCGCACTGAGCGCAGAACAGCTGGCCGGTCTGAGCACACAACAGATCCGCGCCATCGCCAGCGATGCCATCGCCGGCATCGGTGTCGACGAAATCGGTAGCCTGGGCACCGCCCAGATCGCCGCGCTCAGCACCCTGCAGCTCGACCTGATGAGCGACGCCCAACGCCAGCAACTGACCGACCAGCAGGTGCAGGCGCTGACCACCACGCAGATCGCCCGGATGGGGACCGATGACCTGAACTCGCTGACGGCCACGCAGTTCACCGCGCTGACCACGGCGCAGGTGGCCGCGTTCACCACCGAGCAGGCCGACGCGCTGGTGGCCGCCGACCTGGCCGCCCTGGGCACCGCCCAGGTGCAGGCCCTGAGCACCCGCAACGTCGGCACCCTCGACAGCGTCGACATCGCCGCGCTCGGCGCCGACCAGCTGGCCGCCATGGGCACGGCCCAGATCCGCGCCATCTCCAGTGCCGCCATCGTGGGCATCGGTGTCGACGAGATCGGCAGCCTGGGCACCGCCCAGATCGCCGCGCTGACGACCCTGCAGCTCGGCGAGATGAGCGACGCCCAGCGCCAGCAACTGAGCGCCGATCAACTGCAGGCGCTGAGCACGCTGCAGATCGCCCGCCTGGAATCGGCCGACCTGAACGGGTTGACCGAAGACCAGTTCCGTGCCCTCACCACGGCCCAGATCGCTGCCCTGACCACCACCCAGGCCAGCCTGCTGCAGGCCGCCGATCTGGCGGCCCTGGACAGCGCCCAGATCCAGGCCCTGAGCACCCGCAACATCGCCGCCTTCGACAGCGCCGACGTGGCCGCGCTGGGCGCCGATCAGCTGGCCGCGATGACCACGCACCAGATTCGCGCCATCGGCAGCGACCAGATCGTGGGCATCGGCGCCGACGAGATCGGCAGCCTGAGCACCGCCCAGATCGCCGCGCTGACCACCCTGCAGCTCGGCGAGATGAGCGATGCCCAGCGCCAGCAGCTGAGCGCCGCCCAGGTGCAGGCGCTGACCACCGTGCAGATCGCCCGCATGGCGACCGACGACCTGAACTCGCTGACCGAGGACCAGTTCCGCGCGCTGACGACCGAACAGATCGCCAAGCTGACCACCAGCCAGGCCAGCATGCTGCAAGCCGCCGACCTGGCGGCCCTGGACAGTGCCCAGATCCAGGCCTTGAGCACGCGCAGCCTGGTCACCCTGGACAGTGTCGACATCGCCGCACTGACCGCCGACCAGCTGGCCGCGCTGACCACGCACCAGATCCGGGCCATCACCAGCGATGCCATCGCCGGCATCGGCGCCGACGAGATCGGCAGCCTGGGCACCGCCCAGATCGCCGCGCTGACCACCGTGCAGCTCGATGTGATGAGTGACGCCCAACGCCAGCAGTTCACCGCTGACCAGGTGAAGGCACTGACCACGGCGCAGATCATCAGCCTGGAGACGGCCGACCTCAACTCACTCACCGAAGACCAGTTCCGCGCCCTGACGACGGCCCAGATCGCCGCGCTGACCACCACCCAGGCCAGCCTGCTGCAAGCCGCCGACCTGGCGGCCCTGGACAGCGCCCAGATCCAGTCGCTGAGCACCCGCAGCGTGTCCGCGTTCGACAGCGCGGACATCGCCGCCCTGACCGCCGACCAGCTGGCCGCAATGACGACGACGCAGATCCGCGCCATCGGCAGCGCGCAGGTCATCGGCATCGGCGCCGACGAGATCGGCAGTCTGGGCACCGCCCAGATCGCCGCGATGAGCACCGCGCAGCTCGACGCCATGAGCGATGGCCAGCGCCAGCAGCTGACCGAGCAGCAACTGCAGGGCATGACCACGGCGCAGGTGGCCAGCCTGTCGTCGGACGACCTCAACTCGCTGACGGCCGACCAGTTCAGCTACCTGACGACGGCGCAGATCGTCGCGCTGGGCTCGGCCGACGTCGGCCTGATGCAGACCGCCGACCTGGCCGCGCTGACCACCGCGCAGATCGTGGCGCTGGAGACCGCCGACCTGGTGGCCTTGAGCAGCGTGCAGATCGGGGTGCTCAACGAGGACCAGCTGGTGGCGATGACGACCGCCCAGATCCGGGCGATCGAATCGGCCGACCTGGCGGGCCTGAGCAACAGCTCGATCTCGGTGCTGACCAGCGCCCAGATCGGCGCCCTGGGCACCGACCAGCTCAATGCGCTGTCCGACAGCCAGCTGCAATCGCTGACCGAGCAACAGGTGCAAGGCCTGAGCACGGCCCAGATCGCCACCCTGGCCACCGAGAACCTGAACGCCCTGACCGGTGACCAGTTCACCGCGCTGACCACAGCGCAGGTGGTGGCCCTGACCTCGGTGCAGGTCGGCCTGCTGACCACGGAAGATTTCGGCAGCTTCACCACCGCGCAGATCGCGGCGATGGAGACGCTCGACATCGCCCAGCTCAGCTCGGACCAGCTGGCGGCGCTGAATGGCGACCACATCGGCGCGATGAGCAGCAGCCAGATCCGGGCGCTGACCACCGACGCGCTGGCAGGCCTGGCGCCGGCCGACTTCAACGAGTTCGGCAGCGCGCAGATCCAGGCCCTGTCGCAGACGCAGATCGAGGGCCTGACCACGGCCAACATCGCCGGCCTGGACGCCGGACTGATCGCGACCCTGACCACCCAGCAGATCGGCTGGCTGGCCACCGACGACTTCGTCGCGATGGACGGTGGCCAGGTGGCCTCGCTGACCACGGCCCAGATCGTGGCCATGAGCGACGGCCAGGCCGACGCGCTGGACGCCGCGGACATCCAGGGCATGGGCATGGCCGAGGTGACGCAGCTCGACCTGCACACGCTGACCGGCGCGCGGCTGGCCGCCGCGCAATCGATGGGCGTCTCGCCGATCGTGCTGGACCTGGACGGCAACGGCGTCAGCACCCTGTCGGCACAGGACGGCGTGCAGTTCGACCTGCTGGCCAACGGCCAGAGCAGCCAGGTGGGCTGGGTCGGCGGCAACGACGGCCTGCTGGTGATGGACCGCAACGCCGACGGCAGCATCAACGACGGCAGCGAGTTGTTCGGCACCGCCACCCGGCTGGCCAACGGCGAGGCCGCCGGCAACGGCTACCGCGCCCTGGCCGAGCTCGACAGCAATGCCGACGGCCAGATCGACGCCAGCGACAGCCGCTTCAGCGAGCTCAAGCTGTGGGTCGACGGTGACCGCGACGGCCAGACCGATGCGGGCGAGTTGCGCGGCCTGGTCGACATGGGCGTGGCATCGCTGGACCTGGACTACCTGCTCAGTGGCCGCCTCGACAACGGCAACGCGGTGGCGATGGTCTCGGGCTACACCACCACCGAGGGTGACACCCGCGAGATGGCCGACGTCTGGTTTGCCAAGGCCGGCCAGTTGAGCGGGGTGCCACAGATCGACGATCTGCTGGCCCCGGCACCCACCGATCTGGCACCGTCGCCGGCCGGCGCGGGCACGGCGGCCGCCAGCCCGGGTGGTGCGAGTGCCACGATCGCCGCGGTGTCGGTCAACAGCATCGAGGACGAGTTGCTGCGCCACCAGACGCCGCTGATCTGACGGCCCGCGGGCGGCGCAACACCGGCCGCCCGCACGCCGCGTCACCCGCCCCCACCGGCCCGCCAGGCTTGCCTGCGCGGGCCGCTTCTTTGGGCGCCACCAAAACAAACTGCGGATCAACGGCCGGTCAGCTCCACCCTTCCCGATCGGCGGGCTCTGGCAAAGTCAGCGCTGGCGGTCCGGTCTGGCCCGGGCCATCCCCTGCCGCAGGACGCCCTCACCATGCCCCCCGTACATCTGCACCAGATCGCCTACTCGGCGGCCACCCTGGCCGCCATCGAGCCGGGTTATGCCCTGCTCGACAACCTCGACAACGCCCGGCCCGACTGGTACGAGTACTGGCCGATGCGCCGCTTCCTGCAGCAGCAGCCTTTGGACGAGGCCGCGTTCTACGGCTTCTTCAGCCCCAAGTTCGGCGCCAAGACGCAGCTGTCGCATGCCGACGTGGTGGGCTTCGTGCAGGCGCACGCGGCGCAGGCCGACGTGCTGCTGTTCTCGCCCCAGCCCGACATGGCGGCCTTCTTCCTCAACGTGTTCGAGCAGGGCGAGACCTTCGACGCCGGCCTGATCGACGCCTTCGAGGGCCTGCTTGCGCGCATCGGCCGGCCCACCGGGCTGCGCCAGCTGGTGATGGATTCGCGCAGCACCGTGTTCTCGAACTACTTCGTGGCGCGGCCGGCGTTCTGGCGCGAGTGGCTGGCCGTCAACGAGGCCTTGTTCAGCACCTGCGAGGGGCCCGACAGCCCGCTCAAGCAGGCCTTGACGGTGAGCACCAGCTACCAGGGGGCGCAGCGCAAGGTGTTCCTGCAGGAGCGGGTGGCGTCGTACCTGTTGAGCACCCAGCCGCAGTGGCGGTCGGTGGCGGCCAACCCCTACGGCTTCGGCTGGTCGATGTCGCGGCTGCGCGAGTTTCCGACCGAGGCCGTGATCAGCGATGCGCTGAAGATGGCCCTGCGCGAGACCGGCTGGGGCGAGTACCGCAAGGCCTTTGCCGAGATTCGCGCCCGCTGCTTCCAGGCCGCGCCCAAGGCCTGATCAGCGCGTTCAGCGCGATCAGCGCCAGTTCGAGCGGATCAGGCCGTCGGTCTCGCCCACCAGGTCGGCATGGCCGGCCTTGGTCAGGTTGGTGACGTAGCGGCTGGCGCGCTGGGCGTAGATGTCGGCGAACTCGGTCAACACCTTGGGCCGCAGCAACTGGTAGTAGACGAACTCTAGGTTCGACAGGCGCGAGCCGGGGTTGTAGAAGTACGGCTCGAAGAAGCCGACATGCAGGATCTCGACCCCCAGCAGCGTGGGCGACAGGCGGTTGGCCTGGGTCACCCGGTGCGGTGTGCGCAGGATCGAGAAGGTGGTGTCCACCGGCATGTGGGCGATGCCCGGATCGATCGGGTCGACCACCCGGGCCTGGCCACGGTAGGCCGCCAGGTCCTGCATGCCCTCGGGTGTGCGGGCAAAGCTGGGGTCGTGGTCGAAGTCGATCGGCAGGTAGTGCGGCAGGCTGGGCGCAAACACCGGAAACTGCCGCGCATGCTCGAGCGAGATGCGGATGTAGAGAAACGCGCCCAGCTTCTGCAGCTCGGGGTGCGCGTCCATGCGGGCCACGGCCACCTCGTCGAAAGCCTGCGCCCCGCCGCGGTTGTCGACCACGCAGTCGTTGTCGGTGATGACGTAGTAGCGCCCGGCCTGGTCCAGCGCCGGCGCGGCAAAGGCATCGAGCGCGCGGCCGATCACCGGCGCGTCGATCTGGTGCACCGCCTGTACCTTGCCGCAGTCCAGGTACTCCTGCGTGAAGTCGGTCCAGTACGTCAGGATCGTCGGCGGCACGAAGCGCGCATTCCAGCCGTTGTTGATCAGCGTGATGCGCGGCGGCGCGCTGGCGTTGGCCAGGATCGCATCCACCGTCATGCGGGTGAAGTCCGTGCGCCCGAAACAGAGGATGAAGTAGTCCATCGCCAGTTCAACCGGTGAACTTGCCGCCGAAGGTCTGCACCTGCGCCGAGTCGCCCACCTGCAGGCGCTCGCCCAGCTTGTCGTGGCCCGGCGTCATCGCCTTGCGGATGGTGATGATGGAGTTGCGGAACTCCAGGCTGTCGATCCAGCCCTCGGTGATGAAGGCCGGCGTCGTGCGCAGGTCGAAGAAGGTGCGCAGGTAGTGCTTGATCTCGACCTGGTCGGCCCAGAACTGGTGGCTGGTCACGTCGACCAGGCGCTTGAAGAAGGCATAGGCGCCGTAGTCGTTGAGCACGCCGCCGCCGAAGTCGTTCATGTACAGGCAGTGGCAGTCCTCGACCACGTACACCCCGCCCGGGCTGAGCAGCGGGAAGTAGTTGATGAACGCGTTGATGATGTCCACCGAGCGGTGCGAGCCGTCGTCGATGACGATGTCGAACTGCGGCGTGATGTCCTGGATGGCCTTGAAGGCCGCCGGCCCGTTGGCATCACCCACCACCACGTTGATGCGCGGGTCGTCGTAGCGCAGCGTGCTGCAGCGCGGATCGATGTCGCAGCCCACGAAGCGCCGTGCCTCGGGAAAGTACTGCGCCCAGGTCTCGAGCGAGCCGCCGTTCTGGATGCCGATCTCCAGCAAACGCACCGGCGAGAAGCGCAGCGGCGAGAACAGCCGGTCGTAGTACGGCAGGTAGGACGACCACTTGTCGCTGACCTTGCCGGTCTTGCTGCGGTGCAGTTGCTCGATCGAAGGATGGTTCATTGCAGAGTCCTCTGGGGGTGGTCAGCGGCCGCGTGCCATCAGGCGCCGGCTGGTCCGGGTGGATCGTGGGATGGCGAATCGGGGTGGGTGGTGTCGGGGGCGTGTGCTCGGGGGAGGCGCCGTCACTGCAGCCAGGACGTCAGACCGACGCCCAGCGAGGTGAGCATGGCGTTCATCTGTTGCCCGTCGTGCAGCGCGTTGGCGTACTGCACGCGCATGTTGTAGTGGTCGTTCTCGGCGGCGATCACGTCGAACAGCGAGCGCCGCCCCAGCTGCTGCCACTGCTGCAGCGTGAAGTTGCGCAGCCGGTCGCTGTCGCGCAGCACCAGGCCCACGCGGCGCAGGCGGTCGAACGCCGCGCCGGCCTGCTCGTGCACCTCGGCGATGCGCTGGCGGCGCTGCTCCAGTGCCTCGGCGCGCTGCAGCAGCGCGGCCTCGGCGCGCTTGCGCGCGGCCTGGGTCGAATGTTCGATGGCCGGGTTGATCAACGGGATGGTCAGCGTGACCCCCGCACTCAGCCCGGTGTTGCGCGGATTGCCGCCGCCCAGTGCCAGCTGGGCGTTGCCGCCCACGTTCCAGCTCAGCTGCGGCTTGTTGCCGGCCTCGACCACGCGCACGATCTCGCGCAGCGCGGCGGCATTGGCGCCCAGCTGGTTGATGTCGTTGGAGCGCTCGGCCGCGGCCAGCACCGTGGGCAGCTCGGGCACGGCCAGCAGCAGCGTGCCCATGCCCTCGATGCCGGGCAGGCCGTCGCCGACGATGCGGCGCAGCTTGGCCTCCACCTGGCGCGCCTGCGACTGCGCCTGCACCTGCTGCAGCTCGGCCTGCTGGTATTGCTTGCGCGCCTGCACCAGCTCGCTGGCGCGGCCCTTGTCGGCGGCCACGATGGTCTCCAGCGCCTGCACCAGGCAGCCCATCTTGCGCACGTTCTGGCCGTAGATCACCACCTGCATGCGGTAGCGGCTGCGCTCGAAGGCCAGCGAGGTGGTGGCCAGGGTGATCTGCTCCTGCGTCGACAGCAGGCCCAGCCGCGCGGCCTCGGCCTGCTGGCGCCGCCAGTCGACGATGCGGTCGCTGCGCCCGCCGTCGTACAGCATCTGGCTCATCGTGACCCCGGCGCGCGCCTGCAACTGGGCGGTGTTGCCGTCGTTGCCGGCATTGAGCGCCGGGCTGAGCGTGGCATTGAAGTAGGCCTGCGGCCGCTTGCTGGCCTGGGCTTCGGCCACGTCCTGCCCCGCGGCCTCGGCCAGCAGGCGGGCCGCACCGATGCCGTTGCTGCGCGCCAGCGCCTCGTGCACCAGGCCCAGCAGCACGTTGCGCGGCTCCACCGGCACGCTGGGCGCGGCCGGCGTCGGGCTGGCGGCTTCGAGCTTCTCGTCGTCCATGCAGTTGGCCTGGGCCAGGCCGGCCGCCAATACCAGCAGCGCTGCGCCCAGCGACGGCAGTCGCCGGCCCAGGCGTCGCCGCGGCCCGCTCAGGCGCGGACGTGGCACGACGGGAAAAGGGGGCGGCGGGTTCATCACGGCGGGCGGTGCGACAGACTTGACGGCAGGGTTCCTGACGGCACGGAGGAGCGGTCAGATCGGTCTCAAGTAGACGCCGCAGCGGCCGAAGGCGATCGGCTGAATGCCGCCGGTTTTGGCCGCCAAATCGCCCGAGCGGGCGGTGCCAGGGGCTGGCTCGGCGCTGGCCCACCCGCCGGCGGGCAGGGCCTCAGCGCTCGGTGAACGCTTCGGTGGCCTTCATCATCGGGCGCAGCACGAAGCTCAGCACCGAGCGGCGGCCGACGCGGATCTCGGCGCTGCCCACCATGCCGGGCAGCACCGTCAGCGGCTTGCCGCCGGCCTTCAGCGTGGACGGATCGGCGCGCACCAGCGCGCGGTACCAGGTGCTGTTGGCGCTGGTCGCGGCCTGGCTGCGGTCGCTGTCGCCCAGCGCGTCGGGGCTGAGCACCTCCACCTTGCCGTGCAGGCTGCCGTAGACGGTGTACTCATAGGCCGACAGCTTGATCTCCACCGGATGCCCCACCCGCACGAAGCCGATGTCGGCCGGCTTGATGCGCAGCTCGACCAGCACCTGGTCGTCCACCGGCACGATCTCCATCACCGGCGCGCCGGCGGTGACCACACCACCCAGCGTATTGATGCGGATGTTCTTGACCAGGCCGCGCACCGGTGAGGTCAGCACCGTGCGCCTGAGGATGTCGTCGCGCACCACCTGCTGCTCGCCCAGCATGGTCAGCTCGGTCTGCACCCGCACCAGCTCGGCGCTGGCATCCTGGCGGAAGCGGTTGATGCGCTCCTGCGTGGTCAGGTTCAGGTCGTTGACCTGGCGGCGCAGGCGCATCACCTCCACCTCGCTCATCAGGCCCTTGGCCGACATGGCCTGCGCCATCGCCAGCTCACGCTCGAGCAGGCGCTGGTTGCGCTGGCTGGACGCCACCGCCTCGGTGAGCGCACGCCGGCGCGCGTTGTACGAATCGGTCTCGCTCTGCGTGACCTGCGGCACCGCCTCCAGCTCGCGGGGGAACGCCAGCGGCCGGCCGGTGGCCTCGGCCTGCAGCCGCACCACGGTGGCCATCATCGCCAGGCGCTTCAGCCGCCCCTCGTTCTGCTGCGCCTCCACCCGGGTCGGGTCCAGCAGGGCCAGCGGCTGGCCGGCGACCACCGCCTCGCCTTCACGCACCTTCAGCTCGCGCAGGATGCCGCCTTCCAGGCTGGCGATCACCTGCTCGCGGCCAACCGGGATCACGCGGCTGTCGGCGCGGGTGATCATGTCCACCTGCGCCAGCGCCGCCCAGGCCGTGGCCACCGCCAGCGCGGCCAGCATCAGGTAGATGGCCCAGGTGGCCGCCGCCGCGGGCTCGTTCTCCTGCGCCGCCTGCAGCGGCGTCAGGAACGCGAGATCGCCGCTGTGCAGCGGACGGGGGGCCGTCATACCGCAGCCCGACTATCGGCAGGCTGCGTGCTGGGGTGGCGGTGCACGTTGGTCGCCTGCGGTGCGGCGCCCTGCCCGGCCGCCGGTGCGGCCTGGCCCACCGGCTTGGCGCCCGACAGCGCGGCCAGCACCTGGGCCTTGGGGCCGTCCATCACCACCTTGCCGGCGTCGACCACGATGATGCGGCCCACCAGCTCCAGCACCGCCGGGCGGTGCGTCACCATCACCAGCGTGCAGCCCCGGGCCGCCTCCTTGAGCTGGCGCAGGAAGGCCATCTCGCTCTGCGCATCCATCGAGCTGGTGGGCTCGTCCATCAACAGGATCCTGGGGTCGGTGATCAGGCTGCGTGTCAATGCCACCAGCTGGCGCTGGCCGCCCGACAGCAGCGCGCCCGATTCACCCACCGGCAGGTCCCAGCCCAGCGGATGGCCTTCGGCCACGCGGGCCAGGCCGGTGAGCTTGGCCACCGCCGCCAGGCGCACCACGTCGGCGCCGGGCCGGCCCAGCAGCACGTTGTCGCGCAGCGTGCCGTTGAACAAGCGCGAGTCCTGTGGCACGTAGCCCACCTTGGCGCGGAAGTCGCCCGGGTCGAGCTGGCGCAGGTCGATGCCATCCACATCCACCATGCCCTCGCTGGGCCGGTACATGCCGGCCACGACGCGCAGGATGGTGCTCTTGCCACTGCCGATGCGGCCCAGAATGGCCACCCGCTCGCCCGGCTCGAAGCGCAGCGTCACGCCCTTGAGCACCCGCGGTGATTCCTGGCCATCCCGCGTCGGGTAGGCAAAGCTGACATCGGCCAGCGCGATGCGCCCGCTCATCTCGCGCAGCGGGATGTAGCTGCGGCCGGGCTCACGCTCGGTGGGTTGCGCCATCACCTTGTCGAGCGCGCGCATCGCCGCGCGCGCCCCCTGGTAGCGGGTGGTCAGCATCACGATGGACGACAGCGGCGCGATGGCGCGCATGCCGAACATCACCCCGCCCATCAGCGCACCGCCGGTGATCACCTTGGCGTCGATCAGGTACACGCCCCACACCAGCATCACCAGGCTGACGGCCTGCTGCGCGATCATCGACAGGTTCATGGTCAGCGCCGTGAGGCGGCGCGAGCGCAGCTGGCTTTGCACGGCGGCGGCGGCCGAGCGCTCGTACTGGTGCAGAAAGCGGCCCTGCGCGCCGGTGGCCTTGATGTCCTCGATGCCTTCCACCGCCTCGACCAGCAGCCCGTGCAGATCGGCCTGCTGCTGCATGTTGGCGTTGGTGGCGCGGCGCATCGCGCCCTGGATCACCAGCGCCGCACCCATGATCAGCGGCACCGCGAACACCAGCACCCAGCCCAGCGGCCCGCCGACGATGAAGGCCATGCCGATGAAGATGAGGATGAACGGCAGGTCGGAGATGGCCGACAGCGTGGCCGACGAGAAGAACTCGCGCACCTGCTCGATCTGGCCCACGACGTGGCTGTAGGCACCGGCCGATTCGGGCCGGCTCTCCATGCGCACGTTCAGGCTCTGGCGGAACAGCATGGTGCCCACCAGCAGGTCGGTCTTCTTGCCGGCCAGGTCGATCAGGTAGGTGCGCAGCTGGCGCGCGGCCAGGTCGAACAGCAGCGCCAGCCCCCCCGCCGCGGCCAGCGCCCACAGCGTGACGAAGGCCTTGTGCGGGATCACCTTGTCGTAGACCACCGAGGTGACCAGGCCGGTCACCAGCATCAGCGAATTGCTCAGCAGGGCCGCCAGCAGCGCCGAGCGGTAGTAGGGGACGAAGCGCCGCACGGTGCCCCACAGCCAGTGGCTGCCGGGGTCGCGCAGCGCGGCGGTGGCCTCGGCGCTGGTGGCGCTGGTGCGCGCGGTGGCCTGCGGCTTGGGCGTGGCCACCAGGCCGATGCCCGAGTACTCGGCGGCCAGTTCACTTTCGGTGGCGGCCAGTTCCTGGTCACCGCCGCCCGCCCCGGCGCCGGACGGCGCGTCGGTGCCGGGCATCACCACGGTGCACATCGTCGAGCCGTCGGCCTGCGCGTGGCGGGCCACCAGGATCACCGCATCGCCGTTGCGCAGCAGCAGCACCACCGGCAGCAGCAGGTCGTGGAACTCCCCGATCGCGCGCTGCACCAGCGCGGCGTTCCAGCCGGCGTCGCGCAGCGCCCGCAGGGCCTGGTCGGGCCCCACCAGGCCCTCGACATGCTGGCCCTCGAACAGCGACGCCACCGAGCGCTGTTGGCCGTGGTAACGCGTCAGCCACACCAGCGCCTGCGCCAGCGCGTCGTCGTCCATGCTCACGGGCGCCGGCCCGGGTTCGGGCTCGGCAACCGGCTGCAGGTGGGGATCGTCGCGGGCAGACACGGGGCGGCAGGCTCAGTCGATCGCTTGGTCGGTGGGTGTCAGCCGGGGCTGCACGTGATCAGGCCCGGTGCAACAGCGCCAGCCGCTCGTACTCGGCCTCGAGGTCGCGCACGATCTGCGGCAGGTCGAACAGCGGCGAGCTGCGCCCGTGCTCGGCCAGATAACGCTTGTACGAGGCCACCCGCGCCGGCTGGCGGCCCAGCACCACGGCCAGCTTCTCGTAGTCGGCCAGCGTGTCGGTGGCCAGCTCGGGCAGGCCCACGGCGGTGAGCAGGCTGCCGGCCATGCGCGAGATGTAGCTGCGCCCGCTCAGCGTGACGATGGGTGTGCCCATCCACAGCGCATCGCTGGCGGTGGTGCCGGCGTTGTACGGAAAGGTGTCGAGCACCAGATCGGCGCACTGGAAGCGCGCCAGGTACTCGGGCGGCGCCACGCGCGGCGCGAAGATCAGCCGATCACGCGCCACGCCGTGCGCATCGGCGCAGCGCAGCATGTTCTCGCGCGCGGTGTGATTGTCGGCCAGCAGCCACAGCACGCTGTCGTCCACCTGCTGCAATATGCGCATCCACGCGCCGAACACCTCGGGCGTGAACTTGAAGTTGTTGTTGAACGAGCAGTAGACGAAGCGGTCCTCGGGCAGGCCGTAGGTGGCACGCTGGGGGCGTGGCGCCACCTCGCGCTGACGGTCGCTGACCTGGTAGCAGTGCGGCAGGCGGATCGGCCGCTCGGTGCAATAGGGTTCCAGCGCGGGCGGCATCACGTAGTGGTCAGCAATGATCCAGTCGACCCCGGGCAGGCCCGAGGTGCCGGGCAGCCCCAGGTAGCTGATCTGCACCGGCGCGGCGCGCCAGCCCAGGATGGCCGGGCGCGCACCGCTGGTCAGGCCCTGCAGGTCGACCAGCACGTCGATGCCGGCCTGGGCGATCAGCTTGGCGGCGGTGGCGTCGTCCACCCCACCCAGGCGCACCAGGTGGTCCATGGCCTTGACGATGCGCCGGCGCTGCGGCTGCGCGCTCTCGGGCGTCCAGCAGAAGGCCCAGACCTCGAACTTGTCGCGGTCGTGCAGCTCGAACAGCTCGGGCGTGAGCAGGCCCACCGCATGCATGTGCAGATCACCCGACAGGTAGCCGATCCTGATCTTGCCGGTGCGCGGCGGCATGGTGCTGTGCAGCGCCACCGGCTGGGCCTTGGGCACGCGCTCGTGCGCAAAGCGCATGGCCGACAGCAACTGCAGCGCGGGGTCGTCGCTGGCGCTCATCATCGCCAGCAGCGAGGTGCCCTGCACCAGCCGGTTGGGGCCCACCTCGCCCACCGGCTCGTACACCGGCCAGGCGCACTGCTTCTGCCGCAGGTGCACGTAGTGCTGCACCACGCTGGGCTGTTGGGGGTCGAGCAGCAGGCTCTGGCGCAGCGCGGCCTCGGCCTCGGGGTAGCGGCGCAGCGTCTCGAGCAATCGGCCCAGGTTGTTCCAGGCATGCACCCGCAGTTCGGCGCTGGCGCCGGCATCGATCACCGCCTGCCACTGCGCCATCGCCGGCTCGTGCTGGCCGGCGCGCTCGAGCAGGTGGCCCAGGTTCAGCCGCGCATGCGGAAAGTTGGGCTGCAGCGCCACCGCCTGCCGGTACGCGGCCTCGGCCTCGGCGCTGCGCTGCAATGCCCCCAGCAACGTGCCCAGGTTGAAGCAGGCCACGTGGCGCATCGCCGGCGGGCCGTCGGCGATCCAGTCCGTGTACATCGTCACCGCCACCTCGGCCCGGCCGGCCTGCTGCAGGCGCTGGGCTTCGGTGACGAGATCGGCAAGCGACAGTTGGACGGGCGGGGTCAGAACGGCATCGGGCACGGCAGCTCCAGGCACGGCATGGTGGACAAGCCATGGTAGGAGTGGGGGTGCGCCGGCAAGCGGCGCAAAAGGCCGGGCAAAGCGCCCCTTATTGCTTGCCTGCTGCCCAGCAAAAAGGCGACCCCGGGGGTCGCCTTGTCAGGGGTGCCGCGTGGCCCCCGATCAGAACCCCAGGCTGGCCAGCAGGTCGTCGACCTCGCCCTGGTTGCTGACCACGTCGGTGCGGCCTTCGGGGTTGACCACCGGGCCGTGCAGCACGCTGGGGTCGACCTTCTCGCGCTGGTCGGGGGGCACCACCTGCACCAGCAGCTTGACCAGGCTGTCTTCCAGGTCGTTGGCCAGCGCCACCACCTTGGCCACCACCTGGCCGGTGAGGTCGTGGAAGTCCTGCGCCATCATGATGTCGGTGAGGTGCGCATCGATCAGCTTGGTGCGCGCTTCGACGTCGTTGACGAAGTTGAACACCGCGCCCGAGGCCACGGCCTTGACCGGATCGGCCAGCAGCGCGGCGGCCAGCGCCCGGGTCTGCTCGGCGATCGCGGTGTGCTCGGCCTTGGCCTGGTCGACCGAGTTGAGCACCTTGTCGGCGGCGGCCGCCGTCTTGGTGGCGATGTAGCTGAGGCGGCTGCGCGCGTCGGGCAGGCCGTCGGTGGCCACCTGCAGCTTGGGCATCACGCCCAGTTGCTGCATGGTGTCGTGCAGCAGGCGGGTGATGCTGCCGAGCTGCTGGAACACCTCGGGTGAAGCCAGCACGCCCTGCGCGGGCACCATGGCGGCGATGTCTTCCATTTTCATGGCGTACTCCCTAGCGCGGGTCAGGCCGTGGCCGCCAGCTTTTGCATGATCTTGGTGACCTTTTCTTCCAGCGTGGCCTTGGTGAAAGGCTTGACCACGTAGCCGGCAGCGCCGCTCTGCGCGGCCAGCAGGATGTCTTCCTTGCGCGCCTCGGCCGTCACCATCAGCACCGGGATGTGCTTCAGGCTGTCTTCGGCCTTGACGGCCTTGAGCAGGTCGAAGCCGTTCATGTTCGGCATGTTGATGTCGCTGACGACGAAGTCGTAGCGGTTGGTCTTGAGCATCTGCAAGGCGATGGCGCCGTCTTCGGCTTCGTCCACGTTGTTGCAGCCCATTTCCTTGAGCAGGCCGCGCACGATGCGGCGCATGGTGGAGAAGTCGTCGACGACCAGGAACTTGAGGTCGGAGGGATTGCTCATGTCTGTCCTCGGGGCTGGGGGCAAAGAGTGAAAAGTGAAAGGGGACCGGACCGCGACGCTGGTCGTTTCGGGCTTATCGGCCGGCTCGCGCGGTACTTGATACCAACGACGGCTTTTCCGGTCGAATCGTGGGTTCCGCCGCTGTTGGCGAGGGTGCCGACACCATGTCGGCGGTGGGGCGGTAGAAGCGGTCCTCGGCCTCGCGGTTCATCACGATGATGCTGATGCGGCGGTTCTGCGGGTCGGCGGGGTCGTCTCGGTTGAAGGGCTGGCTGCTGGCCAGGCCCTGCACCCGCAGCACGCGCTCTTCGGTCAGGCCACCGGCCACCAGTTCGCGCCGCGAGGCATTCGCCCGGTCGGCCGACAGCTCCCAGTTGCTGTAGCCGGCGTCGCCGGCCGAGAAGCGCTGCGCATCGGTATGGCCTTCCAGCGTCAGCCGGTTGGGCACCTCCACCAGCACCGCGCCGATGGCGCGCAGCAGGTCGCGCATGTAGGACTTGACGATCGCGCTGCCGCTGTCGAACATCGGCCGGGCCTGCTCGTCGACGATCTGGATGCGCAAGCCGTCGCGGGTCATGTCCAGCTTGATCTGCGAGGCGTACTGCGACAGCTTGGCGTTGTTCTTGAACTCGTTGGCCACCTGCTCGCTCAGCTCCTGCAGCCGGGCGGCCTCGGCCACCCGCTGCTCGTGGCGCAGCGCCTGCAGGTTGATGGTCTTGGTGGGTGCGTCCACATCGCCGCGCTTGACCTGGCCGCCCGAGCGCGTCAGGTCCTGCCCGCCGCCCTTGACCACCGACGACGAATCACCCGAGCCCGAGCCGCCATTGAGCAGCGCCACCTTCAGCGGGCTCTGAAAGTAATCGGCGATGCCCTTCTTGTCGCCCTCGGAGGTGCTGCCCAGCAACCACATCAGCAGGAAGAAGGCCATCATCGCGGTCACGAAGTCGGCATAGGCGATCTTCCACGCCCCGCCATGCACCGCATGGCCGCCCTTCTTCACCCGCTTGATGATGATGGGCTGCAGCTTCTTCGCGTCACCCGCCATTTAGAGCCCCCCCCCGAAGCGCCTGCGGCGCTCCCCCCCAGGGGGGCGCCGCCAGTGGCCCGGCAAAGCCGGTTCCACGGCGTCCACTTGGTTCGACCGCCGCAATTCGAACTTCGGCTGCTGCATCACTTCTTCTTGACATGGGCTTCGAGTTCGGTGAACGACGGGCGATCGCCCGAGAACAGCACCTTGCGGCCGAACTCGATGGCCACCTGCGGGGCGTAGCCCTGCATGCTGGCCAGCAGCGTGGTCTTGATGCACTGGAATTCCTTGCCGGCGTCTTCCACCTTCTGCTCCAGCAGGCCGCCCAGCGGCTCGACGAAGCCGTAGGCCAGCAAGATGCCCAGGAAGGTGCCGACCAGGGCCGAGGCGATCATGCCGCCCAGGATGGCCGGCGCCTGGCCCACCGAGCCCATGGTGTTGACCACGCCCAGCACGGCCGCCACGATGCCGAAGGCCGGCAGGCCGCCGGCCAGGCGCCCGATGGCGGCCACGGCGGCATGCTCTTCCTGATGGTGGGTCTCGATCTCGCTGTCCATCAGGCTCTCGATCTCGTGGGCGTTCAAGTTGCCCGAGACCATCATGCGCAGGTAGTCGGTGATGAACTCGGTGACGTGATGGTCGTTGCCGACGATCGGGTACTTCTGGAACAGCGGCGAGCTGTGCGGATCTTCCACGTCCTTCTCGATCGACATCAGCCCTTCCTTGCGGGCCTTCTGCAGGATGTCGAACATCAGCGCCAGCAGCTCCATGTAGCGCGCCTTGCTGAACTTGCTGCCCTTGAAGCACTGGCCCAGGCCGCGCATCGAGGCCTTGATGACCTTCATCTGGTTGTTGGCGATGAAGGCACCGGCGGCGGCGCCGAAGATGGTGATCATCTCGAAGGGCAACGCCTTCAGGACGACCTGGATGTTTCCGCCGTGAAAGATGTACACGCCGAAAATGCAAACCATTGCGAGTGACCAGCCGACGATGACGAACATGGTGTGGTGGGGTGTAGCTGCTCAGCGCCTGCCCGGCCGGGCCGGCTTGTTGCTGGGGTTATCGGCCACGGCCGGCGCGGGTTGAGCCACCCAGCCCGAACGGTCCGATCGGCCCGGCCCGTGCGGCGTCGCGGGCGGCTGGCCGGCCACGCGGTAGGCCCACACCGGCTGCGCGCCCGGGCGGCGCAGCGCCAGCGTCGGCTCGACATCGGGCACCACGAAGTCCAGGCTCACCAGCCAAGCCCCCGGCGCCAGTTCGGCCTGCACCTTGGCCCAGGCGCGGGCCATGCTCTCGGGCCGCTGGAACAGGTAGACCACCGCGTTGCCCGACCAGTCGGCCGCCCACATGTCGCCCTGGCGCACACGCGCCCAGGGGCAGCGCAGTGCACTGGCCAGGCGCAGTGGCCAGCTCCATTCGACGCCCTCCAGCCGCGCCTGCGGCCAGGTGGCGCGCAGCGCGGCCAGGCCGTGGCCCAGACCACAGCCGGCGTCCAGCACGCGTGCACCCGGTGGCAGCGGCACGGCATCGGCCAGGCCGCGCAAGGCGTCGACCGGGGTGGGAAACAGCGGCGCGTCGCGCCAGGCCCGCAACGGGTAGGCCGCCAGCAGCAGGGCCAGCGGCAGCAGCCAGGCCCAGGCCGGCACCCCGGCAGCAGCCCCACCCAGCGCCGCCGAGACCGGAAAGCCCGCGGCCATGAAACAACGTCGCCAGCCGCTGGCCAGCCGCGGCATCAGGGCCAGCAGTGCCCCGCTGGCCGTGGCCAGCACCCACGGCACCATGGCCGGCCAACCCAGCACCGAGGCCGCCGGTTTCAGTGCCCAAGACAGCGCCCACCACAGCGCCCAGGCGGCCAGCCAGGTGGCCAGCGCCGGCGCGGGCCAGGGCAGCCGCAGCGCAATGCCGCGGCGCTGTGCTGGATCGACAGAAGCGGGCAAGGCAGGCATGGCGGGCATGCACGCAGTGTCGGCAGCGGGGGCTGCGGCCATCGCTGGAAAAGACGGGCGCTTCGGGGCAGCGGCGGCCCGTTGACCCGGCGCACGGCGCGGCGCGCGCCCAGAAAAAAGGGCGGTCTCCCGAAGGAGGCCGCCCTGAAAGCACAGGGATGTGCTAGGAGGAGACAAGCAAGAACACGGTTGAACCCGACAAACCGGAAAAGTTCAATCCACCCTCCTGGTTTCGGCCGCTGGCGCCGGGGCTCGAGGCCGGCGCCGGGCTGCAGCCAGGCATCAATTCACTGCAGCACGCAATCCTGCGCGCTGGGCAGACGGATCGCGCCGGCGTTGCGGCCCTTGCCGGCACGCGCCGGCGGGTTGCACAGGCCACACACGTAGTGGCGGGCGATCTCGTGCGGATGGGTCACGAAGTGGCCGCCGCACTTGCTGCACTTGGTCATGGTGAGCATGCCGTTGTCGACGAACTTCACCAGGCGCCAGGCGCGGGTGACGGACAACTGCGGCTCCAGACCCTGGGCGCCCACCTGCTCCATGTAGAGCTTGTAGGCCTTGATCACGGTGTCGATCTCGTCGAGCTCGGCCACCTTGTTCAGGTATTCGTGGATGTTGAGAAACAGGCTGGCATGGATGTTGGGTTGCCAGGTCATGAACCAGTCGGTCGAGAACGGCAGCTGGCCCTTGCTGGGGCTCTTGCCCGCCACTTCCTTGTACAGGCGCAGCAGGCGTTCGTAGCTCAGGTCGGTCTCGCTCTCGAGCACCTGCAGGCGCGCGCCGAGCTTGATCAGCTCGACCGCGGTGTCGATCTGCCTGGCTTCGGTGAGGATGCTCTTGACTCTCATGGTGCTCTCTCCTGTTGTGGCGCGTCACTGTGGGCGCGCTTGAATGAACCCGGCAAACGCCGCGGAACCGGCTTTGCCGGGCCGCTGACGTTGCCCCCTTGGGGGGAGCGGCCTTGGCCGCTTCGGGGGGGCTCAGGTCATGCGGCTTCCTGATGGCGGCCGGCCATCAGGATCGACGCGTGCAGGCGGGCCACGCTCTCGTTGGCGGCGCTCTTGCCGTGGCTGGTCAGCAGGCCCCAGACCAGGTCGTCGTCGCAGCGCATGCGACACAGCAGGGTGTTGCCCGAGGCGATCTTCATCATCTGGGCCGGGGTCAGCGCGGCGATCATGCCGGCGCTGTCTTCGCTCAGGCCCAGGCGGTACAGCGCCTGGTCGCGGTCGGTGCGGATCAGGGTCTGCGCCAGCATCAGGTACGACAGGTTGGCTTCGCGGATTTCGGCAAGGATCTGGTCTGAGTTCATGGTGCGGTGTCCGGTGGGTGTGAGGGGGCAGGTGTGCGGCTGGTGTGAGATGAACTGTAGTGACCGCAACAAGCCGGCAACATCAGCCCAAATCGTCATCTTGAGTCCCGTTTCTTCCTTGGGGCTTGTCAGGCAAATTCCTACAAGGGCGGCGAGACCACCCGCGCCCCTGCAACGCCCCAACCACGCCACCCACCTCGGCCAGCCAGGGCGCCCGCGTTGTTTTTGCCCGGATGAGGCGACAACATGCACACTTGGTGCCACCGGCCCCTGCAGTGCAGGGGCTGCAAGGCCGACAAGCCTGCCAGGGGCCCGACATCCCTGATGCCAACCTGCCCCCGCTCCTGCCCCCCGCAACCACGCCCGACATTCCCTGCGCCCGAGGACCATCGATGCTTTCGCAGATCCTGAACACCTTGCAGTCGGTCCTGATCCCGGTGATCGTGGCCCTGCTGGTCGTTGGCGCCGGCTTGGTGTGGTGGGTCGGCCGGCCCCGCAAGGGTGACCGGCCGGAGCTGGACCGCGCGCGCCCCGACCCGGCCCGTGCGCCGGCCACGCGCCGCGTGCCATCGGTGCAGCCAGTGCCATCCGCGCAGCCCGCGCCATCAGTGCAGCCGAGGCCGCCGGCCGCGTCCGCGCCACCGCTCGCGCCTCAGCCACCGCCCGCTGCGCCGGCCGCCCCCGCCGCGGCGCCGCTGGCCCCGCTGGTGGCCGACCTGCTGCTGGTCGACGATTCGGCCGTGGTGCGCGCCAAGCTGCGCCGCTTGTTCGAGCCGGCCGGCTACCGGGTGGCGCTGGCCCGCGATGGCCAGGAGGCGCTGCAGCTGCTGGCGCAGGGCCGCTACGCGCTGATGGTCACCGATCTGGAGATGCCCAACCTCGACGGCGTGGGCCTGATCAATGCCGTGCAGGGCCAGCCGGCCCTGGCCCAGATGCCCATCATGGCCATCACCGGCCATGACGACCTGCAGGCACGGCTGGACGAATGCCGCGAGATCTGCGGCATCTACCGCAAGCCCTGGATCGACGACGATCTGCTGGGCCATGTGCAGATGCTGGTGGGCAGCCGCAGCGCGCACACTGCGCAGGCCCAAGACCATTGATCGGCCGCAGGGCCCGGCCAGTGCGGCCGCCGACCGGCGGCGTTGGGCCAGCTCGCCCAAGGGCGGTAAAGACCGTTCTTTTCGCGGCATGGCGGCCGATGGCGCTCCCTAGACTGGGGCTCCCCGATTGACGGAGTTCCGCGATGAACGCCCCTGCCCTGGCCATGCCCACCCCCCTGCCCGCTGCGGGCCTGCAGTCGCTTGCCGCACCGACCCAGGTGGCTCCGGTGGCCGGCCTGGCGCTGCTGGCCGCCACCTGCGTCGAACAGACCGCCGAACTGTTGCGCCTGGCCTGCCGGCGCGGCCAGCTCGAAGACGCCAGCGCCGCGGCCCGCACCGCGCTGCCGCTGGCAGTGCCGCACTCACCGCACCAGGCCCTGCTGCGCGCGCTGGGCGAGGCCCATCCCACGCTGATGGTGGCCCCCGAAGAGCGCCGCCTGTACCTGCTGCGCCAGGCCGATGGCCGCTCACTCGGCGTGATGCGCCTGCGTGACAACGGCCGCGTGGGCCCCACGGCCCCCGCCGGCGCCGCACGCTGGACGCTGCGCGATGGCAACCTCGAACTCTGCGACGAGCAGGGCCAGACACGTTCACGCTTCATGTTGTGCGGCGAGCGCGCCGGCCTGCGCCTGTACCTGGGTGAATCGCTGGCCGATGGCGCCCCGCAACTGCTGCAGGAGGTGCGCTGCACCTACGCCCGCCTGAGCCTGCTCGACCCCGAGCTGGTCGATCCCTTCTGCGGCCTCTACGACGTGGACGCCATGGTGCCGGCCGACCTGCCCGCCGGATCGGCGGTGCTGCTGGGCGCGCCGCACAGCGGTGTCGACCGACTGGCGGAGGTGCTGAACCGCCAGGGCGCGGTGTTCTTCGACGGCGAACTGCTGCACCCGCAGGCCATCGGCCTGGCCGAAGGCCTGCTCAGCCCGTCGGCCGATGCCACCTTGCACGCCATGCGCGCCAAGGACGGCACCTGGTTCGCCCGCATGATGCTGGGCCGCTCGTTCGACGCGATGGGCCGCGACCTGACAGCCGTGCCGGTGCGCGGCTTCACGCTGGCGCCGTCGCATCACCCCGCGGCGCTGGACTGGGCGATCGCCGAGCCGGCGCTGCGCATCGTGCACGTGGTGCGCAGCAACCTGCTGGCCGAGTTTGCCGACATCCTGGCCAGCCAGGGCAGCGGCGCCCCCACGGCCGCAAGGCTGCACTTCGAGCCCGAGCGCTTCGGCCGCTTCATCGAGATGAAGCAGCGCTACCTCGACGGCTTGCGCCAGCGCCTGGTGCAGCGCAACGGCGACACGGTCGAGGTGGACGGCAGCCGGCTGAACGCCAACACCGTGGCCGAGCTGACGGGCTTCCTGACCGACTCCACCGACCTGGCGGGCTTGGCCGGCGACGGGGCCAGCGCCTCGGGCACGCGGGTGATCGATCGTTTCGACAACCCCGAGCTGGTGCTGCCCTGCCTGCGTGCGCTGGGCCGCATGGGCTGGCTGGAGATCGAGGGCACGCAGGCCGATCCGGCCTGACCCACCCGCTCAAGCGCCCGCCGCGGGCGCCGACATCCATTGCAGGGGCCCGACAGGCCCCTGTTTTCATTTCAGTACCGCCCGGCCGTTCCGAAGGTACTGGGCGCCCCCTCGGGGGGCAGCGAACGAAGCGAGCGTGGGGGGTTCCACTTCAGCCCCGCCGACCGACCTCGAATTGCCGGGTGTTGGCCGCTCATTTGAGGGGTCTGGCCGGCATCAAAGGGGCCAGAAAGACCTCAAGGCCGGCACTTGAGGCCCGCCAACGGCGCAGACCGTGACGGACCTCGCGTTCTTTGGCCAAAGGCGACTTGACATGGCTGGAAATTGTTTTGCACGAAGTCCTCAAGTTGAAAAACGCAGAGGCCGATACCCAAACCAACGGGCGGTCCAAAAGACCACCGCGGTCCGGTTAGCCGGCCGATGGACGACAGGCCACTCAGGTGTCCCGAGCACATAGGCGACTAGCGCGGGCGTGTCGAACAGATGCCCTGGCATTTGTTCGGCGTGCGACGGTGGTGACGATGCTGTTACGCCACCACCCGAGTAACGCCGGCGCTCCCGCCGGGATTCATGGAAGCTGAAAGGAAATTACCGTGCCCCAAACCATCAACACCAATCTGAACTCGATCAACGCTCAGCGGAACCTGTCCATGTCACAGTCTTCGCTGTCGGTCTCCATGCAACGCCTGTCCTCGGGCCTGCGTGTCAACTCGGCCAAGGACGATGCCGCCGGCCTCGCGATTGCCGAGCGAATGACCACCCAGGTCCGCGGCATGAACGCGGCCATCCGCAACGCCAACGACGGCATCTCGATGTCGCAGACGGCCGAAGGCGCGATGGGCAAGGTGGCCGACTCGCTGCAGCGCATGCGTGAGCTGTCGGTGCAGGCCGCCAACGCCACCAACTCCGACAGCGACAAGGACTCGCTGGACCAGGAGTTCGGTGAACTGTCCAAGGAAATCCAGCGTGTGCTCGGTGGCACCGCGTTCAACGGCAAGCACATCCTGGGCACCGAGGCCGCCGCGTTCCGGTTCCAGGTGGGTGCCAACACCACCACCGACGACACCATCGACATCACCACCACCGACCTGACGGCCGACGGCACCATCACCGTGGTGGCGGGCACCGACAACACCGGCTCGGGCCGTGCGGTGATCGACAACACGGCCGATGCCACCACCATCCAGGGCGTGATCGACAACATCGACATCGCGCTGAACACCATCAACAGCCAGCGTGCGGTGATGGGTGCGTCGCAGTCTCGCTTCGACTCGGTGATCACCAACCTGCAGATCTCGGTGGAAAACCAGTCGGCGGCCCGCAGCCGCATCATGGACACCGACTTCGCCGCAGAAACGGCCAACCTGAGCCGCGCCCAGATCCTGCAGCAGGCGGGCAACGCGATGATCGCCCAGGCCAACCAGTTGCCGCAGCAAGTGCTGACGCTTCTTCGATGACGCCACACGGGCCCCGTCCGCGCAGCCCGTGACCGCCGGCGCGCCGGGCGGCTCGCCGCCAGGCACCGGCATCGCATGACGACGCGCCGATCCCCAACAGGACGGCGCGTCATTTTTTTCACGGCCGGTGGTGCATCACCATCAAGGCCGCGGGTGATCGGCCGATAAGCCCTGCAGCAGTCGATCAGATCTGCCGATCCACACCAGGCCATCACGATTGATGGCCATCCCGAGCGAAGGAGCAGTTCGTGCCGCAGTCCATCAACACCAACATCATCGCGCTGAATGCGCAGCGCAACCTGAGCGGTTCGCAGAACTCGCTGGCCAGTTCGATGCAGCGGCTGTCGTCCGGCCTGCGCGTGAACTCGGCCAAGGACGACGCCGCGGGCATGGCCATCGCCGAGCGCATGACGGCCCAGGTACGCGGCATGGGCGTGGCCGCACGCAACGCCAACGACGGCATCTCGCTGGGCCAGACCGCCGAGGGCGCGCTGGGCAAGGTGTCCGAGTCGATGCAGCGCATGCGCGAGCTGGCGGTGCAGGCGGCCAATGCCACCAACTCCGACAGCGACAAGGATTCGCTGGACAAGGAGTTCGGCGAGCTGGCCAAGGAAGTGCAGCGTGTGCTGGGTGGCACCGCCTTCAACGGCCTGGCCGTGCTGGGCGCCGACGCCGGCGCCAAGGCCTTCCAGGTGGGGGCCAACACCAGCAGCGACGACACCATCAACATCACCACCACCAACATGACGGCCAACGCCGACATCACCGCGGTGGCGGGCACCGACAACACCGGCAGCGGCCGGGCAACCATCGACAAGGATGCCAGCAGCGTCGACATCCAGGGCGTGATCACCGACATCGACACGGCCATCGACACCATCAACAGCGAGCGTGCCACGCTGGGCGCCTCGCAGTCGCGTTTCGAGGCGGTGATCTCCAACCTGCAGATCTCGATCGAGAACCAGAGCGCGGCACGCAGCCGCATCATCGACACCGACTTTGCTGCCGAGACCGCCAACCTCAGCCGCGCGCAGATCCTGCAGCAGGCCGGCAACGCGATGATCGCCCAGGCCAACCAGCTGCCCCAGCAGGTGCTGCAGCTGCTGCGCTGACGCCGGCACTCGAACGCGCCACCCTGAAGGGCCCCGCCGGTTTGCAGCCGGCGGGGCCCTTCGTGCTTGGCGGCAACCGGGCGGAAGAAAGGGCAACTTCGGTCCTCATTTCGGGGCTTAGGTTTCGGGCCGCCTTTTCACAATGGACCCCAATGCTTGAGCTGCCGCACAAGTGTGAAACGGAAACCGCGAACTCGATCCCCGAGCCGCATGCAGTGGATTTCGAAAGCGGCAGGCAGCCCCGAAAGGGGATGCGCATCGCCTTTGATCGCCGGCCTGACCGCCGGCCTGTCGTCGAATCTTGAGGAGTGGCCACCATGCCCCAGACGATCAATACGAACATCGCTTCGCTGAACGCACAGCGCAGCCTGAACATGTCGCAGTCATCGCTGGCCACGTCGATGCAACGGCTCTCGTCGGGCCTGCGTGTCAACTCGGCCAAGGACGACGCGGCCGGCCTGGCGATCGCCGAGCGCATGAACACGCAGGTGCGTGGCATGAACGCGGCGATCCGCAATGCCAACGACGGCATCTCGATGGCCCAGACCTCCGAGGGCTCGATGGGCAAGGTGGCCGAATCCCTGCAGCGCATGCGTGAGCTGGCGGTGCAGTCGGCCAACGCCACCAACTCCGGCAGCGACAAGGATTCGCTGGACAAGGAGTTCGGCGAGCTGGCCAAGGAGATCCAGCGCGTGCTGGGCGGCACCACCTTCAACGGCAAGCATGTGCTGGGCAGCGAGGCGGGCCCGATGCAGTTCCAGGTGGGGGCCAACACCACCGCCGACGACACCATCGACATCATCACCCGCGACCTGACCACCGACCCCACCATCACCGTGGTGGCCGGCACCGACAACACCGGCGCCAGCCGCGGTGTGATCGACGCCACCGCCGACGTGGCCACGATCCACGGCGTGATCGACAACATCGACGCCGCGCTCGACACCATCAACGCCGACCGGGCCACGCTGGGTGCGTCGCAATCACGCTTCGAGTCGGTGATCGCCAACCTGCAGGTGTCGGTGGAAAACCAGAGCGCGGCCAAGGCCCGCATCATGGACGCCGATTTCGCCTCTGAGACCGCCAACCTGAGCCGCGCGCAGATCCTGCAGCAGGCCGGCAACGCGATGGTGGCGCAGGCCAACGCACTGCCGCAGCAGGTGCTCAAGCTGCTGCAGGGTTGACGCGCCCGCCGGACTCGAACGATCACGGCCCGGCTTGCCCGGGCCGTCGACGTTTTAGGGGCGCGCTCAAGTCGGCGCGCGCCACGCCGAAAAACCGGTTGCGAAGGAGCACATTCCCATGGCCACATCCGTCAGCGGCATAGGCAGCATCTCATCCACCGGCATCGGCAGCGGGCTGGATGTAGCGGGCATCCTCGACCGGCTGATGGCCATCGAGCAGCGTCCGCTCGACCTGCTGCAGCAGCAGGCCGGCACACTCAACACCCGGCTGTCGAACGTCGGCAAGATGCAGGGCTATTTCTCGGCCCTGCGTGACAAGGCCAACGCCTTGACCGCGCCCAACCTGTGGAGCGGCACCACCGCCACCTCGGCCGATGCCACGGCGGTGAAGGTGTCGACCAGTGCCAACGCCACGGCCGGCAGTTATGCGGTCAACGTCACGAAGCTGGCCGTGGGCCAGACGGTGACCGGCACCGCGCTGGCCAGCAGCGCCGCCACGCTGGGCGAAGGCGCGCTGACCATCGAGCTGGGCCAGTGGGGCGCGGGTGAGCCGGCCGCCGGCTTCACGCCCAAGAGCGGCAGCGCAGCGGTGACCATCAACATCGGTGCGGGCGAATCCAGCCTGGCCACCATCCGCGACAAGATCAACGCCGCCGGCGCCGGCGTCAGCGCCAGCATCGTCACCGATGCCTCGGGCGCACGCCTGAGCCTGCGGTCGACGACCACCGGCGTCGAGAACGCCTTTCGCATCAGCGTGAGCGAGACCACCCCCGACGGCGACGAGGCCACCGGGCTGTCGGCGCTGGGCTACGACGCCAGCGCCGCCAGCTCGCCGATGCTGCGCTCGATGAGCGCGGCCAATGCCGATCTGACGGTCAACGGCATCGTGTTGAGTTCAGCCAGCAATACGCTGACCGACGTGGTCGACGGCCTGACGCTGAACCTGCTGAAGACCACCACCGGCGACGTCGACGTGAGCGTGGCCACCGACACCGCGTCGGTGAAGACCGCGATCACCGATTTCGTCGGCGCGTTCAACACGCTGTCCAGCTTCATCCGCGCGCAGACCGCCTACAACGCCGACAGCAAGGAGGCCGGTGCGCTGCAGGGCGACCAGTCGACGCTGGCGCTGCAGAACCAGCTGCGGGCGGTGCTCAACGAAGCCAGCAGCGCCTCGTCGAGCTGGTCACGGCTCAGCGAGATCGGCCTGACGATGAAGACCGACGGCACGCTGGACACCAACGCCGCCAAGCTCGACAACGCGCTGGCCAAGCTGCCGGAGTTGAAGAAGCTGCTGGCCAACGATGGCGCCACCTCGGCCGATTCGGGCTTCGTGCGGCGCTTCAAGAACCTGGCCGACGCGGCACTGGGCAGCGACGGCGTGTTCGAGTCGCGCAGCGCCAGCATCCGGGCCAACGTGACGCGCAACGGCAAGTCGCAGGACGCGATGGAAAAGCGGCTAGAGCAGACGCGGGCCCGCTTGCAGGCGCAGTACTCGGCGCTGGACACCAAGATGGCCACGCTGAACAACCTCAGCACCTACATGACGCAGCAGATCGCGCAGTTCAACCGCTCGTCGGGCTGATCGCGCCGCGGCGCGCCGCGGCGTGCTGCCATGCACGCAGCGTCGGCCCACGCACCACGCTGCGTGTCCGGCCCACCCACGGGACGCTCCCTTCCCCCAGAAACGCCACGCCGCGGCGTGCCAGCGCGCCGCCGACCGGCCGTCCGGCGGCGCCTGTCGGTCGCGCCAGCGCCCTGCCCGGCAGGCCTGGTAGCACCTTGTGACAGGCCGGTCTTTCACCGGCTCAAGTTGCACGGGGCCGGTCCGATAAGTTCAGTACCGAGACCGAACACCCACCGCCGAAAAGCCTCCTATGTTCAGTGCACCGCATGCCACGTCCAACCCCCGCGCCCGGCAGTTTGCCGGGGCTTACCACCAGGTGGGCGTCCAGACCATGGTCTCGGGCGCCTCGGCGCACGGCCTGGTGGCGCTGTTGTTCGATGGCTTCATGGCGGCCGTGCACCGCGCCAAGGGCGCCCTGCGCAGCGGCGATATCGCGGCCAAGGGCCAGGCCATCGGCCACGCGGTGCGCATCATCGACGAGGGACTGAAGGCGGCCCTCGACCTCAAGGCCGGCGGCAAGCTGGCGCAGGACCTGTCCGACCTGTACGCCTATGTCTGCCTGCGACTGATCCAGGCCAACTTGAACAGCGACGAAGCCGCGCTGGACGAGTGCGTGTCGCTGGTGACGCCGCTGCGCGACGCATGGCAGGCCATCGGTGCGCGCGTCGACGCACCGGCCAGCAACTGATCCCCGGCCCAGGCCACGACACCCGTGCGTGCCCCTCCAGCGAGCCCATCCATGAACAACAGTCTCCTGAGTTACTACGAGGCCATCGAGAAGGCCAGCGCCGACATGTTGGATGCCGCCCGCGCCGGCAATTGGGACCACGTGATCAAGCTGGAAGGCGCCTGCGTGCTGCTGATCAGCCAGCTCAAGAATGCCGCGCGCGGCAATGCCTTGAGCAACGAGGAAACCCAGCTGAAGTCGCGCATCATGAAGCGCGTGCTGGTCAACGATGCCGAGATCCGCCACCTGGCCGAGCCCTGGCTGGAAGACCTGGACCAGATGATGAGCGGCCACCCGAAGACGCTGCACTGAGCGCAGCGCCCCGGCCACCACCACCGTCAAGCCCCCAGCCCGAGACCTCGAATGGCCTTCCTCGATACGCGGCCGGCGCCGCTCGGCGACGACGACGTCAACGACCCGTTGGCGCAGTTCCGCAGCAGCCATCCGCGCGAGGTGATGGCCTTGCTGCGCGAGCTGCGTGACAGCAGCACCCCCGTGGCCTTGTCGGCGCCCGCCGGCATCGGCCTGGGCGCCACGGTGTGGACGGTGGACGAGGAGCGCCAGCGCATCGCCTTCGACGTGGAGCCCGGTGATCCGCAGCTGCCCGGCCTGGTAGAGGCCAACGAGCTCACCGCCGTGGCCTACCTGGATGCGGTGAAGCTGCAGTTCGAGCTGCAGGACCTGGTGCTGGTGCGCAGCCCGCGCGCCACCGCGCTGCAGGCCCGCCTGCCGCGCCATGTCTACCGCTTCCAGCGGCGCAGCTCGTACCGGGTGCGCACGCTCGAACGTGGCGCACCGATGGCCCGCCTGCGCCACCCCAGCCTGCCCGAGATGCAGGTCAGCCTGCGCCTGGTCGACGTCAGCATCGGCGGCTGTGCCCTGCTGCTGCCCGAGGACGTGCCGCCGCTGTTGCCGGGATCGGTGCTCAACGGCGTGGTGCTGGAGCTCGACACCGACACCACGCTGACGGTGTCGCTGCGCATCCAGCACGCCAGCTCGATCCTGTCGCGGTCGAATGCGCTGCGCCTGGGCTGCGAGATCCTGCAGCCGGACAACAACACCGAGCGCACGCTGCAGCGCTACATCGAACACACCCAGAAGCGCCGGCGCCTGCTGTCGCTGGACTGATGGCACGCCAGCGCCTGCGCATCGGTGGCTTCACCTTGCTGGAGCTGGTGATCGCGCTGACCATCGTCGGCATGCTCGGTGCGATGGCGCTGCCCAGCTTCGCCTCGCTGGTGGCGCGCCAGCGGCTGCACGCCGCCGCCCATCACCTGCAGGCCGACATCGCCCTGGCCCGGCACGAGGCCGGCAAACGCGCGCAGCCGGTGCACCTGGTCTTCCAGCCCGGCACGCAGTGGTGTTATGTGCTGAGCGCGGGCATCGGCGTCGATTGCCGCCAGGCGGCGGTGGCGCCCGGCAACGGCGTGATCAAGGTGGTGCGTGCGGCCGACCATCCCGGCGTGCTGCTGCTGGAGGCCACCGCGATGGCGCTGGACGGCCACAGCGGCGCCAGCCTCACCGGCCTGGGCCATGCCCGCTTCGCCTCCCGCGAAGGCCAGCTGCTGCAGGTGCGCCTGGGCCAGCTGGGGCGCGCCAGCGTGTGTGCGCCGGCGGCCAAGGTGGCGGGCATCGCGGCCTGCCCGGCCGCAGCGCCTGCAGTCTGACGGCGGGCTTCACCCGCAGCCGCTGGCAGCGGGTGGCCGGTCAGTCGCCGTCGTGGTCGCCGTGCGCCCGGTCCAGCCGGTCCATCGCCCAGGCGTAGATCCAGACGATCAGGCAGAAGACGATCAGCGCGCCCTGCGAGGTGATCCAGAAACCGAAGGGCCAGCCGAAGAAGTCGAAGCTCAGCGATTGGCCGAACAGGCCCACGCCCAGGGTCACCACCAGCCACAGCGCCAGCAGGGCGGCACTGAGCTGCAGGGTCTTGCGCCAGTAGCTGCTGGCGCGCGCGGCGGGGGCGGTGATCACCCGCCGATGCTATCCAAATGCGCCGCCGGCGCGTGCCAGACCCCCATGCGAGAATCCACCGCTGCTGAAACCCGCTAGAAGCACCCATCCATGGACATCGAACAAGTCAACGCCATCGGCACGCTGCTCGCCGATCTGAGCGCCCGCACCGAGCAGCTCCGGGGGTATCTTTGACTACGATCGCAAAGCACTGCGGTTGAATGAAGTGATTGCCGCGCTGGAGAACCCCAGCGTCTGGAATGAACCCAAGCGCGCCCAGGAGCTGGGCCGCGAGAAGAAGCAGCTCGAAGACGTGGTCGGCACCATCGACCACCTCAAGAGCAACCTGTCGGACAACCTCGAGCTCTACGAGATGTCCAAGGCCGACGAGGCCTTCGACGACCTCAGCGCCATCGAGGCCGATGCCGCCGAGCTGCGCAAGATCGTCGAGGGGCTCGAGTTCCGCCGCATGTTCAGCAACCCTGCCGATCCGCTGAACTGCTTCGTCGACATCCAGGCCGGCGCCGGCGGCACCGAGGCCTGCGACTGGGCCGGCATGCTGCTGCGCCAGTACCTGAAGTACGCTGAACGCAAGGGCTTCAAGGCCACGGTCGAGGACGAGACACCGGGCGAAGTGGCCGGCATCAAGAGCGCCACGATCAAGATCGAGGGCGATTACGCCTTCGGCCACCTGCGCACCGAGACCGGCGTGCACCGCCTGGTGCGCAAGAGCCCGTTCGATTCGGCGGGTGGGCGCCACACCAGCTTCGCCAGCCTGTTCGTCTACCCCGAGGTGGATGATTCGATCGAGATCGACATCAACCCGGCCGACGTGCGCACCGACACCTTCCGCGCCAGCGGCGCCGGTGGCCAGCACATCAACAAGACCGATTCGGCGGTGCGGCTGACGCACATCCCCACCGGCATCGTGGTGCAGTGCCAGGACGGCCGCAGCCAACACAGCAACCGCGATGTGGCCTGGAAGCGGCTGCGCAGCCGCCTGTACGACCACGAGCTGCGCAAGCGCCAGGAAGAGCAGCAGAAGCTGGAAGACACCAAGACCGACGTCGGCTGGGGCCACCAGATCCGCAGCTACGTGCTGGACAACAGCCGCATCAAGGACCTGCGCACCAACGTCGAGATCAGCAACACGCAGAAGGTGCTCGATGGCGACCTCGATGCCTTCATCGAAGCCAGCCTGAAGTCAGGCCTTTGACCGCCCCGGGGGTGGTGTGGCCGGGCGATGATGGCCCGGCCCCGCTGCCCCAGCCGCAAGGCGCCCCCCAACCACGAACTGATTGAAGAGGCCCACCATGCGTGAAGGACCTGCCGCCGTGATCCGCCGCGAAGACTACGCGCCGCCGCCGTTCTGGATCCGCAGCGTCGAGCTGACGTTCGACCTCGACCCGGCCAAGACCATCGTCGCCAGCAAGCTGGCCATCGAACGCCACGCCGACGCCGCGCCCGGCCAGCCGCTGCGCCTGAACGGCGAAGACCTGACGCTGCTGCGCTGCCTGGCCGATGGCGAGAGCGTGTCGTTCCGCCACGAGGACGGCTGCCTGGTGATCGACAACCCGCCCGACAAGGCAACGTTCACGCTCGAGATCCGCAACACCTGCGCGCCCGAGAAGAACACCCAGCTGTCGGGCCTTTACACCAGCGGCGGCGGCTTCTTCAGCCAGTGCGAGGCCGAGGGCTTCCGGCGCATCACCTACTTCCTGGACCGGCCCGACGTGATGGCGGTCTACACGGTGACGCTGCGCGCCGACAAGGCGAAGTACCCGGTGCTGCTGAGCAACGGCAACCTGGTGGCGCAGGGCGCGCTGGACAACGGCCGCCACATGGCCAAGTGGCACGACCCCTTCCCCAAGCCCAGCTACCTGTTTGCACTGGTGGGCGCCGACCTGGTGGCGCGCGAGCAGCGCATCACCGCCCGCGCCGGCACCGAGCACCTGCTGCAGGTCTACGTGCGCCGCGGCGATCTGGACAAGACCGAGCATGCGATGAACTCGCTGATCGCCTCGGTGGCCTGGGACGAAGCCCGTTTCGGCCTGCCGCTGGATCTGGAGCGCTTCATGATCGTCGCCGTGGGCGACTTCAACATGGGCGCGATGGAGAACAAGGGCTTGAACATCTTCAACACCAAGTTCGTGCTGGCCAGCCCCGCCACCGCCACCGACGACGACTTTGCCGGCATCGAGAGCGTGGTGGCGCACGAGTACTTCCACAACTGGACCGGCAACCGCATCACCTGCCGCGACTGGTTTCAGCTGAGCCTGAAGGAAGGCCTGACCGTCTACCGCGACCAGGAGTTCTCGATGGACATGGCCGGCAGCGCGTCGGCCCGCGCGGTGCTGCGCATCGACAACGTGCGCAACCTGCGCGCGGTGCAGTTCCCCGAGGACGCCGGCCCGATGGCCCACCCGGTGCGGCCCGACAGTTACTCGGAGATCAACAACTTCTACACCCCCACGGTCTACGAGAAGGGTGCCGAGGTGGTGCGCATGATGGCCACGCTGGTCGGGCGCGAGGGCTTCCGCCTCGGCATGGATCGGTACTTCCAGCGCCACGACGGCCAGGCCGTGACCTGCGACGATTTCGCCCAGGCCATCGCCGATGCCAACCCGGACAGCGCGCTGGCGCAGCACCTGGCCACCTTCAAGCGCTGGTACGCCCAGGCCGGCACGCCCACGCTGGCGGCCAGTGGCCACTACAACGCCGAGGCCCGCCGCTACACGCTGACGCTGTCGCAGCAGGCGCAGCCCTCGGCCGGCCAGCCGCACAAGCTGCCGGTGGCGATGCCGGTGCTGATGGGCCTGGTGGCCGCCGATGACGGCCGCGCGCTGCCGCTCAAGCTCGAAGGCGAGGCCCAGGCGCCCGGCACCGAGCGCGTGCTGGTGCTGACCGACGCCGAGCAGACCTTCACCTTCGTCAACGTCGAGACACCGCCGGTGCCCTCGCTGCTGCGTGGCCTGTCGGCGCCGGTGCACCTGGACGACGGCCTGGACGACGCAGCGCTGCTGGTGCTGCTGCAGCACGATGCCGACGCCTTCAACCGCTGGGAAGCCGGCCAGCGCCTGTCGCTGAACCGGCTGCTGGCCGCCCTGCCCGGGGATGCCGACCTGCCGCCACTGGACACCGCCTACATCGAGGCGATGCGCCGCGTGCTGCGTGATCCGGCGCTGGACCCCGGCTTCAAGGACGTGGTGCTGGCCCTGCCCAGCGAGGCCTACGTGGCCGAGCGGGTGGGCAGCAACGTCAACCCGCCACGCATCCACCGCCTGCGTGTGCAGATGCGCCGCCAACTGGCCGCCGCGCTGCGCGACGACTGGGTCTGGGCCTTCGAGACGAACCAGGTGCGCGAGGGCTACCGCCCCGACACGGCGCAAGCCGGTCGGCGCGCGCTGGCCAACCACGCACTGCGCCTGCTGGTGCTCGACGCCGTGGCGCGCGGCGACGAGGTGTGGCCCGGCCGTGCCTACCAGCGCTTCAAGGATGCGGCCCAGATGACCGACCGCTTCGGCGCGCTGGTGGCCCTGGTCGACAGCCACGCGCCGCTGGCCACCCCGGCGCTGCAGCGCTTTCACGCGCTGTTTGCCGGTGACGACCTGGTCATCGACAAGTGGTTCAACCTGCAGGCCAACGCCAGCGAGCCGCTGGACGGCAGCCCCGGCGTGCTGCCGCGGGTCAAGGCGCTGATGCAGCACCCCGATTTCTCGCTGAAGAACCCCAACCGCGCCCGCGCACTGTTGAGCGGCTACTGCCGCGAGAACCCGGCCGCCTTCCACCGCACCGATGCCGCCGGCTACGTGTTCTGGGCCGACCGCGTGCTCGAGCTGGATGCCTTCAACCCGCAGCTGGCCTCGCGCCTGGCGCGCACCATGGACCGCTGGAGCGCGCTGGCCGAACCCTGGCGCGGCGCCGCGCGCCAGGCCGTGGCCCGTGTGGCCGCCAGCAGCAAGCTCAGCGACGACGTGCGCGAGATCGTCACCAAGTCGCTCGAATCCTGAACCCCTGACCTGATCAGCCATGAAACGCATCAGCCTCACCCAGTACCTCGTCGAACAGCAACGTGACCGCGGCCAGATCCCGCCGCCGCTGCGGCTGCTGATCGAGACCGTGGCCCGCGCCTGCAAGCGCATCGCGATCTCGGTCAACAAGGGCGAGCTGGGCGATGTGCTGGGCTCGGCCGACACCGAGAACGTGCAGGGCGAGGTGCAGAAGAAGCTGGACGTGATCGCCAACGAGGTGCTGATCGAAGCCAATGTGTGGGGCGGCCATCTGGCGGCGATGGCCAGCGAGGAGATGGACTCGATCCACGTGGTGCCCGACCGCTATCCGCAGGGCGAGTACCTGCTGCTGTTCGACCCGCTGGACGGCAGCAGCAACATCGACGTCAACGTGTCGATCGGCACCATCTTCTCGGTGCTGCGCAAGGTGACCAACCAGCGTGGCGTCAGCGAAGAGGATTTCCTGCAGCCTGGCAAGCAGCAGGCCGCCGCCGGCTACTGCGTGTACGGCCCGCAGACCACGCTGGTGCTGACCGTGGGCGACGGCGTGGTGATGTTCACGCTCGACCGCGAGACCGGCTCCTGGGTGCTGACCGAGCGCCAGATGCAGATCCCGGCCGACACCAAAGAGTTCGCCATCAACATGTCGAACCAGCGGCACTGGGCGCCACCGGTGCGGCGCTACATCGACGAATGCCTGGCCGGCAAGACCGGCCCGCGCGAGAAAGACTTCAACATGCGCTGGGTGGCCAGCATGGTGGCCGACGTGCACCGCATCCTGAGCCGCGGCGGTGTCTTCCTCTACCCCTGGGACCAGCGTGAGCCCGAGAAGCCCGGCAAGCTGCGGCTGATGTACGAGGCCAATCCGATGGCCTTCATCGTCGAGCAGGCGGGCGGTGTGGCCACCAACGGCCGGCAGCGCATCCTCGACCTGCTGCCCACCAAGCTGCACGAGCGTGTGAGCGTGGTGCTGGGCTCGAAGAACGAGGTGCAGCGGGTCACCAGCTACCACCTGGACGAGACACCGCCCGCGGCTTGATCAGTGCGCCAAGACCGGCCGCCGCGACGGGTGTCGTTGCAGCCGGCCTCGGCGCAAGCCGGTCACGGACGCACGGCGATCTCGTTCTTCACCATCTTCACGCCCTTGGTCTGGCGGGCGATGGATTCGGCGTTGTTGCGCTCTTGCGTGCTCTTGGCAAAGCCCGACAGCATCACCGTGCCGTTCAGCGTCTCCACGCTGATGGCGGCCGCATCGACGATCTTGTTCTCGATGAAGTGCGCCTTGATGGCGGTGGTGATCGCGGTGTCGTCGACATAGGCGCCGACCGACTGCTGGTCGCGCGTGACGGCGCAACCGGTGACGGACAACAGGGCAACGGCGGTGATGGTGGCGGCCAGGGCGTGACGGATGTTCATGGTGAAGCTCCAGTGGAATGAGGGTTGGGTTTTACGGTACCCGACAGCGGACTTCAGCCCGCTGTCAGGCGGCTTGGGCTCAGCGGCGCTGCTGGACCGGCTGATCGTTCTCGGCGATGTAGACCTCCACCCGGCGGTTGAGCGCGCGGTTGGTGTCGGTGGTGTTGTCGGCGATCGGGTAGTCCTCGCCATAGCCGATCGGCGTGGTCCGGCTGTTGGCCAGGCCCATGGCCATCAGCGCAGAGTCGACCGCATCGGCGCGGCGGCGCGACAGCAGGTTGTTGACCGTGGCCGACCCGACGCTGTCGGTGTGGCCCTCGATCAGGATCTGGCGCGACGGGTGCTGCGCCAGAAAGTCGGCCAGCTTGCGCAGCGAGACCTGGGCGCCAGGCTTGACCTCGGCGCGGTTGAACTCGAACAGCACATCGCCCAGCGTGACCAGCATGCCGCGATCGGTCTGCTTGGCCTGCAGATCGGCCAGTTGCTGCTTCAATGCATCGGCCTGCTGCTGCGCATCACTGGCGCTGGCCTGGGCGGCACTGGCCAGGCCCTGGGCGGTGGCCACCTTGGCCTCGGCGCCGGTGGCGCGCTTCTCAGCATCCACCGCCTGCTGGCGCGCAGCGCTGCTCTGGGCCTGGGCCGATTTGGTATCGGCCTGGGCCAGCTGCGCCTTGCGGGCCAGCACGTCGGCCCGGGTGCGTTCACGGTCGACTTCGGCGCCGGCGATGGCCGCGTCGTTGCCCTTGGCCTGCGCAATCGCGATCGCGGTCTTGGCCTGCTGGCTGGCGATGTGAGCCGCGCTCTTGATGTCGGCCAGTGGTTCACCCTGCAACTGCAACTGGTTGGCGCGGTTCAGCGACTCGGTGGCCTTCTTCAGCTCCAACGGTGCATGGGTCAGCACGGCGGCGTCCAGCTCGGCGCTGCGCAGCGTGCTGCGGGCTTCGATCAGGGCCACCGGCGGAGGCGCGGTGGTGGCGCAGGCGCCCAGCAGCAGGCTGGTGAACAGGGCGCTGACGGTGAGGGTACGGTTCATGGTGTGGTTCTCGCAAATTCGGGGTGCCGCAGGGCGGCGGACGGCCGGGGGCCGCTGAAGGACGTGGGAGGTGGCGCCGCTCATCGGCAGCTCACGGGCGGCTCATCTCCTGGCGCAGCATGCGGATGCCTTCGCGCACTTCGGCCAGCGCCCGGGTGGAGCGCTCCGAGCGCGACTTGGCTTCGGCCAACGTGGCGTCGGCTTCGGCTTCCACCGCCAACTGGCGTGCCAGCGCGTAGTCCTCCTTGGCGAAGGCGGCGTTGGCGCGGCTGATCTTGTCGCGTGCGGCGGCCATCTCGATCGGCGCTTCGGCAGCGGCCGGACCGGTGGCGCGCTCAACCGCCGCACGGCCGACGGCCATCTCGGCGGTGGGCGGCGGCGTGCTGGCGCAGGCCGACAACAGCACCAGGGCGGCCACGGCCAACGGGGTGGTCAGCAACAGGGCGCGCTGCGGCAGCGTGCGGGGGGCATGGGTCATGGGGAAGCTCCGTTTCGGTGGTACTTCGCGCTGGGCGCCGGGCTTGCTTCGCCCGCGTCACGCTGAAGTTATGCCATCAATGTAGGTCGTCGTCGACGGCGGCACCATCAGACGGCAACGGCAGCCGCTGTGGGACCTGACCTACAGCCCGGCGACCGCTCAGGCGCGGGCGCCGGCCACGGGCAGCGCGCCCGATTCGGGCAGGCTCACCCGCACGCAGGTGCCGCGGCCGGGGGCCGACACCACGCTCAGGGTGCCGCCCTCGGCCTCCACCCGGTAGCGCATGCCCACCAGGCCGTAGGCCGATGCCGGCGCCACCGCGGTGTCGAACCCGATGCCGTCGTCGCGCACCGAGACTTCGACCACGCCATCCTGCGCGCCGAGGCCTATCCACACCTGCTGCGCCAAGGCGTACTTGCTGAGGTTGGTGATGGCCTCCTGCACCAATCGGTAGACCATCAGCTCGGCCGGCGCGGCCAGCCGCACGGGCGCCATCGCGCAATGCACCGGCACGCCCGAGCGCTGGGCATATTCACGCGCCAGGATCTCCAGCGTGGCCACCAGCCCCAGGTTGCCCAGGGTCGAGGGCCGCAGGTCTTCGATGATGCTGCGGCCCAGCGCAATGCTCTGGTTCAGCGTCTGCACCAGATGGTCCAGCCGCTCCAGCGCTTCGGGCGTGCTGGCGCTGAGCCGCGAGCGGATGCGTGCCGCATCCAGCTTGGCCGAGGTGAGCAGCGCCCCCAGCTCGTCGTGCAGGTTGCGCGCCAGGCGGTGGCGCTCGTCCTCGCGGGCGGTCTGCAGGTGGTGGGTCAGCTCGGTCAGCTGCGCCGTGCGGCGCCGCACCTCGATGTCGAGACCGTCGCGCTCGGCCTGCACCGTGTGCTTGAGCATCAGCTGCTGCTGCTTGAGTGCCGCGGTCTGGCGCAGGTACAGGTACAGCGCCAGCAGGCTCACCGCGCTGAGGGCGGCCACACCGATGCGGCCCACCTGCAGCGATTGGTACAGGTCACCGCGCCCGGCGCCCACGCGGGTGTCCTCGTGTGCCAGCAGTTCACCGGCCAGCCGGTTGATCGCCTTCATCTGCTCGCGGCCCAGGTCGCCCGGCACGATGTCGCCGGCCACCGCGCTGCCCAGTGCGCCGCGGTGCTGGATGGCCTCTGCCAGCTGCACCAGCTTGACCGCCGTCAGCGTGTGCAGCTGGCCCAGCGCCGGGGGCGGCGCGGTGTCGTCCGCGTAGTACCGGTCCAGGAAGCCGAAGGCCTCGGCGATGTCCTGCAGCGCCGTGTCATAGGGCCGCAGGTGCTCGGCGCGGCCGGTCAGCAGGTAGCCACGCTGGCCGGTCTCGGCGTCGAGGATGCTTTGCTGCAGGTTCTGCACGCGGCTGCTGGCGGTGGCCATCACGCCCAGCTGGTTGAGCATGCCCGCCGAGCGCCAGTAGGCACTTTCGCTGATGAACAGCATGGCCAGCGCGGCCAGGCAGGCCAGCGGCAGCACCCAGGTTCGGCGCTTGAAAATCGCAACGGCTTCCATGCATCACCCCCCGCCAGCCACCCTGGGATGCGGCACCCGGCAGCGAGTGGCGCGCCGGGGCCGGTCGGCCGTCAAGGGCCCACCTCGTGATCGAGGGTCAAGCGCTGTGCCGCGGGGTGGCCTCCGGCGGCCGGCCGGCCCGGGCCAGCTGGCCGCAGTACTGGATCAGCGCGTCGATCTCGGTGGATTTGTCGAACACCTGCTCGGCGCCCAGCGCCAGGCACTTGCTGCGCATGTCCGGCGTGGCGAAGTTGCTCAGCACCACCAGGCGATAGCGCTGCGGCAGCACGTGTGCCGCCCGCAGCACGCCCAGACCCGAACCGCTCTTGAGGAAGATGTCGACGATGACCAGATCGACCGGGTGCGCCGCATCGCCCAGCCAGCGCACGGCACTGGCCTCGTCTTCGGCGGAACCGACGACGCGCACGGGCACCAACTCTTCCAGGGTGGCAATCAGGTTCTCGCGGATGACCGGACTGTCTTCGACGATGTAAGTGTTGAGCAGGGCGTGGGCAGGCGGCATGACAGCTTGAAAATCCGCAGAGGCGGGGGCGCGAGAAGGTCAGTGCGAGTGTGCACCCTGCCGCCGCCGGTGTGATGCGGCAGATGGCGCATCTGCTTGTAGGACAGTGCCTACGCCGAGCGGTGCCGGCCAGGTGCCACCAGAGGCCTCGGGCCTCAGGTGCCCAGCATCTCCCCCAGCGGCTTGAGGTCGTCGACGCGGTCGCTGACGGCCTTGACCATCATCAGGATGGGCACGCCCAGCACCAGCCCCCAGATGCCCCACAGCCAGCCGAAGGCGAGCACGCCGATGAACACGCTGACCGCATTCAGGCGGCTGGCGCGGCTGGTCAGCCACGGCGCCAGCAGGTTGCCCGCCACGGTGTGGATGGCCAGCGACGCGCCCGCCACCAGCAGGGCCATGTCGACGCTGCCGAACTGCACGAAGGCGGCCAGCGCCGAGGCCCCGCTGAGCGCCACCGAGCCGAGGTAGGGGATGAAGTTCAGTGCAAACGCCAGCACGCCCCAGACCGCCGCATGCTCGACGCCGATCGCCAGAAAACCCAGCCAGGTGGCCACCCCCACCAGCACGCTGATCAGCACCTGCACCAGCAGGTAGCGCTGGATCTGTTCGGTGATCTCGTCGAGCGCCTGCACGGTGAGCTTGCGCCGTGCAAAGGTGGGCCCGGCCAGCCGCACCAGCTTGCGCCGAAAGCTGTCGCCCGAGCTGAGCAGGAAGAAGGTGATGAACAGCACCGCCACCGCCTGGCCGATCGAGGCCGCCATGCCGGGCGCGCTGGTCCACAGATAGTCCTGCACGCTGAAGCGCGTGGGCTCGATCTGCACCCGCGTCACGCCACGCGCGCTGGCGGACGGGCCCGCACTGCCTTCCATCGCCGCCTGCTCCAGTTGCGTGGCCGCCGCCTGCACCTTGTCGATGGCTGTGTCGGGCCGACGCTGCAGGGTGCGCACCGACTGCCGCACCTTCTGTGCGGCGCCGGGCAGCGCTTCGACGAACGCGGTCGCCTCGTCACTCAGGCGATAAGCCGTCCAGCCCGTGGCGCCGACCAGGGCGCCCAGCAACAGCGCGGCGGCCACGGCGCGCGGCAGCCGCAGCGCTTGCAGCCGGTCGACGGCCGGTGCCAGCGCATAACTGAAGGTCAGCGCCAGCATCACCGGGATGAGCACCGCGCTGGCCCAGTGCAGCATGACGATCGCCCCGAACATGGCCAGCAGGGCCATCGACAGGCTGCGGTTGTCGATCGGCATGCGCAGCACCGTCTGCACGGGCTCGGCGACCGGCGCGTCATCGGCGGGTGCGTCATCGGCGGGTGCGTCGTCGCCCGAGATCGGATGGCCCGCCCGTGCGGACGGCAGGGCTGTGTTGGCAGCGGGGGGCTGGGCATCGGTCATGAAACAGGGTACCGCGTGGCGCGGCGCTGGCCGGCCGCTCGGCCTGCTGTCCTACCTGGGCGCCGCCTCACCGCCGATGGCGCTGCACGGCACCAGCGCCCACAGTGGGCACTTGAGAGCGCCGCCCGATGCAACCGTGCCGGGCGGACCGATTCACCCATTCAGCGAGCCGCCACCATGAAGATCCTTGCCATCCTGACCCTGGCCGCCGCTGCCATGCTGCCGGCCCAGGCCGCCACCAACATCGGCGTGACCATCGGCATCCACGCACCCGGCCAGTACGGTCGCATCGACATCAACAACTACCGACATCCGATGCCGGCGATGTACCCGCCCGTCATCCATGCCCCGACGCCGGTGGCGCAGTACCAACGCCCGATCTACCTCTACGTGCCCCAGGCGCACCAGGCCAACTGGGGCCGCTACTGCGGTGGCTACAGCGCCTGCGGCCAGCCGGTGTACTTCGTGCCGGAGACCTATGTCCGCGACGAGTACCGCCGCGAGCACGACAACCGCAACACCCGCAAGGCCAAGAAGCAGCGTGACCGTGACCAGCCCGGCCAAGGCCGCGGCCGCGGAAACGGCAAGCGCGGCGATTGAGCAGCGCACCGCGGCGCAACCACACACCACCCCCTCACTCCCTCAAGGCAACCCCATGACACGTCAAAACACCCTCGCCATCCTCGCGCTGAGCAGCGCCTTCCTGCTGGGCGGCTGCTCGGGCATGTCGCGACAGGAAGTCAGCACCGTCACGGGCGCCGCCGTCGGCGCCGTGGCCGGATCGGTGGTCGGCGGCCCGGGCGCCACCGCGGCCGGTGCGGTGGTCGGCGGCGTCGTCGGCCACGAAGTCAGCAAGAAGAAGTAGCCCGCCCGCCACCAAACCGCGCTGCACGCGCAGGCTATACTTGCGGGCTTACTGCCGGTGTAGCTCAGTTGGTAGAGCAGCGCATTCGTAATGCGAAGGTCACCAGTTCGATTCCGGTCACCGGCACCAATAGAAACAAGCACTTAGCCCAGCCCACAAGGTTGGGCTTTTGTGTTTCTGGGACGCCTGTAGGCCGCCTGTAGGCCATCTTTAGCCAGCGTGGCCGGTCGATGGGCAGCCATTGCCATTCTGGGCGGCCAGCAAGGCATGCGCATCTTGCGCGAATGGCCCGACGAAGCCGGCCGGGACACCGCCTGGCGGGCTGGGCCGGCTACGATCGAATCGGTCACCACCTGCTCCCGTCACACCAAGGCGCTCCCGATGCAAGCATTGCGTGTTCACGACTTCGACAGCGGCCCGTGCCTGGATGCGCTGCCCGTGCCGCTGCCCGGCCCCCGCGAGGTGCGCGTGCGGGTGCAAGCCAACGGCGTGTCGTTCTTCGACCTGCTGATCGCGCGCGGTGCTTACCAGTGGCGCCCCGCCCTGCCCTTTGTGGTGGGCAGTGAATTTGCCGGCGTGGTGGATGCGCTGGGTGCGGGCGCAGGCGATGCCTTGGCCATCGGCGACCGCGTGTGCGGTGCCACCTCCATCGGCGCCTGGGCGCAGCAGTTGTGCGTGCCGGTCACAGCGCTGCATGCCGTGGCTACGGCCGCGTCGATCGAGGAGGCCGCGGTGCTGAACACGCCCTACGGCACGGCCTTGTACGCGCTGCGCGAGCGTGGCCATCTGCAGCCCGGCGAGACGGTGCTGGTGCTGGGCGCCACCGGCAGCGTGGGGCATGCGGCGGTGCAGCTGGCGCGGGCGTTGGGCGCGCGGGTGATCGGCGCGGCCACCGGCGCCGCCAAGTGCCAGGCCACGCGGGAGGCCGGCGCCGACGAGGTGGTCGACGTGGCCGACGCGGACTGGAAGGACCAGGTCAAGGCGCTGGCCGGGCCCCGTGGCGTGGACGTGGTGCTCGACCCGGTGGGCGGCGCGGCGATGGACACCGCCTTCCGCACGCTGGGCTGGGGTGGCCGCCATCTGGTGGTGGGTTTTGCCAGCGGCCAGATCGGCAGCCTGCGCGGCAACCTCAGCATCGTGAAGGGCGCCTCGCTGATCGGCGTCGACCTGCGGCAGTTCCGCGAGCGCGAGCCCGAGGCCGCGCGCCAGCTGATGCGGGACGTGGCGGCGCTGCACCGCGACGGCCGCATCCACCCACGCATCGCCGCGCGCTTTGCAATGTCGCAGCATGCCGAGGCCTTTGCGTTGGCGCAGGACCGCCGCACCGTGGGGCGGGTGCTGCTGCTGCCCTGAGCCGGGCGCACTGCGCCGGTCTTGCCGGATCGGTGGATGGCGTCAGTGCAGCACGAAGCGGCGCGCGTCGAACTGGCCGCGCAGGCCGATCAGCACCAGCCGACCCGCACCGCGCACCACCGCCGGGCTCACCTGCCAGCGCCCGCCGGCCACTTGCAGCAGCCAGCCCGCGGCGTCGATGTCTGCGGCACCGGCCGGTCCATCGGCCAGCAGCGCCTTGGCCCGCAGCACGCCGCTGTCGGGCGCGGCCAGCGCGGCGCCCAGCGCGGCCAGATCGGTGCCTGCGGGCAGCCGCTGGCTGTGGCTGGCAAACACCTGGTCGGCGGGTGAAACAGGCCGGCCGAACGAGCCCAGCGCCGGCGATACGAATTGCGCCAGTTCGTCGTCATCGTCATCCGTGTGATCGGCGCGGTCGACATCGCCGGGCCCCGCCGTGCGCCAGCCCAGCACCAGCTCGGCCGGCAGCGCGTGGGCTGCGCAGGCCATCACCCGCGCGCCGGGGGCCAGCGCCGCCAGCCACGGCAGCAGATCCTGCAACGCCGGCGCCGCCAGCAGGTCGGTCTTGTTGACCAGCACCCAGTCGGCTTCACGCAGTTGCTGGCGCACGGTGTCGCCCACGTAGCGGTCGCCGGCCTGGCGGCGGATGTCGGCGGCATCGGCCAGCACCAGCGTGCCGGCCACGTCGATGCCGGGCGCCAGCCGCATGCTGCGTTGCACCGCCGCCGGCAGCGCCACGCCGCTCAGCTCGATCAGCACGACATCCGGCGCCGGGTTGCGCCGGCGCAGACCGGAGAGCGTGCCGATCAGATCGTCGCCGAAGCTGCAGCACAAGCAGCCGCCGGCCAGGCTGAGCACGCCGGCTTCGGCGCCTTCGATCAGATCGGCATCGATGTTGACCTCACCGAAGTCGTTGACCAGCACCGCGATGCGCCGCCCGCCGGCGTGGCGCAGCAGGTGGTTGATCAGCGTGGTCTTGCCGGCGCCGAGGTAGCCGCCGATCACCACCGTGGGCAGTGTGCGGGGCAACTCGTCCATCAGGCTGCGAAGATGCGGCCGCCCTGCACCGTGCCCCAGATGCGCACGTCCTTCAGCGCCTCGGGCGGCACCGCGGTGGGGTCGTCGGCCAGCACGCAGAAATCGGCGCGCTTGCCGCACTCGATGCTGCCGATCTCGCCATCGAGCTTCAGCGTGTAGGCCGCACCCAGGGTGATGGCCTGCAGCGCCTCGGCCACGGTGATGCGCTGATGGGCGCCCAGCACGCGGCCCGAGGCGGTGAGCCGGTGCACCGCGCACCAGGCGGTGAACAGCGGGGCCATCGGCGTGATCGGCGCGTCGCTGTGGATCGCCAGCGGCACGCCCGCGGCCAGCGCCGAGCGGCAGGCGTTCATGCGCTCTGCGCGCTCGGGGCCCACCGTCACCGCAAAGTGTTGATCGCCCCAGTAGTGGTGGTGGTTGGCAAACAGGTTGACGCACAGGCCCAGCGCCTTCATGCGCCGGTACTGCGCGTCGTCGGCCAGCTGGCAATGCTGCAGCGTGTAGCGGTGGTCGGCGCAGTGGCTGGCAGCCAGCGCCTGGGCCATGCAGTCGAGCACCAGCTCGGTGGCCTCGTCGCCGTTGGTGTGGGTGTGGATCTGCACGCCATGCTTCAGGCCCAGCGTGAAGGCCTCGCGCATGGCCTCTGGCGCCGTGTACCACAGGCCGTTGGGCCGGCCGTTGTAGTAGCCGGGCCAGCGCAGACGGGCCGAGAAGCCCTGGATCGAGCCATCGGCCACCACCTTGATGCGGCCCAGGCGCAGCTGCTCGGTGCTGCGCGCGGCCAGTGCGCGGGCGCGGTCCACCGCATCCGCCGGCTTCATGCCGATCAGCCGCAGCAGCGAGACGATGCGCACCGGGTAGTCGGGCGCGCCGGTGATGCGCTCCAGCGTCTGCAGTTCGGCCTCGCCCAGCGTGGCCGCCATGTCGGTGGCGGTGGTCACGCCGGCGCGCACGCACAGCCGGGCGAAGTCGGCAATGCCCTGCGCATCGCCCGACAGGAACGAGCGGTTCAGCCCCACGTGGTCGAGTGCAGCCATCATCGCCTCGGGGCCCTTGAGCTCACCGGTGGGCAGGCCGTCGTCGCCCAGCGGGATGCCCGGGTGGTCGATGCCGCTGCGCAGCAGGCCGGCCAGGTTCAGCGCCGCGGTGTTGACGTTGAGGATGTGGCCGCTGGCATGCATCACGCCCACCGGCCGGGTGGTGCTGACACGGTCGAGGTCGGCGCGGTGGCAGCGGCGCTCGCCGAAGTAGATCGGGTCGAACCCCCAGCCCACCACCGGTGCGTCGGCGTTGGCACCGGACACGCCGACCGTGGCGGCAGCGGCCGCCGACAGTGCGGCCACCACCGCGTCCAGCGTCTTCAGGCCCGGCCACACCCGGCCGGCCGGATCGGTGGCGTCGAAGTAGCCACCGTAGGTATAGCGCCACAAGGTGCCGGCCATCAGGTGGCTGTGGCCTTCGACCAGACCGGGCATCAGCACCTGGTCGGCAAAGGATGTGTCCAGCCGGTGCGGGCCCCAGCCGGCCAGGTCGGCGGCGCTGCCCACGCCGAGGATGCGGCCCTCGCGCACCGCCACATGGGTGGCGCTGGGCCGCGCCGGGTTCATCGTGAGGATCTTGCGCGCCTGGAAGACGGTGGTGTCGGTCATGGAGCAACGGGGCCTGCAGCGGCGGTGTGGTGGAGGTTGCGCGGGCCGGTTGCCCACGCGCCATCTGCATGTTGCGTGCAAGCGCCACCGCTGCCAAGTGGCTGTGACCCGGCACCCGGGATTGCCCCCCCCGGGACACGGCGCGAGCGATTCAGGCCGGGCCGCGCAGACCCGGCGCACCGTCAGCGCTGCCTGTCCATCGCGGCGCGGATGCGGGCGATCGTCTGCTCGACCGGCGCGTGGACCGACACCTCCAGCCCCAGCTGGCGCGCGATGTGGTTCACCCGTGCGGGGTTCAGCGGCAGGCCGCCCGCATCCACCGCGGCCAGCAGGTCGAGCGCGCGCCGATGCTCCGGCGTGTGGGCGCGACGCGGCCTCAGCCAGGCCAGCAACCGATGCCAGAGGCCAATGCGGCGGCTCACAACCAGCCTTGCCGCCAGACGGCGCTGTTGCGCAGTTCACGCCAGCCGATGCGCCGCGCCACGCCGGAATGCACCGCCTCGATCTCCACCCATTCGAGCTTGGTGTCGGGCAGCTCGGGCGCGATCACCTTGACGACGATGAAATGCTTCTGCCGGCCCACGGGCTGGGCGGCCGTCCACTTGGTGAGCAGCAGTTTCTTGGGATGCACGGCATTCATGGCCCGCACTGTGCCAGCATCCGGTCTCCACGATCCACGCCCTTGAGGAGACCCCAGATGAGCCCAGACGACCGCAGCGCCATCGAGCAGACCATCCAGACCTACTTCGACGGGCTGTACGAAGGCGACGCCGACAAGCTCGCCAGCGTGTTCCACGAGACCAGCGCGCTGACCTTCGAGCGCGAGGGCCAGCTCAGTGTGCTGCCGCTGGCGCAGTGGCTGCAGGCGGTGCGCGAGCGGCCGGCGCCCCAGGCCAAGGGCCTGGCGCGCGACGACGCGATCCTGATGATCGACCAGTCGGGCCCGACCACCGCCTTCGTCAAGGTGAAGTGCCAGATGCCGCCGCTGTACTTCACCGACTACCTGAACCTGCTGAAGGTGGGCGGGCGCTGGGTGGTGGCGCAGAAGGTGTTTGCCACCGACGTGCGGCGTTGAGCCGGCCTGCCGGCCCATGGCCACGCTGAACCCACCACCCGGCGCCGGCACGTTGCGCACGGTGCGCACCTGGCTGGCGGGCTGGTGGCAGATCCTGCACCTGGGCGCGGTGATGCTGGTGCTGGCGCTGTCCCAAGCCAACCGCCGGCCCGGGCGCGGCCACAGCCTGGCCCGGCACCTGTACCTGGCCAGCGGGCCGATGCTGCCGGGCTTTGTCGTGGTCACCGCCTTGCTGGGGCTGATCGTGATCCGCATCGTCACCGTCACCGCGCTGAGCTACGGCCTGTCGCAGTACGCGCTGGAGATGGTGGTGCGGGTGCTGGTGCTCGAGCTGATCCCGCTGGCCGCGGCGCTGTTTGCCGCGCTGCGCGCCACGCTGCCGATGGCCTCGGAGGTGGGCGCGATGCGCGCGCGCGGTCGCTTCGACGCGCTGCAGCAAGAAGGCCGCGACCCGCTGGTCGAAGAGGTGCTGCCGCGCGTGCTGGCCGGCATGTTCGCGGTGATGCTGCTGGCCGCGGTCAGCTCGGTGCTGATCCTGGTGCTGGCCTACCTGTCGGTGCACGGCTTCACGCTGGGTGGCTTCGAGCGCTACACCCGCATCGTGGGCCGGGTGTTCAACCCGGCGGTGACGCTGATCTTCGCGCTGAAGGTGTTCTTCCTCGCCGGCGCGGTGTCGCTGATCCCCATCACCTCGGCGCTGCAGGCCCCCCGCCGGCCAGGCGCACGCGCCAGCGCCGAGGTGCAAAGCCTGGTGCGCATGTTCATGGTGATCCTGCTGGTCGAGGCTGCCTCGCTGGTCGGCAACTACTATTGAAGGCGATGCACCGCCCCGCCCCATGACGGAATCCCCCAGCCCACCGCCCGCGGCCGCCGTGGCCCCGGCGCCGACGGTTGCCCACCTCGAAGCCAAGGCCGCGGGGCTGTTGCTGCTGATGGCGCTGCTGCTGCTCGGCGCCATTGGCTACGTGCTGTACGCCCGCGGCGCCTTCGAGGCCACCCAGCGCCTGGTGCTGGTGGCCGATGATTCCGAGGGCGTGGTGGTCGGCATGGACCTCACCTTCTCGGGCTTTCCGATCGGCCGCGTGCGGCGCATCGAGCTGGGCGGCGACGGCAACGCGCGCATCCTGATCGACGTGCCACGCAAGGATGCCCACTGGCTGCGCAGCAGCAGCGTGTTCACCCTCGTGCGCGGCCTGGTCGGCAATACCAACCTGCGCGCCTACAGCGGCGTGCTGACCGACCCGCTGCTGCCCGACAACGCCGAGCGCCGCGTGCTGGCCGGCGACGCCACGGCCGAGATCCCCAAGCTGATGGGCGACGCCCGCGCGCTGGTGCAGAACCTCAACGCGCTGGTGGCGCCCGATGCCGCGCTGGCCGGCAGCCTGGCCAACCTGCAGGCCGCCACTGAGCGGCTGAAGGGCCCGCGCGGTGCCCTGGGGCTGCTGCTGGGCAACGATGCCGAGGCCGCCAAGCTGGCGCTGACGGTCGACCGCGCCAATGCGCTGCTGGCCCGCATCGACACCCTGACCCGGCATGTCGATACCCTGGCGGTCAAGGCCGATGCCCAGGTCTTTGGCACGCAGGGCCTGATGCCCGAGGCACGCAACGCGGTGCTGCAACTGGGCGGCCTGCTGAGCGAGGCGCGCAACACGCTCAAGCGTGTGGACGGCGTGCTGGCCGAGGCACAGGCCATCGCCAGCAACACCCGCAGCGCCACCACCGACCTGGGCGCGCTGCGCGCCGAGGTGGAGGCCAGCCTGCGCAAGGTGCAGCAACTGGTCGACGAGGTGAACCGCAAATGGCCCTTTGCACGCGACACCGAGCTGCGGCTGCCATGAGCGATCGCTCCCCCATGTTTCAGCGCTGGCGGGCCACCGCCCTCACGCTGGCCGCAGCGCTGCTGCTGACCGCCTGTGCCGGTGGCCCGCCGCCGCCCGACTGGCAGCTCAACGCCCGCGCTTCCCTCGACCACGCGGTGGCGGCCTACCTGCGCGGTGACAGCCGCGTGGCACAGGTCGAGTTCGACCGCGCCCGCGCCGAGGTGGCCCGCACCGGCCGCGCCGACCTGCTGGCGCGTGCCGAGTTGCTGCGCTGCGCCGCACGCGTGGCCAGCCTCGAGTTCGGCCCCTGCGAGGGCTTCGAGCCACTGCGGCCCGACACCGCCGCGCCCGAGCAGGCGTATGCCGACCACCTGGCCGGGCAGCTGCCACCCGCGCAGATAGCGCTGCTGCCACCGGCCCAGCGCGCGGTGGCCGTGGCCACCGACGGCAACACCGAGGCCGCGCTGCAAGCCATCGCCGACCCGGTCGCCCGCCTGGTGGCCGCGGGTGTGTTGCTGCAAGGCGGGCGCGCCAGCCCGGCGGTCATCAGCCAGGCGGTCGACACCGCATCGGCCCAGGGCTGGCGCCGCCCGCTGCTGGCCTGGCTGGGCGTGCAGTTGCAGCGTGCCGAACAGGCCGGTGACGTGGCCGCCGCCGAGCGCCTGCGCCGGCGCATCGGCTGGATCCAGTCGCCGCCCTGAGACGCGGGGCCGGGAGGCCCGTCACCGCCAGCGACAATAACGCGGGGCGCAGGGGCGCCCGGGCACATCCATCGATGGGAGACCGCGTGGCGGCACACGACCTACAACCCGACATTCAAGCCGTGATCTGGGACTTCGGCGGCGTCATCACCTCGTCGCCGTTCGAGGCCTTCGCCCGCTTCGAGCAGGATCGTGGCCTGCCGCGCAACTTCCTGCGCGGCATCAACGCCACCAACCACCTCGACAACGCCTGGGCGCGTTTCGAGCGCAATGACATCGACCTGGCCGGCTTCGACCAGGCCTTCGCCGATGAATCGGCAGCGCGGGGCCACGAGGTGCGCGGCCGCGAGGTGATCGCGCTGCTGAGCGGCACGGTGCGCCCGGCGATGGTCGAAGCACTGCGCCGGTTGCGAGCGCGGGTCAGGATTGGGCTGATCACCAACAACGTGGCCAGCCCCGAGGGCCACACCGGCTTCGAGTCGTCGGGCCGCGCCGAGATCATCGGCCTGTTCCACCACGTCATCGAAAGCTCCAAGGCCGGGCTGCGCAAGCCCGACCCGGCGATTTACCGGCTGATGAGCGAGGCGCTGGGCGTGCCGCCCGAGCGCTCGGTGTTCCTCGACGACCTGGGCGTCAACCTGAAGCCCGCGCGCGCGATGGGCATGCACACCATCAAGGTCGACGACCCCGACCAGGCGCTGCAGCAACTCGAAGCGCTGGTCGGTTTCGGTCTGCGCGACGCGCGCTGACGCCGATCTCAAGCAAATGTTGCTTGGCCACTTTGCTTGACCCCCTCGGGGGGCCGGGCTGGGCACAGTCCAGCCCTAGGGGGCTCAGTAACGCCGCCAGGTGCGGTCCAGCGGCCGCTGGCTCACGCCCGGCTGCGCGTAGTTGCACACGCCGGCGGGAAAGATCGCCGCCAACCGCACCTGCTCGTCGGCGCTGAAGGCCACCGGCGCGTAATCGGCCGCATCGATGGGCTTGAGCTGGCACTTCAGCACGTCGTCGGTGATCGGTGCGCCGGCCACCAGCCGCGGCGAGAGGCCCTTGGCATACAGCGCATTGCAGGTGCCGCCGGTCAGCGCCGGTACATCGGCGATGCGGTTGCCGGCCAGGTCCCAGCAGGCGTCGGTGGCCGGCGCGGGTTTCAGCCGCGCCACCTTGTCGGCGCTGTGCGGCGCCGGGTCGGCGGCCAGCCCATCCAGCCACGCCGACATCAGCATGAACTGCTGCGCCACCACGCCATTGACCACGGCGCTCAGCCGCGCCACATCGGCGGCCGTACCGCCCAGGAACAGCGGCAGCTGCGGGTTCGGCAGCACCCACACCACCTGGTTGTCGGCGCGGCCGTTGGCCTTCAGCAGCTTGGCGCGGATCTGCACGTCGTTGTAGGCGGTGTGGATGTCGCCGGCGATCTCGCCCCACACCCGCGCATGCATGATCGGCACGGTGGCCAGGCCGCCGCCGCCCTGCACCACGCGGCCGCGCTCGTAGGCGCGCGCCAGCGTGCGGGCATCGGCCACGCTGCGCTGGGCGACGCGGTTGCCGTCGATGTCGTAGCCGCCGATGCGCTCGTTCAGATCGAGGAACTGGGTGGTGCTGATCTGGCCCTGGCGCAGCGCCAGCAGGCCGTACTGGATGCCCACGTTGTCGAGCGGCCGGTTCGCGAAGCCGGTGGCCGGATCACGCCCGAAGCTGTTGGCGTTGACGTCCTGGATGGTGCAGCGCGCGCCGCCTGGGTTGTCCACCGGGTGGTAGACCAGGCGCTTGTCGAGCAGGCCGCAATCACCGCCGGGCCCGCCGGTGGCGAGGATGGCGTCGCCGTTGCCCAGATCCCAGTTGTGGCAGGTGCTCCTGGCAAAACCCTCGAAGGCCTTGCGCACCGCATCGCTGGCCGGGTTGGCGAGGAAGTAGCGGTTCAGCAGCCGGCAGTCGGCCACCGATTGCGCGGTGCCGAACACGTCGGGGAAGGCCGCGTTTGGCAGGATGCCGTCGAGCAGGCCGGGGTAGTTCTGCGCGATCAGCATCTGCTGGATCGCGCCGCCCGAGCCGCCGTAGCCCATTACCCAGCGCGGCACGCCGTAGGCCTCGATGAAGTGCTCCTTGAGCATCATCAGCCCCTCGGCCGACAGCACGTCGTTGGGGTTGAGCTTGTTGACATGCTGGGTCGAGATGATCAGCGCATGGCCCGAGGCCAGGCCCAGCGCAGCGGCGGTATTGCCCAGCACGCTGGTGACCTGGTTGATGCCCTGGTGGTACTGCGCGCCGGTCGACTCACCGAAGGTGAAGAGCAGCTTGCGGTTCCAGCTGGCGGGGTTCCATACGCCGGGTGCCTGCGGATCGTCGAGCACCGCGATGCGGTAGATCGAGCGGTTGATCGTGCCGCTTTCCACCCGCACGATGAAGGGCACGCTGCGCCCGTCCACCATGGTGCTGGCCAGGTCGGCTGGGCGCGGTCCGGTGGGGTCAGGCAGCGGCACCAGCGCGCCGGTGGTGCTGCGGTAGAAGTGGGCTACGCGGGTGGCCACGCTGCACTGCGCATCCAGCGGTTCACCCAGTCCCGACTGCAGCGTGCGGCATTCGAACGGCGTGAGCTGCGGGCCCGAGAACACCGGCCCCGTGATCGGGTGGTTGTTCAGCTGGATCGCCCCCGACACGCCCGCGCCCTTGCCGTGGCGGTGCCGCACTTCCAGCGTATTGGGGCCCAGCGCCAGGCCGCTGACCACGCCTTCGAGCCGGTCGCCGCCAGACACCATGACCGGCGCGATGCGCCGGCCGTTGAGCCAGAACACCAGCTTGTCGTGCAGATCGGGCGAGGCCTGCACGGCGATGCGTGCATCACCGCCGGTGACGTACTGCGGCGGGCCGGACAGCACCTGCAGCTTCAGCTTGCCGGCGTGGCCATGGCCACGGTCGTGCCCGCGGTCGTGATCCCGCCCGCGGTCATCGACATGGCCGGGCGCGGCAACCGCACCCAGTGCCACCATGCAGGCCGCTGCCAATGCGGCACGTAACCCGTCAATCGTCATGTTGCAGTCTCCTCGGTTGGCCGGCCTGCGCAGCACCGCCGGGCTGTCCGGGGGGTGGTTGCCGTGTGCAAGCCATTGGGCCCCGGCGGCGCCGCGCCCGTCAACACAGGGCAACCCTGCCGGGCGCGCCAGTCTCAGCCGCGGCGCTCCAGCAGCAGGCGCACCGCGCCGAAGGCCACCAGCAGGCCGGCCACCACCGACACGATGCCCAGCACCTGCAGGCCGGTGGGCACTTCGCCCAGCACCGGGATCGCCAGCAGCGAGGCCGCCCCCGGCACCAGCGCGCCGAAGAAGGCCGCGCGCCCCGAGCCCAGCAGCGCCGCCGCGCGGCTGTAGGCCAGCACCGCCACCAGCCCGGCGCCCAGGCCCTGCGCCAGCACCTGCAACACCAGCATGCCGGTACCGGCGCTGGCCAGCCGGCCCAGATCGGCGGTGGCCAGGAAGAACGGCGCAAACATCACGAAGGCCAGCACCACCACCACCGCCGTCACGCGCAGCGGATCGACCTGCCAGCGCCGCGACAAGGTGCCGAACAGGCCCCAGCAGGCGCCGGCCGCGCCGAACAACAGATCACCCAGCCAGGTGGCGCCACCGGCCTGGTGCAGCAGGCTGTCGCCGCCCGTGAAGACCAGGCCCAGCGTGACGAAGCCGGCGCCCAGCGCGGTCTCGCGGTTCAGGCGCTGGTGCGCCAGCCAGGCCGACAGGCTCAGCGCCGCCAGCATCTGGCAGGCCGGCGCGATCACCGCGCCATGCGCCAGCGGCGCGTAGGCAAAGCCGGTCATGAACAGCAGGCTGAAGCCCGGCCCGGCCAGCACCGTCAGCACCAGGCCGCGCCGCCAGCCGATGCCGGCCAGATCACGCCAGCCCCAGCGCCACAGCAGCGGCGCCATCAGCAGCGCACCCGGCGCAAAGCGCAGCAGCGTCAGGTCGCCCGGGCTCAGCCCGGCCTTGACCGCCAGCCGCGCCAGCACCGAGTAACTCGACCAGATCACCGCCGCCAGCAGGCCCCACAGCAGGCCCGCGGTCAGCGGCGACAGGGTGGGTTCAGCGGCGGGGCGGGGCATGCAGCAGCGTACCAGCCAGACCGGCGGCACCGCGCACCCGGCCCACCACCCAGCCTGGCGGCGGCCATGAGAGGATGCTTCGACGATCGCTCCACGGACCCCTCCGATGACCCCTCACTTCACCACCATCCCCACCAACGGCATCCACCTGCGCGCCGTGATCGAAGGCAGCGGCCCACTGGTGGTGCTGGTGCACGGCTTCCCCGAAAGCTGGTACAGCTGGCGCCACCAGATCGGCGCCATCGCCGCCGCCGGCTTCACCGCCTGCGCCATCGACGTGCGTGGTTACGGCGGCTCGGACAGCCCGCCCGAGGTGGCCGACTACAGCCTGGCGCAGATCACCGCCGACGTGGCCGGCGTGATCGCGCAGCTGTCGCCCGACGGCACCGGCGTGCTGATCGGCCACGACTGGGGCGCGCCCATCGTCTGGAACACCGCGCTGACCCGGCCCGACCGCGTGCGCGCCGTGGCCGGCCTGTCGGTGCCCTGGACCGGCGTGCCGGCCGCGCCCTTTCTGGACACGATCAAGGCCGCCTTCACTGACAAGGGCCGCTTCTTCTACCAAGTGTATTTCCAGGACGTGGGCGTGGCCGAGGCCGAGCTGGAGGCCGACGTGCGCACCGCGCTGCGCAAGTTCTACTACGCGCTCAGCGGCGACGCGCCCGCGGGCACCTGGCCCAAGGACAAGCCGCATGGCGCCACGCTGCTCGACCGCCTGCCCGACCCGCAGCCCTTCCCGGCCTGGTTCAGCCCCGCTGACGAGGACCACTTCGTCGCCGCGTTCGAGGCCTCGGGCTTCTACGGCCCGCTCAACCGCTACCGCAACCACGACATCGACTTTGCCTGGCAGCAGGCTTTCAAACACCACCGCATCGAGCAGCCGGCGCTGTTCATCGGTGGTGATCGGGACCTGGCGCTGCGCATGCTGCCGGGTCTCAACCCGGTCGACCTGATGGCGCCGCACCTGCCGGGGCTGCGCGGCGCGCATGTGCTGCCCGGCATCGGCCACTGGACGCAGCAGGAAGCCCCCGTGCAGGTCAACGCCCTGCTGCTGGACTGGTTGAAGGGGCTGTGATCGGACGCCGCGCCCGGCCGCATCCAGCGGTCAGCAAGCGCATGGTGTCACCCAGGTGTTAGCACGCGGCGCGGTGCCGCCCCACACTGGCCGCGCCCTCCACTGCTGTCCACGGCCCCGTGGAACCCTCCATGTCGCGACCCTTTTCCGACCCCCCGTCACTGTGCGGGCCGCTGCGCCAGCCGCGCCAGATGCTGGCCCACCAGGTCTACGACGGCCACAAGTCGATCCACGACGATGACATGGCCGCCGGCCTGGGCCTGCGCGCCGGCCCGATCGAGGGGCCCACGCACTTCAGCCAGTTCGACCCACTGCTGCACGCGCTGTTCGGCCGGGCCTGGTTCGAGACCGGCTGCATCAGCGCGCACTACCAGACCATGGTGGTCGAGGGCGAAGCGGTGCGCGCCTTCGTGCAGCAGCCCGCGGCCGGTGAGCGTTTCACCCGGATCTGGGCCGAGAAGCGCGACGGCACGCCGGTGCTCACCGGCACCGCCTCGGTCGGCAGTGCGGCCGGCCAGGGCGGCCAGGTCGGCGAGATCACGCAGCGCATCGCCAAGCTGCGCCCGCCCACCCAACTGGTGATCAACCGCGATCTTCGGGTGGGCCAGCGCGGTGCTGGCAACCCCGAGCGGGTGCGCATGGGCTTCGACCAGCACATGGGCCCACACTACCCGTTCACGCTGGCCGACAAGCTGGCGGTGATCACCGAGCCCTGCCCCTGGTACACGCCCGAAGGCGGGCCTGCCTCACCCTGGGGCCGGGCCATCATCCCGATCGAGATGATCAGCGTGCTGCTGGGCAGCAGCATGGACCAGGCGGGTTTTCGCGGCCGCGGGCCGGCGGTGGGGTTGTTCGCGGGGCAGGAGATCCGGCTGATCCAGGGTCCGCTGTTCGTCGATCACCCCTACGAGCTGGAGCGCGAGATCGTGGCGCTGAGCGAAAGCGCGCGCACCGAGTCGGTGTGGGTGCGCACCCGCATCTTCGACGGCGAGAGCCGGTTGCTGGTGGGCGAGATGGTCCTCAACAGTGCCACGCTGAAGGCCTCGTACGCCGCCTACGACGACGAGGCACGGGCCTTGGGCAAGACCGGCGCTGGGGACAAGGCATGAACACCCCCATATCCGTCCCCGAAGTGCTGTATGCGGTCGACGACCACATCGCCACCATCACGTTGAATGCGCCAGAGCGTTTGAACACCATCAGCCGGGCGATGCTGGACGAACTGACCGCCGCGCTGTTGCGCGCCAACGAGGACAAGGCCGTGCGCTGCGTCATCCTCACCGGCAGCGGCCGCGCCTTCTGCGCCGGGCTGGATCTGCGCGAGGTGCGCGAGGGTGCGAACAACCAGGGCGGCATCAGCACCGCCAGCAGCCCCACCACGCTGAACCTGCGCAACACCCCGCCCACGGTGCTGCAGGCGATGGACAAGCCCACCATCTGCGCCGTCAACGGTGGCGCGGCGGGCTACGGCATGGACACCGCGCTGGGCTGCGACATCCGCATCATGGCGCAGTCGGCCAAGCTGGCGGCGGCGTTCGTCAAGCGCGGCGTGGTGCCTGAATCGGGTGGCACCTGGTTTTTGCCGCGGATGATCGGCTGGGCCAAGGCGGCCGAGCTGATCTTCACCGGCCGCACGCTCAGCGCGGCCGAAAGCCTGGAATGGGGGCTGACGAATGCCGTGGTGCCCGATGCCGAGCTGATGGACGCCGCCCGCGCCATGGCCCGCGAGATCGCCGCCAACGCGCCGCTGGCGGTGCAGGCCTCCAAACGCATGATGCGAATGGGCTTGAACGAAAACTTTCCCGACCACGTGCACCACGTCTATCTGCAGCTGCTGCCGCTGTTCAAGACGCAGGACATGGCCGAAGGCATGCGCGCCTTCCTCGAAAAACGCACCCCTGATTTCAAAGGTCAATGAACATGGCTGAGACCAGCGCCGGCGGCAAGCCGCCCCCCAAGCCCCCGTTTCGCAAGATGAACTGGCTGCCGCGCGACATCGCGGTGGAGCGCCGGCCCGACGGCGTGATCGTGCTGCAGTCGCGCATCCCGCTGCAGCCGTTTGCGCCGCACATCCCGGCGCTGCTGGCGCAGTGGGCCGAGCAGCGGCCCGACCAGACCTGGCTGGCCCAGCGCAAGGGCGCCGACCGGCAATGGCGCCGCATCAGCTACGCCGAGGGCAAGTCCCTGGTCGACAGCCTGACCCAGGCGCTGTTGGACTTGCAGGTGCCCGAGGGCCGCACGCTGGCCATCCTGTCGGGCAACTCGCTGGAGCACGCGCTGATGACGCAGGCCGGCATGCAGGCGCGCCTGCCGGTGGCGCCGATCTCGGCCAGCTACTCGCTGCTCAGCACCGACCATGTCAAGCTGAAATACCTGTTTGCACTGGTCAAGCCGGCGGTGGTGCTGGTGCAGGACGGTGTGCAGTTCCAGAAGGCATTGAACGCACTGCAGGCCGGCGGCCAGCTCGACGGCGTCACCGTGGTGCAGGTCGACCGCGCGCCCGAGGGCATCAACAGCCTGGCCTTCGACGACCTGGCACGCACGCCGGTGACGCCGGCGGTGGCGTTGTCGATCGCCGCCATCACGCCCGACACCGTGGGCAAGCTGCTGTTCACCTCGGGCAGCACCGGCATGCCCAAGGCGGTGCTCAACACCCAACGCATGATGTGTGCGAACGTGGCCCAGGCCAACCAGGCGCGCAACTCACCCGGGCCGGGGCCGTCGGTGGTGCTGGACTGGATGCCCTGGAACCACACCATGGGCGGCAACGCTGTGCTGCACGGCATGCTGGGTGAAGGCGGCACGCTCTACATCGACGACGGCCGGCCGGTGCCGGGCCTGTTCGACGAGACGCTGCGCAACCTGCGTGAGGTCTCGCCCACGCTGTACTCCAATGCGCCCTCGGGTTATGCGGTGCTGGCCGCCGCGCTGGAGAAGGACGAGGCGCTGTGCCAGAGCTTCTTCAAGAACCTCAGCCTGCTGACCTACGGCGGCGCGCGCCTGCCCGACGACCTGTACGAACGCATGCAGGCGCTGGCGGTGAAGTACACCGGCCACCGCATCGTCTTCTACACCGGCTGGGGCTCGACCGAGACCGCGCCCACCTCCACCGGCACCTACTGGGAGACCGAGCGTGTGGGCCTGATCGGCCTGCCCTTCCCCGGCGTGCAGTTGAAGCTGGTGCCCACGCCCACCGCGCACATGTACGAGCTGCGGCTCAAGGGCATCAACGTCTTCCCCGGTTACCACGCCCAGCCCGAGCTGTCGGCCGCCGCCTTCGACGACGAAGGCTTCTACAAGATCGGCGACGCCGGCGTGCTGGTGAACCCCGACGACCCGGCCCAGGGCCTGGTGTTTGCCGGCCGCGTGACCGAGGAGTTCAAGCTGACCACCGGCACCTTCGTGCACGTGGGCGAGCTGCGCACCGACTGCATCGCCGCCTGCTCGCCGGCGCTGCAGGATGCCCTGGTGGCCGGCCAGGACCGACCCTGGGTGGGCCTGCTGGCCTGGCCGCAGTTCGCCGCCTGCCGCCAACTCATTGGTCAGCCCGAGGCCACGCCCGAGCAGTTGGTGGCGCATCCCACCGTGCGCGAGGCGGTGCGCCGCGGACTGAACGCGCACAACGCCACCACGCAGGGCGCCAGCAGCCGGCGCATCGCCCGCGTGCTGCTGATGACCGAGCCGCCGTCGATCGACGGCAACGAGCTCACCGACAAGGGCTACATCAACCAGAAGGCCGGGCTGACACGCCGCGCCGCGCTGGTGCAGCGGCTGTACGCCGAGCCGCCGGCCGACGACGTCATCGTGCTGGACTGACCGCAGCCAGTGGCGCGGGCGGCAGGCGATCGGCGGCCATGCAACCGGCGTCGTCGGCACGGCCCGATGTGGGACCATGCAGACTGCTTTCAGCCAGGAGTCCACCATGCGTTTGACCTTCATCGGTGCTGCCCAGGAGGTGACCGGCTCGTGTTTTCTGGTCGAGACCGAGGGCCTGCGCTTTCTGGTGGATTGCGGCATGCGGCAGGGTGGGCGCGAAGCGCGCGCGCGCAACCTGCAGCCCTGGCCGTTTGCGCCGCGCGACATTCACTTCGTGCTGCTCACGCATGCCCACATCGACCACAGCGGCCTGCTGCCACGGCTGTGTGCGCAGGGCTTTCGCGGGCCGGTCTACACCACCACCGCCACGGCCGACCTGCTGACGGTGATGCTGCTCGACAGCGCGTTCATCCAGGAGTCTGACTGGACCCGCGCGCAGCGTGATCGTGGGCGCGGCCGCCGCCCGCCCGGCCCGGTCGCCGAGCTGCTCTACACCGTGGCGCAGGCGCAGGCCTGCCTAGCGCAGATCGAAGGCGTGGCCTACGACAGCGACGTGCAGCCGCACCCCACGCTGCGCTGCCGCTTCCGCGATGCCGGCCACATCCTGGGCTCGGCCATCGTCGAGCTCTGGCTCACCGAGGCGGGCCGCACGCGCAAGTTGGTGTTCTCGGGTGACCTGGGCCAGCCGGGCCGGCCGATCGTGCGCGACCCCACGCCCATCGAGCAGGCCGATCTGCTGGTGGTCGAATCCACCTACGGCAACCGCCTGCACCGCCCGCTGCAGCAGACCATCGACGAGCTGGCGACCGTCATCGAGGACACGCTGCGCCGGCGCCGCGGCAACATCATCATCCCGGCGTTTGCGCTGGGGCGCACGCAGGAGCTGCTGTTCCTGCTGACCGACCTGCGCCGCCAGGGCCGGCTGCCACCGATGCAGGTGTTCGTCGACTCGCCGATGGCCGACAAGGTGACGACGATCACCGCGCACCACCCCGAGTTCCTCGACGACGAGACGCGCGAGATGCTGTCGGGCCGCCGCCAGCTGCCCGAGGGCCTGAGCCTGCGCTTCACCCAGAGCGTCGAGGAATCGATGGCGCTGAACCGCCTGAAGGCCGGCGCCATCATCGTGGCGGCCAGCGGCATGTGCGATGCCGGCCGCATCAAGCACCACCTGCGCCACAACCTGGGCCGGCCCGAATGCGCGGTGGTCATCATCGGCTTCCAGGCCGAAGGCACGCTGGGCCGGCGGCTGGTCGACGGCGAGAAACACGTGCGCCTGTTCGGCGAAGAGATCACGGTGCGCGCCAGCGTGCACACCATCGGCGGGCTGTCGGCCCACGCCGACCGCGACGCGCTGCTGGGCTGGCTGGGCGGCTTCACCGCCGCGCCGCAGCGCACCTTCGTGGTCCATGGCGAGGCAACGACCGCCTGCGGCTTTGCCGAGACCATCACCGACCGGCTGGGCTGGCGCGCCGAGGCGCCCGAGCCCGGCAGCCACGTCGACCTCTGATCCTGCCGGGCTAAGCCCTCTGCACGCTGCCCAGCCCGCTGCCGGGCCGCGTGACCGGCAAGGCCAGCGTGACCAGCCAGCAGACCGTCAGCATGACGGCCGACCCGATCAGCGCATACATCAGCCCGCCCCACTGGTAGAGCAGGCCCGACAGCAGCGTGCCGAAGAAGCGCCCCAGCGCGTTGGCGGCGTAGTAGAAGCCGACATCCTCGGCGGCCTTCTCCGAGCCGGCGTAGGCCAGCACCAGGTACGAGTGCACCGACGAGTTGACCGCGAAGGCAACGCCGAACAGGCCGAGCCCGGCGACGACCACCCATTCCAGGTTCGGCACCTGCATCGCCACCAGCACCGCCAGGCCCATGGGCACGACGGCCAGCAGCGCCGACCACCATCGTGCGGCCGGCACTTCGGTGCTGAGCCCGTCGTCGCTGCGCCGCACGATGGCGGGTGCTGCGGCCTGCACCAGGCCGTAGCCGATGGTCCACAGCGCGACGAAGGCGCTGACCATCGTGAAGCTCCAGCCCGAGGCGTACAGGAACACCGGCACACCGACCACGAACCACACGTCGCGCGCACCGAACAGCGCCACCCGCGCGGCGGCCAGCAGGTTGATGCCGCGGTTCTTGGCAAACAGCTCCTTCGCCGACTTCGAGGCCTTGCTCTTGCCCATCAGCGGCGGCACGAAGCTGACCACGCCGATGAACACCAGCGCCAGCCCGCCCGCCATCGCCCACAGCGCCGCCTGGAAGCCCAGCCACTGCAACAGCACGCCGCCGAGGAAGAAGCCCACGCCCTTCATCGCGTTCTTGCTGCCGGTGAAGAAGGCCACCCACTTGAACAGCTGGCCCGATGCGTCGCCCGCGGTGGCCTTGATGGCCGATTTGCTGGCGGTCTTGGTCAGGTCCTTGGCCACGCCGCAGATGCCTTGCGCGCCGACCACCCAGGCCACCGACAGCGCCACCGACCAGGTCGGTGACAGCGCCGACATCAGCAGGAAGCCGGTGATCTCGGTGAACAGGCCGACGGTCAGCATGCGCTTGATGCCGTAGCGCGTGGCCAGCCAGCCGCCGATCAGGTTGGCCACCACGCCCATCGCCTCGTAGAGCAGAAACAGGAAGGCCAGCGTGAACGGCGAATAACCCAGCCGGTAGAAGTGCAGCAGCACCAGCATGCGCAGCGCGCCGTCGCTGAGCGTGAAGCCCCAGTAGGCGGCCGTGACGATGGCGTAGTTCCTGGCCCCTCGCCCGGCGGCTACGCCGGTCGATCCCCCCCGGGGATGCGGGCCGGCTTGGGGCGGCCCAGCGCTCGGCCCCTGCGGATGCTCGGGTTTCATGGCGATGTCAGAGGCCTTGCTGTTGCATGTGGCAAGCCAGGTCGACCATGCGGCAGGCGTAGCCCATCTCGTTGTCGTACCAGGCATAGACCTTCAGCAGCGTGCCGTCGGTCACCATGGTCGAGAGCGCGTCGACGATGCTGCTGCGGGTGTCGCGGGCGTAGTCGGCGCTGACCAGCGGGCGCTCCTCGTAGCCCAGGATGCCGGCCAGCGCGCCCTGGGCGGCATCGGCGAACAGGCGGTTCACCGCCTCGGCCGTGGTCTCGCGCTGCAGCTCGAAGACGCAGTCGGTCAGCGATGCATTGAGCACCGGCGCGCGCACCGCATGGCCGTTGAGCTTGCCCTTGAGCTCGGGGTAGATCAGCGCGATGGCGGTGGCGCTGCCGGTGGTGGTGGGCGCCAGGCTGAGCATGGCGCTGCGGGCCCGGCGCAGGTCCTTGTGTGGCGCGTCGACCATCAGGTTGGTATTGGTCGGGTCGTGGATCGTGGTGATCTGGCCATGGCGGATGCCGATGTTTTCATGGATCACCTTCACCACCGGGGCCAGGCAGTTGGTGGTGCAGGACGCGGCCGTGACGATGCGGTGCCTGGCCGGGTCGTAGAGCTGGTGGTTGACGCCGACCACGACGTTGAGCACATCGCCCACCTTGACCGGCGCGGCCACGATCACCCGCTTGGCACCGCGATCGAAGTGGCCCTGCAGCGTCTCGGGGGTGAGGAACCTGCCGGTGCATTCGAGCACCAGGTCCACGCCCAGGTCACCCCACGGGATCTCGGCCGCCGTGGCGTGTGACGAGAAGCCGAGCGTGCGGTGATCGATGCGCAGGGCCGTTTCTCCGACGGCGGCGATGTCGGCGCGCCAGCGGCCCTGCACGCTGTCGAACTGCAGCAGGTGCGCGGTGGCGGCAGCACCACCCTTGAGTTCGTTGAGGTGAACCACTTCGAGCCGATTGCCCGCGCGCGGGTCGTCGGCCTGCCGCTCGGCCGCCCCCAATGCCGCGCGCAGCGCCAGCCGGCCGATGCGGCCCATTCCGTTGATGCCCACTTTCATGCCCTGCGCTCCCTCACGTTGAAGACCGATATGATTCCATCAAACTGGAAATGTAGGACGCGACTGTGACGGCACCGTGACAGCGCGCGGCAGGCCGGCTGTGCCCTGCGTACCAAGAAAAAGCCCCGCGCCTTCACAGGTAGCGGGGCTTGATTTGCGGCGCCAGGACAGCCCTGGCAACCGGATC
>Ga0155495_1021_pt1 | contig 80182 bp, 69 predicted proteins | sample RifCSPhighO2_12_FD_107153 | JGI IMG/M metagenome (GOLD analysis project Ga0155495, IMG submission 107153) | Burkholderiales bacterium RIFCSPHIGHO2_12_FULL_69_20
TATGACAAGATCACGCCACATCGCGTGCCTTGGCCGCCACGGCCGGGGCCGCCCACGTTTCGCGGCGCTTCCCGCCGATTTGCCATGCCCCACTCCATGACCGCTTTCCATCCCCATCTGCGCCTGCCGGTGCTGGCCGGGCTGCCCCTGCTGCTGGCGCTGGCCGCCTGCGGCCCTCAGGGCGGTGCCGGTGGCGCGGGCGCCGGCGGCCCCCCGGGGGGTGGCATGCCGCCGGCCACAGTGGGCGTGGTCACGGTGCAGCCCGGCCCGGTGCCGCTGGCTACCGAGCTGCCCGGCCGGCTGGAGGCCTGGCGCGTGGCCCAGGTGCGGGCGCGGGTGCCGGGCATCGTGGCCCGCCGCCAGTTCACCGAAGGCGCGCTGGTGAAGGCCGGTCAGCCGCTGTTCCAGCTCGATGCCGCGGCGTTCCAGGCGGCGGTGGCCAGTGCCGAGGCGGCGGTGGCGCGCGCCGATGCCGGCGTGGCCCAGGCCCAGGCGCAGCTGCAGCGCAACCAGCCGCTGGCCGAGGCCCGCGCCATCAGTGCGCAGGAATGGCTGCAGACGCAGACCACGCTGAAGCTGGCCCAGGCCGAGGTGGCCACCGCGCGTGCGGCGCTGCAGACGGCACGCATCAACCTGGCCTACACCGCAATCAAGGCGCCGATTGCCGGGCGCATCGGCCGCGCGCTGGTGACCGAGGGCGCGCTGGTGGGGCAGGGCGACGCCACCCAGCTGGCGGTGATCCAGCAGACGCATCCGCTGTACGTCAACTTCAGCCAGTCGGCGGCCGACGCGCTGCGCCTGCGCCGTGCCTTCGACAGTGGCCAGCTGAAAAAGGCAACCGGCGGCGCGGCCGAGATCCGCGTGGTGCTCGACGACGGCAGCGACTACCCGCTGCCCGGCAAGCTGCTGTTTGCCGATCCCACGGTGGATGCCGCCACCGGCCAGGTCAGCCTGCGCGCCGAGCTGCCCAACCCGCAGGGTCTGCTGCTGCCGGGCCTGTTCGTCAAGGTGCGGCTGGTGCAGGCCACCAGCGAAAACGCCTTTGCGCTGCCGCAGCAGGCCGTCACCCGCAGTGGCACCGGCGACACGGTGCTGGTGGTGGGCGCCGACAACAAGCCGGCACCGCGCAAGATCACCGTGGGCGGCAGCCAGGGCGCCAACTGGGTGGTGACCGGCGGGCTGGCCGCCGGCGAGCGCGTGATCGTCGACGGCTTCCAGAAGATGATGCCCGGCGCGCCGGTCAACCCGGTGCCGTGGGCGCCACCGGGCAAGGCGGGTGCCGCGGCCCCGGCCGCGTCTTCGGCCGCCTCCACCGCTGCCAGCCGCTGATCCGGGAGCCGACGCATGCTCTCCGGATTCTTCATCGACCGCCCGATCTTCGCCTGGGTGATCGCGCTGTTCATCACCGTGCTCGGTGGTGCGGCGATCACCAAGCTGCCGGTTGCGCAATACCCCACGGTGGCGCCGCCGGCCATCGTCATCAACACCGCCTACCCGGGCGCCTCGGCCAAGGTGCTGGAGGACAGCGTGCTGTCGGTCATCGAGCAGGAGCTCAACGGCGCGCCGGGCATGATCTACATGGAGTCGATCGCCCAGGCCAACGGCGGTGGCTCGATCACCGCCACCTTCGAGCCCGGCACCGATGTGTCGCTGGCGCAGATCGAGATCCAGAACCGGCTGTCGCGCGCCACGCCGCGCCTGCCCAGCGCGGTGGTGCAGCAGGGTGTGCGCATCGACAAGGCGCGCTCGAACTTTTTGCTGTTCGTCTCGCTCACCTCCAGCAACCCGGCCGACGATCCGGTGAGCCTGGGCGACTACGCGGCGCGCTACATCCAGCCCGAGCTGCAGCGCATTGCCGGCGTCGGCCAGGCCCAGTTGTTCGGCACCGAGCGCGCGATGCGCATCTGGCTCGATCCGGCCAAGCTGGTGGCCTTCGGCCTGAGCCCGGCCGAGGTCAATGCCGCCATCCGGGCGCAGAACGCCCAGGTCTCGGCCGGCACGCTGGGCGAGCAACCCGGCGTGCCCGGCCAGACCATGAGCGCCACCGTGGTGGTGCAGGGCCAGCTGGTCGACCCCACGCAATTCGGCGCCATCGTGCTGCGCGCCAACAACGACGGCAGCACCGTGCGGCTGCGCGATGTCGCCCGCATCGAACTGGGTGCGCAGGGCTACGGCACCTTCTCGCGGCTGAACGGCCAGCCCAGCGCCGGCGTCGGCGTGCAGCTGTCGCCCACCGGCAATGCGCTGGCCACGGCCGACGCGGTGAAGGCGCGCATGGAGCAGCTCAAGGCCTTCTTTCCGCCGGGCATGACCTACAAGGTGCCGTACGACAGTTCCAAGTTCGTGCGCATCTCGATCCAGCAGGTGGTGGTGACGCTGGCCGAGGCGGTGGGCCTGGTGTTCATCGTGATGCTGGTGTTCCTGCAGAACCTGCGCTACACGCTGATCCCCACCATCGTGGTGCCGGTGGCGCTGCTGGGCACCTTCGGCATGCTGCTGGCGCTGGGCTACTCGATCAACGTGCTGACGCTGTTCGGCATGGTGCTGGCCATCGGCATCCTGGTCGACGACGCCATCGTGGTGGTCGAGAACGTCGAGCGCCTGATGGCCGAGGAGGGCCTGGCCCCACGCGAGGCCACGCGCAAGGCGATGGGCCAGATCACTGGCGCGGTGATCGGCATCACCGTGGTGCTGGTCAGCGTGTTCGTTCCGATGGCCTTCTTCGGCGGCGCGGTGGGCAGCATCTACCGCCAGTTCTCGCTGAGCATGGTGTCGGCGATCCTGTTCTCGGCCTTCCTGGCGCTGACGCTCACGCCCGCGCTGTGCGCCACCTTCCTCAAGCCGGCGCAGGCGCACCATGAGCGGCGCGGCTTCTACGGTCTGTTCAACCGCTTCTTCCACCGCACCGCCAAGGGCTACGAAGGCACGGTGGCACGGGTGCTGCCGCGTGCCGGGCGCTGGATGCTGGCCTTCGGCGTGGTGGTGGCGCTGGTGGGCTGGATGTACACCCGGCTGCCGTCGTCCTTCCTGCCCAACGAGGACCAGGGCTACCTGATCGTCAACGTGCAATTGCCGCCGGGCGCCACGGTGGCGCGCACCCAGGCGGTGATGCAGCAGGTCGAGGGCTTCCTGATGAAGCAGCCCGAGGTCGACCAGGTGGTGGCGGTGCTGGGTTTCAGCTTCTCGGGCCAGGGCCAGAACGCCGGCCTGGTGTTCGTGCCGCTGAAGGATTGGTCACAGCGCAAGGGCGAAGCGCACACCGCGCAGGCGCTGGCCGGGCGTGCCTTCGGGGCCTTCATGGGCATCCGCGATGCCTTCGTCTACCCGCTGTCGCCGCCGCCCATTCCTGAACTGGGCACCGCCACCGGCTTCAACTTCCGGCTGCAGGACCGCGGTGGCAACGGCCACGAGGCGCTGCTGGCCGCGCGCAACCAGCTGCTGGGCATGGCGCGCCAGAGCAAGGTGCTGGCCGGGGTTCGGCCTGATGGCCTGGAAGACGCGCCGCAGGTGCAGCTCGACATCGACCGCGAGCGCGCCTATGCGCAGGGCGTGGGCTTCGAGGCGATCAACGCGCTGCTGTCGACCGCGCTGGGCTCGTCCTACATCAACGACTTCGCCAGCAAGGGCCGGCTGCAGCGCGTCATCGTGCAGGCCGATGCGCCGGCACGCATGGCGCCCGAAGACCTGCTCCGGCTGCAGGTGCCCAACAACCGCGGCCAGCTGGTGCCGATGTCGGCCTTTGCCAGCACGCGCTGGATCACCGGCCCGATGCAGACCACGCGCTACAACGGCTATCCGGCGATGCGCCTGGCCGGTGATGCCGCGCCCGGCCAATCCACCGGCGAAGCCATGGCCGAGATGGAATCGCTGGCCAGGCGGCTGCCGCCGGGCTTCGGCTTCGAGTGGACGGGCCAGTCGCGCGAGGAGAAGCTCTCGGGCGCGCAGGCCACCATCCTGCTGGCCTTCTCGATGCTGGCGGTGTTCTTGTGCCTGGCCGCGCTGTACGAGAGTTGGGCCATTCCGCTGGCGGTGCTGCTGGTGGTGCCGCTGGGCGTGCTGGGCGCGCTGAGTGGCGTGTGGCTGCGTGGCATGCCCAACGACGTGTACTTCAAGGTCGGGCTGATCACGGTGATCGGGTTGTCGGCGAAGAACGCCATCCTGATCATCGAATTCGCCAAAGACCTGCAGGCCGAGGGCAAGGGCCTGATCGAGGCCACGCTGACCGCCTGCCACTTGCGCTTCCGGCCGATCGTGATGACCTCGCTGGCCTTCATCCTGGGCGTGTTGCCGCTGGCCCTGGCCACCGGTGCCGGCGCCAACAGCCAGCGCGCCATCGGCACGGGGGTGATGGGCGGCATGATCACCGCCACGGTGCTGGCGGTGTTCTTCGTGCCGGTGTTCTTCGTGGTGGTGCGCCGGCTGTTCCCCAGCAGCCATGTGGCGCCGCACAGCACGTCGATTTCGGCGCCGATGCCGCCGGTGCACGTGCCCTCGCACCTGCCCGCGCTGGGCCCCACGCCGCCTGCGGCGTCCAACCCGGGAGATCCGGCATGACCCGGCACCCGCTCTTTCGTCGCGGCACCTTGTCCGCCTGCGTGCTGGCGCTGATCGGCGCGCTGGCGGGCTGCGCCACACCGCGCAACCCGGGTGCCGCGGCGCCCGACCAGGTCTTGCAGCAGGCTGCCGTGCCGGCGCAATTGCCCGTCGGCGCCGGTGCCGCCGCCGACACCCCGGTGCTCGACTGGCAGACCGTGGTGCTGGAGCCCCGCCTGCGCCACTGGGTGGCGCAGGCGCTGGCGCACAACCGCGACCTGCGCGTGGCCGCGCTCAACGTGCAGCGCGCGCAGGCCCAGCTGGGCCTGGCCGATGCCAACCGCCTGCCCACGGTGGGCGCGGCGCTGAATGCCAGCCGCGCGCCCAACAGCCAGGGCAACCAGGCCAGCAGCCTGGCCGCGGGCCTGCAAATCACCGCCTGGGAGATCGACGTGTTCGGCCGCCTGGCCAACCTCAGCGAGGCCGCCAAGGCGCAGCTGGCGGCCAGCCAGGCGGGCCAGCGCGCCACCGCACTGACCGTGACCGCGGCGGTGGTGCAGGTCGCGCTGGCCTTGCAGGCCGACGACGAGTTGTTGACGCTGGCGCGCCAGACCTTGGCCAGCCGCGAGCAGAGCCTGAAGCTCGTGCAGCTGCGCGAATCGGCCGGGGCCTCGTCGCTGCTGGACCTGCAGGCCCAGCTGACGCTGGCGGCCCAGGCCCGCGCCACGCTGGCGCAGCTGACACGCCAGCAGGCGCAGGACGCCAGCGCCCTGGCGCTGCTGCTGGGCCAGCCGGCGCCGCCGGCCACCGCCAGTGCCGAGGGTGGCACGCGCCTGGCCGACGAGGCCTGGCTGGCCGAGGTCAGCGCCGGGCTGTCGTCGGCGGTGCTGCTGCGCCGGCCCGACGTGGTGCAGGCCGAGCAGGCGATGCGCGCGGCCGCTGCCAACATCGCCGCCGCACGCGCCGCCTACTGGCCCAGCATCACCCTCACCGCGCAGGCGGGCCAGGCCTCGCCGCAGCTGTCGGGCCTGTTCCAGGGCGGCAACTTCGTCTACACGCTGGCCGCCAACGCGGCGCTGGCGGTGTTCGACGCCGGCCGGCGCGCGTCCAACGTGGCGGCGGCCGAGGCGTCGCAGCAGATCGCCCAGGCGCAGTACGAGCGCGCCATCCAGTCGGCCTTCAAGGACACGGCCGATGCACTGGCTGGCGGCGCCACCTGGCGCGAACAGCGCCTGGCGCTGGAGGCGCAGCGCCGCGCCGCGCGCGAGACTGCCCGGCTCACCGAGCTGAAGGCGCGACAGGGCGCCGCCAATACGCTTGAACTGCTGGAGGCGCAGCGCGGCCTGTGGCTGGCCGAGCAGGCGGTGGTGCAGGCCCGGCTGGGCGAGCTGAACAACCGCGTGGCGCTGTTCAAGGCGCTGGGCGGCTGACACCGCCGCCGCGCCGGCCGGGGATCGGGTCAATCCGGTGTTGAGGCGCTGGCCACGGCGGCCGCACCGAACGCCAGCTGGTAGCAGTGGTCGACGCCCGGCGGCGGCACCACGGCGGCAAAGCGGGCGTGGTGGATCGCGGCGACCTTGGCCACCACCCGGTGGCCCAGCCCGAGGCCCAGCACCCGGGGCGGCGACCCCAGGGGCGGCATCCCCGCGCCATCGGCCGATGCCGGCGCCTGCTGCAACGGGCCGTCGCACACCTGCAGCAAGCGCACAGCGGGCTGCAGGCGCAACTCGACCAGCGTGCCCGCGGGTGTGTGCGCCACGGCGTTGTCGACCAGGTTGCGCAGCGCCAGTTCCAGCAGCACCGCGTGGCCGTCGACGATGAACGGCCCGTCGCTGGCCAGCGCCAGCTCGTGGCCGGCGTGCAGCGCGGCTTGGGCGCTGTCGGCCAGCACACGGCGCGCCAGCGCATCCAGGTCCACCGGCCGCGCGGCCTCGGCCAGCGCGGTGTGGCTGGCACGGGCCAGTGCCAGCAGCTGGGTCAGCACCTGGCCGGCATGCAGCGCGTCGTGCTCCAGCCGGGCCAGGGCTTGCGGATCGGCCGGTGCCGGCGCTTCACGCAATGCGCGCGCCTGCAGCACCAGCGCCGACAGCGGCGTGCGCAACTCGTGCGCCAGCTCGCTGGCCAGCTCGCGCTCGCGCTGCAGGGCCGCGTGGTAGCGCTGCACCAGCGCGTTGATGGCGGCCACCATGTTGTTGAACTCGCGCTCGGGGTGGTCGTCGTGCAGCCCCTGGGCCTGCAACACGTCCAGCGCCTGCACGTCGTCGGACAAGGCCCGCAGCGGCCGCAGGCCGCGCCGGATGGCCAGGCCCAGCGCCAGCGCCACGGCTGGCAGCAGCCACAGCCCCGGCTGCGCCACCTGGCCGGCGATGTCCCAGGCCAGCTCGCGGCGCTGTGATTCGCTGATCAGCACCATCACGCGCCGCCGCGGCTCGTCGCGGGTCCAGCGGGCAAAGCTGCGCCAGCGCTGCGCCGGCAGGCCCAGGTCCAGGCTGGCGAAGCCCTCGGCCTGGCCAAAGGCCGGCAGCGGCGCCGCGCCGGTGCGCTGCAGCAGGCGGCCATCGGCATCCCACACCACCACGCTGACCGGCACCTGGTAATCGTGGCTGCGCACCGGGTCGACCGCCGCCGCCGCGCGGGCCCCGCCTGGCGCGGCGGGTGGCACCAGGCGGGCACCGCCGCCGTCGACCAGCAGGGCCGCCACGCTGGCGAGATGGCCGTCGGTCAGCTCATCGGTCTCGACCAGTCCGGTGCGGTAGCCCGCCACCACCAGGCCCAGCCACAGCACCGCCAGCGCGCCCAGCGCCCAGGCCATCAACTGGCCCAGCAGGCTGCGCGGGCGACGCGGCACGGCCATGCTCAGCCGCCGTCCGCATCGGGCACGAAGTAGCCCACGCCGCGCAAGGTGCGGATCACGCCCTCGCCCAGCTTCTTGCGCAGGTGGTGCACATGCACCTCGATGGCATTGCTGTCGAGCGCGCTGTCCCAGTTGTAGAGCGCGGCCTCGATCTGCTGGCGCGACAACACCCGCGGCCGGGCTTCCAGCAGCGCCTGCAGCACCGCGAACTCGCGGCTCGACAGCGCCACCGGCTCACCGGCGCGCAGCGCCGTGCGGGCGGCCGGGTCGAGCACCAGATCACCGTGGCGCAGCAGCGCCTGGCTGCGGCCGGCGGCGCGCCGGCGCAGCGCGCGCATGCGGGCGGCCAGTTCGTCGGGGTCGAAGGGCTTGGTGACGTAGTCGTCGGCGCCCAGGTCGAGTGCGGCGATGCGCGAGGCCACCTCGTCGCGCGCCGTCATCACCAGCACCGGCGTGTGCGGATCGGGCAGCGATTCGGCGGGCGCGGCGCGCAGGCGCGCCAGCAGCGTGCCGCCGTCGCCGTCGGGCAGGCCCAGGTCGAGCAGCACCAGGTCGAAGGGCTCGCCGCGCAAGGCGGCCCATCCGGCGGCCAGCGTGGCCGCATGGTCCACCGCATGGCCCTGTCGGCCCAGGTGGGCCGCCAGGCCACTGGCAATGCGCTCGTCGTCTTCCACCACCAGTACCCGCATGACGGGGGATTGTGCGTCCGCCGCCCGCGCCGGCTTGCGCACTTAATGTGGGCTTAATGCGGGCTTGCGATCCTCCGCCGCCTATGAAGTCGCCCGCCCCCGTTGTCCGCGTTCGCGCGCTCCCCCTGGCCCGAGAGGCCGACCGGCTGCTGCTGGTTGCCACCGCCGCGCTGGCGCTGATCTTCCTGGGCTGGGAGTCGGCCGATGGTGATCTGCTGCTGGCCTACTGGGCCGGCGGGGGCGGTGGCTTCAGCCTGCGTGACCATTGGCTGCTGACCCGTGTGATGCACAGCGGCGCGCGCTGGCTGGCCTGGGCGCTGGCGCTGGGGCTGTGCCTGGCGGTGTGGTGGCCTGTCGGCGTGCTGCGGCGGCTGCCGGCGTCGCGCCGCCTGCAACTGGCCGGCGGCGTGTTGTTGTCGGTGCTGACGGTGTCGGTGCTCAAGTCGTTCAATCCGGCCGCCTGCCCGTGGGATCTGGCCGGCTTCGGCGGCGTGGCCCAGTCGGTGTCGCACTGGCTGTGGTGGGCGGCGCCGGCCGGCGGCAGCGGGCGCTGCTTTCCGGCGGGCCATGCCAGCGCGGGCTTTGCCTTCGTCGGCGGCTACTTCGTCTTCCGCCAGCAGGCGCCCGAGATCGCGCGCCGCTGGCTGCTGGCCGCCGTGGCGGCGGGGCTGGTGCTGGGGCTGGCCCAGCAGTGGCGCGGTGCGCACTTCATGAGCCACACGCTGTGGAGCGGCTGGTTGTGCTGGTGCCTGGCCTGGGGGCTGGACGCCGCGCACGCCCGGCTGGCGCCCGCCAACCACCGCGCCAATGGGGACGTGGCATGAAGGCGCTGCCCATCGATGCGCGCGGCCCGCTGGCGCTGATCGTCGCCACCAGCCTGTGGATGGCCACGCTGGGCAACCTGCCGCTGTGGCGATCGCTGGCCGATCTGGGCGTGCTGCGCGGCGGCGCCGGCTGGGGCCTGGGCGCGGCGCTGGCGCTGATGATTGCCGGCGCACTGGTGACGCTGCAAAGCCTGCTGGCCTGGCGCTTCACCCTCAAGCCGGTGGCCATGGTGCTGCTGATCGCCACGGCCGCGGGGGCGCACTTCATGTCGGCCTACAGCGTGGTGATCGACAGCACCATGCTGGTCAACGTGGCGCAGACCAACCTGCGTGAAGCCGCCGACCTGTTCAGCCTGCGCCTGCTGGCCACGCTGCTGCTGGGCGGGCTGCTGCCGGCTTGGGCTGTGTGGCGCGCGCCGGTGCACTACGGCCGCTGGCCACGGCGCCTGGCGCGCAACGCGCTGAAGGTGCTGGGGGCGCTGGTGCTGGTGGTGGTGGCGCTGCTGGCCAGCTTCCAGTCGATGTCGTCGACGATGCGCAACCACAAGTCGGTGCGCTACCTGATCAACCCGCTGAACTCGGTGTACGCATTGGGGGTGATCGCCAGCGAGCCGCTGCGCCGCGACGAGCGCACGCTGCTGACGCTGGCCAGCGACGCCCGCCTGGCTGCGCGCACGGCCCAGGCCACCAAACCGCCGCTGCTGCTGCTGGTGCTGGGCGAGACGGCGCGCGCCGCCAACTTCGGCCTCAACGGTTATGCGCGGCCCACCACGCCCGAGCTGGCGCAGCTGTCGGCCAGCCAGCCGGTGATCAGCTGGCGCAACGCCTGGTCGTGTGGCACCAATACCGCCGCCTCGGTGCCGTGCATGTTCTCGCACCTGGGGCGCGACGGTTATGCCGGGCGCCGCAACAACCACGAGAACCTGCTCGACGTGGCGCAGCGCGCCGGCCTGGCCGTGCTGTGGTTGGACAACCAGGCCGGCTGCAAGGGCGTGTGCGACCGCGTGCCCAACGCCATGACTTCGGGGCTGGTCGATCCCCAACTGTGCCCCGACGGCGAGTGCTTCGACGAGATCATGCTCAAGCAGCTCGACCAGCGCATCGCCGCGCTGCCGGCCGAGGCGCGTGCGCGCGGTGTGCTGGTGGTGATGCACCAGATGGGCAGCCACGGCCCGGCCTACTACAAGCGCACGCCGCCGGCCTTCAAGCGCTTTTTGCCCGAGTGCAGCACCAACGTGCTGCAGGACTGCAGCGCCGAGCAGCTGACCAACGCCTACGACAACACCATCGCCTACACCGACCACTTTCTGGCCGCTGGCATCACCTGGCTGCGCCAGCGCGAGGCGCTCAACCACACCGCGATGATGTACGTGTCCGACCACGGTGAATCGCTGGGCGAGAACAACCTCTACCTGCACGGCCTGCCCCATGCCATCGCACCCGATGTGCAGAAGCGCGTGCCCTGGATCACCTGGCTGAGCCCCGGCTTTGTGCAGCAGCAGGCGCTGGACCTGGCCTGCCTGAAGGGCCGCGCCGAAGTGGAAATCTCGCACGACCACTACTTCCATTCGGTGCTGGGCCTGCTGGACGTGCAGACCGGCAGCTACCAGGCGCCGCTCGATGCCTACGCCGCCTGCCGCCGGGCGCGGCCTGCGGCCGATGCCTAGATCCGCCGTCGGCGCCTAGATCAGCGCGGCCGGCTCGGTGGGCCGCGGATCAGCCGCCCGCTTTGCGGGGGCGGTGCGCGGCAAGTGGCTGTCTTGCCCGGCCACCACCAGCCGGCCGCGGCCGGCGCCCTTGGCGGCGTACAGCGCGTGGTCGGCACGGTGCAGCAGCGCCTGCAAGCTGTCGTCGCCGGTCTGCAGCGTGGTCATGCCGGTGCTGAAACCCAGCGGGAAACCCAGCTCCGACATCGAGCGCTCGGCCAGTGCGCTGCGCAGGCGCTGGTCGAACGCGGCGCCGGCCTGGCCACCGCCGCGCGCCAGCACGACGCAGAACTCTTCGCCACCCCAGCGGGCCACCAGATCACCGCGCCGCATCGCGGCCTGCAGCAGGGCGGCCACCAGGCACAGGGCGCGGTCGCCGCTGTCGTGGCCGCGGCTGTCGTTGATCTGTTTGAAGCGGTCGAGGTCGATCAACAGCACGGTCACCAGGTCACCGTGGCGGCGGGCCTGGGCGATCAAGGCGGTGGCCTCATCCTGCAGCGCGCGGCGGTTGAGCAGCCCGGTCAGGCTGTCGGTGCGCGCCAGCGAGCGCAGCGCGCGCTCGGCTTCCTCGCGCCAGGCCACCAGCAGGCCCACCGCGTTGATCACCACCGTCAGGTTGCTCAGCAGCGCTGCCACCAGGTTCACCGGGTGCGGCGTGCGCAGCGTGGGGTAGATCTCGGTGAAAAAAGCGCCCAGCACGCCGCGCCACGCGGTGGCCACGGCCAGCGCACCCAGGCTGGCGACCATGATCAGGCGCCAGCGCCGGCTGGCCTGGGGCGCCGGCCACATCAAGGCCACGCAGACCGTGGCCATCTGCAGCGCCAGCCCGAAGTTGGACCAGCCCGAGCGGAACGGGTAGCTGTGGAAGCCGATGCCGTAGCCCAGCGGCGTCAGCACGGCCAGGGACCAGACCAGCCGGCCACCCGGGCGCAGGCCCAGCCAGCCGCGCATCGACTGCCACAGCAGCGCCAGGCCCAGTGACAGGCCCGCGACGGCGGTGGTCGACAAGAGCCGGTCGGATGCGCCGCCTGCGAGCACCAGGCAGATCCAACCCACGGTCTGCGAGATCAGCGCCCCCTGCGCGTGGCGCGCAGCCACGCTGACGCGCCATCCCATGATGGTGGGGATCGCGATCGACAACGCGATCATGTTGATCATCATCACGACCAACAGCGTCTGGACGTCGAGTTTCATCGGCCCGGGTGGGTGGCGCGCAAGTTGACCGCGGTGCCCCGGCGCCAGCGCGCCGGGATCGGTTGGGGGAGCAGCGGCCAACCGCGACGGCGCCACTGCAACGGCACCGTCTGTCGGCGCCTCAGGCTGGTTTCGGCCTGCCAGACCCAAACTGAAGCGCGGCGCCGGACCTCGGCGCCAGCAACGTGGCTACTGGAACGCCACCTCGGCAAAGCTGCGCAGCTTGCGGCTGTGCAACTGGTCGAGCCGCTGGCGGCGCAGCAGCTCGATGGCGCGCATGCCGATGCGCAGGTGCTGATCCACCCGCTCGCGGTAGAAGGCGTTGGCCATGCCGGGCAGCTTGATCTCGCCGTGCAGCGGTTTGTCGCTGACGCACAGCAGCGTGCCGTAGGGCACCCGGAAGCGGAAGCCGTTGGCGGCGATGGTGGCCGATTCCATGTCCAGCGCCACCGCGCGGCTCTGGCTGAAGCGGCGCTCGGGGCCCGGGTGCGGCAGCAGCTCCCAGTTGCGGTTGTCGGTGCTGGCCACGGTGCCGGTGCGCAGGATTTTCTTCAGCTCGAAGCCCTCGAGCTGGGTGACCTCGGCCACCGCGCGCTCCAGCGCCAGCTGCACCTCGGCCAGCGCGGGGATGGGCACCCACAGCGGCAGCTCTTCGTCGAGCACATGGTCTTCGCGCACATAGGCATGCGCCAGCACGTAGTCGCCCAGGTTCTGCGTATTGCGCAGGCCGGCGCAGTGGCCCAGCATCAGCCAGGCATGCGGGCGCAGCACGGCGATGTGGTCGCTGATGTTCTTGGCGTTGGCCGGGCCCACGCCGATGTTGACCATGGTGATGCCCGAGCCATCGGGGCGCACCAGGTGGTAGGCCGGCATCTGCGGCAGGCGCGGCAGTGCGGCGCCATAGGCGTCTTCGGCGGCGGCGGCGGTGCCGGCGCGGCGCGTGACCAGGTTGCCGGGTTCGACGAAGGCGATGTAGTCGTCGCTCTCGGCGGCATGCTTGGGCCAGTTGCCCAGCAGGCCACCCTGGCCCAGCGGCTTGGCCATCATCTCGTGGCCCAGCCGCACGAACTCGTCGATGTAGAACTGGTAGTTGGTGAACAGCACGAAGTTCTGGAAGTGCTCGGGCGAGGTGCCGGTGTAGTGGCGCATGCGCTGCAACGAGTAGTCCACCCGCGGCGCGGTGAACAGCGCCAGCGGGTGCGGATCACGCGGGCCGGGCTCGTAGGTGCCGTTGGCGATGCCGTCGTCCATCGCCGCCAGGTCGGGCAGGTCGAACACGTCGCGCATCAGCTGGCGGCGTTCGGCGCTCATCGTGCCTTCGACATGGTCGTGCTGGGCGAACGAGAAGTGGATCGGGATCGGCTGCTTGCTCATGCCCACCTCGATCGGGCCGCCGTGGTTGCGCAGCAGCAGGTCGAACTGTTCGCGGTAGTAGTTGGCGAACAGGTCGGGCCGCGTCAGCGTGGTCTCGTAGGTGCCCGGGCCGGCGACAAAGCCGTAGCTCAGGCGCGAATCGGCGCGGGCCACGGTGTCGGTGCGCACCCGCACGAAGGGGTAGCAGGCACGCACGCGGCCGGCGGGCGTGGCGCCGGCCACGAAATCATGCAGGCTCTGTCGCAGGTGGTTGATGCCGCTGGTGTAGATGGTGCTGGCATGCGCCAGCGCGGCATCGGCGTCGTTGAAGCTCTGGGTGACGATGAGGGTGGGGCTTGTCATGGCCGATTGTCGCCGCGCTGCCGGCGCGGATTGAGAGAAATCATGGCCAATCGGCGCCCGGCAGGGCACCATGCAACGATGCATGCCGCTCCCCGAAAGCCTGTGATGACCCTCTGCGTGACGCGCTGCCTTCAAACGGCGTCGACGTCGGCCCTGTTGCCGGCCCTGTTGCTGGCGCTCCACCTCGGCACGGCCGTGGCCCAGTCCCCGCGCGCCGCGGCAGCGGTGGCCACCCCCGCCCCTGCGCCGGCGGCCAACCGGCTGGTGATCCGGTCCAACACCTTGCCCGCGCACGGCCTGTTCGACGGCGACCGGCTCAGCGATGCGGCCCGCGCCCGGCTGGACGCGGTGCTGGCCGAAGCCGCGGACCTGGATGTTGAAGTGGCCCTGCTGGTGCCCGCAGGCCCATGGCGCCTGGACGGTCAGCCCGGCGACGAGCGCAGCCTGACGCCCGCGCGGCTGGCGGCGCTGCGCCAGCACCTGGTGCAGCGCGGCCTGCCCGCCCGGCGGATCTATGTCGAAAGCCGCATCGAACCCTCGGCCACCGCGCCGCGGCTGGTGATCGAGCTGGTGGGGCGGCCGTCACCGCAGTGAGCTGACCACCGGTTCGCCGGTCTGGCGGTACGGGGCAGCCGTCAGCCGCCCATCGTCGGGTCAGCCGCGCAGGTGGTCGAGGCCTTGATCCGCTGATCTGAAGACGCCGGCGTGGACGGATTCAACCTGTGCTGCCCAGCCACCCGGCCAGCCACCCCGCGCCAGCCAAGGGTTGACACCTCGCGGCGCGGCGTCACACCGTGCGGCGCAAGGCCTCGAAGAACAGCGCCGACTGCAGCCGCTCGCCCAGGGTTTGCGCGGCCACGCGCGCGGCCAGCGCCGCATCCACCGGCGCCAGCGGGCGGCCGGTGGATTGGGCCAGCACCTGCGCCTGGCAGGCGCGTTCCAGGTAGTACAGGTCGTCGTAGGCGTGGGCCATGCGGGGCCCGCAGACCACCACGCCATGGTTGGCCAGGAACACCACGTCGGCGCTGCCCATCGCGCGGGCGATGCGCTCGCCTTCCGAGGCATCCAGCGCCAGGCCGTTGTAGCGGCCGTCCACTGCGAGCCGGCCGTGGAAGCGCATCGCCGTCTGCGACAGCGTGGTGTCGAGCGCGCGGTCGGAGGTCAGCGTCAGCGCGGTGGCAAACGGCATGTGGGTGTGCAGCACGCAGGGCTGGCGCGCGATGCGGTGGATGGCCGCGTGGATGAACATTGCGGTGGGCTCCACCGGATGGCGGCCAGCCAGCGCCTGGCCTTGATGGTCGACCATCACGATGTCGTCGGCACCCACCTCGCGCCACAGCAGCCCGCGTGGGTTGAGCAGGAAACGGCCCGAGGCGTCGGGCAGTTCGACGCTGAAGTGGTTGCACACGCCCTCGGCAAGCCCGTGGTGGGCGGCGGCGCGCAGCGCCAGCGCCAGGTCGGCGCGCAGGCCGGCCACGGGGGCGCTGGCGAAATCCTGGGCATGTCGGTCGGTCATCGGCGGTCCTCGGGTTGGATCAACGGCGCGCGCCGTCGCGGCGCTGCTCGCGCAGCATGAACAGGTAGAGGCTTTCCACCTTCTCGCGCGCCCAGGGCGTCTTGCGCAGGAACTTCAGGCTCGACGCCACGCTGGGGTCGTGGGTGAAGCAGCGCAGCGCGATGCGCTCGCCCAGGCCGGGCCAGCCATAGTGCGCTGCCAACGCGGTGACGATGGCCTCCAGCGTCAGGCCGTGCAGCGGGTTGCGGGGCTGGGGCGGGGTGTCGGCGGTATCGGTGGTATCGGCGGGCAGATCGGCAGGCAGCATGGGCCGATTCTGGCAGCGTGGCCGGCCGCACCCGCGCCATACTGCCGACCATCACCCGGGCTTGGCCGGGCGCCACCACCGGACACCAACCCATGCCGAGAACCGTGAAATCCATGGTCGACGAGGCCCTGGCCCTGATCACCACCCACCAGGTCGACGAGGCGCGCGCGCTGCACGGCCGCGACGACGTGGTGTTCGTCGATCTGCGCGACCCGCGTGAGCTTGAGCGCGAAGGCGTGATACCCGGCGCCTTCCACGCGCCGCGCGGCATGCTGGAGTTCTGGGTCGACCCCGCGTCGCCATACCACAAGCCGGTGTTCAACCAGCCCCACAAGCACTACCTGGTGTTCTGCGCCGGCGGTTGGCGCTCGGCACTGGCGGCACGGGTGATGGTGGAGATGGGCCTGCCGCGTGTGTCGCACCTGCATGGTGGCTTCACCGCGTGGAAGGCCGCTGGCGCGCCGGTGGCCGACAAGCCCGCCGGCCGCAGCAAAGGCTGAAGGCGTCAGCCTTGGTCGCGGGGCGGGCCGGGTTCAGGCGGCGAAGCGGGTCAGCGTGGCGGCCAGGCGCTCACCGAAGGCGCGGGCGGTGGTGATGTCTCCGGCCACCATCTCGTCGGTCGAGGCGTCGGAGGGGGTGGCGGTCATCAGGCCGGCCGACGAGCCGACGAAGTTGATCGAGTCGCGCGTGGCGGCCTTGCTGTTGGACGGCATCATGCCGGTGCCCACCCACAGGCCCGAATGCTGCATCGCCAGCGTCATGAAGTAGTGCAGCGTGCTGTGCTTGTCGCCGTTCATCGTGGCCGAGTTGGTGAAGCCGGCGAACAGCTTGTCCTTCCAGGCCTGGCCGAACCAGGCCTTGCTGGAGGCGTCGGCAAACTTCTTGAACTGCCAGCTCACGCTGCCCATGTAGGTGGGCGATCCGAAGACGATCATCTTGGCGGCGGCCAGCGCCTCCCAGCCGCCTTCGGGCAGGTTGCCCTCGGCGTCGATGGCCAGCAGCTTCGCGCCGCTGGTGGCGGCCACGGCTTCGGCGATCTTGGCAGTATGGCCGTAGCCGCTGTGGTAAATGATGACGATGTGGCTCATGGCGAATCCTTGTGCAGTGGGCGTCGCAAGAGGTTGCAGCGCATGACCGTCAGTGTGGGCGGCCGGTCCCGCGCGGTGATTCGCAGCGTTTCAGTCAACCATTCGAAATCATTGACGGACCGTACCCCGCCGGGCTTAGCCCAACGGCTCGGCCAGCAACTCGGCCACCTGCTCCGCCATCGCCAGCGACGAGGTGAGCCCGGGGGACTCGATGCCGAACAGGTTCACCAGCCCCGGCACGCCGTGCAGCGCCGGGCCGTCGATGCGGAAGTCGGCCGCCGGTTCACCCGGGCCGCTGATCTTGGGCCGCAGCCCGGCATAACCCGGTTGCAGCACGGCATCGGGCAGCGCCGGCCAGTAGCGGCGCACCTGGTCATAAAAGGCATCGGCGCCGGCGGCGTCCACCGTGTAATCGATGCGGTCCACCCATTCGAAACTGGGGCCGAAGCGGGCCTGGCCGCCCAGGTCCAGCGTCAGGTGCACACCCAGGTGGCTGCTCTGGCCGGGCGCCGGGTAGACCAGGCGCGAGAACGGCGCGCGCCCCGGCAGCGTGAAGTAGCAGCCCTTGGCCAGGTGGTCCTGCGGCACGTGGCGTGCATCCAGCCCGGCCAGCGTGCGTGCCAGCGCCGGGGCGTGCAGGCCGGCGCTGTTGACCACGCTGCGGGCGCACAGGGTGGTCGTTGGCTGGTCGGGCGTTTCACCGCCCACGTCCAGCTCGATGCCGTGCGGCGTGACGCGCCCACCCAGCACCGGCGAGCACAGTGCCAGCATCGCGCCATGCCGCTCGGCATCGCCCAGCAGCGCCAGCATCAGGCCGTGGCTGTCGATGATGCCGGTGGACGGCGACAGCAGCGCGCCCACGCAGTGCAGGGCCGGCTCCAGCGCCAGCGCTTGCGCGGCGCTCAGGCGCTGCAGGTCGTGCACGCCGTTGGCGGTGGCGGTGGCCTGCAGCCGGTCCAGCGCCGGCAACTCGTCGCCTTGCGTGGCCACGATCAGCTTGCCGCAGCGCTGGTGCGCCACGCCGTGGCTGGCACAGTAGTCGTACAGCAGCTGCTTGCCACGCACGCACAGCAACGCACGCAGCGAGCCGGTGGGGTAGTACAGGCCGGCGTGGATGACCTCGCTGTTGCGTGCGCTGGTGCCGGTGCCAAAGGCGTTCTCCGCCTCCAGCACGATCACCTCGCGCCCGGCCATCGCCAGCGCGCGGGCCACCGCCAGGCCCACCACGCCGGCGCCGATCACCACTGCGTCGGCTTGCTCCATCACGGTTTCTTCTCGGTGCTTCGGTTCCGTCGCACGTCGGGCATTCAAAGCTGCCTGATCTTTGCCAGCGCGTCAGACAGGCGCTCGGCCCCATCGATGGGGTTGTTTTCGAACACCATCATGTAGCGGTAGTCCTGGCCGGCCTTGGCTTGCCACAGCTTGCCCAGCTTCAGCTTCAGTTCCGAATCGGTGTTGTCGCGGTCATCACCCTTGGTCTCCAGCGCGATGATCCGGCCGGCCTTGGTCTTCACGATGAAGTCGGGGTAATGGTTCAGAAAACCGTTGATCCGGAAGCCCTTGCCGCGCGAACCATTGCGGTGCCACCACTGCACGCTGTCGAGATTGGCCACATCGTTGATCAGCCGGCGCTCGAAATCGCCCATGGCAGCCTCGGTCACATACAAGCTCTTCGGCACTGCCGATGCGTTGGCGCTCGGCGTGATCGACTCGGGCAGTGCATAGCTTGGTTGCACAGCGATCCGGTCCACGTCCAGCCGGTCGGTGAAGGTCTTCATCGCGTGGGTGTTGGCCAGCGTCGTGATCTTCTGCTTGATCTTGCGCACGTAGGCCACGTCGCGTTCGATGCAATCGCGAACTTGCTCGGCGTTCATGCCGGTCACCACACGGCGGATGTACTCCTTCACCTCGGGGTCGGTGATCGGGTACAGATTGCCCACCAGTTCGGCCAGCCGTGACACGAGGTTCATCACCTGGCTCTCGCGCGACAAGGCCAGCAGGTAGCTGGTAAACCGGGCCCGCTCGCGTGCTGCCAACTTGAAGGCGCGCGGCGCGTAGTTCTCGTCGCCCAATTGCTCCAGATCCACGCGGTAGACCTCGGACTCGACATCCTCGAACGAGATCGTCGCGTCTGCCTGCGACAAGCGGAAGTCCTTCAGCAGTTCCTCGCGCTCGAACAATTGATACGGCTGGTCCTCCTCGAAGAAGCCGCCGTTTTGCACCCGGATGAAGAACTGTGGCAGACGAATCGCCAACGCCTCTTCGCGGAAGATGTCTTTGACCTGGTGGCGGTTCATCTTGTCTTCCAGCTCCGCTGATACATCGTCGTTGCTGGCTTGCGCCTTTGCCTCGAAAGCTTGGCTTGCAGCCAGTGCATCGGCCTGGAGTTGTGCCACAAAGGCCGCACCGGCGTGGCCCTGGCCTGAGGATGCGGCGGTGGCGGCCGAGGCGTCGGCTTGCCAGTCAGGCGGCACGCAGCTCGCGTCCAACTCGCCGACGCGTTCGGCGTCGGTCTCGGCGGCGGGCTGGTCGAACAGGCCGCCCAAAGGCAGCTGTGCATCGCCGGCTGCACCCGTCCGCGCCGCGCTGCCAGCACCCGAGCCGGGCAAACCCACGTCGATGGCGCGATAGTCCTTGTCGGAGAAGCCGGCACGGTTCAGGCCCTTCACCACGTTTTGCAGCGTGTCCATGAAGCGGTTGCTGGCGGTGAACACGTAAGACAGGTTCAGTAGGTCGTGGCCGTGCTGCTGCACATGGGGCATGCGCAGCACACGGCCCAGAATCTGCTCCACGTCCACCGCCGAAGTCTTGTCGGCCAGCGATGCCAGGATGTAGGCAAACGGGCAGTCCCAGCCCTCCTTGAGGGCGTTCACGGTGATGATGTAGCGCACCGGGCAATCCCGGCTCATCAGGTCAACCCCCTTCAACTCGTTGATGTCGGCGGTCTTGATCCTGATCTGATCCTCAGGAACCTTCCACTCGACCAATTGCTTGCGAATCTTCTCGAAGGTGGTGTTGTCGTCGTCGGTACGCGGCTGGGCCTGAAACAGCACGATGGGGCGGATGTACCTGCCGCCGGCGACTTGCTCCGCGATCGCCAACTCTTCGAGTTGCCGGCGCAGGATCAGCGCCGACTCGATGACCTCGTTCTTGCTGCTGCGGTTGGCCACTATCACTGGCAACTTCACCATGTGCTGCTTCTTCAGCGCCAGCACGTCGACGTAGCTGATGATGTTGCTGTTGTTGCGCGGTGTGGCGGTCAGGTCGAGGATGAAGTCCGGATTCAGGTTCTTCATCATCTCCACCGACAACAGGCTCTCGGCGTTGTGGCTCTCGTCGACCACCACCACCGGCCGCAGCCGCCGTATCACATTGATCAGCGCCGAGGCGTCGTGCTCGGGCAGCAGCCATTCGCCGCTGTCGCCGGCATCCAGGCCCGCGTCGGGCTGCAGGAATGACGCGAGGTTGCCGTTCTCCTGAAAGATCTTGCGGTCTTCCTTGTTCCTGGCACGCAGCGAGTCGAAGCTCATCACCACGATGGACAACTGTGCTTGTGCCGTGTCATACGAAAAGCCGGCGCCCATCAGCAGGTCGCGCTTCTCGTACACCGCCACCCGGTGCCTGAACAACTGATCCAGCCGCTTGCGGTAGGGGTGCTCCGGGCTGCTCAGGGCCTTGACCGTCTGGTCCAGGATGGTCAGCGAGGGCACCAGCCACACCACCATCTTGGGCCGTCTGGGGGCACGTTTGGCCAGCGCGCTGAACACGGTGTCCAGCGCATTCACGGCGATGAAGGTCTTGCCACCCGCGGTGGGCACCTTGGCGCAGATGTGCGGCACGCCGGGCACGGTGTTCTTGTAGGGCGCCATGCCAGCCTGGCTGCCGTCGCTGTCCACCCGAACGCCCTTGCCGGCCCAGTAGTGCCTGAAGGCCTGCGCCAGGTCGCGTGTGCCGTCGAGCACCTCGAGGTAAGCGGCCAGATCGGCCAGCACCCGGGCCTGGTAGTCCTTCAGTTCCATGCGGGCTGTTCCCGCACCGGCGTCATTTCTGCCAGCAAGGTCTCGGGGGCGATGTCCTGTCCATGCGGCCAGGTCAGCGCACCCAGGAGCACGTTCACGCGGTTGAAGTAGCCCTCGTCCTTCAGTTCGCGGAAGACGCCATGGTCAAGGTACGGCGTCAGGTCGAAGATGCCGCGCCGGCCGTCCTCGGTTTCGACGTAGAGGCGGTGGTCGGGCAGGGGTTTGACGGTCTTCACATCCCAGTGCATGGCAGGCCTCACAAAGGTTCGATCTTGTAGGGCAGTTCGCCGCTGGCGGCCAACGCCCAGTCGGCGACCAGTTCGTCGCGGTGCAATTCAATCCAGGCCTGAACCAGGCGCAGTTGCTTGCGCGGCAACTCGCCAGCCAGTACCTCGCCATCGGCAATGCCCACCGACGCCTCGAACTCGGCATAACGGGCGTGGATATGCGGCAGGTGGTGGTGCTGGTTGTCCAGCAGATACAGCCGGATGATGATGCCGTAGAACATCGAGATCACGGGCATGGACACACTCCTTCAAAAGCGCGTGATGTCGCGCGGAATCTTCTTGAAGATGATGCCGTGCCGGGCCATGAAGGCGGCCGACAGCAGGCAGCGGTCGGCATAGATGATCACCGTGGACGGCTTGCCGGCGCCGGTGTTGCCGCCGAAGCGCAGCCCGGCCAGAAAGTCCATGTCCAGGCTGGTGGTGCGGTCGGGCTCGTAGTGGAAGAACCAGGCCGTTTCGCGGTTCAGGCCCAGCAGATAGGGGCTGTGCAGGTTTTCGGTCGATGCACGATCCGCGGCCGGGATGCCTTCGCTGTAGGCCACATAGCCCCGGATGGCCTCGGTGCCGACTTCCTCGTTGAGGTTGTCGTCGGGCAAGAACATCGGTTCGCCGACGGTGTAGAAGTCGAAGCCGCCGCCGAGGCCTTGGATCGCCTTTTGGCCCTCACCGTAGCCAATGATCACCCGTCGGACCCGCTCGGCGGTCAAAGTCTCGGCATAGTTCTCGGTCTCGATCATCACGAAGCGCCGAGTCCCCGAGTCTTGCGCGTTCAACCTGAGCACTGCGTGCCCCGTCGTACCTGAGCCAGCGAAGGAATCCAGCACGATGTCGTTTGCCGATGCTGCAATCTGGATGACCCGCTCGATCAATGCGCTGGGCTTCGGCGTATCGAATGACGCAGCGCCGGCAAAGATCGCGCGCTGCTCGTTCTTCGACGAGCGATTACTACCCACCGCCTCCTTGGTCCAGAGCGTGCGCGGAACCAGGTCTGCGACCTCCTTCAAGTAGCGTTTGATGCTGGGGCGCGCTTCGCCGGTTGGTCCCCACCATATTCGGCCTTCGTCATCCAATTCCCTCAGCTTCTCCTCAGACACCCGCCAGTAGCGACCTGCCGGGGGCGAAAACTCCCGGCCGGTTGGCCCCGCTATCGTGAATAGACCCTTTGAATATGGCTTGTTGGCAAAGGGATCGCCCGGAATCCAAGGGCCGCGCTCGTCATCGTCTTGGTTCTGATAGATCGCGTCCGACTCTTCGTTGCGCGGTAGGCGAGTCGGCGTCCAGCCTGGCTTTTTCGAGTAAACGACGATGTAGTCGTGATCGGTCGAGAACTGGCGTGCCGAGTTTCTGGGGGAGTCTGCTTTTTCCCAGATAACTGTCGCGATGAAGTTGGCACTGCCGAATATCTCGTCCAAAAGTGGACGGAGCAATCCGGAGGCGTTGTCGTCAATCGAAACCCAAATTGACCCATCCGCGTGCAGCAGCCGATGCAGCAGCTTCAACCGCGGATACATCATGCACAGCCACTTGTCGTGCCGCGACAGGTCTTCGCCCTCTTTGCCCACCACCTGCCCCAGCCAGCGCTTCATCTTGGGGTCGTTGACGGCATCGTTGTAGACCCAGCCCTCGTTGCCGGTGTTGTAGGGCGGATCGATGTAGATGCACTTCACCTGGCCCTCGAACTCGGGCAGCAGGCTTTTCAGGGCTTCCAGGTTGTCGCCGTGGATGATCCGGTTGTCGGTGCTGTTGGCGGGCAGACCATCGGGCGCGGTGAAGGTCGACACCTTGTCGAGCACGCGAAACGGCACGTCGTGGTGGTGGTTCACCACCTTGTCTTTTCCTACCCAGTGCAGTGTCGGCATGTACTTGGTTCTAGCGGTCAGGTTCTGGCGGCAGACTTCGCGCGGCGGCCCGATGTGGCGTCACCTGGCCCCCGGCCACAGCCGCGCAAAGTCAAAACAAAGCTGGCGGTGATGCCGGATGGACAGCAGGCAAACGGCGCCGCTGGCCTGCGTGGTTGCATCCACTACCGTGTAGAGCATCAGGTAGTCGCCATGCAGGTATTCACGCAAGGCATCCGGGGCGCCGGCCGTGAACTGATCGGCGATCGCTGCCAACTGGGCCAGCGCTTCGACCGATTGCGGCGGGTTGGCCAGGTAGCGCCGGCCGATGCGCGGGAATCGCCGCAGGTTGGGGATGACCTTGGCGCGCAATTCGTCCAGCAGTTTGTCGAAGGCAAAGCCCGCATCGGCCGCCACCAGAAACGCCTCAATGGCGTCCAGGCGCTCCAGAAAACTGGCGGTCAGCTCGACCCGGTAAAGCCGGTCAGCCACGCGCGTCAGTGGGCTCGGTCGGGCTGGAAGCCTGGGCAGCCGCCGCGCGGCGTTTCTGAATCCGGCCGATGGCGTCATCGGCCTCGACGCTGCGGCCGGCCGCGATGTCGGCCAGGCCGCGTTGCGCGTCGGCGATCAGCAGCAGGTGGATGCGCTCGCGCTCCAGGCGGTGGTAGTAGTCCAGCCGGTCGGCGTCGATCAGCGCGACGTAGCTCTCACCGTTCTTGGTGATGATCTTCTCGGCGCCGGCCTTGGCCTGATCGGCCAGCTCGGACAAGTTGGCGCGCGCCTGGGTGAAAGGCACCACATCGCTGGTTGAAAAGCCCATGAGCGGCTCCTTTGGGAGGGGGTGGCAGAATTCTGTGCAGTCTACGTCAGCAATGTGGCCCACGGGAGCGTCATGCGCCGCCGGCCACCAACGCGGCGATGGCTTCGCCCATCTGCGTGGTGTTGGCGCTGCCCCCCAGGTCGGCCGTGCGCGGGCCGTCGAGCAGCACCGCCTCGATGGCGCGCAGCACCGCGTCGTGCGCCTCGCGGTGGCCCAGGAAGTCGAGCATCATCGCCACGCTCCAGATCATGGCCACCGGGTTGGCGATGTTCTTGCCGTAGATGTCGGGCGCCGAGCCGTGCACCGGCTCGAACAGGCTGGGGAACTGGCGTTCCGGGTTGAGGTTGGCGCTGGGCGCGATGCCGATGGTGCCGGTGCAGGCCGGGCCCAGATCGCTGAGGATGTCGCCGAACAGGTTGGTGGCGGCCACCACGTCGAAGCGCTGCGGCTGCAGCACGAAGCGCGCGGCCAGGATGTCGATGTGCTGCTTGTCCCAGGTGACGTCGGGGTGGCGCGCGGCGGCCTCGGCGGCGCGCTCGTCCCACCACGGCATGGAAATCGCGATGCCGTTGCTCTTGGTGGCCACCGTCACATGCTTGCGTTGGCGGCTGCGCGCCAGGTTGAAGGCGTAGTTCAGCAGCCGCTCGCTGCCGTGGCGGGTGAACACGCTTTCCTGCAGCACGAATTCACGCGCCGTGCCTTCGAACATCACGCCGCCCACCGACGAATACTCGCCCTCGGTGTTCTCGCGCACGATCAGCATGTCGATGTCGCCGGGCTTCTGATTCGCCAGCGGGCAGGGCACGCCGGGCATCAGCCGCGCCGGGCGCAGGTTGATGTACTGGTCGAACTCGCGGCGAAACTTCAGCAGGCTGCCCCACAGCGAGATGTGGTCGGGCACCACGGCCGGCCAGCCCACCGCGCCGAACAGGATGGCGTCCATGCCGCCGATCTGCGCCTTCCAGTCGTTGGGCATCATCTGGCCGTGCTGCGCAAAGTAGTCGCAGCTGGCCCACTCGATCGGGGTGAGGGCCAAAGACAAGCCGAAGCGCTTGGCTGCAACGGCGAGTACGCGCTCACCTTCGGGCATCACTTCCTTGCCGATGCCGTCGCCGGGAATGATCGCGATGCGGTGCGGGGTGCTCATGTCGGGCCTCTGCTCACAGGGTGGGGAAACGGGGACCGGCATGCTAGACCATCCCGCACATGGGGCTGCAGTGGGGCCGCATCGCCAGCGGTGATCGGGTTCGCCCTGATCTTTGTCAATACAGGCGCATCGGCCGGCGATTAGCCTGCCGTCTGCTTTGCACTGACCACGGCCGCCGCGCGGCTGGCGCCCCATGCCGACTGCATCCGTTCTGCCCGCCGACCTGTCCGCCGATCGATCCGCCGATCGATCCGCCGATCTGCCCCCGGACGCGCCCGCTGCCATCCCCGCCTTCATGCTGCCCGCGCTGGCGGCCAGCGGCCTGAAGGCCATGACGTTGGCCGGCCGCCGGCTGCTGCCCATCGTGCAGGGCGGCATGGGTGTGGGCATTTCGGCCCACCGCCTGGCCGGTGCGGTGGCGGCGCTGGGCGGGGTGGGCACGCTCAGCTCGGTCGATCTGCGCCGCCACCACCCCGACCTGATGGAACGCACCACCGGCCTGTCGCAGCGCACCGGCCGCGATGCCGATACCAAGCTGCAGATCGACGCCGCCAACCTCGAAGCCGTCGAGCGCGAGGTGAAGGCCGCCCGCGCTGATGCCGGGGGCCGCGGCCTGATCGCGATGAACATCATGCGGGCGGTCAGCGATTACGCCGCCTACGTCAGGCGCTCGCTCGAAGCCGGTGTCGACATGGTGGTGGTGGGCGCCGGCCTGCCACTCGACCTGCCCGACCTGGCCGCCGACCACCCCAAGGCGCTGCTGGTGCCGATCCTGTCGGATTCGCGCGGGGTGTCGCTGATCGTCAAGAAGTGGGAGCGCAAGAAGCGCCTGCCCGATGCCATCGTCATCGAGCACCCGCGCCTGGCGGCCGGCCACCTGGGTGCGGCGAAGATCGCCGATCTGAACGACCCGCGCTTCGACTTCGACCGGGTGATCCCCGAATCGCTCGAATTCCTGCGCAAGGCCGGGCTGGAAGGCCAGATCCCGCTGATCGCCGCCGGCGGCATCCGCAGCAACGAGGACATCGCCCGCATCCAGGGGCTGGGCGGGGCCGGGGTGCAGCTGGGCACGCCGTTCGCCGTCACCATCGAATGCGACGCCAGCGAGGGCTTCAAGCACGTGCTGGCCGAGGCCCGCGACGAAGACCTGGTCGAGTTCACCAGCGTGGCCGGCCTGCCGGCGCGCGCGGTGGCCACGCCCTGGCTCAAGGCCTACCTGAAGATCGAGCCCAAGCTGCAGGCCGTGGCCCATGCCAAGAGCCGCTGCACCAAGGCCTTTGACTGCCTGGCCCAGTGCGGCCTGCGCGACGGATTCAAGGACTGGGGCCAGTTCTGCATCGACAACCAGCTTGCCGCCGCGCTGCGCGGTGATCTGAAGAAAGGCCTGTACTTCCGCGGCCGCGGCGCGCTGCCCTTTGGCAGCCAGATCCGCAGCGTGCGTGAGCTGGTCGAGCGCCTGCTCACGCCGGGCCTGCCGCAGCCGCAGTCCTTGCGCGCGCTGGCCCACGCCCTGCCGGCCTGAGGGCCGGCCACCGTTGCCTTGCCGTGCGAGGCCGGTCGACGGGGCCCTCGGGGCGCCGTCGCTGGCGCTCAGGCGTGGGCGTGCGCGGGCGCGGGCGCACCGCGGCGCGGGCTGACCCCACCCAGGCTGGCGGGTCCGCACGCCGGGTGAGCGCCGCCGTTGAGCACCGGTGACAGGTCGGCAGGGCGGCTTGTGGCAGACTCTGCCAATCATCACACCATTGAGACCCGCCATGGCCCAACCCACTCCGCACAACCGCATCGCCCTGGTCACCGGGGCCGGCTCGGGCATCGGCCTGGCCTGCGCCGCCGCGCTGGTGGCCGATGGCTGGCGCGTGGTCTACACCGGCCGGCGTGCCGAGGCGCTGGCCGCGGCCATCGCCCGCGCCGGCGACCCCTGGGGCGACATCGCCGAGCGGGCGGTGGCTATCCCTTGCGACGTGGGCGACGAGCATTCGGTGGCTGCGCTGTTTGCGGGCGTTCACCAGCGCTTCGGCCGGCTCGACCTGCTGTTCAACAACGCCGGCATCTCGCTGCCGGTGCAGACGCCCGATCAGATCGACGCCGCCACCTGGCGCCGCGCGGTCGACACCAACCTCAACGGCATGTTCTTCTGCCTGTCGAACGCCTTCAAGCAGATGCGCGAGCAATCGCCGCAGGGCGGGCGCATCATCAACAACGGCTCGATCTCGGCCAGCGCGCCGCGGCCCGGCTCGATCGCCTACACCGCCACCAAGCATGCGGTGAGCGGCCTGACCCGTGCGGCCTCGCTCGATGGCCGGCCGTTCGACATCGCGGTGGGCCAGATCGACATCGGCAACGTGGCCAGCGACATGACCGAGCGCATGACCCAGGGCGTGCCGCAGGCCGATGGCAGCATCCGCCCCGAGGCGCGCATGGAGGTGCAGGCGGTGGTCGACAGCTTCATGACCATGGCCCGTCTGCCGCTGACTGCCAACGTGCTGTTCATGACGGTGATGGCCACCAAGATGCCGTTCGTCGGCCGGGGCTGAGGCAACGCGGCATGCGCCGTGAGCCCGCACTGGCGCCCGAACGGTGAAGCGACCGACGTGCAGCGCAAGCAGGCGGCGGCATGAGTTCGATGGCGGCGTCGGGTCCGGTGTACTGGCCGCTGCGGGGCCGGGGGCCGTCGCCGCTGCTGCGGCAATGCCTGACGCTGGCCGTGCTGCTGCACATCCTGGTGGTGGTGGTGTTCGGCAACACCGAGGGCGGCAGCGCCCGGCCGGGCGCGGGCGTGTGGGGTGCGCTGAACATCCGTCTGACCGGCACCGACCCCGCCGGGCAGCCCGAGGCCACCGTGGCCGCCGATGCCTACAGCGGCCCGCAAGGCAGTGCCCGCGAGCGCCGCTGGGGCGGTGCCGTGCGGGCGCCGCAAGACCCGCCGCAGCAGCACAGCGCGCCGGGTGCAGCCCGCCTGGGCGAATGGGCGGAGCAGCCGCGAACGCAGCCGCAGCCGCAGCCGCAGCCGCAGCCGCAGCCGCAGCCGCAGTTGCCAGCGGCACCAGCGGCACCAGCGGCCGACGGGCCGCCACCACCCGCCGCCACGCCTGCGCCACGGACGGCGCCGCAACCACCGCCGCTGCCGGCCGTCCCGGTGTTGACAACGCCCGCCCCGGCCGATGCCGCGCTGCCGGACCTGCCGCTGCCGTCGCTCAACCTGCCTGCACCTGCACCTGCACCTGCACCTGCACCACCAGCCGAGCGACCTGCGCCGGTGGCCGCACCGCCGCCGCCGGCACCCGCGCCCGTGCTGTCGCCATTGCCGTCACCTGCCGAGCCGCCACCGCCGCCACGGGTTTTGCCCGTCCCGCAGCGCCCGACGGTGATCGCACCGCCGGCCTTGCCCGACTTGCCCACGTCGCCGGTCGACCGTGTGCCGCTGCCGCTGCCGCCTCTCGCCCCGGCCCCGGCCCCGGCCCCGGTGGCGGTGATGCCCACCGCGGTGGCGCCATCGCCCGCCAAGGTGCTGCCCGCACCCGTCGCAACGCCAACGTCTGTCGCAGCGCCAACGCCCGAGCCGGTGCTGCCCGCGCGCGAACGGCCGCCGCTGACCCCGCCCACCGCGATCGCGCCAACCGTGTTGCCGCCGCCCGTGGTGGAGACTGGCCTCGAGCGCTTGCCGATGCCGGCCATCGCCGCCGCACCGGTGGTGGCGCCGACCACGCCCGCAGCCACCGCACCTGTGGCGCTGCCGACGCCGGCCGCGCTGTCACCCTCGGCATCTCCAGCCGCTGCCGTGCCGTTGTCTGCCGCGGTCCGAGAGGGTGCCGGCGGCGCGCCACCCGGCAGCAGCACCTCGCCCGGCCGCAATGCCGCCGCTGGTGCTCCCGATGCCGGTGGCCGCATCGGCCACGACGTGGCCACCGCGCCGTCGCTGCCGGCCAGTGCGCCGCGGCTCAACCTCGATCTGGTGCGCCCGCGCGGCGGCATGATCTCGTCGCAGGGCCGCCGGGGTCTGCTGCCGATGGTGCCGCATCCGCCCGAGGCCAGAACCAAACTGGCCGACGACATCCAGAAGGCCGCCAAGGCCGATTGCCGCAAGGCCTATGGCGCCATGGGCCTGCTGGCGGTGGTGCCGCTGGCCGTCGATGCCGTGCGCGACAAGGGCTGCCGCTGGTGATCGCCCGCCGGGGAATGTACGCAGCCAGGGATCACCAACGGCCCACGACACTGACCAGCGATTGCACGGCCGCCCACCCACCCGTCCACCCACCTGACCATCAAGAGGTTGATCCCATGACACAACGACTCCAGGGCAAGCGCGCCTTCATCACCGCCGCCGGCCAGGGCATCGGCCGCGCCATCGCCGAGGCCTTCGTACGCGAAGGCGCCCAGGTCATCGCCACCGATGTCAACGCCGCGCTGCTGCATGGCCTGGTCGAGGCCATCGGCTGCCGCGCACAGGTGCTCGACGCCACCGACGCCGCGGCCATCACCGCCGTGGCGGCCGAAGCGGGCGCGGTCGACGTGCTGGTCAATGCCGCGGGCTTCGTGCACTCGGGCACGGTGCTCGAGTGCACCGAGGCCGAATGGGACTTCGCCTTCAACCTCAATGTGCGCTCGCAGTTCCGCACCATCCGGGCCTTTCTTCCCGGCATGCTGGCGGCGGGCAACGGCTCGATCATCAACCTGGCCTCGGTGGCCGGCAGCCTGAAGGGCGCCCCCAACCGCTTTGTCTACGGCGCCACCAAGGCCGCGGTGATCGGGCTGACCAAATCGGTGGCCGCCGACTACATCACCCGCGGCGTGCGCTGCAACGCGATCTGCCCGGGCACGGTCGAATCACCCTCGCTGCGCGACCGCATTGCCGCCCAGGCCACCGCCAGCGGCCAGACCACCGAGCAGGTCGAGGCCGCGTTCATTGCACGCCAGCCGATGGGCCGGCTGGGCCGCGTCACCGAGATCGCCGCATTGGCCGTGTACCTGGCCAGCGACGAGAGCGCCTTCACCACCGGCACCGCCCAAGTGATCGACGGCGGCTGGTCCAACTGATTTCAACCGGAGACAACTCATGAAACTGCTTCGACACGGCCCCAAGGGCCACGAGAAACCCGCGCTGCTCGATGCGCAGGGTCGGGTGCGCGACCTGTCGGGCCTGATCACCGATCTGCGTGCCGACATGCTCACGCCCGAGGGACTGGCGGTGCTGCGTGCCATCGATCCGGCGCAGCTGCCGATCGTGGCCGATCCCGGGCGCATGGCGCCGCCCTGGAGCGGCATGGGCAAGTTCGTCTGCGTGGGTCTGAACTACGCCGACCACGCCGCCGAATCCAACCTGCCGGTGCCCGCCGAGCCGGTGCTGTTCACCAAGCACACCAGCACCGTGGTCGGCTGCAACGACCCGGTGGTGCTGCCGCAGGGCTCGGTCAAGACCGACTGGGAGGTGGAGCTGGGCGTGGTGATCGGCGCCAAGGCGCGCTACGTGTCCGAGGCCGATGCGCTGGCGCACGTGGCGGGTTATTGCGTGGTCAACGATGTGTCCGAGCGCGAGTACCAGATCGAGCGTGGCGGCACCTGGGACAAGGGCAAGGGCTGCGACACCTTCGGCCCCATCGGCCCCTGGCTGGTGACGGCCGACGAGGTGGCCGATCCGCAGCAACTGCGCCTGTGGCTGGAGGTCAACGGCCACCGCCACCAGGATGGCAGCACCCGCACGATGGTGTTCGGAGTCGCTCACCTGGTGAGCTATATCAGCCGCTTCATGACCCTCTATCCAGGGGATCTGATCACCACCGGAACTCCGCCAGGAGTGGGAATGGGTCACAAACCTCAGCCGTTATTTTTGAAGCCCGGCGATAAAATGCGCCTCGGCATCGACGGACTGGGAGAGCAAAACCAGACGGTGCACGCGTGGGATCCGGCACTGATCGACAACTGATTCAGTAACCGGCTCGGGACGCGGCATGGTGCCCACGACAACAGTGTGTCGCTGGGGAAGGTTACCGGCGGCTTCAGGGGGGGGGAACCCTTTGAAGGCCCAGAGGTCATGCAGACTAGAACCGTCACCATCTACAACGGCACACGCATCCGCGTCCCCGAACACATCCAGCGTATCGACACGCACAGCACCCACGGCTGGCAGATGCGTTATGGGCAACCCACGCTGTTCTTCTCTGACGGGCAGGGCACCGGCAACGGGCCGCGCCCGGCGCTCAAACGGGCGGTCGACGCGCTGCGCCTGCGCATCGCCGACCTGCCCGCGCCCACTGGCCTGCAGCGCGGCACCAGCCCCAACAAGCAGAACGATCTGCCGGTCGGCATCAGCGGGCCCATCCTGCGCCAGCGACCCGGCCGCTCGGTGCCCGAGTGCCATTTCTCGGTCAACCTGCCGCGTTTCGGCGGCAAGCCGCTGCGCCGCAGCGTGTACATCGCCAACCAGAACACCTACTCCCCCGAGCGCTACACCGAAGCGCTCAACGCCGCGCTCGACATGCGCCGCAAGGCCGAAGAGCAGTACCAGATCGACGCCACTGCCGCCAAGCGGCGCGAAGCCGCCAAGCTGTAGGCCGGCTTGCGTTTGCGGGCCGGGGGTGGCCAGGAGACCACCCCCATGACAGCCCCCACGATCCGCATCCATCCCGCCGACAACGTCATCATCGCCCGCCGCCAGTTGCTGGGCGGCATGGTGCTGGCCGAGGAGGGCGGCCTGGTGGTCGCCGGCCTGGTGCCCCCAGGCCACAAGCTGGCCACAGCGGCGATTGCGCCTGGTGAGCCGGTACGCCGCTACAACCAGGTGATAGGCCATGCCACCCAGGCCATCGCGCCCGGGCAGCATGTGCACACCCACAACCTGGCCTTCGCCAGCTTCGAGCGTGCGCACGAGCCCGGCGCGGGTGCCCAACCCACAACGTACGCGGCCGAGCCCGCCACCTTCGACGGCATCGTGCGTGCCGATGCACGCGTGGCCACGCGCAACTACATCGGCGTGCTGACCAGCGTGAACTGCTCGGCTACGGCCGCGCGGGCGATCGCCGACCACTTCCGCCGCGACGTGCACCCCGAGGCGCTGGCCGATTTTCCCAACGTCGACGGTGTGGTGGCGCTGACCCACGGCATGGGCTGCGCCACCGCCAGCGACGGCGAAGAGCTGCAGGTGCTGCGCCGCACGCTGGGCGGTTATGCCCGCCATGCCAACTTCTACGGCCTGCTGGTGGTGGGCCTGGGCTGCGAGACCAACCAGATCCAGGGGCTGATCGCGCAGGAAGGCCTGCAGGAAGGCGCCCGGCTGGTGGCCTTCAACATCCAGGACACCGGCGGCACGGCCAAGACCGTGGCGCGTGGGGTCGAGCTGATTCGCGCCATGCTTCCCGAGGCCAACCGCGTGCAGCGCCAGCCAGTGCCGGCGCGCCACCTGGTGGTGGGCCTGCAGTGCGGCGGCTCGGACGGTTATTCGGGCATCAGCGCCAACCCGGCGCTGGGTGCGGCGGTGGACCGGCTGGTGCGCCACGGCGGCACCGCCATCCTGAGCGAGACGCCCGAGATCTACGGCGGCGAGCACCTGCTGACCCGCCGCGCCGCCAGCGCGGCCGTGGCCGACAAGCTGATGGCGCGCATCCGCTGGTGGGAGGCCTACACTGCCCGCAACGGCATGACGATGGACAACAACCCCTCGGCCGGCAACAAGGCCGGCGGGCTGACCACCATCCTGGAAAAGTCGCTGGGCGCCATCGCCAAGAGCGGCACCACGCAGCTGGTGGATGTCTACGAGTTTGCGCAGGCCATCACCGCACGCGGCTTCGTCTACATGGATTCACCGGGCTACGACCCGGTGTCGGCCACTGGCCAGGTGGCCAGCGGCGCCAACCTGATCTGCTTCACCACCGGCCGTGGCTCTGCCTATGGCTGCGCGCCGTCGCCCTCGCTCAAGCTGGCCACCAACACCGTCTTGTGGCAGCGGCAGGAGGAGGACATGGACATCAACTGCGGCGGCATCGTCGACGGCAGCGAGACGGTGGACGAGGCCGGCGAGCGCATCTTCCGATTGATGCTGGCCACCGCCTCGGGCCGCGCCACCAAGAGCGAGTTGCACGGCTACGGCCAGAGCGAGTTCGTGCCCTGGCAGCTGGGCGCGGTGATGTGAGGCGTGAGGGCTGAGGTGCCGGCGCGCGGTGTTCATCCGGGCGTCGCGCGGTTCAGGGCGTCGGGAGGGCAGTTCGTCGCGCGGCGCTCGCGCCGATGGGTCCGGGGGCCGAAAGTACGCTCATCGCAACCGCCCCACCCCAGGAGCCGCACCATGACCACCCCCCGCTTTCTTGCCCCCGGCCAGCATCTGTTCAGCTTGATGATGGCCGCGGCGATCACCTCGGCGGTGCTGCTGTCGCTGGGTGCGCAGGCCGATGAACAACATGCCGGCGCGCTGATGTCGTCGCAGGTCGCGGCCGGCCAGCAACTGTGCGCCGCGCCCGCGCGCGCCGAACGCTCGTGATCCGCCGCGGCCGCTGCGCAGCGGCTCAGGCCGCCAGCGTGACGTAGATGTCGGTGTCGGGCAACAGGCCACGCAGCGTCTCGAAGGCGCTGTCGGCCAGCGTGGCGCCACCGCAGTGCCGGCCCACGGCCAGCTGCAGTTCCACCTCGCCGGGCAGCAGCTTGAGCGCGCGCACCAAGCCGGCACCGGCACGTGGGCCGGATTCGCCGTCAAACCCCAGCGCCGGCGCCAGCGCGGCCATCAGCCGCTGCACCTCGTCGGCCGGGCCGCTGAGCTGCGGCGCCTCGCTGGCATCGCCGCGCACGGTGCGGCACACCGGCGCGGCGCTGTCGGCGTGCAGGCAGTGGCCGCAGCCCGACACCTCGGGCGCGGCGTTCTGGATCGTGATGGTTCGGGTCTCGCCGTGCATGTGCTGCATGTTGCCTTCATGGCCTGACCGGAAAGTGACGGTGGCTTTTCACTTCAGGCGATGCCCAGTTGCGTGGCCAGGGCGCCCAGGTCGGGCGCGACGATGTCGAACACCGCATCGCCCACCGGCTCCATCCCGCCGCCGGGGCCACGTTCGGCGGGCCGCGGGATGTAGGCGGTCTTGAGGCCGGCGCGCTGTGCCGCGACCAGGTCGAACGGGTGCGCCGCCACCATCATCACCTGGCCAGGCGCCAAGTCCAGCAACCGGGCCGCGCCGCGGTAGACCTCGGGGTCGGGCTTGAAGCGCCCGAACAGCTCGGCCGACAGCACGCAATCCCAGGGCAGGCCGGCGTGTTTGGCCATGTTCACCAGCAGGGCCATGTTGCCGTTGGACAAGGTGGACAGCAGGTAGCGCTGGCGCAGCCGGCTGAGCCCGGCCACGCTGTCGGGCCAGGGCGCCAGCCGGTGCCAGGCGCGGTTGAGGTGCTCACGCTCGGCCTCGGGCAGTTGGTCCAGGCCAAATCGCGGTAACAGCCGGTCGAGGATCAGGCGGTGCAGCCCGTCGACGTTGTTCGGCGCCAGTTCGCCCCGGGTGACCTGTGCCATGGTGGAGAAGTAGCCGGCGCGCCAGGCATCGGCCAGCGCGGGCCAGTCGGCCGGGGCGCCGCCGGCCGCACCCAGCCGCTGCTGTAGCGCCTGGCCCTCGCCGATGATCGAGCTGCGCCAGTCGACCACGGTGCCGAAGATGTCGAAGGTGAGGGCGCGGATGTGTGTGGCCAGCGTGTTCATCACGTGATGATGCAGCAAGCCGATCACCGGCCGGTGACGCCTTGGCGCCGTTGATGGCTTGATCTGGCGCAAGGCCTCGGCGGTCAGCGCCGGACTGGGCCTCGTGGCGTCGCTGACGCGACAAGCCGTGTGTGCGGCCACGCCGAATATCCACCGCCATGGACTTTGCCGACTCCCCCCTGTCGCTGGCGCTGCAATCGCGGTTGCGCCAATTCATGACCGATCTGGTGCTGCCGTCGATGGCCGAATGGCACCAATGGTCGGATGCCGGCGCCTACCCGCTGGACCTGATCGAACCGCTGAAGGCGCAGGCGCGCGCGCTGGGGCTGTGGAACCTGTTCCTGCCCAGCCTGCGCGACGACCAGCCCGGCACGCGGCTGAGCAACCTCGACTACGCGCCGCTGGCCGAAATCATGGGCCGGGTGCCCTGGGCGGCCGAGGTCTTCAACTGCAACGCGCCCGACAGCGGCACGATGGAGTTGCTGCAGCTCTTTGCCAGCCCCGATCAGGTCGCGCGCTGGCTGAACCCGCTGCTGCGCGGCGAGATCCGCTCGTGCTTTGCGATGAGCGAGCCCGACACCGCCTCGTCCGACCCCACGCAGTTGCAAACCCGTATCGTGAGCGACGGCGACGGTTGGGTGATCAACGGCCGCAAGTGGTTCATCACCGGCGCGGCGCACCCGCTGTGCCGGCTGGCGGTGGTGATGGGCGTCAGCGAAGACGAAAACGCGCCCGAGCATGCGCGCCACTCGATGGTGCTGGTGCCGATGGACACGCCGGGGCTCACGGTGGAGCGCAACATCCCGGTGATGGATCACCAGTCGCTGGACGGCCATTGCGAGCTGATCTTCCGCAACGTGCGCGTGCCGCGCGACGCGATGCTGGGCCAGCCCGGTGCCGGCTTTGCGCTGGCGCAGGCGCGGCTGGGGCCGGGCCGGGTGCACCACGCGATGCGCAGCATCGGCCAGTGCGAGCTGGCGCTGGAGCTGATGTGCGAGCGCGCGCTCGAGCGCCGCGCCTTCGGCGGGCGCCTGGGCGACTTCGCCAACGTGCAGGACTGGATCGCCGAGAGCCGGGTCGAGATCGACCAGGCGCGGCTGCTGGTGCTGCGCGCGGCCTGGGTGCTCGACCGATCGGGCAGTGCCGCGGCGCGCACCGACGTGTCGGCCATCAAGCTGGTCAGCTCGCGGCTGCAGAACCGCGTGCTCGACCGCGCGATGCAGGTGTTCGGCGCGATGAGCCTGTCGCCCGACACGCCGCTGGCCCGGTTGTGGGCCTGGGGCCGCGCGCTGCGCTTCCTGGATGGCCCCGACGAGGTGCATCTGCGCACCGTGGCGCGTGCCGAATTGAAGCGCGCCAAGGGCCAGCGCGGCGCCAATGCCGCGCATCTGCGCCGCTGGATGCCGGTCGAAGGCTGACCGCGCCGGGTCTTGTCGTCCTGATGCGCGATGATGGGCGCATGAGCTTCAACACCGAAACCCACCCCGGCGTCTGCGCCGCCCCCGACGCCGCCACCCAGGGCTTTGTCTTCAACCACGCGATGTTGCGGGTCAAGGACCCGGCCATTGCGCTGGATTTCTACACCCGCGTGATGGGCCTGCGCGTGCTGCGCAAGCTCGACTTTCCGGAGATGAGCTTCTCGCTGTACTTCCTGGCCCATCTGCCGAGCGACAACGCCGTGCCCACCGACGACGGCGAGCGCATGGCCTGGACCTTCTCGCAGCGCGGCGTGCTCGAACTCACCCACAACTGGGGCACCGAGGGCCAGGCCGACTTCAAGTACCACGATGGCAATGCGCAGCCGCAGGGCTTCGGCCACATCTGCTTCTCGGTGCCCGACCTGGACGCGGCGGTGGCCTGGTTTGACCAGCACCAGGTGCCCTACGTGAAGCGGCCCGACCAGGGCAAGATGAAGAACGTGGCCTTCATCAAGGACCCCGACGGCTACTGGATCGAGATCGTCGAGGCGGCCCGCCTGAAGCAGCTCGGCCGCTGATCGGGCTGCGCCGGCCCGGCGCTGCCGGCGGTCGCTACAGTCTGGCGCATTCCGCCCCCGAGGAGACCCGCGATGCAAGTTGCCTTCTACGACCGTACCGGCCCCGCCGCCGAGGTGCTGCAGCTGGCCGACTGGCCCGAGCCGCAGCCCGGACCGGGCGAGTTGCGGGTGAGCCTGCGCTGGTCGGGCATCAACCCGTCGGACGTGAAGAGCCGAGCCGGGCTACGCAGTTCGGTGCTGGCCTTTCCACGCATCGTGCCGCACAGCGACGGCATGGGCGTGGTCGACGCGGTGGGCGCCGGGGTGGATGCCGCGCGCATCGGCCAGCGCGTGTGGCTGTGGAACGCCGCCTGGGGCCGCGCCTTCGGCACCGCCGCGCAGTGCGTGGTGCTGCCGGCCGCGCAGGCCCAGCCGCTGCCCGACAACGTGGCCGACGAGGCCGGCGCCTGCCTGGGCATCCCCGCGCTGACCGCGTTGCATGCGGTGCTGCTGGGCAACGCCAACGGCGGCGGCATCGCCGGCCAGCGCGTGCTGGTGACCGGCGGCGCCGGCGCGGTGGGGCACTACGCGGTGCAGATGGCCCACCTGTTGGGGGCACAGCAGGTGATCACCACCACCAGCACGCCCGAGAAGGCGGCGGCCGCGCGTGCGGCGGGCGCCGATGCCACGATCGACTACCGCCAGGCCGACGCCGCCGAGCAGGTGCGCCAGGCCACCGGTGGCCACGCCATCGACCGGGTGATCGACATGGACATCGCCTCCAATGCGGCGCTGGCGCTCGAGGTGCTGCGCCCGGGCGGTGATTACGTGGTCTATGGCAGCGGCGCGTCGCCGTTTCAGCTGCCGTTCTTTCCGCTGATCGTCAAGAACCTGAACCTGCGTTTCTTCATCGTCTACAACCTGGCGCCGGCCGACCGTGCGGTGGCGCTGGCCGCGCTGGACGCGCTGCTGCGGCGCGGCCGCCTGCAGCACCAGATCGCTGCCCGCCTGCCGCTGGCGCAGATCGCGCAGGCGCACGCGCAGGTCGAGCAAGGCCGCAGCCTGGGCAACGTGGTGCTGGTGATCCCTGCGGCGTGAGTCTGCCGCCGCGAAGGCGTGTGCCTTTGAGCGCGAAATGCTAAAAGATTGCGCCCGACCAACACAACACGCACCGCGCGGCCCAGAATCAAGTCAGGTTGATGCCCCCTGGCGGGGCGCTGGCCGACCAACCAGAAAGGGAGCCGCAGACGTGGTTGCACCAGGCGCAGAGCACTCGCTTCGCCCACGCCACCGGCGCCCCTGAGGCACATGGCCATCGATCAGTCGCTGCTGCAGCGCATCCTGCAAGAGTCACCGATCGGCATGGCGGTCATCGATGCCGACGGCATCTACCGCATCGTCAACCCCGCCTACGGCGCGCTCTACGGCCATGCGCCGACCGAACTGGTGGGCCGCAGCTTCACCAGCGTCTTTCCCGAAGAACAGCGCGCGCGGGTGCTGGCCATGCACCAGGCCTTCTTGAACGAGGGCGGCGCCTTCCGCGGCGAGACCGACGTGCTGCACCGCGATGGCCGGGTCTTCAGCGTGCTGGCCGAATCGGTGCGGGTGCCGGGCAGCGACGGCCGTGGTGAGCGTCTGGTGTATGTCGTCGACATCTCGCAGCGCAAGCGCATCGAGCAGGCGCTGCAGTCGTCGCAGCAGTTCCTGCAATCGGTGCTGGACGGGCTGACCGCGCATGTGTGCGTGCTCGACGAGGCCGGCGTCATCGTCGCCGTCAACCGCGCCTGGCGCGCATTTGCCGAGGCCAACGCCGGCCTGGCCGAGCGGGTGCACGAGGGCGCCAACTACCTGACCGCCTGTGCGCACGACCTGCGCGGGCCTGCCGTGGTTGACAGCGCCGAGGCCGGTCCGTTCCTGCAGCAACTGCGCCAGGTGCTGGGCGGGCAGCGCCTCGGCTTCCAGCTTGAGTACCCCTGCCACTCGGCCACCGAGCAGCGCTGGTTCCTGGCGCGGGTGTCGCGCATCGAAGGCAGCCAGCCGCCGCGCATCGTGGTGGCGCACGACAACGTCACCGCGCTGAAGCAGGCGCAGGAGACGCTGCGCGACAGCGAGGCGCTGCTGCTCGACCTGGCCGCGTCGATCCCGGGAGCGATGTTCCGGCTGGTCCACAGTGCCGACCGGCGCTGGCGCTTCGTCTACTTCAGCCCCGGCCTCGAGTCGTTGTTCGAGCTGACCCCCGCGCAGGCCTGTGGCGACATCCACACCCTGGCCCGCCACATCCTGCCCGAGGACCGGCCGGCGCATGACCAGTCGATCCGCGAGGCCGTGGCGGCAGGCCGGGTCTGGGAATACGAATACCGCATCCGCACCGCCAGCGGCCAGCTGAAATGGGTGCAGGCCAAGGCCAGCCCCAAACCCGGCGCCGATGGCAGCACAGTCTGGACCGGCGTGCTCACCGACGTGTCGCAGCGCAAGCACATGGAGGCGGTGCTCAAGGCCAGCGAAGAGAAATACCGCACGCTGTTCGAGACCGTGCCCCAGGGCGTGGTCTACCAGGACGCCAACGGCCGCATCACCTCGGCCAACACGGCGGCGCAGCGCATCCTGGGGCTCACGCTCGAGCAGATGCAGGGGCTGGGGTCGATCGATCCACGCTGGCACGCGCTGCACGAGGACGGCAGCCCGTTTCCCGGCGACCAGCACCCGGCGATGGTGGCGCTGCGCACCGGCCAGCCGGTCAGCAACGTGGTGATGGGCGTGTCGGTGCCCGACCGAGGCCACGCCTGGCTGCTGGTCAACGCCACGCCGCTGGTGCGCCAGGGCGTGGTGCAGGAGGTGTACGCCAGCTTCGAGGACATCACCGAGCGGGTGCTGATGAGCCGCGAGCTGCACCTGCAGGCCAGCACCGATTACCTCACCGGCGTGGCCAACCGCCGCGGCCTGATGGAGCGGCTGCAGCTTGAGTTCAAGCGCCTGCAGCAGCAGCCGAACCGGCGCTGCGCGGTGCTGGCCGCCGACCTCGATCACTTCAAGCGCATCAACGACCAGTGGGGCCATGCCGCGGGTGACGCCGTGCTGCAGCATGTGGCCCGGCTGATGCGGCAGCTGACACGCCAGCGCGATCTGGTGGCGCGCAGCGGTGGTGAAGAGTTCACCCTGCTGCTGCCCGAGGTGGATGCCGACGAAGCCCTGGCGCTGGCCGAGCGCCTGCGACAGCACCTGCAGGCCACACCGTTGCTGCACCAGGGCCAGTTGCTGCCCGTCACCTTGAGCCTGGGGGTCAGCCCGATGTCGGCGGCCGACGCGGCGGCCGAGGTGGCCCTGCTGCGCGCCGATCAGGCGCTCTACCAGGCCAAGGCCGCGGGGCGCAATCAGGTGAATTTGGCGCCGGCGCCGCGCTGAGCGCCATTCAGGTGCGCGATGAGCGTACTTGGTGCGGCCTGGGTCGTGCCGCGCGCGTGATTGGTGCGCGGCGGCCCGCGACAGCCCGCCCCCGGCTGGTGCGGATCTTGATGCAAATGCCGCATGTCCCGCACCCTCGCCACGCCCCGCACGCCGCCGCAGCAGGTGGTCAAGTTCCGGCGTGACTACAACAGCTGGGTGGCCAGCGAGACGATGGAGGACTACGCGCTGCGCTTCACGCCGCGCACCTTCCGCAAGTGGAGCGAATGGCGGGTGGCCAACACCGCCTTCGGTGCAGCCTCGTTCCTGATCCTGGAGGCGGTGGGCGCCACGCTGCTGGTGCAGTACGGTTTTGCCAACGCCGCGCTGGCGATCCTGGCCACCGGGCTGATCATCTTCGCGGCCGGGTTGCCGATCAGCGTTTACGCCGCGCGCCACGGTGTCGACATGGACCTGCTGACACGCGGCGCCGGCTTCGGCTACCTGGGCTCGACCATCACCTCGCTGATCTACGCCAGCTTCACCTTCATCTTCTTCGCGCTCGAGGCGGCGGTGATGGCCTACGCGCTGGAGCTGGCCTTCGACATCCCGCCGGCCTGGGGCTACGGCATTTGCGCGCTGGTGGTGATCCCGCTGGTCAGCCACGGCGTCACGGCCATCAGCCGGCTGCAGGTGTGGACGCAACCGCTGTGGCTGGCCATGCTGCTGCTGCCACTGGGCTTCGTGCTGTTCAAGGCGCCGGGCGAGCTGGCCGGTCTCACCGGCTTTGCCGGCATCGACGGCCGCAGCCCCGGCTTCAGCGGCCTGGGTTTCGGCGCGGCACTGACCGTGGGCATCGCGCTGATCACCCAGATGGGCGAACAGGCCGACTACCTGCGCTTCATGCCCGAAAAGCGCCCCGGCCACGCCGCGCGCTGGTGGTTCGGCACGCTGATGGGCGGGCCGGGCTGGGTGGTGATGGGCGTGCTGAAGATGATGGCCGGCGTGACGCTGGCCTACCTGGCGCTGGCGCACATGGTGCCGCCCGAGCGTGCGGTCGACCCCAACCAGATGTACCTGGCGGCCTGGGAATACGTGTTCCCGAATTACAGCTGGGCGGTGGCGGCCACCGCGCTGTTCGTGCTGGTCAGCCAGCTCAAGATCAACGTCACCAACGCCTACGCCGGCAGCCTGGCGTGGAGCAACTTCTTCTCGCGCCTGACGCACCACCACCCCGGCCGGGTGGTGTGGGTGGTGTTCAACACCGTGATCGCGCTGGTGCTGATGGAGCTGAACGTGTTCCAGGCGCTGAGCCATGTGCTGGGCCTCTACAGCAACATCGCCATCGCCTGGATGATGACGGTGGTGGCCGATCTGGTGATCAACAAGCCGCTGGGCCTGAGCCCGCGGGGCATCGAGTTCCGCCGCGCCCACCTCTACGACGTCAACCCGGTGGGCGTGGGCGCGATGGGCGTGGCCTCGGTGCTCAGCATCGCCGCGCACGGGGGCGCCTTCGGGCCGATGGCGCAGGCCTGGTCGGCGATGATCGCGCTGGTGGTGGCGATGGTCGCGTCGCCGCTGATCGCCTGGGCCACCGGCGGGCGCTACTACCTGGCGCGGCGCACCGGCGCGGCGCGGCGCATCGAGGCGACCGAGGTCGCCCGACCGGGCACTCCAACGGACGCTCCACCCGGTGCTTATCTCGGCGCACAGGCGCTGCGCCGCTGCACCATCTGCGAGCGCGACTATGAGCCAGAGGACATGGCCGCCTGCCCGGCCTACGGTGGCCTGATCTGCTCGCTGTGCTGCACGCTGGACGCCCGTTGCGACGATCTTTGCAAGCCGCAGGCACGGCTGTCGGCGCAGTGGCTGCGGCTGCTGCAGCGCCTGCTGCCCGCGCGCATGGCGCCGCAGCTGCAGGGTGGGCTGTCGGCCTACCTGCTGCTGATGTGCGGCGTGGTGCCGGGGCTGGCGTTGCTGTTCGGCGCGCTGTACGCGCTGGGCCTGCGCTCGCTGGGCACGCTGGACGCCATCAGCGCCGCGGCGGTGGCGCCGCTGCTGCGCGCCGGCTTCGGCCAGGCCTTTGCGGTGCTGCTGCTGATCGCCGGCATGGTGGCCTGGTGGGCGGTGCTGGCGCAGCGCAGCCGGGCGCTGGCGCAGGAAGAATCGCGCCGCCAGACCCAGGCACTGAACCAGCAGGCGCTGGCGCTGCATCAGCAGGCCGCCGCGCTGCGCCACGAGATCGAATCGCACCAGCGCACCGATGCCCAGCTGCAGCAGGCCAAGGTGGTGGCCGATGCCGCCAACCAGGCCAAGAGCCGCTACATCACCGCCATCAGCCACGAGCTGCGCACGCCGCTCAACAGCATCCTGGGTTATGCGCAGCTGCTGGAGGACGACCCGGCGATCCCGGCCCACCGCCGCGGCGCGGTGCAGGTGATCCGCCGCGGTGGCGATCACCTGCTGAGCCTGATCGAAGGCACGCTCGACATCGCCCGCATCGAAAGCGGCCGGCTGGCGCTGGAGCCCGGGCCGATGCACTTTGCCGAGGGCATGGACGAGCTGGTGCGGCTGTTCGAAGCCCAGGCGGCCGAGCGTGGCCTGCGCTTCGTGCACACCCGCACCGGCACGCTGCCCGAGCTGGTGCGCGCCGACGAGAAGCGGCTGCGCCAGATCCTGATCAACCTGCTGGGCAATGCGGTCAAGTTCACCCGTGTTGGTCAAGTGAGCTTGCGTGTCGACTACGCGCGCGAGATGGCGCGTTTCGAGATCGAGGACACCGGTCCCGGCATGAGCGAGGCCGAGCTGGCGCAGGTGTTCGAGCCCTTCGTGCGCGGCACCGCGGCCGGCGGCAACGCCACCACCGGCACCGGGCTGGGGCTGACCATCGCGCGCATGCTCACCGGGCTGATGGGCGGCGAGCTCACCGTGCGCAGCACGCCGGGGCAGGGCAGCTGCTTTGCCGTGCGGCTCTATCTGCCCGAGCTGCAGGCCCGCGCCAGCCCGCGTGAAACGCGCCGCGCGCTGCGCCACACCGGCTACCTGGGGCCGCGCCGGCGGCTGCTGGTGGTCGACAACGAGGAGGCCGACCGCCGCCTGCTGGTGGATCGGCTGGCGCCGCTGGGCTTCGAGCTGCTGCAGGCCGGATCGGGCGAGGCCGCGCTGGCGCTGCTGACGTCTTTGCGTGACGGCGAGCCCGTCGATGCGATGTTCCTCGACCTGGCCATGCCCGGCATCGACGGCTGGACCACGCTGCGCCGCCTGCGTGATCTGGGCCTGAGCGATGCGCCGGCGGCCATCGTCTCGGCCAACGCCTTCGACCAGGGGCTGGAGAACGACCTGGGCATTGCCCGCAGCGATTTCCTGGTCAAGCCGGTGCGCATGACCGAGCTGCAGGGCTGGCTGCAGCGCCGGCTGGGTTTGCAGTGGGTGGACGAGGCGGCGCTGCCGCCCGTCGAGGCGCCGGCCGCCGCGCTGGTGCCACCGCCCGCCGCGGCGCTGCAGGCACTGGCCGAACTGGTGCGCCTGGGTTACCTGCGCGGCATCCAGAAGAAGCTCGACGCCATCGATAGCGAGCACCCGGCCAGTGCCGCCTTCACCGCGCGGCTGCGTGCGCTGGCGCGGGGTTTCCAGCTCGATACATTGGCGTCGACCCTTCAGACGGCGCTGGCCGAGGTCGACCCTGCCACCAACCCTGCCACCACCCGCCTGCCTGACGCTGCATGACGCTGCCTGAACCCCCCACCCCGTCGCGCCATGCCCCGCCCGAGCCGCTGATGCATGCCGGTGGCGAGGTGGTGCTGATCGTCGACGACCTGCCCGACAACCTGTCGCTGCTGCACGATGCACTGGACGACGCCGGCTACACCGTGCTGGTGGCCACCGACGGCCCCAGCGCGCTGGCGCGTGCGCGCCAGGCGCAGCCGGCCATCGTGCTGCTGGACGCGATGATGCCGGGCATGGACGGCTTCGAGGTGGCGAGCCAGCTGAAGGCCGACCCGGCCACCGCGGCCATCCCCATCGTCTTCATGACCGCGCTGACCGAGACCGAGCACGTGGTGGCCGCCTTCGGTGCCGGCGGGGTCGACTACGTCACCAAGCCGATCCAGCCGCGCGAGGTGCTGGCGCGCATTGCCGTGCACACCCAGGCCGCGCGGGTGCAGCGCCAGGCGCGCAATGCGCTGGACGCCTTCGGCCACGCCACGCTGGTGGTGCGGGCCCACGACGGCCGGCTGCTGTGGCAGACCGCGCTGGCGCGCACGCTGCTGCGGGACTACTTCGGCAGCGAGGGCCCGTTCGCCCCGGTGCCGCTGATCGACTGGCTGCGCCGCCAGGCCCAGGCCGCGGCGGCCGGCGGCGAAGCGCAGCCGCTGGTGTGCGCACGCGGCGGGCGCCGCCTGACGCTCGCGCTGCACGCGATGACCGGCGAGGTGGCGGCCAACACGGCGGCCGATGCGCCGCCGGGCAGCGACCCCGCCGACGAGCCGGGCGACGACGAGGCCGAATGGCTGATCGTCGCCAGCGAGGCCGACGACGCGGCGGTGCTCGACCGCATGGTGCAGCTGTTTCGCCTCACCGCGCGCGAGGCCGAGGTGCTGTACTGGGTGGCCAAGGGCAAGACCAACCGCGACGTGGGCGAGATCCTGGGCGCCTCGCCGCGCACCGTCACCAAGCACATGGAGCACATCCTGCCCAAGCTGGGTGTGGAGACGCGCACCGCCGCGGCCGGTTTGGTACTGGCGCGGGTGCAGGGCTTCAGCGCCTCCCGCGGCTGACAAGGTATGAACGAACCTGCTGCGCGGTCCGATCTTGCGCCTGCGTTGCTCGCCGTACGGGTGTACGGCTGCGCTACTCGACGCAACCTCGGACCGCTCGCGACGGTTCTTTCACACCTTGTGAAGGTCCAGTCCAAGCTTCAGGCCCGCGCGCAACCCGTCAGTCGAACTTGACCGACACGCCGGTGGTCAACAAGGTGTCGGTGGTCTTGCGGCCGGGGCCGGGCTCGCTGTTGTGGGCCAGCGCGATGCCGACGTTCAGGTTCATCGTCTTGCTCATCGCCACCGCCAGGCCGGCGTCCCAGTTGGCGCGGAATTCACCGCGGTTCTTCAGGTTGGGCACCAGCACCAGGCGCTGCTTGGCGCTGGTGGTCTCGCTCAACTTGTGGGTCGACTCCTCGCCCAGCAGCAACGAGGCATAACCGTACGAGGTGCGCGAGGCGCCGTCGATCAGGGTGGCGGCCATGTACTTGTCGCTGGTGTAGCCCAGGCCGCCGAAAAGATCCCAGGTCAGGCTGGGCGACTTGATCAGGTGCCAGCCCAGGCCGCCGCTCAACTGGCTGCGCAGCTTCAGGTTGGAGAACTTGTTGCGCTCGAAGTCCAGGCCGCCGAAGGCGAACAGGTTGGCATTCAGGTTCTGGTCGTAGCGTCCGCCCAGGCGCAGCTGCTCGCTGGTGGCCACACCGCCCGATCGGGCGTACTGCGCATTGCCGTAGAGCGAGGCCTTGTGCTGGTCGGTGGCCTTGACCGCATCGCCGTTCAGCGACAGGTTGCCCGCCTTGGTATTGCCCGACGAGGCGCTGGCCCCCAGGCCCAGCGCGGCGCGCCACTGGCCGTCGGTCTTGACGGTGGCCTGGGCCTGCGCCAGGCCGGCGGCGCCCAGCGCCAGGGTGGTGGTCAATACGGTGCAGATCAGCTTCATGAAAGTCTCCCGGGAGTTGAACAAATGGATGCGTCGCGGCGCCCGGCGCCCGGTGCCGGCCCGCTGATCAGACCGGCACGGTGTCGATCTCGGCCATCGCATGGGCCAACCACATCTTCAGGCGCTGGCGCTCCATCAGGCCCAGCCCGGGGCCGCCCTTGTCGGTGTTGTTGCGGGCCGACCAGAAGCTGGCATTGGATGCGTCGATCTTCTGCACCACCGGGTCGTGCAGGTGCTTGAGGGTGATGACCTGGGCGCCGAAGGCCATGGCCCGCACCTGCTCGCCCGACTTGTCGAGCTGGCTGAAGTCGTCGCCACGGATCTGGTTGCGCACCAGCACGTAGCGCAGCCGGGCGCCGAACTGGTCGAGCAGGCGCGCCAGCAGGTCGACCGAGTCGCGGCCGGCGTCCATCACATGCCAGTAGTAGATCGACATGCCGTTGACGTCGGCCAGGTCGAGCACGCCCGACTCGTCCATCCACTTCACCAGCGGCGCATGGGTCTGCGCGGCCAGGTCGACCAGCACGCGACGGCCGGGCTGCTCGGCGGCGCTTTCGACGATGGTGTCCAGCGCCTCGTAGCGGTCGGCCAGCACCGGCGACGCGTAACCGGCGTAATAGCGCAGCAGCGCGCCGTGCGAGCGGTCGGTGTCGTAGCCGACGAAGGGCATCGCGTGGTCGATGAAGTATTGCGCCAGCAGGCGCGCCACCATCGATTTGCCGACGCCGCCCTTTTCACCACCGATCAGGTGGATCTTGGATTGCGTCAGGGTTTCGAGCGTGAGGGGCGTGGTCATGGGCAGGTCTCGGGCGCCGGGCGCCGTCAGTGGGGTCAGGGCCGTACTGTGCACGAGTTGGGCCGCTGCGGGTTTGCCGTGCCCGATCAAAGCCGGTCTGGATCGGCGCTCAGGCGCTGCGCAGCGGGGCGCGCCGCAGCAGGCGCCGGGCCAGTGGCCACAGCCAGATCAGCAGCACCAGCGCACCCAGCGCACCGGCGATCGGCCGCTCGAAGAAGGGCCAGAGCTGGCCGTCGGCCTTGACCAGGCTGCTGAAGAAATGCTCCTCCAGCATGGTGCCCAGCACCACGCCCAGGATGGTGGGCGCCACCGGGAAGCCCCAGCGCTCCATGAAGAAGGCCAGCACGCCGGCCACGCCCATGATCACCACGCCGAACAGCGTGTTGTTGATGGCGAAGCTGCCAACGATGCAGAACAGCAGGATCAGCGGCATCAGCAGCGCCGCCGGCACACGCAGGATGCGTTTGGCCGCCAGGATGGCCATCCAGCCCAGCGGCAGCATCAGCAACTGCGCCACGATGAAGACGATGAACACCGCGTAGATGTTCTGCGGGTTCTCGACGAAGAGCATCGGCCCGGGGTTCATGTTCTTCATGTAGAGCACGCCGATGGCGATGGCGGTGATCGAATCGCCCGGGATGCCGAACACCAGCGCCGGGATCCACGCGCCACCCAGCGCCGAGTTGTTGGCCGCGCCCGATTCGACGATGCCCTCCACATGGCCGGTGCCGAACTTGTGCGGTTCTTTCGAGAAGCGCTTGCTGATCGCGTAGCTCATCCACGCGGCGATGTCGGCGCCGGCACCGGGCAGGGCACCGATCACCGTGCCCAGCGTCGAGCCGCGCAGCAGCTGCAGCGGGTACTTCTTCAGCAGCGCCCACATGCCGGCAAACACATTGCCGAACGGCCGGTCAACGGCCATCACCGGCTTCTCGCGCGCCAGCGCAAAGCGCAGCACCTCGGCCACCGCGAACATGCCGATCATCAGCGGGATCAGCGAGATGCCGCCCATCAGCTCGGCGTTGCCGAAGGTGTAGCGCGGCGCACCGGCCGGGTTCTCCAGCCCCACGCAGGAGATCAGCAGCCCGATCAGCATCGAGGTGCAGCCCTTGAGCACGTCGTTGCCGGCGATGAAGATGGCGCTGGTGAAGCCCAGCATCACCAGCCAGAAGTATTCGAACGAGCTGAACTTCAGCGCCACCTCGGCCAGCGCCGGTGCGGCGACGATCAGCACCAGCACGCCGAAGATGCCGCCCAGCACCGAGAACACCAGCCCGGCGCCCAGCGCCAACTCGGCCTGGCCCTTGCGGGTGAGCGCATAGGCCTCGTCCGCATAGGCCGCGCTGGCGGGGGTGCCCGGCATGCGCAGCAGCGCGCTGGGGATGTCGCCCGAGAAGATGGCCATGGCCGTGGCGGTGACGATGGCCGCCACCGCCGGCACCGGCGCCATGAAGAAGGTGACCGGCACCAGCAACGCGGTGGCCATGGTCGCCGTCAGCCCGGGAATGGCGCCGACGAACAGGCCGTAGGTGGCCGACAGCAGGATCACCAGCAACACATAAGGCTGAAACACCAGCCCGAAGGCGGTGGCGAGGGCGTCCATGGCCAGGCTCCGGTGCGGCGCGGGCGCCGGTCAATACAGGGGTGGGAGCACGCCCCAGGGCAAGGGCACCCGCAGCAGCTTGTAGAAGGCCAGGTGCACCAGCAGCGTGCCGCCCAGCGCAAAGCCGATGGCCGGAGCCCAGCCCACCCGCAGCACGCGGAACACGGCCAGCAGGCACAGCGGCGCGATCAGCAGAAAGCCCAGCTTGTCGGCCAGCGCGATGTAGGCGGCGATGGTGGCCAGGATCAGCAGCGCGCTGGCGATGTCGCGCCACGACGAGCTGGACGCAGCGACAGGGTCGTCGTAGGCCACGCCACGCAGGCTGCGCAGCACCAGCCCCAGCCCGCACAGCAGCAGGCCGGTGCCCACCAGTTTGGGCAGGAAGCCGGCGCCCAGTTGCTGCCCCGGCACCACCGGAAAGGCCTGCGCCGACCACAGCACCGCGGCGGCCAGCAGCGCCAGCGCAACGCCGACCCTCAGGTCAACGGCTCTCACCGGGTCACTTGGCGATGCCCACGGCCGTCATCACCGCCTTCATGTCGGCATCGCCCTTGGCCATGAAGCTGGCGAACTCGGCCGATCCGCCCCACAGCAGGCCGAAGCCGCGCTGGGCCATGAAGTCTTTGTATTCCTTGCTGTCGTAGGCCTTCTTGACGCTGGCTTCCAGCCTTGCGGCGACCGGTGCCGGCAGGCCCTTGGGGGCGGCGATGCCGCGCCAGGCGCCGGTGGCCCAGTCGGAGCCGGTGGCCTCCTTCAGCGTGGGCACGTTGGGGAACAACGCAGCCCGGCTGGAACTCATCACCGCGAGCGAGCGCACCTTGCCGGCGTCGATCAGCGAGCGTGCCTCGGGCAGCGAGCAGGGCACGAACTCGACGCCGCCGGCGGCCAGGTCCTGCAGGCCGGGGGCCGCACCGTTGCTGGGCACCCAGGGCACGGCCGCCGGGTCGACCTTGGCATCACGCAGCATGCCGGCGATGGCCAGGTGCCAGATGCCGCCCTGGCCGGTGCCCGAAGCCTTGAACTTGCCCGGGTTGGCCTTGACCGCGGCGATCACGTCGCCCACGTTCTTGTAGGGCGCATCGGCGCGCACCTGCAGCCCGGCCGGATCGAGGTTGACCAGCGCGATCGGCGTGTAGCTGGTGCCGTTGAGTTCGGTCAGTTTCTGGTGGTGCATCATCGTGATCTCGACCGTGATCATGCCGATGGTGTAGCCGTCGGCCGGCGCCCCGGCGATGGCCGAATGGCCCACCACGCCCGAGCCGCCGGTGCGGTTGACCACGTTCACCGGCTGGCCCAGGTCCTTCTCCATCAGGCTGCCGATCATGCGGGCCACCGCATCGGTGCCGCCGCCGGCACCCCAGGGCACGACCAGCGTGATCGGCCGATCGGGATACTTCTGCGCCATCGCACCGCTGGCCACGGCCGCCAGGGCCGTGCCCAGCAAGACGCGGCGGGTGATCTTTGCCAAACGGTGGGCCGTGCCGGTGTGCTTGTGCATGAAGTCTCCAATCGTCATATGAAATGAGCAGCGCCGACTCTCGCACCGTGGCGGGGCCCCTTCAACCGGGGGAAACCCAAACCCCCGCTGGGCGCGGCGCGTGCCGGGCGCGGCCTGCGTCGGGCGTGACGGCGTACGCCATGTGTCGTATGGCCTGAATCGGGGGCGGCACCCAGACTGGCGCCATCCATTCACAGGGTGTGTTCACCCGCAGGAGAGCGCCGACATGACATCCACCCGCCGCAGCTTCACCACCTCGCTCACCGCCGTTGCGCTGGGCATGAGCCTGTACGCCTTGCCGGCCTTCGCGGCCGACACCATCAAGGTGGGCGTGCTGCATTCGCTGTCGGGCACGATGGCGATCTCGGAGACGGTGTTGAAGGACACCGTGCTGATGGCCATCGCCGAGATCAACGCCAAGGGCGGCGTGCTCGGCAAGAAGCTCGAGCCGGTGGTGGTCGACCCGGCCTCGAACTGGCCGCTGTTTGCCGAGAAGGCGCGCCAGCTGATCAGCCAGGACAAGGTGGCCGTGACCTTCGGCTGCTGGACCAGCGTCAGCCGCAAGAGCGTGCTGCCGGTCTACGAAGAACTCAACAGCCTGCTGTTCTACCCCGTGCAGTACGAGGGCGAAGAACTCAGCAAGAACGTGTTCTACACCGGCGCCGCGCCCAACCAGCAGGCCATCCCCGCGGTGGAATACCTGATGAGCAAGGACGGCGGCGGCGCCAAGCGCTTCGTGCTGCTGGGCACCGACTACGTGTACCCGCGCACCACCAACAAGATCCTGCGTGCCTTCCTCAAGGCCAAGGGCGTGGCCGATGCCGACATCATGGAGGACTACACCCCCTTCGGCCATGCCGACTACCAGAGCATCATCGCCAAGATCAAGAAGTTCGCCTCCGAAGGCAAGAAGACCGCGGTGGTCTCCACCATCAACGGCGACAGCAACGTGCCCTTCTACAAGGAGCTGGGCAACCAGGGCCTGAAGGCGACCGACGTGCCGGTGGTGGCCTTCAGCGTGGGTGAGGAAGAGCTGCGCGGCGTCGACACCAAGCCGCTGGTGGGCCACCTGGCCGCGTGGAACTACTTCATGTCGATCAAGAGCCCGGCCAACACCGAGTTCGTCAAGAAGTGGAGCGACTACGCCCGTGCCAAGGGCATCGCTGGCCACAAGGACAAGCCCATCACCAACGACCCGATGGAAGCCACCTACATCGGCATCATGATGTGGAAGCAGGCGGTCGAGAAGGCCAAGAGCACCGACACCGACAAGGTGATCGCGGCGATGGCCGGGCAGACCTATCCCGCGCCGGGCGGCTTCATGTCCACCATGGACAAGGAGAACCACCACCTGCACAAGCCGGTGTTCATCGGCGAGATCAAGGCCGACGGCCAGTTCAACGTGGTGTGGAAGACCAAGGGCCCGGTGGTGGCCGACCCGTGGAGCGACTACATCGCCGAGAACAAGGGCAAGAAGAACGTCGTGCAGAAAAAGTAACTCCCCCCGAAGCGGCTGACGCCGCTCCCCCCGCTGGGGGGCCACGCCAGCGGCCCGGCAGAGCCGGTTCCGCGGCGTGTGCTTGGTTCGGCGGCTGTGGCTTTGCCACAGCTGGCCTCAGTTTCTGACCGGGCCTGCCTGTGTTGCGTCGACTGATTTTTCTGTTTTTCATGTTGCTCGGGGCTTCTGCCTGGGCCCTGACCCCCGAGCAGGCTGGCCGCATCGCCGCCGGTGACAGCGACGGGCGCGTGGCCGCGCTCAACGAGGTGGTGGCCACGGCCGACCCGGCGCTCGAACCCTTCGTGCGGGCGCTGCTCGACGACGAGGTCAAGACCGCCGGCGGCAAGGCCTTCATCGTGCGTGACGGCAAGGCGGTGGAGGCGGCCAGCGGCGCCGCCGCCACGCTGCCGGCCGATGCCGAGGATGCCGTCAACAACAACCGCATGCGGCGTGAGCTGGAGGCGGCGGTCGCGGTGCTGCGGCTGGTGTCGCCCGACGTGGCGGTGCGCCGCGCGGCGATTGCCGAGCTGAAGAACGATGTCGACGAGGGCAAGCTCGGCCTGATTCAGAAGGCCGAAGCCGCCGAGACCGACCCGGACCTGAAAGCTCGCCTGGGCCTGCTGCGCGCGGCGGTGCTGATCTCGTCGGCCGATCCGGCCCAACGCGCCGCTGCAGCGGCCGCATTGTCGGGCAGCAGCTCGCCGGCCACGCGCTCGCTGCTGCTGGAAAAGCTGGCCAGCGAGCAAGATCCCAAGGTCAAGGCCGCGATCCAGGCGGCCATCGACAGCGTGCAAGGCCAGCTCGCCTGGGGCGAGCGGCTGGGCGTGCTGTTCACCGGGCTCAGCCTGGGCAGCATCCTGTTGCTGGTGGCGCTGGGCCTGGCCATCACCTACGGCCTGATGGGCGTGATCAACATGGCCCACGGTGAGCTGATGATGATTGGCGCCTACGCCACCTACCTGGTGCAGAACCTGTTCAGGCAGTACCTGCCTGGCGCTTTCGACTGGTACATCGTGCTGGCCATCCCGGTGGCCTTCCTGGCCAGCGCGCTGGTGGGCGCGGTGCTCGAGCGCAGCGTGATCCGCTGGCTCTACGGCCGCCCGTTGGAGACACTGCTGGCCACCTGGGGCATCAGCCTGGTGCTGATGCAGGGCGTGCGCAGCCTGTTCGGTGCGCAGAACGTGGGCGTCGAGAACCCGGCCTGGATGTCGGGCGGCATCCAGGTGCTGCCCAACCTGGTGCTGCCCTACAACCGGCTCGCGATCCTGGTGTTTGCCGCCGCGGTGTTGATCGGCATGGCGCTGCTGATTGGCAAGACGCGGCTGGGGCTGTTCGTGCGCGGCGTCACGCAGAACCGCCGCATGGCCAGCTGTGTGGGCGTGAACACCGCGCGCATCGACATGCTGGCCTTCAGCCTGGGCGCGGGCATTGCTGGACTGGCGGGCTGCGCGCTCAGCCAGGTCGGCAACGTCGGGCCCGACCTGGGCCAGGGCTACATCGTCGACAGCTTCATGGTGGTGGTGCTGGGCGGCGTGGGCCAGCTGGCCGGCACCGTGGTGGCTGCGCTGGGCCTGGGCGTGCTGAACAAACTGCTGGAGGGCTGGGCCGGTGCGGTGCTGGCCAAGATCATGGTGCTGGTGTTCATCGTCGTCTTCATCCAGAAGCGGCCGCAAGGCCTGTTCGCCATCAAAGGCCGGAGTGCTGAAGCATGAACGCAGACATCACTCCCCCCCGCAGCGCCTTCGGCGCTCCCCCCCAGGGAGGCGCCCCCAGCGGCCCGGCAGAGCCGGTTCCGCGGCGGCCGCTTGGCGAACTCGCCTTCGTTCAACGTCGTGGCTTGCTGCTAGGTGTCCGCGGCTGGGCGGCGGTGATCGCCGCGCTGGCGGTCATCACCGTGGTATTCCCGGTGTTGAACCTGCTGGTGCCGGCGGGCAGCCCGTTCCACGTCAGCGACTATGCGGTGCAGCTGACCGGCAAGATCCTCTGCTACGCCATCTGCGCGCTGGCGATGGACCTGATCTGGGGCTACACCGGCATCCTGAGCCTGGGCCATGGCCTGTTCTTCGCGCTGGGCGGCTACGGCATGGGCATGTACCTGATGCGCCAGATCGGGCTGGACGGCAACTACAAGAGCCCGCTGCCTGATTTCATGGTGTTCCTGAACTGGAAGGAACTGCCCTGGACCTGGACGGTCTCCGATTCGTTCATCGCCCAGATGCTGCTGGTGGTGCTGGTGCCGGGGCTGCTGGCGCTGGTGTTCGGCTGGTTCGCCTTCCGCTCGCGCATCAAGGGCGTGTACTTCTCGATCATCACGCAGGCCCTGACCTTTGCCGCGATGCTGCTGTTCTTCCGCAACGAGACCGGCTTCGGCGGCAACAACGGCTTCACCGACTTCAAGCGTTTGCTCGACCTGCCGATCGCCACGCCGGGCATGCGCATCACGCTGTTCGTCATCACCGGCATCACGCTGGTGGGCTGCTACCTGCTGTCGCGCGCCATCGTCAACAGCAAGTACGGCCGGGTGCTGCAGGCCATCCGCGATGCCGAGACCCGCGTGATGTTCACCGGCTACAACCCGCTGGCCTACAAGCTGAGCATCTGGGTGCTGAGCGCGGTGATGTGCGCGGTGGCCGGCGCCTTGTACGTGCCGCAGGTGGGCATCATCAACCCCAGCGAGATGAGCCCCGCGGCCAGCATCGAGATCGCCATCTGGGCCGCGGTGGGTGGCCGCGCCACGCTGATCGGGCCGATCGTCGGCGCGTTCTTCGTCAACGGCGCCAAGAGCTGGTTCACCGTGGCCTTTCCGGAGTTCTGGCTGTACTTCCTGGGGGCGCTGTTCATCGCGGTGACGTTGTTCCTGCCGAACGGCATCGTCGGCCTGTTCAAGCGTGCGGTGGAGAAGAAGGCATGACGCCCGACCTGATGGAGCAGGGCGCCCAGCGCCGCGCCGACTACGAGGCCAGGCAGCAGGCCAGCCGCAACACCGAGAGCGGCGGGCGCGACGCCAGCTACGGCCGCATCGCGCGGCTGGGCGTGCCCGATTTCACCCAGGGCGTGGCGCTGTACCTGGACGACATCACCGTCAGCTTCGACGGCTTTCGGGCGCTGAACAAGCTGAGCCTGACGGTCAACGTGGGCGAGCTGCGCTGCATCATCGGCCCCAACGGCGCGGGCAAGACGACGATGATGGACTGCATCACCGGCAAGACCCGGCCCGACAGCGGCACCGCGTCGTTCGGCTCCACCATCGACCTGCTGCGCCTGAGCGAGCCGCAGATCGCCCAGGTGGGCATCGGCCGCAAGTTCCAGAAGCCCACGGTGTATGAAGATCTGAGCGTTTTCGAGAACCTCGAACTCGCGTTGGCGGCTGACCGGCGCGTGAGGGCCTCGCTGTTCTCGCGCCTGTCCGGCGAGCAGCTCGACCGCATCGGCGAAACCCTGGGCACCATCCACCTGATGGCCGACGCCCAGCGCACCGCCGGCCTGTTGAGCCACGGCCAGAAGCAGTGGCTGGAGATCGGCATGCTGCTGGTGCAAGACCCCAAGCTGCTGTTGCTGGACGAACCGGTGGCCGGCATGACCGACGAAGAGACCGAGCGCACCGCCGAGCTGTTTCTCAGCCTGGAAGGCAAGCACAGCCTGGTGGTGGTGGAGCACGACATGAAGTTCGTCGACCAGCTGACCGAGGGCCGCAAGAAGGTGACGGTGCTGCATGAAGGCAGCGTGCTGGCCGAGGGGTTGCTGGCGGAGGTGCAGAACAACGAGAAGGTGGTGGAGGTGTACCTTGGGCGGTGAGTTGCTGGTGCCTTGCGAAGGACTGGTGCGTGGCCACGGTCGGCACCGACCCGGCTGCCTCCGTGTCCCCCGGGCCTTCGGCCCTCCTCCTTTACCTGCGGCAGCCGGGTCGGCACCGCCCGTGGCCAGGCAGCACCGAGGTGTGCCTGCATGCATGCCGCGGTGGTGCCGGTCCGCAGGCAGCGGGTGTGCGGCTGACGCAGGTAAAAGGAGGAGGGCCGGAGGCCCGGGGGACACGGAGTCAGCCGCACACCCGCTGCCTGTGGACTCGTGCGGTCCAAGCACGCCGAGCCTCTCAGCAGGAAATACAACATGCTGAAGGTCGACGGCATCAACCAGTATTACGGCGGCAGCCACATCCTGCGCAACCTGGGCTTCGAGGCCAGGCTGGGCGAGGTGACCGTGGTGCTGGGCCGCAACGGCGTGGGCAAGACCACGTTGCTCAAGAGCCTGATGGGTGTGGTGCCGGTGAAGACCGGCACGGTGGCTTTCGATGGCGCCGACATCACCCGCAGCACGCCCTACGAGCGTGTGCGCCGCGGCATCGGCTACGTGCCGCAAGGCCGCGAGATCTTCAGCCGCCTGACGGTGGAAGACAACCTGAAGATGGGCCTGGCGGTCAAGCCCGGGGGCGCACCGCTGCCGGCCGAATTGTTCGAGCTGTTCCCGGTGCTCCAGCAGATGATTCACCGCCGCGGCGGCGACCTGTCGGGCGGCCAGCAGCAGCAGTTGGCCATCGCCCGTGCGCTGGCGGCCGGCCCCAAGCTGCTGATCCTGGACGAACCGACCGAAGGCATCCAGCCCAGCATCATCAAGGACATCGGCCGGGTGATCCGCATGCTGGCCGATCGGGGCCTGAACGGTCAGCGCATGGCCGTCGTGCTGGTCGAGCAGTATTACGACTTCGCCGCCGAACTGGCCGACCAGTACCTGGTGATGGAGCGCGGCGAGATCATCGTCCGCGGCCGCGGCGCCGACATGGAAGCCGATGCCGTGCGCCAGCGCGTGGCGATCTGACGGACTGGTTCCCACTGGGCCTGTTGCTGCCGGCCCGGCCACGCCGGCCGCCTAAACTGGCAGCCTGACCACCCACGGCCTGGCCGCCGCCGATGCAGTCGTCCCCACCCGCCGAGCTCGAAACCGTTCAAGCGGTGGATGCGCTGAACCAGCGCGCGCACCAGCTGCGCCACAGCGATGCCCGCGCGGCGCTGGCGCTGTGCCGCCGGGCCCACGACCTGGCGCTGCGCCTGGACTACCAGCGTGGCCTGGCCTACAGCCTGCTGCGCACCAGCGTCTGCCAGGCCATCCTGGGCGACGATCCGGACGACTGCCTGGCGGCGCTGCAGCAGGCCATCAGCCTGATGCGCAGCCTGGGCGATCAGCGCGGTGAGGCCGAGGCCCTCAACCACCAGGGCAACCTGCACCTCGACCGCCAGGCGCACGAGGCGGCGCTGCACTGCTACCAACAGGCGCTGCGGCTGCGCCAGGCGGTGGGCGACCGGGCCGCCGAGTCGACCACGCTCAACAACATCGCGCTGGTGCACCGCGACACCGGGCAGTTTGCCGAAGCGCTGGAGCACCTGCTGCAAAGCCGGCAACTGGGCGAGGCAGCGGGCGATGCCGGCGCCACCGCCTACGCCCTGACCAACCTCGCGGTGCTGCTGGCCGAGATGGGCGAGCAGCCCGCGGCCCAGACGCACTTCGACCGTGCCCTGGCGCTGGTGCGGCAGACGCCCGACCGCGCGCTGGAGTGCACCGTGCTGATCGGCCTGGGGCGTCTGCTCAACGATGCCGGCGAGCCGCAACAGGCGCTGCCGCATCTGCGCACCGCCTTCGACCTGGCCCAGCGTACCGGCAATGTCGGCGACCTGGCGCTGGCGCTGCTGGCCCTGGGCCTGGTGCAGCAGGCAATGGGCCAGACCGCGGCGGCGGCACCGCTGCTGGCCGACGCGCTCGACCTGGCCCAGCGCCGGGGCGACCGCGGCCTGGCAGCGCAGGTGCTGCTGGCGCAGGCGCGCACGCCGATGGCGGGCGACGACCCCACGGCCGCGCTGCAGCTGCTGCGCCAGGCCTTGGCGCATGCCGAGGCGGCGCAGGCGTTGCCCCTGATCGGCACCACGCACGGCTGCCTGTCGCAGGCGCATGAGTCGCTGGGCGATCTGGCGGCCGCGCTGCAGCACTTTCGGGCCTACCACGCCTGCACCCAGCGGCTGCAGGACCAGCCCTCGCAGCGCCGCATCCGCGCACTGATGAACCAGCAGGATCTGGCCCGCGTGCAGCACGACGCGCTGGCCGAGCGCGCGCGCAATGCCGAGCTGGCCCAGGCGCTGGCCGATGCCCAGCGTGCCGAGCAACACCACAGCCAGCTGCTGGCCGAGCTGCAGGCGCAGGCCGGGCTGCTGCAGCAGCTGGCGCGCGAGGACGGCCTCACCGGCCTGGCCAACCGCCGCTGGCTGGATCTGCAACTGCAGCGCGAGGTGCAGCGCGCGCAGCGCTTCGGCCACCCGCTGGCGGTGGCGATGATCGACATCGACCACTTCAAGGCCATCAACGACGGCTTCTCGCATGCGGCGGGCGATGCAGCGCTGCGCGTGGTGGCGCGTCTGCTGGCCGATGGCTGCCGCTCCAGCGACGTGGCCGGGCGCTACGGCGGCGAGGAGTTCGTGCTGATCCTGGTCGAGACGCCGGCCGACCAGGCGCAGGGGCTGGGCGACAAGCTGCGCCAGCGCATCGCCAGCCACGACTGGGCGGCAGTGCTGGCCGGTCTGCCGCCGCTGACGGTGAGCATCGGCGTGGCCGGGCTGGGTGCCGACGACGACGCCGCCAGCCTGCTGGCGCGCGCCGACCTGCAGCTCTACCGCGCCAAGCGGGACGGGCGCAACCGGGTGTGCGGCTGAGGGCAGGTCGTTCGGCGCAGGCGCCGGTGCAACGTTGACACGCGCATGACATGAACGGCAGAAACACTGTGAAGCAAGTCGCGGCACCTGGCCTCGACTGCACTGCCCAACACTGACGGAGCCCTCACCATGTTCAAGACCCTGCCCATCGCCGCCGCGGTGGGTCTGCTCGCCTTCGGCGCGCAGGCCTTCGCCCAGACCAGCCTGTTCTCCACCTACACCCCTGGCGCCGCCAGCGTGGCGACGCTGCCCACCGGCAGCCCCCTGGAGATGACCTCACCGCTGGTGCTGTCGTCGCCCAACTTCACCCAGACCATCATCGCCAACCGCGCCAACCAGAACGCGCTGGTGCCCGGCTCGAACTCGGGCAACTGGGACATGATCGACACCAACCGCACCGGCCCCGACGCCGGCCGCTACCTGTTCACCCCCTTCGAGACCGGCACCGGCGGCGTGATGCGCGTCGACCTGTGGGACAACAACTACAACACCCGCGCGGTGTCCATCGTGTCGCCGGGCACGCAGGGTTTCGTGGCGGGCGATGCCTCGCGCTGGACGCCCTGGGGCACCTACCTGACGGCTGAAGAGTCGTGGAGCGAGCCCAACCAGGTGGCCAGCGGCAAGGGCCGCCTGTTCGAGGTGACCGATCCCACCACCGCCACCGCCGGCGCCGCCAACTTCGTGCACCGCAAGATCGGCCCGGCCGACATCCGCGTCTCGCACGAAGGCCTGGCCTTCGACAACAGCAACAACTTCTATTTCATCGACGAGCGCAACGACAGCCACATCTTCAAGTTCACCTCGGTCAACCCCAACGCCAGCAACGGCGCCGACTTCTTCGCCAACGGCCAGACCTCGGTGCTGCGCGTGGGCGACGGCATGACCCAGGAAGCCACCGGTGCCTACTCGTGGGTGGCGCTGACCAACGCCACCGGCGCCGCGCTGCCCAACACCATCGTCAAGACCGACGCCAACGGCATGCCCATCCTGGACGGCCGCGCCACGCCCAATGTGGTCGACTTCGTCGGCACCAACTTCGACCGCCCCGAGGATCTGGAGATCCAGACCCTGGCCAACGGTGAGCAGCGGCTGTACGTGGCCACCACCACCAATGACAAGGTGTTCTCGCTGGACCTCGCCAACAACCAGATCAACCTGTTCGCCAGCCAGGATTCGATCAACGCGGCCACGGGCCTGACGGTCGGCACGGACTTCAACAGCCCCGACAACCTGGCCATCGATGCCGACGGCAACATCTACATCATCGAAGACCAGGGCGGTGGCAACGCCAACATCTGGTTCGCCAAGGACACCGACCGCGACGGCGTGGCCGAGAGCGTGGGCGTGTGGGCCGCGCTGGCCACCAACGGCGCCGAGCCGACCGGGCTGTTCTTCGACCTGAACGACCCGAACGTGGCCTTCCTGAACGTGCAGCACCCGGCCAGCGGCAACGACTTGATGGTGCGCATCTCGGCCGTGCCCGAGCCGCAGACCTACGCCATGATGCTGGCCGGCCTGCTGGGTGTGGGCTTCCTGGCCCGCCGCCGCAAGGGCTGATGCCCGACCGCCCCGGCCCGGGTGGGCTGGGGATCTGCAGACGCCCGTGCGCGCCGTTGGCGCACGGGCGTCTGTCATGCCGCGCCGCGGCGGCTGGCGCATAGACTCCCCGCATGACCGATGCCGCCAGAGTTGCCCCGCCCGCCATCCACGTCGCCGTCATCGGCGGCGGCCCCGCCGGGCTGATGGCCGCCGAGGTGCTGTTGCAGGGCGGGGCGCGGGTCGATCTGTACGACGGCATGCCCTCGGTGGGCCGCAAGTTTCTGCTGGCCGGCAAGGGCGGGCTCAACCTCACCCACAGCGAGGCGATCGAGCCCTTCGTCAGCCGTTATGCCGAGCGCGCGGCGCAGGTGGCGCCGTGGCTGCAGGCCTTCGATGCACCCGCGCTGCGCGACTGGGCAGCCGGGCTGGGCGTGGGCACCTTTGTCGGCAGCTCGGGCCGGGTGTTCCCTGCCGAGATGAAGGCCGCGCCGCTGCTGCGGGCCTGGCTGCACCGGCTGCGCAGCCAGGGCCTGCGGTTGCACATGCGCCACCGCTGGCTGGGCTGGCAGGCCGGTGATGCGCCCACCACGCTGCGCTTTGCCGCGCCCGCGGGTGATGTGCTGGTGCAGGCCGATGCGCTGGTGCTGGCGCTGGGTGGGGCCAGCTGGGCCCGGCTGGGCAGCGACGGCGCCTGGGCGCCCTGGCTGGCCGATCGCGGTGTGGGCGTGGCGCCGCTGCAGCCGTCGAACTGCGGCTTCGACGTCGGCTGGAGCCCCTACTTCGCCGAGCGCTTTGCCGGCGCGCCGATCAAGACGGTGCGCCTGCACGTCGACGACGGCCGGGGGCCGGCCTTCGACAAGCAGGGCGAGTTCGTCATCACCGCCACCGGCATCGAAGGCAGCCTGGTGTATGCCGCCTCGGCGCGGCTGCGCGAGGCCATCGCGCGCGATGGCAGCGCCACGCTGCAGCTCGACCTGCTGCCCGGGCGCAGCGTGGCGCAGCTGGCCAGCGCGCTGGCCAAGGGCCGCGGCGCACGATCCTTGCCCAACCACCTGAAGGAGCATGCCGGGCTCGACGGCGTGAAGGCCGCGCTGCTGCGCGAGCAGTTCAGCGCCAGCCAGCTGGCGGCAATGGTGGCCGGCCAGCCGCAGGTGCTGGCCGAGCGCCTGAAGGCCTGGCCGCTGCGGCTGATGGCCGCACGGCCGATCGACGAGGCCATCAGCAGCGCCGGCGGCGTGCGCTTCGAGGCGATGGACGAACATGGCATGCTGCGCGCGCTGCCGGGTGTGTTTTGCGCCGGCGAGATGATCGACTGGGAGGCACCCACCGGCGGCTACCTGCTCGGCGCCAGCTTCGCCAGCGGGCGCGCCGCCGCGGCGGGTGTGCTGGCCCGGCATTCAAACCAGCCCGCACTGCCGCAGGAGAGCGCCGCATGATCGTCGTCCACCACCTCGAAAATTCGCGCTCGCAGCGGGTGCTGTGGCTGCTGGAAGAGCTGGGCCTGCCCTACGACATCAAGCACTACCAGCGTGATGCCAAGACCATGCTGGCCCCGCCCGAGCTGAGCCAGGTGCACCCGCTGGGCAAGAGCCCGGTGATCACCGATGGCGACAGCGTGGTGGCCGAGACCGGCGCCATCGTCGAGTACCTGCTCGACCAGTACGGCGAGGGCCGCCTGCGCCCCGAGCCCGGCACGCCCGAGCACCTGCGCTACCGCTACTGGCTGCACTTCGCCGAAGGCTCGGCGATGCCGCCGCTGCTGATGAAGCTGGTGTTCGACAGCATCAACACCGCGCCGATGCCGTTCTTCATCAAGCCGGTGGCGCGTGCCATCGGCAAGAAGGTGACGGACCTGCTGGTGTGGCCCAACCTGACGCGGCAGTTCGATTTCATGGAGGCCGAACTGGGCCGCAGCACCTGGTTTGCCGGCAGCCGCATCAGCGGTGCCGACATCATGATGAGCTTTCCGCTCGAGGCCGCCGCGCAGCGGGCCGGCCTCGATGCCAGCCGGCCGAAGCTGATGGCGTTTCTCGAGCGCATCCACAAGCGCTCGGCGTACCAGCGGGCGCTCGAACGCGGCGGGCCTTACGATTTCGCCTGACAAGGTGTGAACGACCCCAGCCTGCGCCACCGGCGCCTCTCGCCATGAGCCCACCCCGTTCCGAACTGGCCCGCACCACCCTGGGGGTGCTGTTCATCGCCGGCCTGATCCTGGCCGCGCTGTGGGTGCTGCGGCCGTTCATCGGCCCGACTATCTGGGCGTCCACCATCGTGGTGGCCTCCTGGCCGCTGATGCGCCGGCTGCAGGCGCGGCTGGGCGGGCGGCGCTGGGCGGCGGTGTTGCTGATGACGCTGGCGCTGCTGGCGCTGTTCATCCTGCCGGTGACGATGGGCGTGATCACCGTGGTGCAGCATGTCGACGAGATCACCGACCTTGCCAGGCGGGTGTCCGATCTGCGCATGAGCACACCGCCCGACTGGCTGCTGTCGCTGCCGCTGATCGGCCCCAAGCTCGGCCAGCTGTGGTCGCAGGCGGTGGCCGCCGGGGCCGACGGGGTGATCGACAAACTGCGGCCCTACGCAGGCCAGGTGACGCGCTGGTTCGTCAGCCAGGTGGGCACGGTGGGTTTTTTGCTGGTGCAGAGCCTGCTGGTGCTGCTGCTGGCGGCGCTGATGTACGCCGATGGTGAATCGGCCGCGTCGGCCTTGCGGCAGGTGGGCCGGCGGCTGGCCGGCGAGCAGGGTGAGGCGGTGGTGTCGCTGGCCGGCCAGGCCATCCGCGGCGTGGCGCTGGGCGTGGGCGTCACGGCCATGGTGCAGTCGGGGCTGGGCGGCCTGGGGCTGGCCATCGCCGGGGTGCCTTATGCCGCCCTGCTGACGGTGCTGATGTTCATGCTGTGCCTGGCGCAGCTGGGGCCGATGCCGGTGCTGGTGCCGGTGGTGATCTGGACCTACTGGAGCGGCGACAACGGCTGGGCCACCTTCCTGCTGGTGATCACCGTGGTGGCGGGCACCATCGACAACGTGGTGCGCCCGGTGTTGATCCGCATGGGCGCCGACCTGCCGCTGCTGCTGATCTTCTCCGGCGTGGTGGGTGGCCTGCTGGCCTTCGGGCTGGTCGGCATCTTCATCGGCCCGGTGGTGCTGGCGGTGGCCTACCGGTTGCTGCAGGCCTGGGTGGCCGAGCAAGACCCGCCCGCGCCCGGCTGACCGCGCCTGGCCGGTGGATCAGGTGCGCCACACCCGCGGCGCGCAGGGCTTGAGCCCCCAGTGCTGCTGGCGCCAGGCGGCCCACACGGCTTGAAGCAAGGCCATCACCGGCTCGACGCGGTGGCCCAGCGCGCGCAGCACCAGCAGCGACGGGTGCGGTGCGCTGACACCGGCGGTCAGCGGCAGTGCGCTGTCGGCCACCAAAACGCGGGCGCTGTCGATCAGCTGCTCACCACGCTCGCGGCCCAGCGCCGCGCCATCGGCCAGCCACAGCGTGGCCATCACCGAGTGGCCGGCCAGGCCCAGCGGGCTGTCCATCAGCAGGCGGTCGGCGCCGTCCAGCGTGCCGCGCTCCAGCCAGATGCCGGGCAACTGCAGCTGCTGCGCGAAGCGGCCTTCGTCGAACGGCTCGCCGGCGGCCGGCAGGCCCAGCGCCAGCACGTCCCAGCCGATCATCTGCGCCTGCGGCGCCAGCGTGAAGCGCAGCCGGTTGCGCACCTGGCAGCGGCGGTAGGCGATGGTCTCCATCGGCAGCCATTCCAGCCGGGCGCCGTCGGCCAGATCGGCCTGCACCTGCTGCTCGGCCAGCGGGCCGGCGCTGCGGTAGAAGCGGGTGGCGCCGGGCGTGGTGATCAGCGCATGGCTGCCGGCGGCCAGCGTGGCGGCTAGCGCCAGCACATCGCCACCGACGATGCCGCCGGGCGGGTGCACCAGCACCTGGTGGCAGACGGTCTCGCCTTCGGGGTAGAGGCGCTGCAGGACGCGCAGCGGGCCGTGGTGGCGGTCCAGCGCGATGGTGCGCCCGGCCTCGCGGCGGTAGTCGAGTTGCAGGTGGCCGTGCCAGCCCATGGGTGATCCGTCGATTCCGCCGTGTGCCCGGTCAGCGGGCGCCCGGCGGGCGCTGGCGCAGGGCCAGCGCCCGAGACGACCACCGTGCCAGCCACCGCTCCAGCAGCAAGGCCAGCGCGGCGCCCGCCGCCGCCAGTGCCGCCCCGGCGGCCAGCGGCACCAGCTGGCGGGGCAGGCCAGCCGCGGCCGGCGGCGCTGGCGCGGGCAGGATCAGCAACTGGCCCAGGCGGTCGCTGCCCAGCACCAGCGCCACCACCTGCGCCGAGGATTGCACCGCCGGCGGCACCGCATCGCCGATGCGCAGCGGGTCGGTGCCGCCCGACAGGGCCACCACCCGCTGGCGCTGGTTGATCACGGCCGCGCCGTCGAAGTAGCCCAGCGCCGCAAAGCCGCCCAGCGCGGTCTGCACATCGCCGTAGTCGCCGGTGGCCAGTGCGGTGGCCATGCCGCGCGCCAGGGTCTTGTCGGCCAGCGCACGCGCCTGCGTGAGCTGCGTCTCGCGCTCGGCCAGCTGGCGCCGCAGCTCGGGCACGGTGGTCAGCACCAGCCCGCCGGCCAACAGCGCGCCGATCAGCGCCAGCCCCAGGCCGAACCAGACCAGCCAGGCGGTGGAGGCGGGCCGGTCGGTGCCCGGTGCGGCCTCGGCCAGGCTGTCGGCGCGCACCGCAGCGGCCGAGGCCACGCCGCCCTGCGCCGGCATGGCCACGCCGCAGATCAGCCGCAGCAGTGTCTTGTCGGCATCGCCGACCACATCGCGGCGCGCGTGGAACTGCACCTCCGACAGCACCACCCGCAGATCGTCCAGGCGCCAGGCCAGGCCCCAGCGGCGGGGGCTGAGCCGGTGCACCAGCGTCTCGTCCTCGGCCGACTCGGCCAGCAGGTTGATGGCCGCGGTGGCCGCCGGAAACGAGCTGTCCAGCGGCCGATCGACCGGGCTGTCGGCCACCTCGCCGTGCTCGGAGATGGTCCACGCGGCCTGGAAGGCCAGCGAGTCGATGTTGACGATCGAGGCCCGGAAGGCGATGACGCCCAGTTGCTCGAAGCTGCGGGCGATGTCCTGCGGCAAGGTCGACGGCAGGGGCAGGTCGGCCTGCAGGGCTGTCTCGCCGAACATCGTGCTCGGCAGCGGGTGCAACTCGGGCGATCGAGCGCCCAGCGTGGAGCGCCACAGCAGCTTGCTCATCGTGCGCGCCTTACTGGCCGTAGCCCATCGCGCGGCGGGTGGGTGCGACGAACGGGTCGAGCTCGCGCAGCACCGCCGCGTCGACATCGACCATGCCGGTGACACCGGTGGCCCGCACGAAGGCGGCGCCTTCCTCCGGGTCGACCATGAAGGCCTTGAGCTGCGTTTTCATCCGCCCGATGCGGGCGGCGCCCAGCCGGGGATGGGCCATCACGATGAAGTTGGGGATGCGGGCGAAGGATTCGACGATCTTCAAACGCGACGATTCATCCTGCGGCAGCGCCCGGAACTCGCCGTTGCTCATCACCGCCGCGGCCACCTCGCCGGTCAGCAGCAGGCGGCCCACGCCCATGTCGGTGCGTGCGCTGCGCACCGCGACATCCTGGCCCGGCACCAGGCCCTGCCGGCCCAGCCACTGCTGGCCGTACAGGGCCACCAGCGAGCTGGGGTTGGCAAAGCCCACCGCCTTGCCGCGCACCTCGGCCGGCGCGCGGATGCCGTCGTTCAGGGTCGACAGGAACAGCGCCGTGATGCGCGGCTCGTACATGACCAGCGGCACCAGCGCGCGGTCGGCCTGTGCCACGCGGGCAAAGTGCGGCGCGGCCACCGCCAGGTCGTAGTCACCGCGCATCATGCTGTCGAAGAACACCTTGAAGCTGGCCGGCACGACGATGCGCACCGGCTGCGCGGCCCGGCGCTCGAACCAGCTGCGCAGGTTCTCGTATTGGGCCAGCAGCACCGCCGCGCCGATGTTGGGCAGCACGCCGATCACCAGCGGTTCGTCGCTGCGCGGGGCGGCGACCGCAGCCGGTGCCACCAGCGGCGCAGCCACGGCTGCCGCCGGCGGCAGCGGGCGCGATCCCACCAGCCGCAGGTAGCGGCGGCCCGCGGGCGCGGTCACCAGCTCGAACTGCATGCCGATCTGCACGATCGACGGATCGGGCAGGCCGCTGAGCTGGGGATGCCAGACCCGCCGCCAGCGCCAGGTCTGGCCGGTGAAGCGGGCGGCAATCGACGAGAAGCTGTCGCCGGGCCGCACCTCGACGACGTCGGACGTCTGCGCGTGGGCTGCGCCGGAGGTCAACAGGCCGGCAACGATCAGGGGCACGGCCAGCGACGTGGCCAGCGACGCGGCCAAGCGCTGCATCCGCCGCCAGGCGGCTGCGATGGATGGGCCCGCGCGCTGCGGGGCCGGCTGGGCTGGCGCCTGGTACTGCATTCCAAGGGTCCTCGGCATCGTCTGGTGGGCGCGGCCGCGGGTGACCCGCGGGCGCCAGGACCGGCGACTATAGGGGCCGGTCCACCCGCGCCCGGGGCCACCCGGGTCGTCGGCACGACTTTGCCGACATTTGCGCCAACCCACCCCTTCACTTGAGGGGGAGCAGGCGATGCCGGCGAGGTCAGTCGATGACCTCGGGCCAGTCGGTGTGGAACCACTGGCCGGCCGGCCGGTCGATGCGCTCGTAGGTGTGCGCGCCGAAGAAGTCGCGCTGCGCCTGCAGCAGGTTGGCCGACAGCCGCTCGGTGCGTAGGCTGTCGTAATAGGCCAGCGACGCGCTGAACGCCGGCACCGGGATGCCCGCGCCCACCGCCTGCGCCACCACCTGCCGCCAGGCCATCTGACCGCGGTTGAGCACCTGCTGGAAGAACGGCGCCAGCATCAGGTTGCCCAGCGTGGGGTCGGCTTGACAAGCCTCGGTGATGCGGTTGAGGAAGCGGGCGCGGATGATGCAGCCGCCGCGCCAGATGCTGGCGATGCTGCCCAGGTCCAGCGCCCACTGCTTCTTGTCGCTCATCGTGCGCATCAGGTCCAGGCCCTGGGCGTAGCTGACGATCTTGCTGGCGTACAGCGCGTCGTGCACCTGGGCCACCAGCGTGGCCCGGTCCACCGCCAGCCGCGCCGGCGGGCCTTGCAGCTGGCGGCTGGCCAACACCCGCTGCGCCTTCTGCGACGACAGCACCCGCGCCTCGACCGCGGCGTTGATGGTGCTGATGACCACCGCGTTCTCGGCGGCGTTCAGCTGCGTCCACTGGCCGGTGCCCTTCTGGCCGGCCTTGTCGAGGATCAGGTCGACCACCGGCTGGCCGGTTTCGGCATCACGCTGGGCCAGCGCCTTGGCGGTGATCTGGATCAGGTAGCTTTGCAGCTCGCCCTCGTTCCACTGCTCGAACACGGCCGCCATGTCGTCGGTGTCCATGCCGGCGGCCTGTAGCAGGCTGTAGGCCTCGCAGATCAGCTGCATGTCGCCGTACTCGATGCCGTTGTGGATCATCTTCACGTAATGGCCGGCGCCGCCCGGGCCGATGTGCATCACGCAGGGCTGGCCGTCCACCCGGGCGGCGATGGCCTCGAAGATCGGCTGCATCACGCCCCAGGTGCTGGCCGGCCCGCCGGGCATGATGGCCGGGCCCTTGCGCGCGCCTTCTTCGCCGCCCGACACGCCCGCGCCGACGAAGCGCAGCCCCAGCGGTGTGAGCCAGGCGTCGCGCCGCTCGGTGTCGGTGTAGAGACTGTTGCCGCCGTCGATGATGATGTCGTCGGCCTCCAGCAGCGGGATCAGCTGCTCGATCACCGCATCCACCGCGGCGCCGGCCTTGACCATGATCATCAGCTTGCGCGGCCGCGCCAGGCTGGCGACAAAATCGGGCAGCGCATGGCAGCCGGTCAGCCGCTTGCCGGGATGGCGGGCCACGAACTCGTCGGTGGTGGCGCTGGTGCGGTTGTAGACACTGACGGCAAAGCCGCGGCTCTCGATGTTGAGCACCAGGTTCTGGCCCATCACGGCCAGGCCGATCAAGCCGATATCACTGCCCTGGCTCATGCGGCGGCCTGTTCCAGGGCGATCTGCCGCAGCGCGCGTTCGAACACCTCCACCGGCTGGCCGCCGCTGATCAGGTGGCGATCGTTGATGATGATGGCCGGAACAGAGCTGATGCCCTGCTGCTGGTAGAAGCCTTCGGCCTCGCGCACCTCGGCGGCGTGCGCGTCGCTGGCCAACACCGCGCGCGCGGCGTCGGCATCCAGCCCGGCGGCGGTGGCCGCGGCCACCAGCACCTCGGCGTCACCCGGGCTGAGCCCGTCGGTGAAGTAGGCCTTGAACAGCGCGTGCTTGAGCGCACGCTGCGCCGCCTCGCTCTGCAAGCCGGCCCAGTGCAGCAGGCGGTGGGCGTCGAAGGTGTTGTAGACGCGGCTGCGCTTGCCCACGCCGAACTCGAAGCCCACCGACGCACCGCGCTGGCGGATGGCCTCGGCATTGGCGGCGATCTGCTGCGCATCGATGCCGTACTTGGCTGACAGGTGCTCGACGATGTCCTGCCCCTCGGCAGGCATCTGCGGGTTCAGCTCGAAGGGCTGGAAGTGCAGCGTGGCCTGGATGTCGGGTGCCACGCGGGCCAGCGCCTGCTCCAGCGCATTCAGGCCGACGGCGCACCAGGGGCAGGACACGTCGGACACAAAATCGATCTTCATCGGGCAGGTCTCCTCAATCGGGGTGTTGGACGGGCGTTCAATAATCATCACATGAATACGACCCCGCCCGCTGCCACACCCGTTGCCGACCCGCCGGGCCTGCTGCGCGCGCTGTACGCCGCGGCCGTCTCGCGCGCGCTGCCGGCCGATGTGACCGCCGCGCACCTGCCGGCGCCGCCTGATCCGACCGTGGGCCGCACCCTGGTGCTGGGCGCCGGCAAGGCCGGCGGCGCGATGGCCGCCGCGGTGGACGCGCTGTGGCCGGCCGCGGCGCCCCTCTCGGGCCTGGTGGTGACGCGCTACGACCATGTGCCGCCGGCCTACCGCGCGAAACCGGGCCGCATCGAGGTGGTCGAAGCGCGCCATCCGGTGCCCGACGAGGCCGGCCGGCGGGCGGCGCAGCGCATCGTCGATCTGACCCGGGGGCTGACGCCCGACGATCTGGTGCTGTGCCTGATCTCGGGCGGTGGCTCGGCCCTGCTGTCGCTGCCCGCACCGGGCCTGGCCTTCGAGGACAAGCAGGCCATCAACAGCGCGCTGCTGCATAGCGGCGCGGCCATCGACGAGATGAACACCGTGCGCAAGCACCTCTCGGCGATCAAGGGCGGGCGCCTGGCGGCGCTGTGCGCGCCGGCGCGCTTGCTCACGCTGCTGATCAGCGACGTGCCGGGCGACGACCCCTCGGTGATCGCCAGCGGCCCCACCGTGCCCGACGCCAGCACCTGCGCCGACGCGCTGGCCATCCTGGCGCGTTACGGCATCGCGCTGCCGGCCGCCGCGCGCGCCGGGCTGGAGAGCGGCGCCTTCGAGACGCCCAAGCCGGGTGATGCCTGTTTCGCTGGCCACGCGGTGCGGCTGATCGCCACGCCGCAGCAGAGCCTGGAGGCCGCGGCCGCGCTGGCGCGCAGCCACGGCCTGGCCGCGCACATCCTCAGCGATCAGGTCGAGGGCGAGAGCCGCGAGGTGGGCAAGGTGCATGCGGCGCTGGCGCGCGCGGTGGCGCGGCATGGCCAGCCGCCGTCGGCCCCGTTCACGCGGCCCTGCGTGATCCTGTCGGGCGGCGAGACCACGGTGACGGTGCGCGGCAGCAGCGGGCGGGGCGGCCGGGCCAGCGAGTTCCTGCTGGGCTGCGCCATCGCGCTGCAGGGCCAGCCGGGGGTGTGGGGCCTGTCGGCCGACACCGACGGCATCGACGGCATCGAGCACAACGCCGGCGCGCTGATCACCCCCGACACGCTGGCGCGCGCGGCGGCGCTGGGCCTGAAACCGTCCGACTTTCTCGACCGCCACGATGCCTTCAGCTTCTTCGAGGCGCTGGGTGATCTGCTGGTGAGCGGGCCCACCTTCACCAACGTCAACGACTTCCGGGCCTTGCTGGTGCTGTAGGCCGGCATCGGGGGGCCTGCCGTGCCGGTGCCCCAGGCGGCCGTGCCCGCGGCGGGTTGTAGAGTGCCGGCCATGCCCCGATTCCGTCCGTCCCTGCGCACCCTCGTCACCACCCCCTACGTGCTGCTGGTGCTGGCCGCGGCGGTGATCATCGGCGGGCTGTCCTACCGCACCGGGCGCAACGCGGTCGACAACCTGTCGGGCCAATTGCTGGTCGAGACGGTCAACCGCATCGCCCAGGCGGTGGACCGGCACGTGGCCGGCTCGGCGGCGGTGCTGGAGTCGGCGTTTCCCAAGGACGTGCCGGCGCCGGTGTCCCTCCCCGCCGAGATGGGTGCGCTGCGCACGCGCTTCTGGCTGGCCACCTCGGTGCACCGCGACCCCAACAACTACGCCTACTACGGCGATCGCCAGGGCCGCTTCTTCGGGCTGTGGCGCTACTCGGAATCCGAGGCCGAGCTGCGGCTGCGCACCGTGGGCACCGGCCCGCGCGACATCCTGCGCTTCACCGGCATCAACGGCACACTGGGTTCACCGGTGCCCGAGTCGCGCATCTTCGACCCGCGTGAGCGGCCGTGGTTTCGCGCCGCGCAGGGCAGCACCGCGCCCACCTGGACCTCGATCTACATCGACTTCAAGACCGCCGAGCTGGTGGCCACACGCGCCCGGCGCATCAACAACGCCAGCGGTGCCTTCGAGGGCGTGGTGGCCACCGACCTGTCGCTGCAGCGGGTCAACGCCTTCCTGAAGGGGCTGGCGCTCAGCCGCAACGGGCTGGCGATGGTGGTCGAGCACGACGGCAGCCTGATCGGCGTGTCGCGCGGGCCGCACCTGCGCGCCGCGGCAGGCGGCGGCAATAGCCGCCTGAACGCGGCCGAGAGCAGCGACCCGATGGTGGTGGCCACCTACCAGGCGGTGCGTGATCTGCTGGGCAGCAGTGGCCGCAGCGGCAGCAACGAGGCGCGCACCGGCGTGTTCAACGCGCCGGACGGCAGCGCGGTGCAGCTGGGTTATTCCAGGCTGCGCGACGATGCCGGGCTCGACTGGCTGATCATGGTGGCGGTGCCGCGGCGCGATTTTCTCGGCGAGATCGAGGACAACGTGCGCAACACCGTGGGGCTGGCCGCGCTGGCGGCGGTGGGTGTGGTGCTGATCGGCCTGGCGGTGCTGGCGGCCGTCACGCGTGAGCTGCGGGTGCTGTCATCGGCCGTGCAGCGGGTGGCCGACGGTGAACTGGGCGAGCCGCTGACCAGCGACCGGCGCGATGAATTCGGCGTCCTGGCACGCAGCTTCGGCGACATGCAGCGCCGCCTGCTGACCGATCCGCTGACCGGGCTGTCCAACCGCGAGGCCATCGTGCGCCGGCTGGAGGAGCGCATCCTGCAGCAGCGCCGGCGCGGTGATGCGCGGCCCTTCGCGGTGCTGTTTGCCGACCTCAACGACTTCAAGCAGATCAACGACCAGCATGGCCACGACGTGGGCGACGCGGTGCTGCGTGAACTGGCCGACCGGCTGCGGGCCACGGTGCGCAGCAACGACCTGGTGGCACGTTTTGCCGGCGACGAGTTCGTGGTGCTGCTCGAATCGGTGGACAACCGGCGTGATGCCGAGTCGGCCCGGGCCCACATCGAGGCCGCGCTGCGCGGGCCGCTGCAGGCGCTGGCCGGGCTGGCGCCGCAGCAGCTCAACGCCGGTGGCGCCTGCGGCATGGCGCTCTACCCCGAGGAGGGGCAGGACGTGCAGACCCTGCTCAAGCGCGCCGACGAGGACATGTACCGGCGCAAGCCGCGGGCCTGACCGAGCCGGCGATCGGGTCTGCGATGGCGCCGCGGCAGAGGCCGCGACGCCCGAGCTTCAAGCCGAGCGGCTGAGCGACAGCATGTGGCCCAGGCGTGGATCACCTTGACCGCTCAGCACCAGCGCGTAGGCGGCCTGCACCGCTTCGGCGCCAGCGTGCTGCTGCACCACCAGCCAGGGCGCGGCAGGATCGTCCACCCGGGCGCGAAAACCATGCCACGCCGCCACCAGCCGCTGGCCGAAGACGGCCGGGCCCCAGTCGGCGCTGCGCTTCTTGACCTGCGCCGGCGCGAAGAACAGCGTGGCCTTCGGCCCCGGCAGGTCGCGCGCGCCGGCCAGCTGCTGCACATGCGTGCCGCCGATCGAGCAGCTGTAGGCCAGCCGGGTGAAGCGGGTGTGGATCGCCTGGCGCAGCCCGCCATTGCCGGCGAAATCGACGTACACGCAGGGCGTGTCGGCCGCCAGGGTGTCGAGCTGGTCGTAGGTGAGCACGCGGCTGTAGACGCCCAGGCTTTGGCAGAAGGCCACGTTGGCCGGCGAGGTGAGGCCCACCACCTCGACCTCGGGCCGCTGGGCCAGCAACGCCGCGGTGGCGTAAGCCGTCTTGCTGCTGGCCGACGACAGCAGCATCACGCCGCGCCGGTGGTCCGCGGTGGCGCCGGCCGTGGTGCCGAAGAAGGCGTTGTCGGCCAGGAAGTCGTCGATCAGCCAGGCGGTGAGGAACAGCGGGCGCAGCAGCGCCTGCTGCGCCTCGGTGTCGGCGGTGTAGAACGGGTCGGCGCTGCAGCGCTGGACCTGGTTGTAGACCGCATGCAGCGTGGCGCGGTGCGGTGCGCCGTCGCTGAAGCTGCCGGGCGACAGCTTGACCGGCTGCAGCACCGCCTGCGAGGCCATCGGCCAGTAGCCGTACAGCCGCTCGCCCACCGCCACGCCCGGGTGCAGGCTCTGCACCACCGCGCCGAAGCCCCACACCGGGATGCAGCCCCAGGGCGTGCCGTCGGCATCGGGCGCCACCGGGAAGAACTGCCAGTAGGCCATCGCCTCGCCGAACGCGGCGTAGGTGATGTTGTTGCTGGTCAGCGCGAAGTGGTCGATCGCCACGCGCACCTGGCCGGCGGCCAGCGGTGCGTCGGTGATGGTCACCAGGCGGGTGGTGGGCAGCGCGTCCTTGCGGACCTGGAATTGCAGGGTGCTCATCGGGTGATCGCCAGGACGGCGCGGTCGGTGGTGAAAGGCGTGGAAGGGGTGGAGTGCAGATGGCTTCGCCCGCGTCGCCGGGTCATTCGAACGGCCCGATCCTGACGAAGCCGCCGCCCTGGAACACCACCACCGGATCGGTGGTGTCGAGCACCGGTTGGCGCGCCAACGCGGCGGCGCGGAACGGCTCGCTGCTGTCGTGCGGGCGGTAGCCCAGGTGCGCAGCCAGCCGGTTGTCCCACCAGGTCGTGTGGTTGTCGGACAGGCCGTAGATCACCGTGTGGCCGGCCACCGGGGCACTCAGGCAGGCGATCACCAGGCGCTCGAGGTCGTCGGCGCTGAGCCAGGTGGCCAGCATGCGGCGGTCTTTCGGCTCGGGAAAGCACGAGCCGATGCGCACGCACACCGTCTCGATGCCGTGGCGGTCGAAGTACAGCCGCGAGAGGTTCTCGCCGAAGGCCTTGCTCACGCCGTACAGCCCGTCGGGGCGCATCGGCGCGCGGGTGTCGATCACCTCGTCCTGGCGGTAGAAGCCGGTGACGTGGTTGCTGCTGGCGAACACGATGCGCTTGACGCCCTGCCTGCGCGCCGCCTCGTAGAGGTGGTAGACGCCGATGATGTTGGCCTGCAGGATCGGCGCCCAGGGCTGCTCGGTGGCCACGCCACCCAGGTGCACCACGGCGTCGACGCCGGCCAGCAGCGCATGCACCGCGTCGGCATCCTCCAGCGCGGCGGGCATCAGCTCTTCGCCCGGCCCGGCCTCGCCCAGCGGGGCGATGTCGGACAGGCGCAGCGTGTCGCAATGGGCTTGCAGGCGCGCTCGCAGCAACTGGCCCAGCGCGCCGGCGGCGCCGGTCAGCAGCAGGCGCCTGAAGTGCGGCGTGGTGGGGGCGTCGGGTTGGGTCATGGTGGTTGGCGAGGGTGGTTGGCGCGGGGGGGGATCTCGCGTGCAGGCCAGGGCGGCCGTCGGGGCCGGGGCCCGATGTCACACTCTAAGCCACGCTGCGCCTGCCGCGCGGACCGCCGGCAGCGGCGTTTCAACACGAGGAGACCCCGATGAGAGAGAACCGCCTGCGCACCCTGTGGGCCGCCGACCAGACCGCGATCAACGGCTGGCTGGCCATTCCCAACAGCTTCTCGGCCGAGGTGATGGCCCACCAGGGCTGGGACACGCTGACCATCGACCTGCAGCACGGCGTGATCGATTACGCCCAGATGGTGACCATGCTTCAGGCGATCTCCACCACCACCACGGTGCCCCTCGTGCGGGTGCCCTGGCTGGAGCCCGGCAGTGTGATGAAGGCACTGGACGCCGGTGCCTACGGCGTGATCTGCCCGATGGTCAACACCCGCGACGACGCGGCCCGGTTCCTCAGCTACATGCGCTACGCGCCGCAGGGCACGCGCAGCTTCGGCCCGGTGCGCGCGCTGTACTACGGCGGCGCCGACTATCCCCAGCAGGCCAATCAAACGGTGGTGGCCTTCGCGATGATCGAGACCGCGCAGGCGCTGGACAACCTCGACGCCATCCTGTCGGTCGAGGGGCTGGATGCGATCTACGTCGGTCCGTCCGATCTGTCGCTGTCGCTGGGCTGCCGGCCGGTGATCGACGACGTGGATCCGCTGGCGGCCCAGGCCATCGCCCACATCGCCGAGCGCGCCCAGGCGCACGGCGTGCGCTGCGGCATCCACAACGGCACGCCGGCGCAGGCGCTGGCGCGGCAGGCGCTGGGCTACCGCTTCGTCACCGTCAGCTCGGATGCCCGGCTGATCGCGGCGGGATCGCAGCAGGTGCTGGGGGCGATGCGGGCGGGCTGAAAGTGAACACCACCCACGTCCATCGCGTGATGGACGTGGGATCCGTCCTGGAGACGTGTCCCGACGCTTCGGACTCGCCGGGCGGAGCGGCGATCAGGCAGCTTGACCGCGGCGCCGCACCAGCCTGCCGAGCATGGCCAGACCGGCCAGCATCAGCACCACGGTCTCGGGCTCGGGCACCGGCGTGACGCCGAGTGCGTTGAACGCGGCACCTGCAAAAAGCTCGTGCACGCGGGCCGAGGGATGCAGGCCGTCGGAGAAGGCCGCAAGGCTGCACGGGGTACCTGCCGAGCCGGCAAAGCCCTGGCATGGCGCCCAGATGTCGAGCACGCCGTAGGTCAGCGAATTGTTGAACAGCGTGTCCTCGCGCACCGCCTGTGCCACGCCGGCCATGTCCAGAAAGCTCATGGTCAGGCCCAGCGAGGCGCCGTAGCTCATCAGGCTCGGCATCTGCGCGTTGAAGCGGTCGGTGATGTCGCTGGAGGCCGCTTGCACGCCCAGAAACGCGGCCTCCGGCGTATTGCCGAGGTCGGGCATGTTCGAGATCAGCACGTGCTCGGCACCGCGGGCGGCCAGCAGGCCGAGGCTGCTCTTGAGATTGGCCACTGCGGCGTCGGCCGACAGCTGGCGAAAGCTCGTCTCGAGCAGCGAATTGCCCGGCGCCATGCTGCGTCCGTCGCGCAGGTCGTTGCCGCCGCCGACAAGAACGTACAGCGCGTTTGAATCGGCGCCCGCGTGCGTGCCGCCCCAATAGGTCTGGGTCTGGTACAGCAGGCCAGGCACCGAGTCGGCCGTGGTCCCGAAGGTGGCGTTGTTGGTGCGGGCGCCCGCGAAGGCGTAGTTGTTGCCGCCCGCCAGGAACGGCGCCGCGTCACCCGCCTGGCCCAGCCCGCTGGCCAGCAGGTCGGTCCAGATCAAGCCGTTGGAATAGCGGCCGTCAAAGTACGGCTGACTGTTGCCAGGGCGTGCGCCGCCGGTGGCAATGCTCAGGTTGCCGGTATCCGACAGGCTGTCGCCGAAGATGACCAGATCGGAATAGCCGCCGGCTGGTGCGCCGACGGCCCCGGCGGCGGTGGGTGCCAGGGTGGTGGCCAGGGCACCGGCAGCGACAGCGCAGGTGCCGACCAAGCGGCGCAGGGTGGGCAGTGACATCGAAGTTCTCCTGGTGTGCCGGCCCGCACGACAGCGGGCTTGTCTGCATCAGTCCGGCAGCAGTCTAGGGGTCGCCGCGCAGCGCAGGTATCGGTAGTCAGCCTTCCCCTGATTGGGGGGGCGTCGCCCGCCCGCCCGCCCGCCGAACGCCGAGCCTGCGCCCGCATGGCCCGCTTCCGGCGGCTGGCCGGCTGGCGGCGCTGGCGGGCGGCGTCGCGTGCGGCACCGGGGACGAGGCCTTGCCGCGCCGTTGATCCAACGCAAGTCGGCCGGTCGCGGCCTGCCTGACAGTTGCGGTCATGGACCGCCGCCCGTCGCACTGCCTTCTCCCCTGACCGGGGCCACCATTGCCATTGACTTGCATGGAACCCTTGCTCGCCGCCTCTCCCGGAATCGCCGTGCTGCCCGAGCGCAGTGCGGTCCTGCGGCCCGCCAATGCGCACAGGCCGTCTCACCGACTCACCCGCCCCGCGGCCTGCGCCGTGGTGGCCGATGGCGCCATGTGGAGCGCCCTGCTGGGGACCCCGACGCTCGGCAGTGCCGAGTTGGCTGCGCTGGCGGCGATTGCGCTGGCGCGGCAGGTGGCCGCGGGGCAGCGTGTGCTCAGCCGCAGCAGTGCGGCCAGCACGCTGGTGGCCTTGCGCAGCGGTGAGGTGGCACTGGGCTTTCGCACCCTGGACGGCACCTTCCGCACCGAGCGCATCGTGCGCGGCCCGGCCTGGCTCGACCTGAGTTCGGCCTGGCTGGCCGGCCCGCACGCCATGGATGCGCAGGCCATGGGTCCGGCCAGCGTGGTCGAGTTGCCGCGCGACGCGCTGGAGGCCCGCTTGGCCGAGCACCCCGGTCTGGCGCAGCGCTTGATCCAGGGCCTGGCGCGCGAGGTGCAGGCGCTGACGGTCAACACCCACGAGCTGATGCACAAGGATGCGCCGGCCCGGTTGGCGCAGTGGCTGTACCAGCGCTGCGAGCCGCTGGCTGGCGTGTCGGGTCAGGCGGTGGTCAAGCTCAACGACCGCAAGCGCGACGTGGCGTCACAACTGGCGATCACGCCCGAGACCTTGTCGCGGCTGATGCGCAGCTTCACCCGGCAAGGCGTGATCGAGGTCAGCGGCTACAGCGTGCGGGTGCTCGACCCGGCGGCGCTGGAGCGTCTGGCCCAGGCCTGAGCAGCCCGCCCCGGCGCTGCTCAAAGCGCCGCCTTGGGGCGCTGTCTTCACGGACGCAGGCGCGCGGGCACGCGTGCCTCCAGGGGCTGCGGCTGGTAGGCGGGATCGAACCGGCACCCGGCACCAAAGGCGGGTTCCTGTGCCGCACAAGCCTGGTCGATGCCGGCGGCAGTGGGTGGTCGCCCGCTGTCGATCCACTGCAGCAGCGCGGCCATCAGCGTGGCGTAGGCGGCGTCGCTGAGGTAGCTGTGCTCGGTGTCGCGGGTGAAGGTCTGCACCAGGCGCCCCGCGCTGCCGCCACGCGCCATCGTGGCGCGGAAGCTTGCCGACAGTTCGACGAAGGCCACCGGATCGTCGATGGCATGCACCGTGAGCACCGGCACCGGGATGCGGCCGCCCGGGTCGGTATCGGCCGCCAGACGTGCCACCGCCTGCGGGTCGGCGGCATACCGGGGAACGGCGCGGTTCAGCGCCTCGTCGTCGCCCGATCCGCGGTAGTGCACGCCGCGGTTGCCGAAAGGGTTGAGTCCACCGGTGCGGTGCTGCACGATGTCCTGGAAGTGCCAGGTGGCCCAGTTGAGGTGGCCCAGCAGCGACCGCTCGGGGATGCGGATCACCGCCAGCAGCGTCGACAGCTTCTGCTGCTGCAGCGCGCTGCGCTGTGCGGCCGGTTTCTTCAGGCCCAGGCAGCGCTCGACGCGGGCGGCCAACTCGGCCCGGGTGAGCGTGGCCGCCGGCGGCAGCCCCATCCACAGCGGGTAGTCGGCTTCGCCCGGTGCGGGGTGGTTGCCGCACAACTGCTGGTAGACCAGCCGCAGGTCCAGCCGGAAGTCGTATGACCGGGTGCCTCCGGCCAGCACGCCGCTGCTCAGCAGCACGGCGTCGTAGGGCGAGCGGCCGCCGGCGGCGGTGGCGAATTGTTCGGCACCCACCGCCGCCACGCCGGCACCCCAGCTCTGGCCGTGCAGCACCGTGCGCGTCGGGCGATCGACATGGGCGACGAAGATGCGCCGCAGCCGCTCGGTGTCTTCGGCGGCGGCGCGCACTTCCACGCCACCCTGGCGGAAGCTGGAGCCGGCCCACGCGTGGCCCATCTTCAGCATCACCTGCCAACGCTTCAGGTCCTGGGCACTGCGCTCGGCCTTGGGGGCACCCAGCGCGGGCCCGCCGTGTGCATGCAGCACCAGCACACCGCTCCAGCGCGCGGGCAGGGCGATCAGGTAATGCGCGCCGAAGCGGTCTTGCCCACCCAGACAGCGCACGCCGGCGGGCAGTCCGCCGGGACAGGCGAGGGGCTGCGGTGGGGCCTCGCCTTCGGCCGAGACGGCCGCCAGCGCCGGCGCGCTGGCCTGCGGTGCCGGGCCACTGGCACAGCCCGCCAGGGCCGCGGCCAGGATTCCGGCGATCCAGCCGATGCCGGCCGGCGTGCGGCGCAATCGGTGCGCGCGCATCAGGCGGCCATCCTGCGGCGGCGCGCCCACAGCACGCCGGCCAGCCCTGCGGCCAGCAGGCCGGCGCTGGCGGGTTCGGGCACGGCGGCGGCAAACCCCAGTTCGATGGCTGCCACGCGCTGCAGCGCCACCGCATCGGCGGCGCTGATGCCCAGATCGAAGGCAGCTTGCTCGGTGCTGCCCAGCCGTTGCGGATCCAGCCCGGTGATGGTGCCGAACAGGGTGAGTGCGCTGAGGTACGAGCCGTGCACGCTGGCGTGGGTGCCGTCGTTGAACCACAGGTCGACGAGGCCGTCGGTGGCGGCGTCGCTGGCGTACAGGTCGCGTGTGGCCACGCCGCTGGTCACCGCCCGCAGGAAGGCGTCGCCCACCGGGGCGATGCCGGTGAAGCCGCCGCTGCCGTCGACCGCCGCGTTGGCCGCGGCAGCGGCATAGCCCTGCCGCAGGTCAGCCGTCATGCTCTCCAGATCGGCGTAGAACGACGTGGCCGGCCGGCCCAGGTCGTAACTGGCGTTGCCGCTGGCGGGGTCGATGGTGGTGACACCGGGTGCATTGATCAGGTTCGGCCGGGCCCAGGTCTGCTGCAGGTACAACTGGGCTTGGGCATTGGCGTTGACATTGGCCCCGATGGTGCGCTGCGTGCTGTTGCCGCCCACGTACAGATCGCGCTCCTGGTAGGACAGGGCGTTGCCCTGGTGCACATGGTTCTCGATCAGGTTGGCATAGGCCTGGAAGCTGGGGAAGTTCGAACCCAGCGCAACGCCGCCCACGGTCAATGCAGGCAGCGGCTCGTCGCTCTGCTCCTGCAGCACCACCTTGTCCCAGCGCTGGCTGGTGATGTTGCCGCGCAGGTCCCAGTTGCTGTTGGCGGTGTTCAGGAAATGCCCGCGCAACGACGCGGCGTTTCGGGTGGACAGCGCCACGTCGTAATCCAGTCCGGCCTGCACCGTCATCTGCTTGAAGATGCCCGGCACGCCGCCCCAGGCTTCACTCTGCGAGTGGGGCGAATACGAGGTGAACGGCCTGCCGGTGGCCGGGTTGATGGTGCCCGCCGGGTACGAATTGGTGCCACCGAGGTTGGTGAACGGCAGCCCGGTGGTGAAGGCCAGCGCCGGATCGCGCCCGCCGTTGAGCGGACCTTGCGGCTGCGTCAGGTCGCGCACGTTCGCGGCGTTGTAGCCCAGCACCGGATCGAGCCGGCCGAAGGTGTAGCTGTTGCCGACGAACAGGATGCTGATGGCGTCAGCCGCCCGGGCGGGCAGGGCGCTGCCCAGCAGCAGGGGCGCCAACAGGGCAGCCAGGGTGAATCGGCGCATGGCGATGTCTCCGGTGGGGATTGGAGGTTGATGGATGCCGCACGGTAGGCAGCGCTTCTGCAGATGTCAAATATCTCAAAACCACATAGTGCATATCATGCAGATATGGATATGCGCCGTCTGCGCTACTTTCTCGCGGTGGCCGATACCGGCCACATCACCCGTGCCGCTGCGCAACTGGGCCTTCAGCAGCCGCCGCTGAGCCAGCAGATCAAGGCGCTGGAGGCCGAGCTGGGCCTGGTGCTGTTCCAGCGCCATCCCAAGGGCGTGACGCTGACCGACGCCGGGCGCCTGCTGCAGGACGAGGCGCGCCGGTTGCTGCAGGACATGGCCGCGATGCAGGCGCGCCTGAAGCAGGTGGCGCAGGGTCAGCAGGGCCGGCTGGCGCTGGGCTTCACCAGCTCGGTGGCGGCGCATGCCTACATGCCACGGGCACTGCGCGCCTGCCGCCAGCAGCACCCCCACATCAGCCTGAGCCTGACCGAGGCCAATGCGGCCGAGATCACCGAGGCGGTACTGGCCGAGCGCCTGCATTGCGGTTTTCTGCGGGTGCCGATCGCCCGGCCCGAGGGGCTGGTGTTCGAGACGCTGTTCCACGAGACCGCGGTGGTGGCCCTGCCGATCGACCATCCACTGGCGCCCTTGCCTGGCGAGTTGCCGCGCACCCTGTCCGTTACCGATCTGCGCGCGGAGGGCTTCATCCTGGTGCGCCAGCCAGGCGCGCCGGGCTTGTACGCCAACCTGCTGGCACTGTGCGAGGCGCAGGGCTTCAGCCCGCGGGTGGTGGCCGAGGTGCCCCGCATGATGAGCAACCTGAACCTGGTGGCCGCCGGTGCCGGCATCTCGGTGGTGCCGGCCTCGATGCAGGGCGCCCATCCGCATGCGGTGGCCTACTGCCCGCTGGCGGACGCCACGCCGCTGGATGCGCCGATGACGCTGGTGTGGCGCCAGTCCGACCAGGCGGGCCCCACCGCCACCTTCGTGGCCCTGGCCCGGCACATGGCCCGCGAAGTGGATGGCGGCGCATGATGCGCAGGCCATGACAAACCACCGCCACCCGGTTGACGCGGGCCGCCGTCGATGGATCGCCTTTGGCGGCCTGGCCTGCGGTCTGGGCTGGCCGCAGGCCGGCCGCGCCCGGACCGCCGGCACGCACTGGCCCGCCGGGCCGATCCGCATCCTGCTGGTGTACCCGCCCGGTGGTGTCAGCGACGGCGTGTTGCGCCTGCTGGCCGATCACCTGCAGACAGCGCTGGCCGTGCCGGTGCGTTTGGCATACCGGCCGGGCGCCGGCGGCAGCCTGGGGC
>Ga0155495_1097_pt1 | contig 75766 bp, 68 predicted proteins | sample RifCSPhighO2_12_FD_107153 | JGI IMG/M metagenome (GOLD analysis project Ga0155495, IMG submission 107153) | Burkholderiales bacterium RIFCSPHIGHO2_12_FULL_69_20
GGCCATGCTGGCGCGGTCGACCTTGGTGTTGATGTCGCCCACCAGGTAGGTCTTGATGTCGAGATACTGAATGAGCGCCAGCGGGTCGTCGGTGCCGGCCCGGGCGGCATGCTGCTGGAAGACCTGCAGCGCGTCGTAGCCGGCCAGCTGCTGCTGGAGGGCCGGGCTGAACAACTGCGCGCGCATCGGACCGCGCAGCAGTGACACGGTGTGGAAATAGGCCTCCACAGAATTGCGCGCCATGCCCTCGAAGGTGGTCTTGGCCCGGAACATGCGCGGCGCCCAGTCGGCCTTGGGATAAATGCGCCCCAGCAGCCCGAACAGCGGCTGTCGGATGACCGGTGGCAGCGCCGAACGCATGCGCTCTTCCATCAAGTGCATGCGGTAGCGGCGATAGCCACCGAAGGTCTCGTCGCCGCCGTCGCCGGACAAGGCCACCGTGACGTGCTTGCGCGCCAGCTGGCACACCCGATAAGTCGGGATGGCCGAGCTGTCTGCGTAAGGCTCGTCGTACAACCGGGCCAGGGTGTCGATGAGGTCGAAATCGTCGCTCTTGACAGTCTCGACCCGGTGGTTGGTGCGGTAACGGTTGGCCACCATGGCCGCGAACTCGCTCTCGTTGAACTGCGGGTCGTCGAAAGCGATGGAGCAGGTGTTCACCGGTTCCGCCGACAGGCCGGCCATGGTGGCCACGACGGCGCTGGAGTCAACGCCGCCGGACAGGAACGCGCCCAGCGGCACCTCGGCGATCATGCGCAGCCGAACCGACTCCTGCAGTCGATGACGCAACTCTTGGCAGGCATCGTCAAGCCCGATGGGGCTGTTCAGCGTGAAGTTGACGTCCCAGTATTCACGCGATCGACCCACCGGCTCTCCGCGGCAGATGGCCAGGCTGTGTCCGGGCGGCAGCTTGCGCGCCTGGCTGAAGATGGTGCGCGGCTCGGCCACATAGCCCAGCGAAAAATACTCTTCGAGGGCGAGCGGGTCGATGTCCCGCTTGAGCGCACTGCCCCGCGGCCCCTGGTAGGCCAGCAGCGACTTCAGTTCACTGCCGAACAACAGCGTGCCGTCGTCCAGCAGCGCGTAGTACAGCGGCTTGACCCCCATGCGGTCGCGCGCCATGAACAATGTCTGGCGATTGCGGTCCCACAGCACGAAGGCGAACATGCCGCGGAAGCGGTCGACGCAGCGCTCACCCCACTCCTCCCAGCCATGCACGATGCACTCGGTGTCGCTCTTGGTGTGGAAAACGTGGCCGGCCGCTTGCAGTTCGGGAATGAGTTCCTGGTAGTTGTAGATCTCGCCGTTGAACACCACCACCACCGACTGGTCTTCATTGAACAGCGGTTGCTGGCCGGTGGCCACGTCGATGATGGACAAGCGTCGATGGCCGAAGCCCAACCCGGGCTCGATGTGCAGACTGCCTTCGTCGGGGCCTCTGTGCAGTTGGCTGTCGTTCATGCGCTGCAGGACGGCGCGCTCCACGGGCCGTAGGCCGCGGGTGTCGAATAACCCGGTGATACCGCACATGAATCAGTCGACTCCACTGGTTGTTTGCGCCTGACGCCCGATGCGGGCGGCCAGTAGTTGCTCGTAAAGGCCCTGGTAGGCCGACACCATCGCCTGCAGGCTGAATTCGCGTTCGACGCGTTCCCGGCCCGCGCGCCCCATCACCGATGCGGCAGAAGGATCGCTGGTCAGTTGCTGCAGCCCTCGGGTCATCGCATCCACATCGCCCGCCCGCACCAGCAAGCCCGTGCGGCCATGGTCCACCAGATCGGCGTTGCCACCCACCCTCGTGGCTACAACGGGCAGGCCGCTGGACATGGCTTCAAGAATGGTATTCGAGATTCCTTCGGCCAATGACGGCAGCACGAAGCAATCCAGCCCGCGCATGACATCCGCCACGTCGCTGCGTTCGCCCGGCAGCCATGCCAGTGCACCGACCCCGGCTTCGTCCAGCCGCCGTTGGGCCTGGGCTCGCAACGGCCCGTCGCCGACCATCACCAGCCGCAAGCATCCGCGCATCTCAGGCCTCTGCTGCAGCAACTGCACGAAGGCTTCAGCCAGCGCCGTTTGGTTCTTGACCGTCTGCATGCGGCCCACCGTGCCCACCAAGAACAAGCCAGGGTCGTTGAACGGACAACCTGGGATGACGTCGCGGGCGGCGCCGGCACGGCTGAAGCGCACGCTGTCGACACCGTTGCAGATCTGGGTGACCAGCCCGGGCGAAACGCCGATCGGCCCGGTCAGGTAGGCCTGCTGGGCGCGCGACAACGCTACCCAATGCTGGACGAAGGGGCGAAAGATGCGGCGGTTCCACTGGTAGACCCGGTTCGAACCGTCCAGATCGCCCACGTCCCAGCCATGCTCGCCGTGCAGGCGCACCGGCACACCGGCCAGCCAAGCCGGGGCCTGGCATTCGAGCGCAGCGAGATTGCGGGTGTGCAGCACGGCCGGCCGCATGGCGCGAAAGAGCCGGTGCAGCCTCGGGTACAGCCAGGCGGTCTGGCCCGGCGGCTTGTGCAGCGACACGAACTCGACATCGGTACGGGTTATGCGGCGCGCAAAGTCAGGCACCACTTCATCGAGTGCCACGACCGCATGCCGGAACTTCGATGCAGGCAGTTGATTGATCAGGTTGACGACACCGTTCTCCAGGCCGCCGGTGTTGAAGCGGTAGAGCAGGTGCATCACGAGCGGCGGCCGTGGCTGTGGTGACGGCATTACGCAGCCCCACCCATGCACGGGCCGCGCCAGCCAATGGTCGTGCAACCGCACCGCGCCGGCAACGGGCGACTGCAACCCATCCCACCACGGCGCCGGCCATGCTCGGTGACCTGCCACATCAGCGCGGCGCCCTCAATTGATACTCGGGTCGATCGTCGCGACGCCAACCCATGTGCAATCGAGGTGACAACGAGGACACGGTGAGCTGAAACGCACCCACCACGAAGAAACAGATGCGCCCAACGTCCAATGCGCCAAGTTGTCGATGCGACCTCAAGGACGCTTCGTTGAAGGGTGAGATCTGGCTGAACGTCCAGCGCACGCCTTGAGCCGCCAAGTGCGCATCCACCGCAGTCCACAGGCGTGCAAAAGTTCGACCGAACCGAAAGCGCGGCGCGAGGAAGAGATCGAAGTCCCATACGGCAAGGCCACGCTGCGCGATCACATAGCGGCAGCGAACCTCCTCCTCGTCATGCCGCTGCGCTTGTATCCACAGGGTGGCAGCCAACTCGCCGCCGACTGCCGCGGCAAAACACTGGGCGCCGGCCTGCCAGCGGGCTCGATTGACCTCGGGCGGGCGAGGTAGCTGGCCCGCCCATTCGTCGCCCGCTGCGACAGCCCGCACCACGGTCTTGGCATCGTCGCGTAACGGCCGCCCCACCGCGCCACCGACCGGCTGGGCCAACAACACATACGGCACGATGCACACGCGCTCTGCACTCACCCGCCGCGCCAATCGATCCGCGGCGTACAGCAGCGCCATGAGCGCACCCTGGCTCTGCGCAATCTGCCAGAAGCTCTCGAGTTTCCGGTGGACCTTCATATGCTCTTGTCAGCCTCTGGTCTTGACTGCCGGTTCGACCCATCGGCGACGGACGGCGCGCAGGCGAGAGACCCGCGGCCGGCGCCCATGGCAACCAGGCATTCAGGTGCCCACTGAATCAAAGACACCCGCCATGGACGCGACCGAATGGCGCCGCTCGAAATGGCCGGCACGCGCCTGCGGCATGCCCGCAGCTGTGCCGTCCTCGATGGCGCTGACGAACCGCTCAAGCGCCACAGCGATCGCCTCGATGTCATCCAGCGGCGCGATGCTGCCAACGCCAGATTGCCGCAGTTGCCGCGCCGTATCACCGGCGCCGTCGACCAGCGCCAGAATCGGACGTCCGGCGCGGAAATACTCGTAGAGCTTGGCGGGCACGGCGGGATTCGACGTGTAGCCCTGGAACAGCAGCAGCCCGTCGACGTTGATCATCTCCTGCAGCGCCGAGCGGTACTCCACCAAGGGCGCAAACCGGATGACCTGCCCCAGGCCGAGTTCGGCGACGAGATCCTTGTACAGATCATCGACTCCCGAGCCGCGCAGGATCACCTGGAGTGGCCGCGCAGACAGAGCTCGGCTCTTGACGACCCGGCTCAGCGCGCGCAACAAGCAGGTCGGATCCCGATCAGGCCCGGGGTAGATGGTGCCACTGTGCAGAATGGTGATCGGCCCGCCGGACCCGGCGTCCGGCCGCGCCTGAAGCCCCTCGAACGCGCCCTCGTCGAAGCCGTTCGGGATCACATGCCAGCGGTCATGCCGGGCATCGGGATACCGTTGAACCGAGATGTCGCGCGAACCCGCTGTGCAGAAGGTCAGCGCGCTGCCACGCTGCACCGCCGCGCGCTCGGCACGCAGCCGCAGGTTCCGCACCAATGGGCTCGGCGGATACCAGACGTGGGCACGATCGTCGTACTCGACCATCGGATCCCGAAAGTCGGCCACCCAGGGCACGTTCGAGAGCTTGTGGAGCCAGGCGGCCACAAAGTGGGCGCTGACGATGGGGTAGGTGCTCCAGATGACGGATGGCTTGTAGCGCCTGATCATGGACAAACCGGACAGCACGGCGCTCGGAACCCAGCTCTGCCAGCGATCGGGCACTGCGGCCCAACTCGGGTAATGCCCGAAGACCGTCAGCGTCCGCACCGAGTCCACGGCAAACGCCCTCTTGACGACGGTGCCCTCGGGAATGGACTGGAGCCGCTCGTCGCTGACATTGGGATAAGCGTTGGGAGACGCCGTGAGCACGAGTGGCTCCCATCCGTGCGCTGGCAGGTGCCTGACCAGCGAGAGTGAGCGCTCAAGGCCCGAACTGATCTTCACGGGCGGAAAGTGGAATGCAACCAGCAGCGCGCGCTTCATGGACGTTTCGTTGAGAACCTAGGGTTCAGCGGTCGATGGGTCGCTGGCGCGCCGCACTGACCCACCTGAGCGCAGCCGGAATCACAGCCTCCAGAGACGGTAGCCCGAAGCTTCGATGGCCTTCGCGTCGAACAGGGCCTTCACGTCGATGAAGGCACCGCCCGCTTTCAACTTCTGTCCCAACTCATCGATGCTCATCGCTGCGTATTCGCGATGCGCCACCGCGGCGACGATCGCGTCGGCACGCGGCAGATCGCCCCAAGGCTCGAGCTGGACACCGTATTCGTGCATCGCCTCCTCCGGATCGGCCGTCGGATCGCAGACATGCACCTCCACGCCGTAGCTCTGCAGTTCTTTGATGATGTCGATGACCTTGCTGTTGCGCAGGTCGCCGCAGTTCTCCTTGAAGGTCAGCCCGAGCACGTTGACCTTGGCGCCCTTGATGTAGCTGCCGGCGCCGATCATCTGCTTGATGGTCTGTTCGGCGATGAACTTGGCCATGCCGTCGTTGATGCGCCGCCCGGCCAAGATCACCTGCGGGTGGTAGCCCAGCATGTCGGCTTTGTGCGTCAGGTAGTAGGGGTCGACGCCGATGCAGTGCCCACCCACCAGGCCGGGCTTGAACTTCAGGAAGTTCCATTTGGTGCCGGCGGCCTCCAGCACCTCGCTGGTGTCGATGCCGAGCTTGTCGAAGATGATGGCCAACTCGTTCATCAGGGCGATGTTCAGGTCGCGCTGCGTGTTCTCGATCACCTTGGCGGCCTCGGCAGCTTTGATGCTGCTGGCGCGATGCACCCCGGGCTCGACGATCATCTCGTAGAGCTTGGCTACCTTGTCCAGCGTTTCGGGCGTGTCGCCGGAAACGATCTTCAGGATCTTGGTGAGCGTGTGTTCCTTGTCGCCGGGGTTGATGCGCTCAGGGCTGTAGCCGACATAGAAGTCCTGCTTCCATTTCAGGCCCGATTCACGCTCCAGCACAGGGATGCAGACCTCTTCGGTGGCACCGGGGTAAACCGTGGACTCGTAGACCACGGTGGCCCCCCGCTTCAGGTGCCGACCGACGCTGGTGGAGGCCCCGATGAGCGGACGGAAGTCAGGGATGTGCGCATCATCCACCGGTGTGGGCACGGCCACGATGACCATGTCGGCCTCCGCCAGCAGGGTGGGATCGTCGGTATAGATGGCATGGATCGCCTCGGCCATCTGGGCGTCTTCCAGCTCGCGTGAGGGGTCGGTGCCGCGTTGGCACGCAAGCACCTTGTTCTTGGCGATATCGAAGCCGACTGTGCGCATGTGCTTGCCGAATTCGATCACCAAGGGCAAGCCTACATAGCCCAGGCCGATGACTGCAACGGTGTTCATGGAGTCGTGTTCCTTGTCGAACGTAGGAGATTGAAGAGTATTCACCGCAGGTCCCGTGTCCGGGTCAGCAGGGTGTCCAAGATGGTCAGATTGTCACGTGCAAATTTCTGCAACAAGGCCTGTGCGTCGGCGCGCGAGTCGTTGTCAGTCCAAAGCACCAGCAGGGCGCCTTCGTCGCCACGACCTTGCAGACGGGTGAGAGCCCCCGTCAGCTTGGCCCGGATATCGCCGGCCACCCAACGGCCATCGATCCAGTAAATGCGCCATGCGGTGAGTTGCGGTCGCCGCGTGGTCTTCGGGTTGAGACCCAACAGGTGTGCGGTGCGCCAGGTGACCGGTTTGTCCGCCAGCATCAGCGTCGTGCTACCCGTGGCCACCTGGTTCCAGGCGTGGCTCTCAGGCCGGACAAGCGAGTTGACCGAGGTGACCAATTTTCTGTCAGCGGCCTGCCCACGGTAGTAGGCCAGATCGATCGTCACCGCCCCGCCCTCGCCGGCGTAGGTGCGCCAAGTCCGCAGGTTGGGATTGACGATCTCGGGGCTGAAATCGGTGTCCGCTGGCACCACCCGCCAGCCAGCCGCCAGCTGGTCGGGAAGACTCAGTTGCGGCGCAGCAGCGACGCCCTCCATCCTTTGCAGTCCCAGCAATGCCAGGCGAGGCGCCAGCATCATGCCCGCTACCGCCAGGGCAATGAGTGCCACATACGAGGCCGGAATGGACTCGAATCCGCCCGACCGCTGAAGCACCCTGGCATGTGCAGCCTGCACATCAGCCGGCGTGGGATCAGGCTCGGACCAACGTGCACCGATGAAGAACATGGCCATCACCACGACACCGAAGAACACCCAGCCGTAGATGAGGTGATCCACGCCGACGGCGATGGTGTTGCTGGACAGGTGGCCGAGCATGACGATCATGTAGGCGCGCAGCCAGTTGGCCACGACAGGCACCAAGATGGCGACCAGCATGAACAGCGCCCGGCGCCTGTAGGACTGAAAGTTGAGGTACGCGAACAACGCGCCCACCATCAGCGACGCAATCAGGTAGCGCACGCCGGCACAGGCCTCCACCACACTCCAACTGCCCGAAGGGATGACGAACTGATTGCCTTCCCTGTACACAGGTACGCCGCTCAAGCGCAAGGCACCCACGGTGAAGTCGGCGGTCCAGTTCATCATGGGTTCGCGCAGGAACTCGCCCATCGGAACCGCGAAGAACAGGAACAGCAGCGGAAAGAGGATGGCCCATGCCACCTCGAAGCCCAGCACCGCCGGCACAGCAAGCACCAACATCGCCATCCAGGCGAACTGCGTCGCAGCGTTCACTTGCACCAGGTCAGCGAGCAGCCACAGGCCTGCGAATGCCGCCACGCCCACCAACACCAACGGCTGCGGACGCACCGGCAAGCGCGCCAGAATCTCTCGCTGACGCCAGATAAGCCAGAGCGCAATCGGGGGCACCAGGAAGGCGTGCGCAAAGGTCTCCGACCCGTTCCAAATGCCCACCATGGAACTCACGGTGTCGGCGTACAGGCCGCCCAGCGTCAGCCAGACCAGACCCAACGCCAGCAAGGCGGCGCGCCATTGCGTGGCTCGGTCATTCGGAGTGAGTACGGCGCTCATTCAATGGGTTCCTTGTTGGTGGCCGGATGCACTGGGCCAGCCGACACGCAGTGGGTTGCATCGAATCCAACTGCAGCCGGTTCTTTCTGCCTCAGCATGGTGCACCAGCATTCACACACCCTCCAGGAACCGGTTCAAAGGCGCCAGTTGTCGCGACCAGGCGTAGCGCAGTTGCATCGTGACGCGGGCCGCTTCACCCATCAGGTTGGCGCGCTCGGGTTCAGCCAGCAACGCGTCGATCTGCCGTCGGTAGTCCTGCGCATCGGCGGCGACAGCCAGATGCACGCCGGGCTCGACATCGATGGCCTCGACGCAACTGCTTGCCGCCACAACCGGCCGCGCCATCGCAAGCGCTTCGAGAATCTTGTTCTGGATGCCTCGAGCCATCTGCATGGGCGCCACCACCACAGCGGCATGTTGCAGCCACGGGCGCACATCATCCACCGTGCCTGTGACCCTCACCGCGTCGCCCGCCAGCGCCAGCACCTCGTCGGTCGGTGAACGGCCCACCACCGACAGCCGCAAGTTCGGCCAGCGCTGACGAAGCCGTGGCAAGACCTCTGCCGCAAACCACACCACAGCGTCGATGTTAGGGCGGTAACTCATCGTTCCGGTGAAAACCAGCGGCAGTTCGTCGTTTGAATAGGGTGAAGGGCGTGCTGGATCAGGCGCGAAGTAGTTGGTATCCACCCCATTTCCGAGCACGCCAACGCGCGTGCCAGCCTCGGGAGCGAGGGACTTGAACAGCGCAACTTCACGCTGTGTGACAAAAAACGACCTGGCCGCATCCATCGCCATCCGCCGCTCGAAGGCCAGCAGCAGCCGGCTCTCGCGCGCAAAGACCCATGACCAAGGCCACCTCGTTTTGGCCGCGTAAGCCTGCCATTTGGCAGAGTCGACGTCGATGAAGTCCATCACAACAGGCACGCCCAAGCCCCGCGCATAGGGGGCCATCGACGAGGACGACACAACGACCGCATCGAGCGCGCGACTGTCGCGAAGCGCATGCACCCACGTACGAAGCGAACGGTCCCGGTAGTAGCTCAATGTCAGGGGCTCGCCGCGAAACAAGCCAACCAACGCGCGCAAGCTTGCCCAGAGGGGCCGCAGCCGGATCGCCCGGAACTGCGCGCACCAATCGGCCACCTTGTCGACACTTGGCAAGTCGGCGCTGTCGTCCACGAAGGTGCCCAGCAGCACGCGGTGACGCTCGTTCAAATGGCGCAGGATGTGATGCGTTCGAACCTTGTCGCCCTTGTCGGGCGGGAACGGCAGGCGATGGGCGAGGTAGAGCACGGTGGCCACGATGCCCGCTCAGCCAAGCGACCGAACGATGCGCGGCCCCATCCAGTTGGCCAAGGGCATCGGCAGACGCTGCCAGGTTGCGATGAGCAGGCGGTACTTGGGATTGGTCGGATTGTTCTGCGGCACCGTACTGCGGCGCAGCAGCAGGTACTGGTAATGCAGTTGATGCGGCTTGAAGCCCCACAGCCGCTTGAATTCGTACGAGCCTGTGCCCTGCTTGCTGCGTCCGATGTCGAATTCAGTGCATCCCGCCGCCTGTGCGAACCTCATGACCTCCCAATACTTCAGGTCGTTGGCTGCCGTGCCCCGCGCTTCAGGGGTTTCGCCCGCGTAATAGGCCATCACGACGCCGCGATGGAAAAAGCACATGATCGACGAGATGCAATGACCTTGGGCGTTGTCGATCGACAGGATGCGGCAGTCGCGCCCGAAATGGGCGACCAGCGCCTCGAAATAGTCGCGTGACAGGGTAGGCGTGCCATGGTCTCTCGCGTTGCGCGCGAAGACCGGGAAGAAGCGCGCTACCTTGTCGTCGGGCACGGCGCGCAACCCCAGTTTGATGGCCTTGCGCACCATGTTGCGCCGCTTCTGCGGAATGGCGAGCATCCTCTCGTCCAGCACACTCGGAATCGGCATGCGGAAGTCGACGTACAAGTCCTGCGTGGGCCATGGCTGCTGCACTGTGGCGTTGCGCATCTCCAAGTGGTCCACGCCCAGGGTGCGGGCCAGCGACGCGGCCTCGTTCTGCAGCGCAAGACGGGCTTCCTCGTCCGTGGCCGCGATGCCCGCGACGGTGGCGAAGGGCAAACTCACCAGCGAATGTCCGAACAGTCGACTGCGCACCTGCGCCAGCGGCAGCACGCCGACCATCGCACCATCGCGCTCAGCGTACAGGTAGTGCGTGGGGTGGTTGAACACCTTGCCGATCACCAGCAGCCAAGCCGCGCGGTGAAAGAAGGTGCCTTCCGGGCAGTCCTGGACAAATGCGTCCCAACGGCACGCGCCGGTCAGATCGCCGGGTTCAAGGCGATGGATCTTCAGCGCCGGCATGCGAGTCAGTACGAAGGACCGTCGAGAAACACGCGGTCCATGCGGTCCCAGCGAAAATCAGCCACCAGCCGGTGCAGCCGGTGCTCCATCCGACCGATGTTCACGTAATGCCGGAACCGCGTCTTCAGATCGATGCCAGCCACGCGTGGCTGGCCGTGGTCGATCTCCCAGGGATGGAAATAGAAGATCGCCGGCTGGCGGTCGTCGGCATTCACACGGCCGATCATCCAGCGCGACAGCGCGTACGGCAGCAGCCTGAAGTAACCACCGCCGGAGGACGGCAGGTTGCGCCCACGCAGCCGCAGCGTGGTCACCGGGATCTCGATCAGCCCGTCGGCCACCTCATGCGCGAAGCGCGGCGCATCGGGCATGCCGTAGTGGTCGTGCTTGATCGGATAGATGCTCGAGCTGTAGCGGTAGCCGGCCTCCTGCAGGCTGTCGAAAGCCCACAGGTTGCCGGTGCCAATCGAGAAGCTGGGGGCGCGATAGCCTTGCACCGCCACGCCGCCGATGTCTTCCAGCAGGCGCTTGGCCCGCACGATGTCGTCGCGGAAAGCGTCGCGGCTCAGGTCGCTGGCGCGCTCGTGGCCGTAGCCGTGGCTGGCCAGTTCATGCCCCTGGTTGACGATCTGCCGCACCAGCTGCGGGTAACGCTCGGCCACCCACCCCAGCGTGAAGAAGGTGGCATGGGTGCCTTGCTGCGCCAGCATCGCCAGGATGCGATCGACATTGCGCTCGACACGGCATTCGCGCGTATCCCACTCGCTGCGGCGGATGAACGGCGCCATCGCCGAGACCTGGAAGTAGTCTTCGACGTCGATGGTCAGTGCGTTGGTGATCGCAGGGGCGAGCATGGGGGTCAGCGGACCAACGGTCGGGGTTGAGCGCAAGAAGGGAGGGGCAGGACCGACGTGCTCACTTCGGCCCCTCGTCGGCAGGCTTCTTCACGGCATTGACCAACTGTTGCAGCATCGCGAGCATCTGCAGGTTGGTGCGCTCCAGGCGCAGCAGGCCGCGTTCCAGCCGCTGGATCTGGTCGCCGCGCTGCTCGGCCGACAACCGCCCGATCTGGCGCGCCATGGTGTCGGCCGCCGCCGGGTCGAGTTGCAGCCGGCTCAGATCGACATCCAGGTTGGCCGCCGTGGTGCTGATGGGGCCCGATGCTGACAACTCCGCTGGCGCACTGTCGGCCGCCATCCGCCGCACCGGCACCTCTGACTCCTGGGCGAACTCGCGCACCACCTCGTTGACATCGGCCACCTCGAGGTGCGTCTTGCCAGCCAGAAAGCCCGCCAGCAGCAAGCGATCACACAGCGAGTTGATGCGTCGGGGGATGCCGCCACTGGCCTTGAAGATGGCCTCGAACGCCGCCGGCTCGAAGCTGGGCTTTCCGGTCGAGCCAGCGCACTTCAAACGATGCTCGATGTAGTGCTGGGTTTCGTCCAGATCCATCGGGCCGATGTGGCAGGTGGCCGCCACGCGCTGGCGAAACTGCTCCATCTCGGGCCGTTGCAGGATCTCGCGAAACTCGGGCTGGCCAACCAGAAAGCTCTGCATCAGCGCCTGGTTGCCGAACTGGAAGTTCGACAGCATGCGCAGCTCTTCCACCGCCTTGGGCGTGAGGTTCTGCGCCTCGTCGACGATCAGCAGGCAGCGCTTGCCCTTGCTGGTCTGGCTGATCAGGAAGGCTTCGAGTGTGATCAGCAACTCGGACTTCGGCACGTCCTTGACCTTGAAGCCGAAGGACGCGCCGACCATGCGCAAGGTGTCTTCGGCGCCGAGCTGGGTGGTCACCAGATGGCCCACCACCACGTTGCTGCCGTGCAGCCCCTCGATCAGCGCGCGCAGCAGCGTGGTCTTGCCGGCACCGATCTCACCGGTGATGACGATGAAGCCCTCGTTGCGTGAGACGCCGTAGTCCAGATAGGCCTTGGCACGACGGTGCTGCTTGCTGCCGAAATAGAAGCTCGGGTCGGGGTTGAGCTGGAAGGGCTTGTTGCTGAGCCCGTAGAAGGATTCGTACATGCTCAGAACCGTACCGTGTAACTGGCGGTGGCCGTGCTCTCGCCGTAGGGCGTGAGCTGGTTGTCGAACAGGGCGCGGCGCAGCAACAGGCTCCAGGTCGACTTCGGGCCGAGCGGCCCGCCGATCTGGGTGCTGAACACACGCTGCCGATTGGATTGGCCCAGCGCAGCACCGTCACCCGATTGCAGGCTGGCCGATGCGCCGGCCGAGAGGTCCGGGGTCAGCCGATGCGTGAGCGACAGTGACCAGTTCGTGGTGCGCACGGTGCTGGACGCCGCCAGGTCGTCAGCGGCCACGATGTCAGGGTTGGCGCGACGGCTCAGGTTGCGGCCATAGGTCAACGTGGCGGTGCTGCGCACGCCGCGCCAGGCTGCGGAGATCTCCTGCCGGTTGTCGATGGTGGCGGCTGATCGCAGAAACCCCGCGTCGACGGGAGACGCGGCCGACAGCCCGTTTTGCGCCAGAAAGGCATTCACCAGATCAGCACGTCGGATCGGATCAGGCTCGATCGAGGCAAATTGGGCAAAGTACAAGTCGTAGACGCCGCCCGCCGCGCCGGCAGCAAGCGTATTGCCTGACTGGTTCAGCGCGCGTGAGCTGGTGATGCGCCAGACGGTCAGTGGCGTGCGGTGTTGCAGGCTGAGCGAATGGGAATTGCCGAACAGGCGTCGATCGAATTTCAGATCAGCGGCCGTGCGGGGAGATGGCGTCCAGGCCAGACCCATGCCCCAGGTACTCGACCCCTGATTCGTGCTTGAGACAATGTCGCCGCGCTCATAGCCTGCGTTGGCTGACCACTGCAGGTCCAAGTCGTCGAAGGACCGCGAAAGACTCCCGAACACCCGCGTACTGCCCGTCGCCGACCCCGCCTTGAAGTCGCCGCCCAACTGAATGGCTTGTACGGACCAGCCCAGTGGCCCCGGTCGATTCGGACTGACCTGCACCTGCACCGTGGAACTGGTCGAATCGCCATTGCTGCCGCTCTGCGCATCGGTGGTCGTCCAGTCTGCCTGCGCGGAGAAGCGCAAGTCGCCGCCCAACGGGCCTTGCCAGCGTGGGCCGATTTGCAGCGTGCGCACCTCGGTGCTGTTGGCCGTCGGCAGTGACGAGGCACTTGGCTGGGCACCAAACGCCGACACCGCCCCCTGAGAGATGGCGGCACCAGCGCGCAGGAAGCCCCGGCGCTCCCACCACTCCATGTCCAGCGAGGCGTTCAAGGATTGCTGGGTGGTGTTCAGCTCGGATTGCCGCGCATACGCCAGCGCCGAAAGCGAGTAGTCGATCGATGCTTGCGATCGGCCGGACCGATTGCGCAAGTTGACGCCCAGCGAACCGCGGGTAACGGCATCGGACTGCCCGCCCGAACCCGCCAAACCAGCGTTGGTCGTGACCGTCTCCGACAAGCTGACCGATGGCGTGATCAGGAACGAAGGTGCGCCCTGCGCCAGGGCAATACCGCTGCTCCCCAGGCAGAGCAACACGCACACAGGTGCCTGGCAAACACGCTGAGCAACATGGCCGCGCGGCGATATCCAACGCCGCGGTAAGAGCGTTCCCATCGCTGGCGCAATCCTAACGAACTACCGGCGCGGCGCCGGCGGTTGCGCTGGGAGCGGCCTCCGCATCGCCATAGCCGTAGCCCTGGCCATAACCGTAGCCATAACCGTAGCCATAGCCGTAGGCGCCCTGGGATTCCGTGCGCGCCTTGTTCAACAGCAGCATGCGGATCGGGCACGACTCAATCGTCGACAGCGCATGCTGCACGTCGGCCTGCAGGGTCTTGCCAGCATGCACCACCAGCACCACCTGGCCCATCTGCGACGCCAGCACACGGGCTTCGGTGGTCAGCAACAGCGGCGGCGAGTCGAAGATGATGATGCGATCCGGGTAGCGGGAGGCCATGTCGCTGAGCAGTTGGCGCATCGCGTCACTGGCCAACAACTCAGTCGACTTGGGATGCGGCCGGCCACTGGGCAGGATGGTGAGCTTCTCGATGTTGGTGCGCATCAGCACGTCGCTCATCTCGGCCTTGCCTTCCAGCAGATCCAGCAGGCCGGGCGCTTCTTCCAGCCCCAACTTCTTCAACAGCGACGGCCGCGCCACATCGGCATCCACCAGCATCACCGTGTGGTCGAGCTCCGAGGCAATGCTCATTGCCAGGTTGATCGAGGTGAAGCTCTTGCCTTCGCCCGGCATGGCGCTGGTCATCATGATCAGGTTGCCATGGTTGACCTTGGCGACCCCGCCTTTGCCGATCGCGTTGGCGATCAACGGCCGCTTGATCACACGATACTGGTCAGCAGTGTGTGTGCGCGGCGCAGACGGAACCAGATAGCCCGCCGCTGCCAGCATCTCTAGATTCAGATCGATGTGCTTGGACAGTGCGCCTTGCGGCCCAGCCGCGGCCACGGATACCGACGCAGGCGCCGCGCCCATCGCTGGTACATCCACCGCATGACGCGCCTCAGGCAGCTGAACCGGCGCTGCGACATCGACCATGTCGGGCACCGCGATGCCAGCCTCGCGGATCTTCGCCAGCCGTTCGGCGGCCTGTTCGATCAAGCTGCTCATCGTCTTCAACCCACCTGGCGTGCTGCAAGAATGGACACGGTGACCATCGCCACCACGTAGGAGGCAAACAAACCGCCCGTGCCTGCGTAGAAGCGGATGCGCCCCGCGCGCTCGCGCTTGCGCTCGTCGTCACTCAGGATCATCGAGACCACACCCAGCAGGGGCAAACCGGTCTTGGCCCGCAGTTCCTGCGCATCGTTGTAGACCGGCCGCAATTGGCTGGCCGCAAAGGTGACCGCCAGCGCCGCGGCCAGCGTCGCCAACAACCCTATGCCCAGCAACAGCATGCGATTGGGCGACACCGGCTTTGGCGAGACACGCGGCGGATCAATCAATCGGAAGTCCACCACGCCAGAGGCCATATCCAGATCACCGGACATCACGGCTGATTGCCGACGCGCCACCAGATCCTCATAGTTCTTTTTGACGATGCCGTAGTCGCGATTCAGTTGCGCAGCCTCGGCTTCGATCTGCGGCGAGGTCTTCGATTGCTCTTTTGCAACGGCGTAGCGCGCTTGGTATTCACTGACACGCGCCTTCAAAGCCGCCACCTGCACCTCGGAGGTGGCCAACAATCGCCCCATTTCCTGCACAGCCAGATTGACATTGGCACCTTGCGCAGCCGGCGGCATCGCCATCGCAACCTTGCGCAACTCGGCAACCTCACGTCGCTTCTGTTCCTCAAGCTCCTTGATCAGTCGCCGGGTACTGACGATGTCGGGGTGTTGCTCGGTGTAGCGCTGCAACAAGCCGTCGAGGGCCCGCTTTTGCGCGTCGATGCGCGCATCGATTTCCGGCGTGGCCACGGCAATGGCCGACTCCTGGAGCAGGCTTTGCGTGAGCTGGCTGTTGCCGGAGGCGCCACTGCGCTCGGCATCCAATTGCTTCTTGGCGGCCTCGCGCGCGTTTTCGGCCTCGCGCAATTCCAGGCGAGCGGTCTCAAGCTGCCGACTGATCTCACCCAAGCGACTGGCCGAGTCTTTTCCATCACCAGGCTGAAGATCCAAGTTGCGCAGCCGAAACTCCTTCAAGCGTGCTTCAGCCTCTTCCAGCTTGCCTTCATACGTCTTGATCTGTTCATCCAGGAAGACTTTGGCTGAATCCGTGTCCTTGCGGCTAGCGCCGAGGCTGGACTCAACGAAGATCGACACCATCGCTTGTATCACCCGCTTGGCTTTGTCCTTGTCGGCCTCCACATAATTCAAGGTGTACAGGTTGTCGCGACCCGCACTCTTGATCGTGACACTCTTCATCAAGCTTTCAATCAGACCCTCCTGCTGCGCTTTGGAGACGCTCTTCAGGTCAAGGTCGGCCATGCGCACCAGTTTTTCGATGTTCGGCCGGCTGATGAGCGTGCGGCTGAGCATCGACACTTGCTGATCGACGTTGGGCTGCACCGCCAGCCCCGACATCAGCGGCTTGAGGATCGACTGCGTATCGACAAAGATGCGAGCCGAAGCCTCATAGCGGTCGGGCACCTTGAATGCGATCACCGCAGCCACGACACCGACAACCCAGGCCACGATCAGGCCGGTCCAACGGAATTTCCACATGCCTCGCGCAATCGAGGTCAGTTGGCTGATCAGCTCTTCCATGGACGCGCGCTCAAGTGGACGGATGCAGATTGATCACGGATCGCCGAGCCATCAGAACAGGCTCTGCGGCACAATGAGGATGTCGCCAGGCTTCATCTCGACATTGGCCGAGACATCGCCTCGCTTGACCAAGTCCTTCAGACGCACGACGTACTGCTTGTTGCCTTCGCTGGTGCGAAGAATCGTCGCCCGGTTGCCATCGGCGAAGTCGGTCAGCCCGCCCACCGCGATCATGACGTCGAGGATCGTCATGTTCTTCTTGTAGCTGAGGAACTGCGGCTTCGCGGCCTCGCCTACCACTCGGATCTGCTCGCTGTAGGGGCCCACAAAGCCTGTGACCAATACGGTGACCACCGGATCTCGGACGTATTTGCTCAACTGCTTTTCAATGTCTCGCGCCAGCTCGGTCGAGGTCTTGCCTTGGGCAACGATTTCCTCCACCAACGGCGCCGCCACCTTGCCGTCCGGTCGCACAGGCACCGCCATCGACAGTTCAGGATTGCGCCAGACAATGATGTTCAGGCTGTCGCCCGCACCTATGACATAGGTGTAGTCCTGCACAGAAGCCACAGCGGGTGCCGGCGGATGGGGCGCAGTGGAGGCGCAACCCCACAACAGACCAACCATGCCCAACAGCGTCACCGTACCGGCACGGTGCATATATCCAAGAAGCGAATTGCTCATGTTGTGGTTCCCGCCATACAGGTGGACTGATGATCAAACACCGACAAGTTCGCCAACGATCGTGACAGTCGGCGAAGTCATGCAGCATTGCGCGCTGCCGTGCGACCGAGGACAAGGATCATGGCATAGCTTTCCAGCGCCTTCCTTCCGCCAGCCCAACCAGATTGACATCGTGAGCGCAATGTCACGCACTGGGCTCGCGTACGCTCGCGAATCTGGACTTCTGCGCCGCCAATCGACACCAAATGCGCACTCAGCGACGGCCAACTACCCGCCCAACTGCAGCCTCGACCGGATCAATCGCATCAGAATCCTCTGCAGCGGATTGGCGTTGCCGAAGGGGCGCCAGCTATGTTTCAGCCTGTGCAGATAGCCATCGAATTGCAGCACCCAGGGCGCCGCACGCAATGCGCCCCGCCTCAGCACCAACTTCATGACCGAAGCCCCCATCAGACCCGCGCACAGTTCGCAAGCAATGATGGTGGATGGGCCGCTGCGCGCGCCGAAGTTCACGGCCGATGGCTCCACCAGGTAACTTCTCTGCATCATCGCGGGCGACAGTCCGGCGATGAAATGAACGAATTTCTCCTGCTCGCCCAACCCCGCAAGCTGAAAGTATTGTTCGAAGCTCATGCCCCCCGGAGAGAAGTAGAGCAGTCCGACACCCAACCCCAAAGGTGCTGCAGTCAAGGCAGGAACCCCTTGCTTATGACAGGCCGCGAACACCATCTCACGCGCACCAACGGCAAAAAAGTCGATGCCGTCGACATATACATCCGCGCCACTCAAGAAGTGGTCGACGTTTTGCGGCGTGACGCCCTCACCAAAAATCTCGATTGATATTTCCGGATTAATGTCGCGCGCCATCCGACACAGCACATCCGCTTTGGGCTGCCCAACCGTAGACATGAAGGCGCCTGCTTGGCGATTGAAATTGTGGACGCCAAAATCGTCAAAGTCCGCAATGCAAAACTTCCCGATACCCAATCGAACCAGCGCCAGCAGGTGAGCACCACCGACACCACCCAGACCAGCGATAGCCACTTTAGTATGGCGCAGTTTCTGCTGCTCGGCAGCGGTCAGCCAGCCAATGTTTCTTGAGAATGCCGTATCGTAATTGAACATTCGAACTTTAGGCCCGGCGAGCCATGATGTTAAGACAATTTCCAGAAACATCGGACTTTACAATTTCAAATCCCGCAGCACGAAATGTATCGATTATTTCTTCTCGCTCGTACGAAGTAACTAATATTCCCTTGCGAATGCCCCATGCATTGATGCGTTCGGCAATCATGCGCAAGGGTTTCAAGCCCCTAGGATTGAGCAAGACATTGGCGGCCACTGTTCCGCCAGGCTTCAAGACTCGAAATATATCGGCCACAGCCCCGCGCACATCTGGAAAACAATGCACGGCATTGGCGACGTTGACGGTGTCAAACGATGCACTCTCAAACGGCATGGCCGCGGCGTCGGCATGCTGAAATCTTATATCGGTGCGACCCTTGAATCGATGCACAGCTCCGGCCAACATTGATTCGGCATAGTCAACGCCGACGATCTGCCGACTCGGAAGCTTCTTCCATACGCGCCAGCGCAGGACAAGCTCAAGCAGCGTCCCCGTACCGCATGCGACCTCAAGATGCCTGGCGCCGAAGTTTGGGCCGAAGAAACGCAGTTGTTCCCACAATGTGCTGTTGTAAGCGAATGTCAAGATGAAGAAGCCGCGAACGTCGTACCACCACGGCTCTGATTTATAGGCCTGCGCAATCTCGTCGCGCGACTTGCCTGCTTGCTTTTTGTGCACATTCGTCATGCTATCCTCATCCCGGGCCAAGGCCTGAACCGCTCCGCAGAACACTGACCGTCCGATGCTAAGGGCCGATCTCAAGTGACCTACCGCGTCGCGTCACAGCCTTCAAGCATACGCGCTCTGTAGTGGTCATTTCGGCAGATTCGTGCCACTGGAGCAGTTGCGCCCAACCCTTTTGTCCAGACTCGCTCAAGAGACTTCGTGCGCCATTTCATCATTTCTTGCTTAGGCCACCTCCTGGTGATTGTTGGTTCGCTGTTGGCGGTGACCGCCAGTGCCAACGACGAAGGGCTGCGCCTGATGCAGGCGGTGTACGACCGACCATCGGGACGAGACACGACGGTGGTGAGCCGCATGGAGCTGACGGCGAGGACCGGCACTCCCAGAGTTCGGGAGTTGGTAACGTACCGACTAGAACGAGCAAAGGGCGAATTCCAATCGCTGGCACGCTTTCTCGCGCCAGAGGATATTTCCGGTACCGGTCTTTTGAGCGTCGACAAGGTCGATGGCAGCGCAGAGCAGTGGTTGTATTTGCCGGCGATGGACCGGGTTCGCCGGGTGGCCAGTGATCGAAAGGGCGGGCGATTCGTAGCCTCGGACATCTATTTCGAAGACCTGCAAACTCGTAAACCCTCCAGTGATCAGCACAGGATCGTCGGGCGCGAGTCCATCGATGGCACGACCTGCCAGGTGGTGGAAAGTGTGCCCATCGAAGCCGGAAACTCCGTGTACAAGCGCCGGCTTTTGTGGATTGATCCACAACTGGCGCTGGTGCTCCGTGTCGACTTCTTCGAGAAGGACGAGTCTGTGGCGTCCAAGCGCTGGCAGTTGCTCGCCAAACAACGCATTCAGGGTTTCTGGACAGTCACTGACAGCAAAACAACGGACCTATCATCCGGGCATGAAACTCGTATGGTGACGCTTACTGTCAAGTACGACAGAAAACTACCCACTAAACTCTTCTCGACCCAAGCCTTGGCCGACGAGGCTATCGAATCGGACTACCGACCATGACCGCATTGCGATTTCTTCGGGCGCGTCCCCCAATGGCTGCCTTCGTCTCGGCCATGAGCCTTCTAGTCTGTGAAGCAAGCGTGGCAGCTGATGAAAACAACGCAGACGATCAAGCCCGCGAAGTTGCAAAGCCTGCACGTCGACCGCAATCCGCCGCGCTGCGTGCCAGGCTAGATCCTTTGCTAATCGAGGCTGCCCGCCTGACCAACCATCCTCAGGCAAACAATACCGCAGCCTTTCGCACGCAGTGGTACTTGACAGCCAGGACGACGCCATCGATCGAGTGGCGAGCAGGCCTGCGCCTGGATGGCGACTTTCAACGAGGAGGCACGACAGACACTGAAACGACAAAGGCGCATCTGGGCGACACCTATCTTCGCTTTCGAAGTGGCGACACTCGGCTGACGGCAGGTATGCAGACCGTGGTCTGGGGTCGTGTGGACGCCGTATCGCTGATCGACCGGGTTGCGCGCGTGGACTTGCGGCGCTTTGCACTCGATGAGATCAAGGACCGTCGACTGCCCCAGCCGGCGCTTCGCTGGGAACAGGAGTGGGGGGAATTCAAGTCAGACGCGATCTGGTTGGCTGGATTTCAAGAGGCCTTGGTGCCGGTGGACGGTGGCGTTTGGCATCCGATCAATCGCGGCAGGGCACATGTGCTGGGCACCGCCCCGATGCCGAATCTTGCACCGTTCTTTGCAGCGGCAATCGTCGGTCGGGTCAACCATCAGTCTGGAGGGGGCGCCCTGCGCATCACCCATGCCGGCGCACCTTTCGACTACGGCCTCACGCTGGGTCGTGTGCGCCAGACACTCCCCTACTTTCAGTTCGATCCCGTGGCTGGCCGAATTCGATCGTCGCATCCGATCAATCGGTTTGCATCGGCTGACTTCGAAATCAGCGGCGATTCGGCCACATGGCGGGGTGAGGTGGCGTACACCCGTGATGTGCCCATGACCTCCATGGCGGGGCAAACGCTGACCGCGACGTCACTGGAGGCAGCTGCCGGCGTCGAATTCTTTCCGGGCGGGCGGGATACCCGCGTCAATCTGCAAATGCTACTGCGGTCGGTCGACGTGGGGCAGGCCACCTTCGAACTGCAACGCTATGCGTCGATCAATGGCGAAGTCGAGACCAGCTTCGACCAGGGCCGATGGAAAGCGGGCCTGAGGTTCGCTGGTGGCCTGAACATCAATGACTCCTACCTGTCGCCTCGGCTGACCTTCGTTGGTTGGGAGCCGCACGAGTTGTACATCACCGTGCACTGGTTCAGTGGTGAGCCACGAGGTTTCGGCGGTTTCATGCGCAACAACAACGCGGTGGCGGTTGGCGTCAAGACACGTTTCTAGCCCGTGCGCCGCCTTCTGCTGACTCCTCAGCGGCCAGGCCGGCCGCCGATGAAAGTGCGCATCCTGAGTTGGCAGGCTGCGCTGCTCATCGTGGTGATGGTCCACTTGCTGTCGCTGCTGCCACTTGCGGGCCTGAGGATAGACAACGCGCCGGATGTCTACTACACACCAGGCTCGCCGGCCGTGCTGGTGCGTGACAAGCTCAGGGCCTCGTTTCCCACAGACGAGTTGCTGATCGTCGCGTTCGAGGGCGACGATCTGTACACGGCCGCCTTTCTGAAGCGGCTGGATGGGCTGGTGGCTGACCTGTCGAAGCACTCCTTGGTCGAGCGGGTGTCGTCAATCACCTCGATCGAACGAATTGGCGCCACTGCGGATGGCTTTGAAGTCGGGCCGCTGATCGACATCGAGCAGGTCGACCGTCAGTCGCCCGAGAACATCCGGCGGGCCGTGATGGCGGATCGATTCGCGCCCGGCTCACTGGCCGCGCGCGATGGCCGCCTGCTGGCCATCGTGGTGCAGCCCAAGCTGCTAAAGGACAGCGAACAAAGGCGCGCACTCAAAACCGCGACGGAACAGGCCATCGACAGGGCCGATCTGCGCAAGCACTATGCCGGCAATGCGGGCCCCATCACGATGGATGTCGCGCAACTGCAGTCGGTGCTGGACGACAACCTGCGCTTCGTTCCGCTCACCGTGCTGTTGGCGTTGGGATTGATGTGGTGGGTGGTGGGACGATGGCGGCCGGTGGTGATTGGCGCCGTGGCAATGTCGACCGTGATACTGCCCACGATCGCGCTGATCGTGCTAAGCAATCAGCCGTACACGATGGTCACGGCCATGCTGCCATCGTTGCTGGCCGCGTATACCTCGGCCACGCTGATGCACCTTTACGCCGCCATCCAGCGGGGACACGCGGCGCATCTGTCGCGTGGACGCAGCCTTGACGAGGCTCTGGCGCACGGCTTGAAGCCAGGCATGTTCAACGTGCTCACCACCTCGGCCGGCCTGTTGAGCCTGGTGTTCGTGCCGATGCCACCCATCCAGGCCTTCGGCATCGCAGGTAGCGTGGGCACACTGTTTGTCTTCCTGGCTGTCTATTTGTTGGTGCCGCCGTTCTTGCGGCATTGGGACAGCCAGCGCTGGCCGATTCGCGGGTCAGGACTGGGCCGATTCGGTCGTATCGCCCCGCGCTTGGCTATCTTCAGCATGCGCCACGCCAAATGGGTCATCGCGAGTTTTGTCGCGGTGGTCATGCTGACGGTCCCACTGGCGCTGAAGGTCGAGGCCGAATCCGACATTCTGGCATTCTTCAAGCCCGATCACCCTGTCAGTGTGCATACGAATGTCATCGAGTCGCGCCTTTCGGGCGTAAGCACCCTCGAGATTCTGCTGGAAGGCAACGGACCCGAGAGCCTGATGAGCGTCGACACGCTGCGAGGCATCCGTCAACTGCAGCGGTGGCTCGAGGCCTTGCCCGAAGTCGACCGCACCGTCTCGTTTGCTGATCTTGTAGAAGAAATGCACTTCGCGATGAACGGTGAAGACCCCACCTTTCGCGCCGTGCCGCCCAACGACCGGCTGCTGCGGCAGTACATGCTCGTCTATGACGGGCGTGAACTTTATGATTTTGTGGATAGGTCTTACAGCAAGGCGCGCATCGTCCTGAGCCTCAATGTGCACGGCGCCAAAGCCTTGGACGCCACGGTGACCAAGATCCAGGAGCGCCTCGACACCGTGCCATTGCCTGGCTTAGTCATCGAAGTTGGCGGCTATGGCCGCCTGTTTGCCGACCAGTCGTCCATGTTGATCGACGGACAGGGCCTGAGTTTTGCCAGCGCCTTTGGGCAGATTTTCATCTTCATGTTGATACTGTGGCGATCGTTCGCCGCGTCTTGCATCTGCCTGCTGCCCAACCTAGCGCCGTTGTTCTTTGTCTTCGTGCTGATGGGGGCAACGGGCATCCATCTCGACACGGCGACGGTGATGATTGCCGGTATCGTGCTGGGCATCACCGTCGATGACACGATCCACCTCTTTCATGGCTGGCGGCATCGGGTGCGCCAAGGCTTGTCGCCGGCATGGGCGATCGCCAGAACGTTCAAGTCGTCGGGCTCAGCGGTGATGGCCATTTCGGTATTGCTGATCAGTCAATTCTTGCTGTTGGCCACCTCGGATTTTCGGCCCACAGCCAACTTTGGGCTGATGACTGCGGTGGGGCTATTGTCGGGACAGGTGTTTGAGTTGCTGTTGACTCCAGCGCTGCTGCTGGCGTGGTCGCGCCGCGGTCGGCAGGATGCCTTGAAGCGGCCGTTCGATGACCCGACAGAGTTCTTGCCCGACCGCTGACGGCGCGGACAGGCGACTTGCAACTCTGACGATTTCTCAAGCGCCGAGTCGCGCCAAGGAGACGGACATGTTCGATCAACTGAGGCTGGGTATGCACTTCGTGCTGGAACTCGCCGCACGCCGGTACGAGTACGACCGGGTGCCCGAGCCTGACCTGGTCATGGACAACCCCGAGAACGTTCGCGAGTACCGCGATGCCGGGCTGGCCACGGGCAACGGTTCGTCTGTGTATCTGTACAACCTGCTGCTGTTGTCCGGGACCATCAAACCCAACTCCACGGTCGTGGACTTGGCATGCGGGCCCGCCAATCTATTGGTTGAACTGGCCATCATGCACCCGGAGGCGGAGTTCATCGGCGTGGACCTGTCAACCGAAATGCTCGCCTGCGCCGCCGAGTTGAAAGCCAACGCTGGCGTGCGCAATGTGCGCTTTGTTTGCGGCGACATCACCAAGCTCGACATGTTCGCCGATCGGAGCGCCGACATCGTGATGTCGACGCTCTCGATCCACCACCTGCCAGAGAATTCGATGCTGGCAAAGTGCTTCGCCGAGATCGCCAGGATCGTCCGCCCAGGCGGAACCGTGCATCTGATGGACTTCGCGAGCCTGAAACTCGAAGCCACCGCACGCTACTTTGTGCATGAACGCACCAAGGGGCTCGGCAGCTTTCTGACCAGAGACTACGAGAACTCGCTTCGCGCCGCGTTCCGACTTGAGGACTTCGCGGCACTGCTGCCTGTACTGCGAGCCGCTGTCCCTGAAACACAGTTGCGGAAGACCTTTGGGGTTCCGTTCATGGTGGCGCTGACATCGATCAACAGACCGGAACCGGATGCCCAACGCCGACGAGCACTGTCGACCTATTGGTCCAGCATGCAGCCTGCCCAGCGCGCAGATTTTTCAGCGATGCGCCTGTTTTTCAACTTGGGCGGACTCAGAACACCGCATCCCAAGTCGACCCCGGTTTGACACGGCCGGACACATTGCCAACTAGCGCAGCAGTTTGCTTCAGAGTGCAGAGAGCAACTTGTCAACCTGCCACTTTTCGGCGTTCCTGGGGGACGCGGTCTTCAACTGCTCGAGCAACTGTCGCGCCTGAACCTTTTCTCCGGCTGCGATCAATATCTTCGCAAGACTCAGTTTGTACTGATCCACCGAAGGCGCCAACGAGACAACACGACGACCAACTTCGATCGCCTGCGGGTACTTCTGCTGCGCCAGTAGCGCCTGCGCAAGCGTATCCAGGATCTCCGGTCTGTCAGGTGCCATGGCAGCGGCCCGCTCAGCCATAGGCAATGCCTCTGGAGCGTTTCGCTTCAAGAGAATCCACGCCAAGTTGTTGAGTACCGGGTACGCTGGGTCACCCAGAGCTACCAGCTGCTGGTAGTTACGCTCCGATTCCGCCACGTTTCCACCAGCCAGCGCAACATCACCGAGGTACTGGATGAACGCCTTGTCGTCGGGATGCTGTCGCCGCCACTCATCGGCAAACCGCTTGGCCTCGTCGACACGCTTCGTGGAAGTCAGGACCAGATGGATTCTTGACGGCAACAGCCCCGGATTGCGCTTCGTCCTGGCCAGTTCGAATGCCGCCAATGCACCGGCCGTATTGCCATCGGCCAAGAGGATATCCCCTTCCATAAAGTAGCCGATGGCCTCGCTCGGCTGCTGGCTCTGGATGGCCTTCACCAGCGCAACAGCCTTGCTCTTCTGTTTGGTTTTCAAGTAGAGACTGACGAGTTCGCGCTGCACGGAAATGTCCGTCGGAGCCACCACCAGCGCACGGCGAAGGTTCGCCTCGGCCGCCGGCTGGTTGCCGGCCAACACGTTCGTCGCAGCCAGGTGCTGCAGCACCTGAACAGCATTCGGCCGTTGCGCCAGGGCCTTGCCAAACGCGTTCAACGCTTGGTTGACCTCCCCGGCCGCCAAGTGCGCCTGCCCAAGGGAGTCCAGCAGGTCGGCACTGCTGGGCATCGAAGTGACTCCCGCTTGGGCGGCGACCAATGCCGCTTTGTAATCCCGTCTCGCCAGCAAGAAGTGAACCAACAGTTTTCGGGGCACGTACTCCGAAGGATTGGTGCGAATCGCCCCTTCAAACTTCGCGACAACCTGCTCCTTAGCCGCACCACGCAGTGCCATGAGTTCGGCCACCGCGATCTGCGCTTGCAAGTGCTTGGGGTCCACCTTCAGTACGGCCTCAAAGCGCGCCATGGCTGCATCGGGTTTGCCATCCGCAAGCTCAAGCGAAGCCAATGCCGACGCCGCCGGAAAATAGGCGCCGTTCCTGGCCAGCGCCTGCTCGAACGCCGACCGCGCACCGGCGTTGTCCTTTTTCGTCAGCAGCGCTTGGCCCCGCAGCGTGGGCGCCAAAGGTGAGTTCGGCAGCTTCGCCGCCAACCGGTCGATCGCCACCAGCGCGTCGTCGATCTCATTGCGTGCCATCTTGGCGCTGATCAGCGCCTTGTCGGCCAATGTATCCGGGTCTTTCGCTGCGATGTCGGTCAACTCCGAGTAGCCCTGTTCGGTCTCGCCCTTGGCCAATCGTGACAGCGCCGCAGCGGTCCTGATCTTGAAATCGTCCGGCCTCAACTTCAACGCGCGCTGAAAGTATTCATCCGCCAGCCGGCGCTCGCCGCGCTGCAAATGGGCCTCCGCCACCAGGGCCACCGTTTCAGGGTCTGGATCGGATCGCTGGACATTGGACTGCGCAACATCCAAGGCCTTGGCTGACTGCCCCGTCTGCACATACACCTGCGTCAGCAGGCGTCGCGCCGCGACGGCGTCAGGCACCGCGTTCAGCACCCGACCGAGGTGAGCTTCAGCCTGAAGCCAGGCCCCCAACCGCAATTCGGTCGCGCCGGCAAACTGCAGCACACCGATGTTGTCAGGAAAAACCTTCAACAACTGACCGACAAGTTCTTTGGCTCGCTTGAAATCCCCGGCGATGTAGGCGATTTGCGCCTCGAAGAAGATCGTTTGCGGTGCATTGGGAACCAGCCGCTTCAGCTCGTCCAACTGCTTGCGGGCGCCCGCCAGATCGCGTTTGAAGAAATGGATGCCGATCAATGCGCCATGCGCCGCCGTGCGGTAGGGTTCCAACCCGAGGACCTTGGTGTAGGCCGCGACGGCCACGGGCAATGAGTCTGCGTTGCTGACGTTGAGATCGCCCTTCAACTGCCATGCGTCCGCATTGCCGGGCGCATCACTTAGCACCTCTTCCAGCAGCGCGGATGCAGCGCTCAACGCGCCGCGCCCTGCCTCGAGCCGGACAAGGACCAGGCGCGCTGCGACGTGCTTAGGGTCGAGCTTCAACGCAGCATCAGCCCGCTCTCGCGAACGAGCGATGTCGCCGGCCCATCCATAGGCGGTGGCCAGACTGGCCTGAAGATCGGCCATCGCGACCGGCTGATCGAGACGAACAGACTCGAATTCTTCGATCAGCTTCGAAAACTTTCGCTGTACCAGCATCGCGCGCGCCAGGTCGGGAGCGACCGTCGCCGGCAAAACAGCCGCAGCCTGGAGCTTTCGGAGTTCGATCTCCGCGATCTGGCCCTCACCCGCGGCGAGCAGTTGTCGACCGAATTCCAGACGCACCGGTACGGAATCCGGGTTGTTCTGAAGGGCGGCGCGCAAAGTCACTACCGCGCCCTTTCGATCGCCTTTGGCGGCGGCCTCGCGCGCCGCGGCGAGCAACTCGTCCGGTCCCTTTTCACCGCAGCCACTCAGTAGCACTGCCAAGCCGATTGCCGAGCAGGCCATTCGCCAAAGGCTCTTGATCATTGTTTCCCCTGTTTTTCAGCACTTTACGCGGTGAGCCCGGGCCGCCCATCGGGGCCACCTCCGACCGCCAATGAAGCTCGTGCGCGCCCAGCACGGCGTCATCAATGCCCGTCTGCTGGGGGGAGTGTCGCATTGCCCCAGATTCGTCACGGAAGCCATCGATGCTGCCCGCCGGACAACGCGTGCGATGTTCCGCACTCGACTGCAGCCGCCATGAGGTCACCCCATGGCCCGCATGTTCGCCGAGCAAGGTGGGTACAGGATCCGGCGCCAACCCTTCGCGTCGGAAACTCTTACACCGGCCAACACCGGATGACCAAGAGTCGACCCAAGTGGTTGATTTCATTGGGCGACCAGAGCCTGGCATGCCACGTGCTTTATTGAGTCGTAAGGCAACCGCCCCACCCGCAACAAGGACCACACCATGAAACTCAACCTGATCGCCTCCCTGCTTGTCGCTGGCGCCATCCTGGCCCCGGTCGCTGCAACTGCCGCCGTGTCGTTGCCGCAGTTCACCGTGTCGACGACGTCTATCCCTGGTGCCACCGGCACTTTGGTCGGCCTCGGCATCGTCAACTCGTCGTTCGATGCAGACAAGCTGACCGGCAGCTACGATGAAATCGTCACCGTCGACAACACTGGCGCGTTCACCTCGAAGGTCGTGGCCACCTTCACCGGCTTCACGCTGAACGCCGGAAACGTCAACAACACCGGCATCAATTCCACCTACGTCCTGTACGCCGTGCTGGAAGCCAGTGGTACCGCCAGCGCCACGTCGTTCCTGGCCACGGCCGCCAGCATCGATATCTTCATTGATACCGGTGTCTCGGCACCTGCAACGGCCACCACCTTCGCGTTTGGCGCCGACGCCAATGCGGCGATCACCTGGGCCAACACCGCTGACGACTACAAGATCGGCAGCGCGCCTTCGCTGGCCCTGAATGGCGCGGTTGACCTGATCGTCCCGGCAGCGTTCAACTTCTTCTTCAAAGACTTTGCGCTGACCGATACCGACCAGATGGCTGGCGAAGCTGGTACCCAGTCGGGCAAGACCTTCTTCACGGCCCCGGCTGACTTCTACGTCAACATCCACAGCGATGGCGACATCAACTCGCAAGACGTGGCGACGCTGGCCGGTCTGGCTGCTGAAGCGGTCACCACCGGTTCGGCCACCCGCACCCTGAGCGGTGAACTGAGCGCCGACTTCGCGCGGCCGGTGCCCGAGCCCACCGGCCTGGCCCTGACGGGTCTGGCCCTGGCTGCCCTGGGTCTGGTCAGCCGCCGCCGCAAGGCCGCCTGAGCTGGTTGATCCGAACGGCGAACCGGTTTCGACCGGTTTGTCGTCAGACAGAGAAAGGCACCGCATCGCGGTGCCTTTTTTCTTGGCCTGACTGCAGGCAGCGGTGTCGATCAGGAATCCACTTGTTGCTTGATCGACAAACGATTGATCAGGTCATACAAGGTCGGCCGGCTGATGCCCAGCATCTCCGACGCCTTGGCGATGTTGCCCGCCGCCCTTGAGAGTGCCGCGAGAACGGCTGCTCGTTCAGCGGCCTCTCGAACACGACGCAGATCCCACTGACTGGCTGCATCGTCGAGGTCCGATCCTTCAGGCACCGCCGTCAGGCCGATGTCCGACGCACTGACGCGTCCGCCGTCGGCCAAGATGACGGCCCGCTTGACGATGTTGAGCAGCTCGCGCACGTTGCCGGGCCAGCGGTAGGACTCGATGGCCGACAAAGCATCCTCTGTGAAGGCCAGGTTGCCGCGGCGCTGGTCGGCTGCAAACCGCCGCAGGTAGGCATGCGCCAAAAGCACGGCATCACCTTGCCGATCACGCAGTGGCGGAATGTTGACGACGATCTCGGCCAGCCGGTAGTACAAATCCTCCCGGAAACGCTGCTCGCTGATCAGCGACTGCAGGTTTTGGTGGGTTGCGCAGACGACCCGAACGTCGACTGGAATCTCCTGTCGCCCACCGATGCGCTCGATCTTGCGTTCCTGCAGGAACCGCAACAGCTTGGCTTGCAGCGGATGCGGCAGATCACCGATTTCATCGAGCATCAGCGTGCCGCCATGGGCGGTTTCAATCTTGCCCAATGTCGTCTTCGTGGCACCGGTGAAGGCACCCCGCTCATAGCCGAAGAGCTCGCTTTCGAGCAGGGCCTCCGGAATGGCCGCGCAATTGATGGCCACGAATTTGCCCGTGCGCTTCGAGGCTTGATGCAGACCCTGCGCCAATACTTCCTTGCCGGTGCCACTCTCGCCCAGCAGCAGCACGGTGGCGTCACTGGACGCCACCTTTTCGATCATCCGGCACACCCTGAGCATTTCGGGATCGCGGGTGATCAAGCCGCTCAGCGCGTCGGGTTGGTGCGTCGCCTGAAGGCGACGATTTTCAGCCTGGAGTTCCGCCAGCCGGTACGCCCGATCGATCGTCAGCCCCAGCAATTCCGGCTCGAACGGCTTGGCGAAGAAGTCGTAGGCGCCCATTGCCACCGCACGCAGCGCATTGGCCTGATCGTTCTGCCCGGTGAGCACGATGACCTTGATGTTGGGGTCGAGGTCCAGCAATTGGCCCAGCAGCTTGAAGCCTTCGCTGGTCGAATCCGGATCCGGTGGCAAGCCCAGATCCATGGTCACCACCGCCGGTTGGTGCCGTCTGTACTGCACCAGCGCCGATTCGCGGTCGCTGGCAGTGACGCAATCGAATCGATCCAGTGACCACTTGATCTGCTTCTGCAGCGCCAGGTCGTCTTCGACGATCAGCAGCGGCGACGAAGGGCCTGACGCGCTCATGCGGCCCCCGCCGGACGCAGGTCGGTGCCCGTGCGTTGATCGAACAGCGGCATCAACAGGGTGATCTCCGACCCCTGGCCCACTTCACTTTTCACGTCGATGCTCCCGCCCAATTCCTTGAGGTACTGAAAACTCTCGTACGAGCCGATGCCCATGCCACTGCTCTTGGTCGAGTTGAAGGGGCGGAACAACCGGTTCTGGATGAACTCCGCGCTCATGCCAGCGCCGGTGTCGCTCACCATCACCTTCGCGCGACCGGACATCTGCTGCAGTGTGACGCAGACGCGACCGGTGCTTGGCGTGGCATCCAGGGCATTCTGCACAACATGGCCGATCACCCGCTCGAGCCGGTCTTCGTGGCCGCGGGTGGCGATGCGGTCGATCAGGTCCAGATCAACCTGCCGGCCACGCTGGCGCGCCGCTGCCTGGATGCGCTGCAGCACCGGCGCCAGATCCACGCCCGAGGCCACGCCGGCCGGCTTCTGGCCCTCGCGCAGCTGCACCATCATCTGGCGCATCTTGTCGAGCGAGCTTTCCACCGTGAGCAGCATGTCCTGCTGAAACTCGGGGTTGTCGCGGTGGCGCTCGGCGTTTTTCATCATCAGTGAGAGCTGGGTGATGATGTTCTTCAGGTCGTGCACCACGAAGGCCGACATGCGGTTGAAGGCATCGAACTTGCGGGCTTCGAGCAGCGCCTCGGTGGCATGCATCTGGGCCAGAAAGCCGGCCGCCTGCCGGGCTGCGGTCTTCAGCAGATCCCGCACTTCCCAGTTCAGTTCCACCGGGGTGCGGGGCTGGTTCAGCACGACGAAGCCCAGCATCTCGTCGCCCACCAGCAGCGGCACGGCCAGCCAGGCGTGTTCCAGGTGACCCAACCAGCCGGGCATCACTTCCGCTTCGGCCACCGGGCCGGTTCGGGCACGGGCCGCGTTGAGGTCGAAGATCCACTCCCGCTCGCGCATCAGCCTGCAGAACGGTGAATCGAGCGGCTCGCGCGTCCCCGTCTCGGGCAGGTTCCAGGCCGCCGATTGCACGTACTGGTCGTCGCCCAGCGCCTTGAACCACAGGCCGCCGCCGTTGCTCTCCACCATGTCGGCCAGGCCGCGAACGACCAGGCCGCCCACTTCCTGCGGCGTGCTCTGACTCGACAACATGGCGGTAAAGCGCAACCACTCCAGCCGGTAGTCGTAGCGGTAGCTGAAGAAGTTCTTGCCGAGAAAAACGCGCAGACGCGCGCGCATCGCGCCCGACAGCACCAGCAATACCAGCACCACCAACGCCGCAAACAGCAGCACCACCTGCAGGGCGCCGCCCCAGCTGCCGCCGAAGAAGCGCACGTAGTAGCCCGCACCGGCGATGAACAGCAGGTAGCCGCCGATCAACAGCAGTGACGCCGAATAGAACGCCGCCGTCTTCGACACCTGCATCTTCGCCAGCCATCGTGCATGCCGGCGCGACGCCACCAGCAGCAGCGGCATCGTGAAGGCATGCACCAGCGCACGCGCGGCCTGCACGTCGGCATCGAAGCCACCGAACATCAGCGCCTGCGAGAACAGGTAGACATCGAACAGGAACAGCCCGCCCAAGGCCATGCACAGCGGCTTGGCCGACCAGCGCGTGGGGTCGAGCTGGTTGCGGAAGAACTGCTCCACCAGCAGCAGGCCCAGCACGGCCGCGCCCAGCTGGCTGGCCACCAGCAGCCACGGCAGCAGGTCGAAGCGTTCGGGCAGCAGGCCTTCGACCAGGTTGGCCACCAGCCCCACCAACAGCAGGCCGATCAACAGCGCCTGGCCGAAGTGGGCACGGCGCGATGCGAGCGTGCTGACCATCGGCCGCAGCAGCAGCACCAGGAAGTAGACCCAGGCGCCGTAGCGCAACTGGTCGAACAGCAGCGTCAGGTGCCAGGTCAGCCGCTTGGTCGAGCCCTGATCTATCCAGCCGGCCAGGCCCCACAACGCCGTGACCACCACGGCCCCTACAAAGGCCTGGGCCGATCGGTCGGCCGGCGCGCGCAGCAGGCCGCTGCGCAGCAGGTAGACGGCATAGCCGGCGTGCAGCAAGGCCACCAGCACCAGACCGGCAGAGGCCAGGTCGGAAAAGGCCAGACCGTCGGCCAAACCCGCAGCCCAATCGCCGAGATCAGCCCACACCGGCGATCACCTTGTCGGCGTGTCGATCGGCCTGAACGACGCCGGGTTGACCGGGCCCGTGGGCCCGGCCCTGGGCGCTCAGCGCGCCCCCTTGCCGGTGAGCACCACGCCCACCGTCTCGAACAGGATCACGAAATCGAGGAACAGGCTGTGGTTCTTCACGTAGTACAGGTCGTACTGCAGCTTTTCCTGCGAATCCTCGATCGTCGAGCCGTACTGGTAGCGCACCTGCGCCCAGCCGGTGACGCCGGGCTTGAGGCTGTGGCGCACTGCGTAGTAGGGAATCTCGGTGGTGAGCTGCTCGACGAAGAAGGGTCGTTCGGGCCGCGGTCCGACCAGGCTCATGTCACCGTACAACACATTGAACAGCTGTGGCAGCTCGTCCACCCGCAGCAACCGGATGATGTTGCCCACGCGGGTCACCCGGTTGTCGTTGGCGGTGGCCCAGCGCGGTTGGCCGTCCTGCTCGGCATCGGTGCGCATGCTGCGGAACTTGGTGACCTTGAAGGTCTTGCTGTTGTAGCCCACCCGCTCCTGGCGGTAGAAGATCGGGCCGGGGCTCTCCAGCTTGATGGCGATGGCGGTGACCAGCATCACCGGCGCCGACAGCACGATCAGCACCAGCGAGCACAGGATGTCGAAAATGCGCTTGACGGCCGTGCGGTAGAAGCCCTGGTTGAAGCCGTCGCCGAAGATCAGCCAGCCGGCGTTGACAAAATCGATGCGGATCTGGCCGAGCATGCGCTCGAAGTAGGTGGTGACGTCGAACACCCGCACGCCCGAAAGCTTGCAATCGAGCAACTCGCGCAGCGGCATGCTGCCCGAGCGGCGCTCGGTCAGCGCAACGATGATCTCGTCCACGCCCAGCCGGTGCGCCGTCTGGGTGAGCGATTGCTCGGCCGACAGGCGCTGGGCCTCGGGCACGGCGGTCTGCTTCTCGTTCGGGCCGGGGAAATAGCCCACGATGGTGGCCAGCGGGTCGGCCGCACGCAGCGTGCTGCCCACCATCTGCGCAGCCGGCCCCGAGCCGAAGATCAGCACCCGCGCACCGGCGCGCGACTTGGTGGCCCAGTAACCCATCACCACCCGGCGCAGGATCAGCGCGGCGATCACCAGCATCGCCGAGGCGCGGATCGCCTCGTCATTGCCAAAACCCACCGGCAGCACCCGAAAGATCTGGTAGGTGAGCAGCAGTGCCAAGCCCAGGGCCAGCGCGGCACGAACGCTTGATTCCGCCATCGACCAATCCTGCGCACGCTGGTAGAGCCCCGAGGCGCTGTTGATCACGAACAGGCCAGCCGCCAGGGTGAACACCTGCGCGCCGGCCATCGGCATGGCCGACTTCAGGCTTTCGGCCTGGGCCAGCACCACGCCGGCCAGCGCAAGCAACGACAACAGGAAGTCGAAGAAGATCCGCCGCAGCGTCCACGCATGAAAATAGTGATTGAACAGCCTGATCATTCCGCAATCTCCCAACGCATCGTCGCACGAGCAACGTCGCGCCTGCTGCAACCCGGGTGGCCACTGCCCGGCACGCGCCACATGGCGCACTGCGAATGCGGCACGCGCCAAGAGCCGGCCGGGCCGCTCGGGCGCCGGACTTTGTAACTGTAAGCAGCGCTGCGCACCGTGGGCAATCCCGCTTCCTTGGGTGTTGCGACCGATGTCACGGCTCGGGGTTGATTGTTGCACCGGGCCACCGGGGCCCGGCTGCGACCGATCAATCCGTGGCGATGGCGAGCAGCGGTGGCGTCAGTGGATCACCTGCAGCCGGTTGGGCCTCGGACCGCGACGGCCCCACGCGCGCAGGCGCTGTCGTCGCCTGCAGATCGGCATGGGTGCGCCCGGCGTCCAGCGCCGCCACGCACAGCTGCCAGGTGGCATCGGGCAGGGGCACGTGAAAGCCGTAGCAGGCCAGCCCCCCGGTCTCGTGCCGGCGCACGGCCGTGGCCTCGACGAAGGCAGTCTCGTGCTGACCCAGCTCCACCTCGACCCGGCCCTGCGTGCCCTCGGGCAGCGGCACGGTGCATTCGGCCTGGAAGCCATGCAGCGACAGCTCGGTCACCTGCAATTCGAAGGTGAGCTGCGTGTTGTACGACTTGACCCGCAGCCGCGCCGGGCAGCGGATGGAAAAGCGCTGGTGCCGCCGCAGTGCCAGCTCGGCCGTGGCGCCGATCGACGGCTGCGGCAGCACCGCGGCATAGGTCTCGTGGTCGTAGATCGACTGCAGCAGCAGGCGCTGGCGGTCGCTGAGCGAGGCAAACACGGCGGTGCGCCGGTTGAAGAAGTGATCCAGCATCGCCGGGGTCATCACCGGATCGTTGGTGGTGAAGAACCGCCGCTGCGGCACCTGGATGTTGGGCAGGCGCGTCTCGACGAAATAGCGGTGCAGGTTCTTGCGATCACGCTGCTGTGCATAGGTCTGGCGAAACACCTCGGGCGCATGCAGCAGGTCGAGGCAGGCACCCACCGCCGGCGCGCCGTTGGCGAAATCGTAGTTGTTGACCACCTGCGCCTGCAGCCGCTCGAAGAACAGCAGCGATTCGTACATCTCGATCTTGTTCGGATTGACCGCGATGACGATGTGCCGGGTGTCGAAGTACTCGCGGCAGTACTCGTACATGAACTTCATCAGCGGAAACAGGATCTTGCCGCCGGTCTTGCGGAATTTGGGGTCGATGGCCAGCGCGGATATTTCGGCGATCTTGCCGGCCTTTGCGCGCACCTGACCAAGCTTGAACACCGATTGCAGCGGAAAGCCGAAAACTCCCTCGCGGATCATCGAGATCGTGCCGATCACCCGGCCGTCCCACTTGGCGCACAGCGTGGTGGTGGTGGGCAAGGCGTGGTAGATGGTGACCCGCAGCCCCGACGGGTCGGGCTGCATGAAGCCCGAGGCCACGTAGGCGTCGTGCAGGATGCGGAAGCACGCCTCCAGCTCGTCCTGCGTGTCAGCGATCTTCAGCTCCAGCCGCGCATCGGGCCGGGGGTCGCAATCGATCAGGCTGCGGAACAACGAGAACCGCAGCGATTGCGGCAGCAGGCCCAGCGCCGAACGTACCGCCTGGTGCAGGGACTTGCGAGCGGTGGAAGCCAGGGATCGTTTCATTGGCAGGGACGGCACATGGGCAAGGCAGGGCACCGGTCGGCACCCACTGACACCTTGCGTAAACCATCGGCATCCCCGGGCGGCGATTGAGGGCGCGCCGCCCCCGGCGCGGTAACAGCTTGTGTGCGCGCCGCCCGGCTCGGGGCAGGATCAGACCCAGTCCAGCGGCGGCCGGGCAATCGGCCGAATGCTCTCGTAGGCGCGCGCCGCGCGCAGCACCATCGCGTCACCGAACATGGTCCCCACCAGCTGCAGGCCGATCGGCAGGCCATCGGACGTCAAGCCGCAGGGGATGGTGCAGGCCGGCTGCTGGCTCAGGTTGAACGGGTAGGAGAACGGTGTCCAGCCCAGCAGGCTGACCGGGTCCATCGGCCCCTGGCCGGCTGGCCGCGCCTCGAAGGCCGGAATCGCCACCGCCGGCGTGGCGATCAGGTCGAAGCGCTGCATGAACTGGCGCAGGTGCGCGCCCAGCGCACCGCGGCGCAGGTTCAGGTGCTGGATCTGCAGCGCGCTGAGCCCGGCGCCCAGTGCCGCTTCGGCCACCAGATCGGGGTCGGCCACCGCCTGCTGCTCGGGCGTCATGCCGCTGTACAGGGTGTGTGCGCCCAGGAACCACAGGCCGGTGCAGATGTCCAGCGGGTCGTCGATGCCGGGGTCGACAGCCTCGACCACCGCCCCCAGCGCCTGCAGGTCCTTCACCGCGCGATCGACCGCCGCCGCCACCTCGGGGTGCACGTTCTTGGCATAGCCCAGCGTGGGTGAATAGGCGATGCGCAGGCCGCGCACGCCGTCGTCCAGCCCCACGCGGTAGTCACGCGCATCGAAGGGCAGCGAGGTCCAGTCGCGCGCGTCGGGCTGGCTCATCACGTTGAGCATCAGGGCGGCGTCGGCCACGCTCATCGTGTGCGGTCCCAGGTGGGCCACGCTGCCGAAGGGTGACAGCGGGTAGGCCGGCACGCGGCCGAAGCTGGGCTTGAGGCCGAAGTTGCCGCAGAAAGCCGCCGGGATGCGCACCGATCCGGCGCCATCGGTGCCCACGCTCACCGGCCCCAGCCCTGCGGCCACCGCCGCCGCGGTGCCGCCCGACGAGCCACCGGGCGTGCGCGACAGGTTCCACGGATTGCGGCTGATGCCGGTGAGCGGCGAATTGGTCTCGCCCTTGCAACCGAACTCGGGCGTGGTGGTCTTGCCCAGCAGCACCGCACCGGCCTCGCGCAGGCGCGCGGTGACCGGCGCGTCCACCTCCCAGGGCTGGTTGACATCGACGGTGCGTGAACCGCGCCGCGTGGGCCAGCCGCGGGTCAGGATCAGGTCCTTGATCGAGGTGGGCACGCCGTCGAGCAGGCCGATGGTCGCGCCCTGCTGCCAACGCGCCTCACTGGCGCGGGCGCTGGCCAGCGCGGCCTCGGCATCCACCAGGCAGAAGGCGTTGAGCTGCGGGTTCAGACGGTCGATACGGGCCAGCACCGCCTGCGTGGCCTCCACCGGCGACGCGCCGCCGCTGCGGTAGAGCTGCAGCAGCTGGCTGGCGGTGCAGTCGGTGAGTTCGGTCGGGTGGTGGGTCGACATCGGTGGCTCCTCGGTGGACGGTTCAGGCGGGACGGTGCTGCTCAGGCGCTGGCGCCGTGCTGCAGAAAATCGGCGGCCAGGTGCGACAGCGCGCGCACGCCGGTGACCAGGCAGCGCTCGTCGACGAAGAAGCGCGGCGAGTGGTTGGGCGCGGCCTTGCTGACGTCCTTGTCCTCGGGCGTCACGCCCAGAAAGATGAACAGCCCCGGCACCACGCGCTGGAAGAACGAGAAGTCTTCCGAGCCGGTGACCTTGGGCACCAGCGCCAGGTGGTTGGGGCCGGCCACGCGGGCCAGCGTGGGGCGCATGGCCTCGGTCAGCGCCGGGTCGTTGACGGTGACCGGGTAGTTCTTCTTGATGCACACGGTGCAGCCGGCGCGGGCGCTGCGCGAGATCGCCTCGGCCAGGTAGGTGACACGCTCGTGGATGTCGTCGCGCATCTCCTCGTCGAAGGTACGGATGGTGCCGCGCATCTCGACCGAATCGGGAATGATGTTCTCGCGCAGGCCGCCGTGGATGGTGCCGATGGTGACCACCGCCGGCTCGCGGGTCAGGTCGACCTGGCGGCTGACCACCGTCTGCAGGCCCAGCACCACCTGCGCCGCGGTGACGATCGGATCGACCCCCGCCCAGGGCATGGCACCATGGGTCTGGCTGCCCCGGACGGTGATCTTCAGGTTGTCGGCGCTGGCCATCGTGGGGCCGGGCCGGTAGCCCACCACGTTGAGCGGCAGGCGCGAGGTGACGTGCAGGCCGAAGATCGCCGCCGGCCGCGGGTTGTCCATCGCGCCCTCTTCGACCATCATCTTGGCGCCGCCCTCCTCGCCTTCGGGCGGCAGCTCCTCGGCCGGCTGGAAGATGAACTTCACCGTGCCGCGCAGCGCGCCGCGCTGGCTGGCCAGCACCTCGGCCACGCCCATCAGGATGGCGGTGTGGGCATCGTGACCGCAGGCGTGCATCACGCCCACCTGGGCGCCATTCCACTCGGCCTTGACCTTGCTGGCAAACGGCAGGTCCACCTCCTCGGCCACCGGCAGCGCGTCCATGTCGGCGCGCAGCGCCACCACCGGGCCGGGCAGCGCGCCCTTGAGCAGGCCCACCACCCCGGTGTGGGCCACGCCGGTGCGCACCTCGTCGAAGCCCAGCGCACGCAGGTGCTCGGCCACGATGCCGGCGGTGCGGAACTCGCGGTTGCCCAACTCGGGGTTGGCGTGGAAGTCGCGCCGCCAGGCGATCACCCGGGCTTCGGCCGCGTGGGCGGCGGCGTCGATCTGGGCGGCCAGGTCGCTGGCGGTGACGGGGGTAGCACTCATGGCGGGGGTCCTTTGGGGCGGGGGGAGCGGATTCAGGGTTGTTTGAAATCACCGGCCCACATCACCGCCCACTGGGCCGGGTCGATGTAGGCCTTCAGCGCAGAGTTGACCTGCGCCAGCGTCAGCGCCGCGATGGCGTCGTCGGTGCGCTGCTGGATGGCAAAGCGGCGCTGCAGGTACAGGTTGTTGACCAGCGCGCCGGCCACCGCAGCGTCTTGCGCGCGGCCCAGCCGGCGCTGGTTGAGCAGGCCGATGCGGGCTTCGTCCAGCTCTTTCTGGCTGAAGCCGTCGGCCAGTGCGCGCACCACTTCTGCTTTCAGTGCGGCCTCCACCTTGGGCTGGTTCTGCGGCGCGAAGATGGCCGAGGCCTGCCAGCGTGAATTCAGCTCGAAGCTGTTCCAGGCCACGTAGGAGCGCACGTCGTAGCTCAGCCCGTCCTGCTCGCGGATGCGGGCCCACAGGCGCGAATTGGCGTCGCCACCCAGCAGGTGGTTGGCCATCAGCAGTGCCGGGAAGTCGGCATGGGTGTCGTTGATCGCCAGCGGCTGCGCCAGCAGCAGGTGGGCATTGGGCTTGTCGGGCGTGGCCAGCAACTGGCGCACCGGCGGCACGGCCACCAGCGGCTGCGGCGCGCGCGCAAAAGCCAGCGTGCCGCCGGCCGGCTGCGCCCAGTTGCCGAAGGCGGCCTGCAGTGCGGCCGTCACCGCCGGCACGTCCATGTCGCCCACCGCGCTGAACTCGCCCACCGCGGCGCTGACGAAGCGCCGGTGCGCCGCACGCACCGCGTCGACGCCGACGGCCTGCACGTCCTGCTCGGTCTCGTCGAAGCTGGGGGCGTGGCGCAGGTCACCGCGTGGGTAAGGATTGCCGTGGCGCTGCAGCGCATTGGCGGCCACCGCGCCGGGCTCGCTGCGCTGCGCGGCGATGGCGGCCACGATCTGCCGGCGCCGCTCGTCCAGCGCCTCGGCCGGGAAAGCCGGCTCGCGCAGCAGCCGGCCCACCAGCGCCACCACCGCCGGCAGGTGCTCGCGCACGGTGGTGATGCCCACGGTCAGCGCCTGCCCGCCGGCGCCGATACCCACCTCGGCGCGCAGCTTGTCGAAGGCATCGCTGATCTGCGCGCGGCTCATGCCCGCACCGCCCTTGTCGATCAGCGCGCCCATCATGGCCACCGCCATGCCCTGGCCACGCAGGCTGGCCTCGTCGCCGAAGCGCAGCGTCAGCCGCGCATGCACCGTGTTGCCCCGCGTGCCCTTGGGCAGCAGCGCCAGCTTCAGCCCGCTGGGCAGGGTGCTGGTCTGGGTGCGGGCGTCCAGGTTGGCCGGCGTGGCGTCGAAGGCCTCGGCCTGGGCCACGGCGCTGTCACCCTTGTAGCCCTGCACCAGCGGCGCCACGTCCACCCGCGCCGGGTCAGGCGCGCGCTGCGGCGCATCGGTGGGCAGGTAGGTGCCCACGGTGCGGTTGTCGGCCACCAGGCGCGCCTGGGCCACGCGCTGCACGTCGGCCAGCTTCAGCGCGCGCATGCGGTCGCGGGCCAGGAAGTACAGCCGCCAGTCGCCGTTGCCGATGGCCTCGGACAGCGCCACGCCCACCTGCTCGGGGTCGCTGAAGCCCTGGTTCCAGTCGTTGAGCCACTGGGTGCGCACACGCTCCAGTTCGTCGGCGGTGATGGGCTCGGTGGCCAGCGCGTCCACCGTGGCCAGCAGCGCGTTGCGGGCGGTGGCCACGTCCTGGCCGGGCGCCAGTTGCACCCCCAGCATCAGCGGGCCGGGCTCGGCCACGCTCCAGGTGAAGCCGAAGGTGGAGGCGGCCAGTTTCTGCTCGACCAGCCGCTTGTGCAGCCGGCCCGAAGGCGCATTGCCCAGCAGCGCGGCCAGCGCCTCGGTGGCCGGGTAGTCGGCGTCGGCCGCGGCCACGCCATGCCAGGCGGCCAGCAGGAAGGGCGCGCCGCCCTTGCGCCGCACGGTGGTGCTGCGCTCGCCCTGCTGCACCGGATCGACGGTGTAGGTGGGCGCCAGCGTGCGCTGCGGCCTGGGCAAGGGCCCGAAGTACAACGACACCCAGCCCAGCACCTTGGCCACGTCGAACTTGCCGGCCACCACCAGCGTGGCGTTGTCGGGCTGGTAGTGCAGGCGGTAGAAGGCCTGCAGCCGGGCGATGTCGACGTTCTCGACGTCGGCGCGGGCACCGATCGGCATCTTGCCGTAGTTGTGCCACTGGTACATCGCCGCCAGCGTCTGCCCGATGACCGAGCGCACCGGGTTGTTCTCGCCCGATTCCATCTCGTTGCGCACCACGGTCATCTCGGTGTCGAGGTCGCTGCGCGCGATCAGGCTGTTGACCATCGCGTCGGCCTGCCAGCTGAGGTACCAGCGCAGCGTCTCGTCGTTGGCGGTGAAGCTGGCGAAGTAGTTGGTGCGGTCGAAGCTGGTGCTGCCGTTGTAGCGCAGCCCGCGGCGGCCGAACTCGGCCATCACGTTGCGGGTGGTGGGCGTGCCCTTGAAGATCAGGTGCTCCAGCAGGTGCGCCATGCCGGTCTCGCCGTAGTTCTCGTGGCGCGAGCCGACCCGGTAGGTGACGTTGACCGTGGTGCTGGGCTTGGTGTCGTCGGGCACCAGCAGCAGCTGCAGGCCGTTGGGCAGGCGGTACTCGGTGATGCCCTCGACCTGGGTCACTTCAGTCAGGGCCGGCGGCAAGCCCACCGACACGGCAGGCGGCGCGGCGGGCGGCACTGCGGCCGTCTGTGCGCCGGCGCCGGCGGGCAGGCCCAGCGCGGCGGCCAGCAGCCAGGGCGCGGCGAGGGTGATCAACGAAGGCCGGCGGCGGCGCTGGCGCATGGCGGTGGGGTGAGACGAGGCATGGACAGGGTGCATCGGCCAAAGTCTAGGGCGTCGTGCCGGCGCGCGCCGGCGCCTCGGCCTGCAGCCGTGCCAGCAGCGCGGGCAGCGACAGCTTCTGCGTCAGCACCTCGCCCATGTGGCGGGCGCAGCGGCGGTGCACCCGGTCGAACGGCGTCCACTCGAAGCCGTCCATCTCGGGCCGGCTGCCGCCCCAGTGGTCGGTGTAGTGCGTGTCGCAGTGGCAGCTGGCCACGTCGAAGCGGTGGCTGAGCAGCGCAAACAGGTGCAGGTCCTTGCGTGGGCGGTAGGCCATGCGACCCAGGTCGAGCAGGGGCCGGCCGGTGAAATCGAGGCCGCATTCCTCGCGCGTCTCGCGCAGCGCGGTGGCCAGCGGGGCCTCGCCGGGATCGGCGCCGCCCTTGGGGATGTCCCAGTGCCAGGCGCCGGTGACATGGCACAGCAGCAACTCGTGCGCCGGGTTGATCACCAGGATGCCGCAGGACAGCGTCTTCATGCCGGTATCGGCGATGCCGGTGGTGGCGGTGGCCCGATCAGCCGCGCGGTGGCCACGGTGGCCAGCGCCGACAGCGCCAGGCAGCCCCAGATCACCGGCGCATAGCTGCGCTGGGCATCGAACACCGCGCCGGCCACCCAGGGCCCCAGCAGGTTGCCGAAGGCCGCGCCGGTGTAAAGCGTGCCGATGATGGCCGACACCGCGCGCGCGCCGAACAGGTCCATGCACAGCGCGGGCATCAGCGAGACGATGCCGCCGTAGCTCAGGCCCATCCACAGCGAGAAGACGGCCATCGCCAGCCAGCCGTCGGCCGCGTACCAGACGAGGTAGGACAGGCCCATCGACGCCTGCGCCAGCGCCAGCGTCAGCGGCCGCCCGATGCGGTCGGCCAGCGCGCCGATGACGAAGCGCCCGGTCAGGCTGCCGATGCCGATCAGCCCCACCAGGCCCACCGCGCGGGCATCGGCCACACCCAGGTCACGCGCGGCGGCCGAGACATGCGCAAACGGGATGAACATGCCCGGCGCGGCCAGCACCGCCATCGCGTACATCCAGCGGAACTGCGGCGTGCCCAGCGCCTGGCGCAGCGTGTGGCCGGCCACCGCACGGCCTCGCCCGCCGGTGGCCGAGGGCGCGCGCTTGAGCAGCAGCGTGGCGCCCACGCCGGCCAGCAGCACGAAGCCGGCCAGTGCCTGCATCGCCCCGCGCCACTGCAGCGCGGCGATCAGCGCGGTGGCCGCCAGCGGCACCACCACCGTGCCGGCGCCGATGCCCGCGCTGGCGATGCCCGCCGCCAGCCCGCGCCGCCGTGTGAACCAGGGCTGCACGCAGGCGATCGACGGCGTGTAGACCAGCGCGATGCCGATGCCGATGCCCACGCCGTAGGCCGCGTAGATCGCCGCCATCGAGGTGGCCAAGCTGCTGACCAGCAGCCCGCCGGCGATGCACAACATGCCGGCGCTGCAGACGATGGCCGGGCCGAAGCGGTCGGCCAGCACACCGGCGCCCGCGCCACCGATGAAGTACACCAGCCCGCACAGCCCGAACACCAGCGACACGTCGGCGCGCTGCGCGTCGAACTGCGCCGACAGCGACGCGAAGAACGCGGCGAACGAGTACGAGACCCCGAAGATCACCGCCAAGGCGATGAAACAGGCCCATACCACCACCCAGGCCTGGCGACTTTCTTCGGAGGGCTGTGCATCGGGCATCCGGTCCAGTGTAGAGGCCGATGCGGGCGGGGCGTCACCGCGACTTCACGGATGGCGCCAGGTCGGCGCCGCTCGAAGTCGGCGGCTCAATCGTCGGGCAGCGGCATCACCCCGGCCGAGCCCGGCAGCGCCACGCCACCGCGTTGGCCCGGCAGCACGTTGCCATAGCGCTGCGCATACACCGGCGGCAGCGGCTGGGCATCGTCGGGCGCCAGCCACAGCCGCAGCAGGTAACGGCGGCGCGCCGGCTCGGGCCAGTCGTCGAAGGCCATGCGGTCGTGCAGCAGCCCGTGGTTGTGCACGAACTGCAGGTCGCCCGGCTGCATCGACATCATCAGGTTCAGCGACGGATCGTTGGCCAGTGCGTCCAGCAGGTCCAGCGCCTCGACCTGCTGCGCGGTGAGGCGCGGTGCATCGGCAAAGCGCTGCGCCGAGTTGACGTACTGGCGCTGGTAGATCGCGGCAAACGCGCCACAGTGCCAGTTGAACACCGGGATCTCGAAGTACGGCTTGGCGCCGGGCGGCACCTCGCCGCGCCGGTCGGTGGCCACCGGCTGGAACAGCAGCCGCGCCAGATCGGGCCGGCGCGCGCGCAGCTGGTTGTAGAGCGTGACCGACGACACCAGCGCCGATTCACCACCCGCGCGCGCCGTCTGCAGGCACAGCAGGCCGACGATGTCGCAGGAGTCGGTGTGGAAGCTCTGGCGCTCGTGGGTCTGGTAGATGCGCACGTTCGGGTCGTCGACGCTCAGCCCCACGTCGCGCACATGGCCCAGCAAGTGGCCCTGGGCGTTCTGCGGGCGCGCGGCGCCCAGGTGCGCGCCCAGGCCGTAGAAGGCCACCGCGCTGAAGCGGCGGCCCCAGGCCTCGACCGGCAACCCACGCAGCACCGCGAAGCCGCGGCCACGCAGCAGCTCGGCGCGCAGCGCGGCCAGGCGCGGGCCCAGCGTGGGCAGCACAAAGCCCGCGGGCCCGAGCTGGTTCAGCGCCTTCACATCGGCCTCGGCGCGCGCCAGCCAGGGCACGGTGGCGGCGTGCAGCTCGGCCAGCTCGGTGTGATCGAGCGGCTGCAGCCAGCCGCCGTCGCGGATCTGATCGGGGCCGACCCACGCGCCCGGTCCGGTCAGCCGCTGGGGCAGACCGGCGGGGAAACCATCGGTTCCGAGGGATGCGCCGCTGCCGCCCAGATCCTTCATGCGGCTTCCTTGTGCAGCGCGGCGCGTGCCTGGTTGTGCGTCATCGTGCGCACGCCGCGCAGGCGCATCGCGGCGATGAAGTCGGCCGCCTGCCGCTCGAAGCCGGCCACCGGGCTCATGCAATCGGTCAGCAGCACCAGACGCTCGGGCCTGCCCGAAGGCAGGTGCGCCACCAGGTGCTCGACGGTGGCCTTCACGCAGTGGCTGCTGGCCAGGCCGGCGATCAGCAGGGTTTCGGCTTGATCCAGCCGGGCCAGCAGCGGCCGATTCAGTTCGGTCGACGGGTCGGCCGCGTCGGGCACCTCGGCCTGCAACGCGCTGTAGTGCTCGCTCCACGGAAAACTGCCCTTGTTGACCACCCGCACCGGCCGGTGGCGGGCGTCTTCCCAGGTGTTGCAGGCCGCCAGCACGTCGGCATGCAGCGCATGGCCCCAGCTGCCCATCTGGCAATGCACCGGCCACACCATCAGCGTGTAGCGGCCGGCGGCTTCCAGCGCGTCCAGGTAGGCCAATGTGCGCGCCCCTTCGGCGGGCAGCGCGGGCTTGAAATCCCCCGAGCGCACCTGCGCCGCGGTGATGGTGGTGAACGGCGCCACCGTGCCGCCGTCGGCGGTGCGCCAGTACGGCGGGTGCGCGATGTCGTGGCGGTGGTGCGAATCGAGGGTGACGGTGATGCCGTCGATCAACGCGGCCATCGCGTGGATGAAGCCCGCCAGCCGCTCCAGATCGGCGTGGCCGCCGGGCACCGGCAGCGCCGGCTTCAGCGGCTGGCCGCTGCGTGGATCGGCAGGGCAGAAAGCCGCAGGCAGGTCGCAGAAGTCATTCTGCGCGTCGATGATCAGCAACTCGGCGGGATGGGCCATGGCGTCGATGCTCGCAGCGGCAGTGGAGGGACCGAGGCACTTTAGCCGAGGCCCCCGCGCCGGCACCAGGCGCCGCCTAAACTGTTTGTCCTCGCGCCAACCAGAAGCCCATCATGATTCTCGAGATCGCCGACATCCGCATCAACCCCGGCGAGAACGCCGCCTTCGAAGAGGCGCTGCAGCGCGCGCTGGCCACCGTGGCCAGCCAGGCGCAGGGCATGCAGGGCTGGAAGGTCAACAAAGGCATCGAGAGCCCCGAGCGCTACATCCTGCAGATCTTCTGGGCCACGCTGCAAGACCACACGGTGGGCTTCCGCCAGGGGCCGCTGTTTGCGCAGTGGCGCGCCATCATCGGGCCGTTCTTCGCGCAGCCGCCGGTGGTCGAGCACTTCGACCTCGTCGCCAAGTCGGCCTGACGGGAAGGCCGCCATGACGCTGGCCGCCGCCGTCGCCCATGCCCATGCCCAGTTCGACTCGGGCAGTTTCTTCCGCACGCTGGCGCAGCGGGTGGCCTGCCGCACCGAGAGCCAGAACAGCGCGCGCGCCGACGCCTTGCACGCCTACCTGGCCGAGCAGATCGCGCCGGCGCTGGCCACGCTGGGCTTCGACAGCAGCATCCACCCCAACCCGGTGCCCGGTGCGCCGCCGCTGCTGACCGCCCAGCGGCTGGAAGACCCGGCCCTGCCCACGGTGCTGTTCTACGGCCACGGCGACGTGGTGCGCGGCCACGAAGGCCAGTGGGCCGAGGGCCGTGACCCCTGGACGCTGACCGATGCGCTGACGCCCACCGGCCAGCGCTGGTACGGTCGGGGTGCCGCCGACAACAAGGCCCAGCACAGCATCAACCTGGCCGCGCTGGCGGCGGTGCTGGCCGCGCGCGGCGGCCGTCTGGGCTTCAACGCCAAGTGGCTGGTGGAGATGGGCGAGGAGACCGGCTCGCCCGGCCTGGCCGAGTTCTGCAGCGCCGAGCGCGCGCGCCTGGCCGCCGACGTGCTGATCGCCAGCGACGGCCCGCGCCTGCGCGCCGACCGGCCCACCGTCTTCCTCGGCTCGCGTGGCGTGGCCAACTTCGACCTGGTGCTGAATGCCCGCGACGGCGGCCACCACTCGGGCAACTGGGGCGGGCTGCTGCGCAACCCGGGCACGGTGCTGGCCAACGCCATCGCCTGCCTGGTCGACGCCAAGGGGCTGATCCAGGTGCAGGGCCTGCGCCCGCCGCCCATCCCCGCGGCGGTGCGCGCTGCGCTGGCCGACATCACTGTGGGCGGCGGCCCGGGCGACCCCGAGATCGACACCCAATGGGGCGAGCCCGGGCTGACACCCAGCGAGCGCGTGTTCGGCTGGAACGCGCTGGAGGTGCTGGCCTACGGCTGCGGCAACCCGGCCCAGCCGGTCAACGCGATACCACCGGCCGCACGCGCCACGCTGCAGCTGCGCTTCGTGGTCGGCACGCCGGCGCACCGGCTGCGTGACCTGGTGCTGGCGCACCTGCAGGCGCACGGCTTCGAGGGCATCACGGTGAGCGAGCCGGTGGTGATGGCCGCCACCCGGCTGGACCCCGACAACGCCTGGGTTCGGCTGGCGCTGCAATCGCTGCACGACAGCACCGGCGTCAAGCCCGCGCTGCTGCCCAACCTGGGTGGCAGCCTGCCCAACGACGTGTTCGCCGACATCCTGGGCCTGCCCACCGTGTGGGTGCCGCACAGCTACCCGGCCTGCAGCCAGCACGCGCCCAACGAGCATGTGCTGCCCGCGCTGATGCGCCAGGGGCTGGGCATGAGCGCGGCACTGCTGTGGGCGGTGGGCGAGCAGGCGGCGGTGTTGCCGCGTCGGGCCTGAGGGCGGCGCCGGCACGCTGCACATTGTTCGGCCGACAGGCCTTTCAACAGCGAGACAACGCGCCGGACCGGCGGCTACCCTTGCGCTTTTCGCGAAGCCAAGGCCTTTGCCGCCGGAGCCCACCATGCCGACACCGAACCCGCTGCCCACCACCTCGCGCCTGCCCGCGCCCTGCCGCGATGAGGCCGCCGTGCTGCAGGGCCTGCTGGCCGGGCTGCACCACGGCGATGGTCTGGCCTGGTCGGCGGTGGTCGCCACTGCCCGGCCCTGGGTGCAGGCGGTGCGCGACAAACCGGCGCCGTTCTGGGCGATGGAGTCGCTGCTGCGCGAGTACCCGATCTCCAGCGCCGAAGGTCTGGCGCTGATGCGGCTGGCCGAGGCCTTGCTGCGGGTGCCCGACGCCGCCACCGCCATCGCGCTGACGGCCGACCAGCTGGGCCGGGCCGATTTCTCGGGCGGTGCGGCGGCGGGCTCGCCGCACAAGCTGCTGGCCGGCCTCTCGGCCAGCGCGCTGGGGCTGGCGCAGCGCCTGCTGCCGCACGGTGACCGGGCGCCGGGCCTGATCGACCGCCTGGGCGCGCAGACCGTGGTGGCCGCCACGGTGCGGGCCATCGGCCTGCTGGGCCGACAGTTCGTGCTGGGCCGCGACATCGGCGAGGCGCTGGGCGAATCACGCGGCCAGCGGCGCGACAGCCCGAAGCTGCGCTTCTCGTTCGACATGCTGGGCGAAGGCGCGCGCACCGACGCCGATGCGCTGCGCTACGGCGCGGCCTACGAGGCGGCGCTGCAGGCCATCGCCAGCGCGGCGCAAGGCAGCGGCCCGGCCGAGCGCGACGGCCTGTCGATCAAGCTGTCCGCGCTGCATCCCCGTTATGAAGAATCGCAGCTCCACCGTGTGATGGCCGAGCTGGTGCCGCGTGTGATCCGCTTGATCGACGTGGCCGCGGCGGCCGACATCAACCTGACCATCGACGCTGAAGAGAGCGACCGGCTGGAGCTGTCGCTGGCCGTGTTCGAGGCGCTGGCCGACCACGTGGCCGCCGCCGCGCCGCAGTGGTCCGGCTTCGGCCTGGCGATCCAGAGCTACCAGACCCGCGCCCGCGAGATGATCGACGCGGTGGCCGCCATCGGCCACGCGCGTGGCCTGCGCTTCATGGTGCGACTGGTCAAGGGTGCGTACTGGGACGGCGAGATCAAGCGCGCGCAAGAGCTGGGGCTGGCGGGCTACCCGGTGTTCACCCACAAGCACCACACCGACATCAGCTACCTGGCCTGCGCACGCGCGCTGATCGGCCACCACGCGGTGATCCTGCCGCAGTTCGCCACGCACAACGCCGGCACCCTCGCCGCGCTGCTGCAGATGGCCGCCGCGCAGCCGGCGCTGCGCTTCGAGCTGCAGCGCCTGCACGGCATGGGCGAAGGCGTGTATCGCGAGGTGATGGCCGCGCGGCCCGATCTGGCGCTGCGCATCTACGCCCCGGTGGGCGAGCACCGCGACCTGCTGGCCTACCTGGTGCGCCGGCTGCTGGAGAACGGCGCCAACTCGTCCTTCGTGCACCAGCTGGCCGACAGCGCCGTGCCGGTGGACGAACTGCTGCACTCGCCGCTGCAGCCGGCCACCGCGCCCGGCCAGCCGGCCCCCGCCGCGCTGTACGGCGCCGGGCGTGCCAACAGCCGCGGCGTGGACCTGGCGGTGCCCGAGCAGCGTGCGCCGCTGCTGGCCGCGGTGGCCAATGCCGTGACGCCCGCAGTGCCGCTGGCCGACGCCGAGGCGGTGGCGCAGGCCATGACCACGCTGAGCATCGGCGTCGACGCCTGGAACGCCCGCCCGGTGACCGAGCGCGCGGCCATCATCACCCGCGCCGGCGACCTGCTCGACGCGCGGCTGCCAAGCTTCTGCGGCCTGCTGGTCAAAGAGGCCGGCAAGACCCTGGGCGACTGCGTGGCCGAGGTGCGCGAGGCGGTCGACTTCTGCCGCTACTACGCGCAGCAGGCGGCCGACAAGCTGCAGCCCATCACCCTGCCCGGCCCCACCGGCGAGAGCAACCAGCTGCGCCTGCATGGCCGCGGCGTGTTCGTCTGCATTTCGCCGTGGAATTTTCCGCTGGCGATCTTTGCCGGCCAGGTGGTGGCCGCGCTGGTGACCGGCAATGCGGTGGCCGCCAAGCCGGCCGAGCAGACGCCCGGCGTGGCGGCGGCCTTCGTCGCGCTGCTGCACGAGGCCGGCGTGCCGCGCGACGCGCTGGCACTGCTGCACGGCCCGGGCGAGACGGTGGGCGCCGCCCTCGTCGCCCACCCGGCCACGGCCGGCGTGTGCTTCACTGGCAGCACGCCGGTGGCCAGGCTGATCAACCGCGCGCTGGCGGCCAGCGACGGCCCCATCGTGCCGCTGATCGCCGAGACCGGCGGCCTGAACGCGATGATCGTCGACAGCAGCGCGCTGCCCGAGCAGGTGATCGACGCGGTGGTGCAAAGCGCCTTCCGCTCGGCCGGCCAGCGCTGCTCGGCGCTGCGCCTGCTGTGTGTGCATCACAGCATCGCCGACGGCCTGATCACCATGCTGGCCGGCGCGCTGGCCGAGCTGCGCGTGGGCGATGCCACCGAGCTGGCCACCGACGTCGGCCCGGTGATCGACGCCGAGGCGCATGCCGGCCTCAGCCGCCCTCTGCAACGCCTGCAGGCCGAGGCCCGGCTGCTGGCGCGCACGCCGATGGACCCGCGCTTTGCGGCCACCCACATTGCGCCGGTGGCCTTCGAGATCGGCCAGATCGAGGACCTGCGCCAGGAGGTGTTCGGCCCGGTGCTGCACGTGGTGCGCTGGCAGGGCGACGTGGCCGCGCTGGTGGCGCGCATCAACCGGCTGGGCTACGGCCTGACGCTGGGCGTGCAGACGCGCATCGACAGCCGGGCGCTGCAGATCGCCGGCCTGGCCCGCGTGGGCAATGTCTATGTCAACCGCAACATGATCGGTGCGGTGGTGGGCGTGCAGCCCTTCGGCGGCGAAGGCCTGTCGGGCACCGGGCCGAAGGCCGGCGGGCCGCACTACCTTTTTCGCTTCTGCGCCGAGCAGACGCTGACCATCAACACCGCGGCGGCCGGTGGCAATGCCGCGCTGCTGGCCGGTGGGGCTTCGCTGCCGACGAGCCCCTGACGGAAGTCACGATTGCCAGGCGGTGGTGGCCGCTGCACCCGGGTGATACTGCCGAGGTTTCACCCGCGCAACCACGCCGACGATGGCGACGAGAGGTCTGGCATGAATCGATGGCTCCCCGGCACTTCCTCGAGACTGGCCGCAGCCACCCTGGCCGCGGTGCTGACGCTGGCCGGCTGCGGTGCCCCCCCGGACGCCGAGCTGATCAGCTCGGCCCGCGCGCTGATGGCCAAGAAGGACTACAACGCCGCGCAGCTGCAGCTCAAGACGCTGTTGCAGACCAAGCCCGATTCGGCCGAGGGCCGCTTCCTGCTGGGCCAGGTGATGCTCGAATCGGGCGACGCAGCCGGCGCCGAGGCCGAGTTGCGCCGCGCGCTCGAGCTGGGCCAATCCGAGACCACGGTGCTGCCGCTGTTGTCGGGCGCGATGGTGAGCCTGGCCAAGGGCGCGCTGCTGCTGCAGCAGTTCGGCAAGGTGACGCTGCCCGATGCCCAGGCCGACGCCGAGTTGAAGACGCATCTGGCTGCGGCCGAGGCCGCTGAAGGCAATCTCGACGGCGCCGAGGCGCTGGTCGGCCAGGCCCTGAAACAGGCGGCCGACTTCACCCCGGCGCTGCTGCTGCGGGCACGGCTGGCCAGCGCGCGCGGCGATGCCGCGGCCGCGCTGGCACAGGTGCAGTCGCTGATCGACCGCCAGGCCGACAACGCCGACGCCTGGCTGCTCAAGGGCGATCTGCTGATGCGCGCGCGCGCCGGCGACCACACCGCCGACAAGACCGCCAACAGCGCGGATGCGGTGGCCGCCTACCAGCAGGCCATCAGGTTCAAGCCCGACAGCGTGGCCGCGCAGGTGGCGCTGATCACCCTGCACCTGGGCCAGGGTGACGCCGCCGCCGCGGGCACGCAATGGGCTGCACTGCAGAAGCTGGCACCCAAGCATCCGCAGACGCTGTTCTTCGAGGCGGTGCTGGCCGAGCAGAAGGGTGACTTCAAGCGCACCCGTGAGCTCACCCAGCTGCTGCTGCGCGGCGCGCCCAACAACCCGCAGCTGCTGCTGTTGGCGGGCCAGGCCGAATTCAAGCTCAATGCACTGGCACAGGCCGAGCTGCACCTGGCCAAGGCGGTGCAGGTGCTGCCCAAGGCGCCGGTGCCGCGCCGCCAGCTGGCGCAGGTGCAGCTGCGCAGCGGCCAGGCCGACAAGGCATTGGCCACGCTGCGCCCGCTGCTCGAGACCACGCCGCCCGACGTGGAGGCGCTCACGCTCACGGCGCAGGCTCAGCTGATGAAGGGCGACAGCGCCGGTGCCGAAGCCACCTTCGCGCGTGCCGCCAAGCTCAAGCCCGACGACCTGCGCGTGCGCACCGCCGTGGCGCTGTCGGGCCTGGGCAAGGGCCGTGATGCCGCCTCGCTGGCCGAGCTGCAAGCCATCGCCAAAGCCGACAAGGGCAGCACCGCCGACATGGCGCTGATCAGCGCATTGGCACGCCGCAACGACCTGGCCGGCGCGCTCAAGGCGATCGACGCGCTGGCGGTCAAGCAGCCCAACGATCCGCTGCCCGACCAGCTGCGGGCGCGCATCGCGCTGCAGCGCAAGGACAGCGCCGGCGCGCGCCAGCACTTCGACCAGGCGCTGGCCAAGAACGCCGACTACCTGCCCGCGCTGGCCGGCCTGGCCGCGCTGGACATGGCCGGCCAGCAGCCCGCCGCGGCCCAGGCCCGCTTTGAGGCGGCACTGCAGCGCAACCCCAAGAACACCAGCGCGATGATGGCGCTGGCCGAGATCAACGCGCGCTCGGGCGGCACACCCGCCGCACTGGCAGAAAGCCAGAAGTGGCTGGACCAGGCCATCACCGCCGACCCCACCGATGCCACACCGCGCCTGCTGCTGATCGACCAGCTGCTGGCCAGCGGGCAGACCAAGCCCGCGCTGACGGCCGCACAGGCCGGCGTGGCCGCGCTGCCCGACAACGCCGACCTGCTCGACCGCCTGGGCCGCGTGCTGCTGGCCAGCGGTGAGGCCGAGCAAGCCGTCAGCACCTTCAACAAGCTGGCCACGCTGGCGCCGCGCTCGGCCCTGCCGCAGCTGCGCCTGGCCGATGCCCATGCCGCCACCAACAACCGCAGCGCGATGGCGGCCGCGGTGCGCCGCGCCGCCGAGATCGCACCCAACCAGCTGCAGGTGCAGCAGGCGCAGGTGAGCCTGGCCTTGATGGAGAACCAGCCCGACCAGGCACTGGCCGTGGCGCGCAAGGTGCAGGCCCAGCGGCCCGACGACGCGGCGGGCTTCAGCATGGAAGGCGACATCGAGATGCGCCGCCGCAACTGGGATGCCGCGGCCGCGGCGCTGCGCAAGTCGCTGGCGCGCAAGCAGCCGGGCGACAGCGCCCAGCGCCTGCATGCCACGCTGACCGCCGCCAAGAAGACGGCCGAGGCCAGCCAACTTGCCGCCGACTGGCGCAAGGGCCATCCCAACGACCTGGCCTTCGTGATGCACCTGGGCGACATGACCATGGCCGCCGGCAATGCCGCCGGTGCCGAGGCGCTGTACCGCGAGGTGACCGCACGCCAGGCCGACCATGTGCTGGCGCTGAACAACCTGGCCTATGCCATGGCGCTGCAGAAGAAACCCGGCGCCGTGGCGCTGGCCGAGCAGGCCCTGCAGCGCGCACCCAAGGCGGCCGCGGTGATGGACACGCTGGCTTTCAGCCTGGCCGCCGAGCAGCAGTTGCCGCGCGCGATCGAGGTGCAGACCCAGGCGGTGGCCGCTGCGCCGCAAGCGCACCAGTTCCGCCTGCAACTGGCCAGGTTCTACCTGCAGGCCGGCGACAAGGACAAGGCCCGCACCGAGCTGGACACGCTGGCCAAGCTGGGCACCGCGTTTGCGCGCCAGGCCGAAGTGACCGAGCTGCTGAAATCCGCCGGCAGCTGATCGCCCTCGCGCTGCACCGCAGGCGTCAGCCTCAGGCCGCAGCTTCGTACACCCGGCGCTTGTAGTCGAACCAGAACGGGTGCCAGAAGCCGAAGTGCCGCTGCGCCATCACCACGCCGGCCAGGCCGGTGGCGGGTGACACCCACCAGTGCGTGCCGGCCAGGCCGCCCCACTGCAGCTCACCCACCGCCGCCTCGGGCGACAAGCTGGACGCGCGCCGTGTGACCGCACCGCCCAGCCCGTAGCTCAGGCTGGGCACGGCGCCGGTGCCGAAGAACTGCACGCTGAAACGATCGGGCACCTGGTCGACGAACATCGCCGCCAGCGTGGCCGGCTTCAGCATCGACGGCTGGCCGGGCATCAGCTGGCGCAGCAGCGCCAGCATGTCGGCCTGGGTGCTGAACAGCCCGCCGGCGCCCGACTGGCGCGCCACCGGGCTCAGGTAAGCGCCGGGCCAGGGGGTGTCGTTCAGCCGCTGCAGGCCGGGCTTCATCACGTCGGCCAGGTCACCGCGGTACAGCGCGGCCAGCCGCGGCACCTGATCGGGCCGCAGCACGAAGCCGGTGTCGGGCAGGCCCAGCGGGTTGAACAGGCGCGACTGCAGCGCGTCGCCGAAGCGCTGGCCGGTGACCACCTCGATCAGCCGCGCCAGCACGTCGATGCCCAGCGCGTACTCCCAGCCCTCTCCTGGCTGAAAGCACAGCGGCAGGCCGGCCAGCAGGTCCATCTGCTCGGCCAGCGTGGTGTGAATGCCGCGCACGCCGCGTGCGTGGTAGGCGTCATAGATCAGCGTGCCGGGATCGAACACGCCGTGGCTGAAGCCCGACTGGTGGCTGATCAGGTGGCGGATGCTGATGTCGCGCACCAGTGCATCGGTGTGATCCAGCGATGTCGCACCGGGGCGCAGCACGCGCAGCTGGCCGAAGGCCGGGATCCAGGCCTTGATCGGATCGTCGAGGACGAAGTGGCCCTCGTCGGCCAGCAGCAGCACCAGCACCGTGGTGAACAGCTTGGTGTTGGAGAAGGCGCGGTGGATGTGGTCGGGGCGCAGCGGCTCGCCCCGCTCGATGTCGGCCAGGCCGATGCAGACGCTGTCGATCAGCTGCCCGTGGCGCATCGTGGCGGCCGACACACCGGCCAGCCGGTGGGCGTCGACCTCGCCCTGCAGCACCGCGTGGGCGGCGCTGAAGTCGCTCAACCTGGAAGTCATGCGGTCAGGCGCCAGGCACCACCTTCGACGCCCGCGGCCCGGCCGTCGGCGCGCAGCTTGAGCAGGTGGGCGCGCAGCGAGCGCAGCGCCATCGCATGCAGGTGCGGCGGGGTGTCGTGGTAGACGGCGGCCAGCAGGTCGTCTTCGGCCACCGGCGCAATGGCGGCCTGGGCCTGCAGCGCAGCCACCACCTTGGCCTCGCGGCCCAGCCGGTGGTTGATCGTCTTCTTCACCACCGCATGCGGCTCGTCGATCAGGAAGCCATGGCCCGGCGCCAGCCATTCGAGGTCTTCGGCCAGCAGCCGGCGCAGCGAATCCAGGTAGACCGCCATGTCGCCGTCGGGTGGGTTGATCACCACGGTGCTGCCCTGCATCAGGTGGTCGCCGGTGAACAGCAGCTTCTCCTCCTGCAGCAGGAAGCACAGGTGGTTGCTGGCATGGCCGGGGGTGTGCACCACGCGCAGCGTGACACCCTCGCCCAGCGCCAGCACATCGCCGTCGTTGAGGGTATGCGTCGGCTGGAAGCCGGTGTCCTGCCATTCGGGGTGCGCGGCCACCCGGCCGAAGGTGGGCGCGCCGGTGGCCGCGGCGATGGCGGCGGCCGCGGGGGAGTGGTCTTTGTGGGTGTGGGTGGCCAGGATGCGGGTGATGCGCCCCGGCGCGGCAGCCAGCAGCGCACGCACATGCTCGGCGTCGTCGGGGCCGGGATCGAGCAGCGCCCAGTCGTCACTGCCCGGCGCACCGATGAAGTAGGCGTTGGTGCCCGGGCCGGTCATGTAGCTGCCGTTGTTGGCGGTGACCCGCAGCACCCGCGGCGACAGCCACACCGGTGCGCCGGGCGTCAGCTCGATGCTGGCCGTGCCCTGGCCGTCGGGATCGAGCCGGCCGAGTTCGGCATAGGCCCAGTCGCCCAGGTTGACCGGCCGCTTGCCCTTGGCCGACAGGCCGATGCGCGGGCGGTTCAGCGGCACCTGCGTCTGGGCCCGGGCCCAGGCCACTGCGTCGGCGGCGCGGTTGAAGGTGGACAGGTGCTTGAGGGTGACTTCGGTGACGTTCATCAGCCGCAGGCCGTTGCTGCGGTCCATCACCTCGGCGGGGGTCATCCACAGCAGCGCCGCGGTTTCGGTGGCGTCGGCCACCGCGGTCTGGCCGGCGGGTACCTCGGTGACGAAGAAGCGGGTGTCGAAGATCTTGGGCAGGCCCTTGGGCGTGATCCAGTGGCTGTAGTAGGCCAGCCGGTCGGTGGCCAGGCGCACACCGAAACGTTCGCACACTTCGGCCGTGCCGATCTGGTTGGCATGCAGCGCGCGGCGCAGCGCCACCACCTCGTCTTCCGGCAGCGCGTGCAGGTCGACCATCGCACCGTCCGCATCCGTGGCAAACAGCAGGCCAGCCTCCTCGAAACATTCACGCACCGCCGCCACCCAGTAGTGCAGTCCGTCTGACGGCAAGCCCAGCCGGGCGCTGGCCGCCGCGTCGTCCAGGCCGTGGCAGCGCTCGTAGTGGCCGCGGTCGCTGGCGTCGAGCAGGCCGCCGGGGAACACCGCCGCCCCGCTGTTCTGGTCGCCGGGGCGCTCGGCGCGGCGCGCCATCAGCACCTCGACACCGCGCGGGCCGTCGCGCAGCACGATCAGCGTGGCGGCCGTGCGCGGCTTGGGCGGTGGGGCGTCGGCCGCCGTGGGCGGCAGTTCGAGGTAGGGGCGGTTCTCGGTGCTCATAGGCAGGTCTCGTTCAGATCAGATTTCCACGGTGGCAACCGCCACCCTCGGCGCGCCAATCAGGCCCCAACCCAGCGGACGCCGCGGATCCGGCTCTGCCGGGCCGCTGGCGTCGCCCCCTGGGGGGAGGCGCCGAAGGCGCATCGGGGGGGGCATTTCAGGCGCCGATGGCGGCACCGGCGGTGCGCAGCGCGGCGATCTCGTCGGCACTGAACCCGGCCTCGGCCAGGATGGCATCGGTGTGGGTGCCGGCCTTGACCGGCGGGGTGGGCTGGGCCGGCTGGCTGCGCGAGAAGCGTGGCGCCGGCGCCGGCTGCACCACGCCGCCCAGGTCGATGTAGCCACCGCGCGCGGTGGCGTGGGCATGGCCGGCCACCTCGTCGATGGACAGCACCGGCGCAAAGCACACGTCGGTGCCTTCGAGCAGCGCACACCACGCCTCGCGCGTCTTGGCGGCCATCAGGCGGGTGATGTCGGCGCGCAGCTCGGGCCAGCAGCGGCGGTCGTACTGGCGCTTGAGGTAGCTGGTGTCCAGGCCGATGCGCTGCACCAGCTCGGCAAAGAACTTGGGTTCCAGCGAGCCGATCGACACCCACTTGCCATCGGCCGTGGCATAGGTGTCGTAGAACGGTGCGCCGCCGTCGAGCAGGTTGGCGGCACGCTCTTTGGTGTTCCACGCGCCGCTGGCGGCCATGCCGAAGAAGATGCTCATCAGCGACGAGGCGCCGTCGACCATGGCCGCGTCGACCACCTGGCCCTTGCCGGAACGGCCACGCTCGAAGATCGCCGCCAGCAGGCCGAAGGCGAGGTAGAGCGCGCCGCCGCCGTAGTCGCCCACCAGGTTGAGCGGCGGCACCGGCTTGTCCTTGCCCCCGATCGCGTGCAGCGCGCCGGTCAGCGCGATGTAGTTCAGGTCGTGGCCGGCGGCCTGCGACAGCGGCCCGGTCTGGCCGAAGCCGGTCATGCGGCCGAACACCAGGCCCGGGTTGCGCGCGTGGCAGACCTCGGGGCCCATGCCCAGCCGCTCGGCCACACCGGGGCGCCAGCCTTCGATCAGCACGTCGGCCCGGTCGATCAGGCGCAGCGCGGCGTCACGGCCGGCAGCTTGCTTGATGTCCAGCGCCACCGAGCGCCGGTTGCGGCCCGACACCTCGAACTTGACGTCCATCGGCACACCCAGGCCGCTGGGCTCGGTGCGGTCGATGCGGATCACCTCGGCCCCCAGGTCGGCCAGCAACATGGCGCACAACGGCCCGGGGCCGATGCTGGCCAGCTCGACAATCCGCAATCCGGTCAACGGTCCCATGGGGCAAGTCTCCAATGTCGATGTGAGGGGGAAAGAGGGTCAAAGTGTGCCGCAGCGGCAGCAGCGGTCGATGTCATGCGGGGGACGGCGCGCTGCGGCCATCGGCGAGCCTGCCCACTGGCCCGATGGCCCGCCTGCGCTCAACCCTGTGCCTGGGCGAAGCGGGCGTCGCGCCAGGCGATGGCCTCGCGCATGCCGCGCTCGCGCGCCACGTCCATGAAGGCGCGCTTGTCGGGCGAACCATGCGATTCGATGGTGTGGTCGATGTCCAGCGCCACCTTCAGCGCCGCGGGCATGCCCTGGATCTCGTAGGTTCGATTCAGCGCCTTCTTGGTCTCGGCCACCAGCACCGGGTCCATCAGCGCGATGCCACGCGCGGTGCGCAGCGCCTCGGTCAGTTGCGCGCCCGGCGCCACCACGCGGCTGACCAGGCCCATCGCCAGCGCGTCGCGCGCGGGGATGCGGTCGTCGGCCGACAGGATGATGCGCTTGGCCTGCTTGGGGCTGGTCATCCAGGGCAGCAACATCGTCACGATGCCGGCGCCGAACTTCAGCTCGGGCTCGCCGAACACCGCGTCCTCGGCGGCGATGGTGATGTCGCAGGCCATCGCCAGTTCGAAGGCGCCAGCCAGGCAGGCGCCGTGCACCGCGGCGATGGTCGGCTTGGGGCTGTTCCAGAAGCGCATCGTGGTGTCGAAGTCCAGATCCAGGATGTCGCGCCACACCTTCGCACCTTCGGGCCGCTGTTCCATTTGCGCCTTCAGGTCGAAGCCCGACGAAAACGCCCGGCCGGCGCCGCTGACCACGATCACCCGCACCTCGTCGTCGGCCTCGGCCCGATCCATCGCCCGGTTGATCTCTTCCAGCGAGGCCTTGTTCAGTGCGTTGAGCCGCTCGGGCCGGTTGAGCGTGAGCTGCGCGATGTGGTCGGCAACCTCGTAGACGATCGATTGAAAAGCGGTCATGGCGGCGGGCTCCGTCGGCAAGGTGAGGGGCAAAACGAGCCGCCGATGATCGGTCAACCCGGCATCGGCGCTATCTCGCCCGCGACGATCGCGGCCTTGAACTGCAGGCGATCGGCCTTGCCGGTGCGGCCCAGTGGCAGTGCCTCAGCCAGGTACCAGGCATCGGGATGCTTGTAGCGCTCGAGTTGCGTCTCCAGGTGGCGACGTAGCGTGGCCAGGTCGAGGATGGCACCGGCGCGCGGCACCAGCAGCAGGTGGATGCGCTCGCCCAGCAGCGCATCGGCGATGCCCACCGCCATCGCGGCGGCCACGTCGACATGCTGGCAGATCGCCTGTTCGATCTCGACCGGCGTCACCTTGTTGCCGCCACGGCTGATCACCTCTTTCTGCCGCCCCATCAGCGCCACCACGTCACCCTCGACCACCCGCGCCAGATCGCCGGTCCGGAACCAGCCGTCCTGGTAGGCCGCGGCGGTCAGCTCGGGCGCATCGAGGTAACCACGCATCAGGTAGGGGCTGCGGATCTGCAGCTCGCCGGTCTCACCGCTGGGTACCGGCTGGCCGTCGGCGCCGGAGATGCGGAACTGCACCTGCGGCGAAGGCCGGCCGATGCAGCCGGGAAAGCAGGTGTAGTCGGCCGGAAAGCTGAAAAAATCGCAGGTGGCCGTCTCGGTCAGGCCGTAGATGTCGATCAGTTCCGTCGATGCAAAGCGCCGGCGGATGGTCTCGGCCAGCGACGGCCCGAGCAACTCACCGCCGATCAGGATCTGCTTCAGGTGGCCAGCAGCGGTGATGCTGTCGATGGCGGCCTCGTGGCCTGGATGAGAGAACAGCACCCGCATCATCGTCGGCACCATGCCCACGCGGGTGATGCGCTGGTCGACCAGTGTCTGCAGAAAGACCGCGGGCTCGAACTTCGGCTGCATCACCAGCGTGCCACCCCGCAGCAGTGTGAGCAGGCTCACCCACAGCCCGAAGCTGAAGGTGATGTTGAGCACCAGCAGCGTGCGCTCACCGGCGCCAAAACGCAGCAGGCTGTGAATCTGCGCGATCTTGCCGCCAAAGGCGTCGTGCCCCATCACCACGCCCTTGGGCACGCCGGTCGAGCCCGAGGTGAAGACGATGAGCGCGGCACCCGTCAGCAAGGCGCGTGGCGGCGGGGCAGCCGCGGCGATGACCGACAGCGCCTGCGCGTCGCTGCAACCCGACTGCAGGTCGATGCAAAAACGTGCGGCGGTGCGCTGCTGGAAGCCGGCCACCACGGACGCCGGCGTCGCGCGGTGCACCGGCACGGCCACGCCGCCCGCCCGCCAAATAGCCAGCAACACGACGATGTCCAGCGGCTGGTTCGAGACCTGCACATGCACGGGCTCACCTGCGGCCAGGCCGGCCCCCAGCAGCATGGCCACGATGGCCTGCGCACGCGCCGACAGTTGCCGGTAGCTGAGCTCTGCGCCCGCGTCGCTGAGTGCGATCGCATCGCCATGCCGCTCACAGGCGTAGTCCAGGGCCTCTGCCAAGGTCTGAGACATGCACTCTCCCCGGTTCACGGTCACGCCGAGGTGGGCCACATCGGTCGCGGCACCCGGGGCGCAGGCACGGTGGCAAAAGCGTCACCACAAAGCGAAACGCCGACCACTGGGTCGGCGTCTGCCAATTCGTTAGTTGTTGTTATTGTTCGAGAATCTTGGTTGCGGGGGCAAGATTTGAACTTGCGACCTTTGGGTTATGAGCCCAACGAGCTACCAGGCTGCTCCACCCCGCGACTGAGCCTCAAACTATAGCACAGCTTCTTCGCTGCGCCGCACCATTTGCAGAAAACGATCTTTATATCTCGTCGCCCAGACGAAAAAAAGCCAGCGCAGTGGCTGGCTTCTTCAACGGGCGCGCGCGAGGCGCGCGACAAGGTTGCCTTACTCGGCGTCAGCGCCTTCGACCACCGTGGCGGTGTCGGGACGATCGACCAGTTCGACGAAGGCCATCGGCGCGTTGTCGCCAACGCGGAAGCCCATCTTCAGGATGCGGGTGTAACCACCCGGGCGGGTCTGGTAACGCGGGCCCAGTTCCTTGAACAGCTTGATCACCACGTCGCGGTCACGCAGGCGGTTGAAGGCCAGGCGGTGGTTGGCGACGCTGGGCACCTTGGCCAGCGTGATCAGCGGCTCGACCACACGGCGCAATTCCTTGGCCTTGGGCAGCGTGGTCTTGATGGCTTCATGCTGCAGCAGCGAAACGCACATGTTGCGCAGCATGGCGGCGCGGTGTTCGCTGGTGCGGTTGAGTTTGCGGAGTCCGTGACCGTGACGCATGATGATTTCCTTGGGTTATCGAACCCCGGCCGTGTCAGGTACCGGGGCGTGCACTCGTACCGGGCAGTTCAGCCCGGCCGGCGGTTTGCTTGAAAGGCGAGCGAAGTGTCAGCGCTTGTCCAGGCCCTGGGGCGGCCAGTTTTCCAGTCGCGCGCCGAGCGTGAGCCCGCGAGAAGCCAGCACTTCCTTGATCTCGTTGAGCGACTTGCGGCCCAGGTTGGGCGTCTTCAGCAACTCGGTCTCGGTGCGCTGGATCAGATCACCGATGTAGTAGATGTTCTCGGCCTTCAGGCAGTTGGCCGAGCGCACGGTGAGCTCGAGCTCGTCGACCGGACGCAGCAGGATCGGGTCGTGCTGCGGCGCGCTGCCACGGTCGCTGGGGCCGGGGTACACACCGCCGGCGCCGTCGACCGGTTGCAGGCCGGTGAACACCACCAGCTGGTCGACCAGGATCTGGGCCGACGAACGGATCGCTTCTTCGGGCGTGACAGCGCCGTTGGTCTCGATCTCCATCACCAGCTTGTCCAGGTCGGTGCGCTGCTCGACGCGGGCGTTTTCCACCGCGTAGCTGACGCGGCGCACCGGCGAGAACGAAGCGTCCAGCACGATGCGGCCGATCGACTTGGTGGGCTCGTCGCCGTAACGACGCATCGTGCCCGGCACGTAGCCGCGACCCTTTTCCACCTTGATCTGCATGTCGAGCTTGCCACCTTGCGCCAGATGCGCGATGACATGCTCGGGGTTGATGATCTCCACGTCGTGCGGCACCTGGATGTCGGCGGCGGTGACCGGGCCTTCGCCCTCCTTGCGCACCACCAGCGTGACTTCATCGCGGTTGTGCAGGCGGAAAACCACGCCCTTCAGGTTCAGCATGATGTGCACCACGTCTTCGGCCACGCCGTCGATGGTGGAGTACTCATGCAGCACGCCGGCGATGGTGACTTCGGTTGGTGCGTAACCCACCATCGACGACAGCAGCACACGCCGAAGCGCATTGCCCAGCGTGTGGCCGTAGCCGCGCTCGAAGGGCTCGAGCGTGACTTTGGCACGGTGGTGGCCCAGAGGCTCCACGTGGATGGCTTTGGGTTTCAGCAGATTGGTTTGCATCGAGTCCTGTTCCTCTCAATACCCTCGGCTCGTTACACCGATAAGGCTGACGGACCATGCCGGGCGAAATACACCTCGAGCCGTGCCCGGCAAGCCGGCACGAGGGAAGCGCGCGACAGCCTTCAGGCTGCGCGCTGCCAAGGCATCAGCGTGAGTACAGTTCGACGATCAGCGATTCATTGATCTCGGCACCGAACTGGTCGCGGTCGGGCACCTTCTTGAACACGCCTTCGAGCTTGGTGGCGTCGACCGCCACCCAGTCGGGCATGCCGATCGAGGCGGCCAGCTTGACCGATTCGGTCACGCGCAATTGCTTCTTGGCCTTCTCGCGCAGCGCGATCACGTCACCGGCCTTGACCAGGTACGACGCGATATCGACGGTCTTGCCGTTGACCAGCATCGCCTGGTGCGACACCAGCTGGCGCGCTTCTGCGCGGGTGGAGCCGAAGCCCATGCGGTAGACGACGTTGTCAAGACGCGATTCCAGCAGGAACAGCAGGTTGGCACCGGTGTTGCCCTTGCGACGCTCGGCCTCGGCGAAGTAGCGGCGGAACTGACGCTCCAGCACGCCATACATGCGCTTGACCTTTTGCTTCTCGCGCAATTGAAGGCCGAAGTCGGAAGTGCGCTGACCCGAGGTGCGGCCATGCTGGCCCGGCTTGGTTTCAAACTTCGACTTGTCGCTGATCGAGCGGCGGGCACTCTTCAGGTAGAGATCGGTGCCTTCACGGCGGGCCAGTTTGGCCTTGGGTCCAAGATAACGTGCCACGTTGAATCCTCTGTGAAAATCTGACGCGAGGCTGGGTCGCGCGAGTCTGGCGGATGTTGTTTGAACGCTCAGACGGTGGGCTTGATCGCCGAAGTTCGAGTGGCTGTCGCGGGACGGGCATGCAGCCCAACCGCTTGAACCACCGAATTCAACGAAATTGCCGGCAGATGCATAGCACCCGCCGGCGAACGGAAAACTCTTGATTGTAGCGGCGCAGGCGCCGCCTCAAACAAACTCAGATCCGACGGCGCTTCTGCGGACGGCAGCCGTTGTGCGGCACAGGCGTCACATCGCTGATCGAGTTGATGCGGATGCCGAGTGCGGCCAGGGCGCGCACCGACGACTCACGGCCAGGGCCGGGGCCCTTGATCCGCACGTCCAGGTTCTTGATGCCTTGTTCCTGGGCGGCGCGGCCACACACCTCGGCGGCCACCTGGGCTGCGAAGGGCGTGGACTTGCGTGAACCCTTGAAACCCTGGCCACCCGACGACGCCCAGGCGAGCGAGCCGCCCTGGCGATCGGTGATGGTGATGATGGTGTTGTTGAACGACGCGTGCACGTGAGCAATGCCGTCCGCAATGTTCTTGCGGATCTTCTTGCTCACGCGGCGCGACGCGGTACTGGCAGGTGATTTGGCCATGTCGTGTCTCGATCAGGGGCTTGTTCGGGCTTACTTCTTCAGCGCGGCGGCGCCCTTGCGCGGGCCCTTGCGGGTGCGCGCATTGGTACGCGTACGCTGGCCGCGCATCGGCAGACCGCGGCGATGACGCAGACCGCGGTAGCAGCCGAGGTCCATCAGCCGCTTGATGTTCATCGAGATCTCGCGGCGCAGGTCGCCCTCGATCGTCAGCTTGTTGACCTCGTCGCGAATCTTCTCGAGGTCGCCGTCGGTCAGGTCCTTGATCTTCTTGGAGTAGGCGATGCCCACCGAAGTGCAAATCTTCTGCGCGGTGGTGCGGCCAATGCCAAAAATCGAAGTCAGGCCGATCTCGGCGTGCTTGTGCGGCGGAATGTTGATGCCAGCAATACGTGCCATGGTGATCCTCTATCTACTGAACGCTGCAGATCCGGGGCTCAGCCCTGGCGCTGCTTGTGGCGCGGGTCGGTGCAAATAACGCGCACGACACCCTTGCGGCGTATGACCTTGCAATTGCGGCACATCTTCTTGACCGATGCAGAGACTTTCATCGTCTTCTCCTTAAGCACTCCCGTCCCCGTGGACGTTCCGAGCGCGATTCAAATCAGGGGTGCCAACAGGCCTTACGGCCGGATCCTTGCGGGATCGCTCAACTGGCCTTGAAGTTGGCTTTCTTCAACAAGGACTCGTACTGCTGACTCATCACATAACTCTGCACCTGCGCCCAGAAGTCCATCGTGACGACCACGATGATCAACAGCGAGGTGCCGCCGAAGTAGAACGGCACGTTGTACTTCAGCACCAGGAACTCAGGCAACAGACACACCGCGGTGATGTACACCGCACCGGCCAGCGTCAGCCGCGACAGAATCTTGTCGATGTGACGGGCGGTCTGGTCACCGGGCCGGATGCCGGGAATGAACGCGCCGCTCTTCTTCAGGTTGTCCGCGGTCTCGCGGCTGTTGAACACCAGCGCGGTGTAGAAGAAGCAGAAGAACACGATCATCGCGGCATACAACAACACGTAGATCGGTTGCCCCGGCGACAAGGCCGACGACAGATCCTTCAGCCAACGCATGCCTTCGCCGGTGGCGAACCAGCCCACCACGGTGGCCGGCAGCAGGATGATCGACGACGCAAAGATGGGCGGGATCACCCCTGACATGTTCAGCTTAAGCGGCAGATGCGACGACTGGCCGCCATACACCTTGTTGCCCACCTGACGCTTGGCATAGTTGACGAGGATCTTGCGCTGACCCCGCTCGACGAACACCACCACGTAAGTCACCCCGACCACCAGCGCGATGATGAAGATCGCGGCGATGATGCTCATGGCACCGGTGCGGATCAACTCGAACAGGCCACCGATGGCGCCCGGCAGGCCGGCTGCGATGCCGCCGAAGATCAGGATCGAGATGCCGTTGCCCAGGCCACGTTCGGTGATCTGCTCGCCCAACCACATCAGGAACATCGTGCCCGCCGTGAGGCTGACGACCGTGGTCATGCGGAAGCCGAAGCCGGGGTTGATCACCAGGCCGACCGAGCCTTCCAGTGCCAGCGCAATGCCCAGACTCTGGAACAACGCCAAACCCAGCGTGCCGTAGCGGGTGTACTGGGTGACCTTGCGGCGGCCCGATTCACCCTCCTTCTTCAGCGCCTCGAGCGTGGGCACGACGTAGGTCATCAACTGCATGATGATCGACGCCGAGATGTACGGCATGATGCCCAACGCGAACACGGTAAAGCGCGAGAGCGCACCACCCGAGAACATGTTGAACAAGCCCAGGATGCCGCCCTGCTGGCCCTTGAAGAGCTGCTGCAGCTGGTTGGGGTCGATGCCCGGCACGGGAATGTGCGCCCCGAGCCGGTAGACCACCAGAGCCAGCAGCAGAAAGACCAGCCGACGACGCAGGTCGCCGAACTTGCCGCTCTTGGCCAGCTGGTTTGCCGAAGTTGCCAAAACGAATGCCCTGGGAAACGAAGAGGATCAGGCCAACGCGCCGCCGACCGCCTCGATGGCGGCCTTGGCACCCGCGGTGGCAGCGATGCCCTTGAGCATCACCTTGCGCGACAGCTCGCCGCGCTTGATCACCTTGACATGCTTGATCAGCTGGCCCACCAAGCCGGCCGCCTTCAGCATGACCAGGTCGACCTCGTCCTGGCCCAGTCGTTCGAGGTCGGACAGCGTGACCTCGCCGTTGTACTTGAGCGTTTGCGACTTGAAGCCCCGCTTGGGCAAGCGACGCTGCAGCGGCATCTGGCCGCCCTCGAAGCCCACCTTGTGGTAGCCACCGGCGCGCGACTTCTGGCCCTTGTGGCCACGACCGGCCGTCTTGCCCAGGCCCGAACCGATGCCACGGCCCACGCGACGGCGAGCTTTCTTGGCGCCGTCAGCCGGCTGGATGGTGTTGAGTTGCATGTTGAAGTCCTGACTCACGCGGTACGTGCCTTACAGCACCAGCACCAGGTAGGCGATCTTGTTGATCATGCCGCGCACGGCCGGGGTGTCCTCGAGCACACGCTCGCTGTTGACACCGCGCAGGCCCAGACCACGCACGGTGGCGCGGTGCGACTGCTTGCAACCGATCGGGCTCTTGACGAGCTTGACCTTGAGGGTTTTTTTGTCCGACATGGAAATTCTCCGTGGCGCCAGATCAGTTGAAGATTTCTTCAACCGACTTGCCGCGCTTGGCCGCCACTTCAGCGGCGGTGGTCGAGCGCTTCAGTGCGTCCAGCGTGGCGCGCACCATGTTGTACGGGTTGCTCGAGCCCAGGCTCTTGGCGACGATGTCGGTGACACCCATCACTTCGAACACCGCGCGCATCGGGCCGCCGGCAATGATGCCGGTACCCGCCGGCGCGGGGGCCAGCAGCACCTTGGCAGCACCATGCTCACCACGCACGTTGTGGTGCACGGTGCCATTGCGTAACTGCACCTTGAACATGCCGCGGCGGGCATCGTCCATGGCCTTCTGCACCGACACCGGCACTTCCTTGGCCTTGCCCTTGCCCATGCCGATGCGGCCGTCGCCGTCGCCGACCACGGTCAGCGCCGCGAAGCTCAGCGTGCGTCCGCCCTTGACGACCTTGGTGACGCGGTTGACCGCGATCATCTTTTCCTTCAGGCCGTCGTCGTTCGCTTCGGTCTGCGCGCGGGGTTGAAACTTTGCCATGATGCTTTTCCTATCCTTTGAGAGGCTCGGCGATCAGAACTGCAGACCGGCTTCGCGGGCAGCCTCGGCCAGCGCCTTGACGCGGCCGTGGTATGCAAAACCAGAGCGGTCGAACGCGACCTTCTCGACACCGGCGGCCTTGGCCCTCTCGGCGATGCGCTTGCCCACCAGGGCAGCGGCAGCGGTGTTGCCACCCTTGTCCTTGCCCAGCTGGTCGCGCACTTCCTTCTCGGCGGTGGACGCCGAGGCCAGCACGCGGGTGCCATCGTCGGAGACGACGCTGGCGTAGATGTGCAGGTTGGAGCGGAAGACCGACAACCGCACCGCGCCCTGGTTGGCAATGCGGGCGCGGGTCTGGCGGGAGCGACGCAGGCGCTGTTCTTTCTTGGTCAGCATGTTCAGCTCCTCACTTCTTCTTCGTTTCCTTGATCACCACGCGCTCATCGGCGTAGCGGATCCCCTTGCCCTTGTAGGGCTCGGGCGGGCGGATGGCGCGAACTTCGGCAGCCAGTTGGCCAACCACTTGCCGGTCAGCGCCCTTGATCACGATTTCGGTCTGCGTCGGACAGGCCACGGTGACGCCGGCAGGCATCTCCTTGACCACCGGATGCGAGAACCCGATCTGCAGGTTGAGCTTGCTGCCCTGGGCCTGGGCGCGATAACCGACGCCCACCAGGTTGAGCTTCTTCTCGAAGCCCTTGCTCACGCCGTTGACCATGTTGTTGAGCAGCGCACGCATGGTGCCGCTCATTGCATTGGCTGCAACGCTGTCGTTCGCAGGCAGCAAGGTGATGGTGGCGCCATCCTTTTGCACCGTGACCAGCGCATTGGCTGCGCGGACCAAGGTGCCATTGGCGCCCTTGACGGTGATCTGATCGGCCGAGATCTGCACGTCCACCCCTTGCGGGACGGCGATCGGCATCTTTCCAACGCGGGACATTCTTGTCTCTCCTTCGCCGGTCAGGCCACGTAGCAAAGCACTTCGCCACCGACACCGGTCAGGCGAGCTTTGCGGTCGGTCATCACACCCTTGGGCGTGGTGACGATCGCCACACCCAGGCCGTTCATGACCTGCGGAATGGCATCACGGCCCTTGTACACACGCAAACCAGGACGGCTCACGCGCTCGATGCGCTCGATCACCGGCTTGCCTGCGTAGTACTTCAGCGCCACTTCGAGTTCGCTCTTCGCGCCCTCGGACTTGACCTTGAAGCCATCGATGTAACCCTCGTCCTTCAGGACTTGGGCAATGGCCACCTTGACCTTCGACGAAGGCATCGAGACGATCGCCTTCTGAACCAACTGCGCATTGCGAATGCGCGTCAGCATGTCGGCGATGGGATCACTCATGCTCATTGTGAATTCTCCTGCTCGAGCCGCTTACCAGCTGGCCTTGGTCACACCGGGAATGTCGCCCTTGAAGGCGAGTTCACGGATCTTGCTGCGGCCGAGGCCGAAGGTGCGGAAAGTACCGCGCGGACGACCAGTCAGGCCGCAGCGGTTGCGCAGACGGGTCGGGAAAGCATTGCGCGGCAGCCGCTGCAGTTCGAGGCGAGCCAGGTAGCGCTCTTCGTCGGACTTCTTGGCATCGTTGGCGATGCCCTTCAGTTCGGCATACTTCTTTGCGAACTTGGCGACGAGCTTCTCGCGCTTTTCTTCGCGCTGAATGAGGGAAAGTTTGGCCATGGGTCGCCTCAGTTCTTGAAGGGGAAGCGGAACGCCGCGAACAGCGCCTTGGCCTCGTCGTCGTTCTTGGCGGTGGTCGTGAAGCTGATGTTCATGCCCCGGAGCGCATCGATCTTGTCGTACTCGATTTCCGGAAAGATGATCTGCTCTTTCACACCCACGTTGTAGTTGCCACGACCGTCGAACGATCGACCCGAGATGCCGCGGAAGTCGCGCACCCGGGGCAAGGCGATGGTCACGAAACGGTCCAGGAATTCATACATCTGGACGCCACGCAGCGTGACCATGCAGCCGATGGCCAAGTTCTCGCGGATCTTGAAGCCGGCAATCGGCTTGCGCGACTTGGTGACCACAGGCTTCTGGCCGGCGATCTTGGTGAGGTCGCTCACGGCGTGGTCCATCACCTTCTTGTCGGCGACCGCCTCGCTCACACCCATGTTGAGCGTGATCTTGGTCAGGCGCGGCACTTCCATCACCGATTTGTAGCCAAACTTGGCCACCAGATCGGGGACGACTTTTTCGCGGTAAAACTGTTGCAGACGAGCCATGCTGAACCCCTGTCTTCCTCGGCCTTAGGCCTTGATCTCTTCGCCACTCGACTTGAAGACGCGGACCTTCTTGCCATCGGCAAGGATCTTTGCGCCCACCCGGTCGGCTTTGCCAGTCGCGGCATTGAAGATCGCGACATTGGATTGGTGGATCGGCATCGTCTTGTCGACCACACCGCCCGTCGTGCCCTTCATCGGGTTGGGCTTCACGTGCTTCTTCACCACGTTGATGCCCTCGACGACCACCTTCTGTTCGTCGACGCGCTGCGAGATGGTGCCGCGCTTGCCCTTGTCACGACCCGTCAATACGATGACCTGGTCGCCCTTGCGAAGTTTGTTCATGGCTTAAGTCCTTTGCCCGCGCGCCGTGCTTACAGCACCTCGGGCGCCAGCGACACGATCTTCATGAAACGCTCGGTGCGCAGTTCGCGCGTCACCGGCCCGAAGATGCGGGTGCCGATCGGCTCCATCTTGTTGTTCAGCAGCACGGCGGCATTGCCGTCGAACTTGACCAGCGAGCCATCCTGCCGACGCACGCCCTTGGCGGTACGCACCACCACGGCGCTGTAGACCTCGCCTTTTTTGACGCGGCCACGCGGCGCGGCTTCCTTGATCGACACCTTGATGATGTCGCCAATGCCGGCATAACGACGCTTGGAGCCACCAAGCACCTTGATGCACATGACGGACTTGGCGCCCGTGTTGTCAGCGACGTCGAGTCGCGATTGCATTTGGATCATTTGTGTCCCCAACTTGACCGTCATGCCAGGCTGCATGCCCGGCTCGTCAGTCAGTCTTGGGCCCGTCATCATCAACCGCGCCTGCTGGCGCCGAGGATGCTGGTTGGGCGGATCCGGTAAAGCCGCTTTTCTACGAATGAGAAAGCTGCCTTCCGGCGAAGCTGCGGATTATGGGCGATAACCCGAGTGCACGTCAAGCACCCGGGCCGCAAATTCTTTCAAGCCGCTCAGGCGAGGATGTCCTTGGCCTGGCGCAGCATCGTGTCGACGTCGCTCACCTCGAACTTGCCCGGGCCTTCGACATTGAGCGACTTGACCACGCCGTCGACCACCAGCATCGAGTAGCGGTTGCTTCGCAGGCCCATGCCACGGGTGGTCAGGTCCAGCGTCAGGCCGGTGGCCTTGCTGAAGTCGGCACTGCCGTCGGCCATCATGCGCACCTTGCCGCCAGTGTGCTGGTCACGGCCCCAGGCTCCCATCACGAAGGCGTCGTTGACGCTGACGCACCAGATCTCGTCGATGCCTGCGGCCTTGAGCTCATCGGCCTTCTGCACATAACCCGGCACATGCTTGGCCGAGCAGGTGGGCGTGTAGGCGCCCGGCAGTGCGAACAGCGCGATCTTCTTGCCCGCCGTTTCCTTGGCCACGTCGAAACTGTTCGGGCCGATCGAGCAGCCGTTGCCCTCGACCTCGACGAATTCGTTGAGCGTGCCCTTGGGCAATGGGTCGCCTACCTTGATCATCTGCATCTCCTCTTGTGGCTGCATGGAAGTGAAACGGCCGGGCCGCTCAGAAAGCGCGTCCAGAAAGCGAAAACGGCCGGCCGCCAGTATCCCAGCGTTCCGGCCGCGAGCGGGCCTGGCGGGGCCGCAAAGCCCCTGGTGGCCTGCGGCTTAGACCAGCCCAGCCTTCTTGAGCAGGCGGGTCACCACCCAGGACTTGGTCTTGCTGATCGGCCGGCCTTCGGCGATCTCGACCATGTCACCCATGTGGTACTCGCCCTTTTCGTCGTGCGCCTGGTACTTGCGCGAGCGGCCGACGATCTTGCCGTACAGCTCGTGCGTGACGCGGCGCTCGACCAGTACGGTGACAGTCTTGTTGCGCTTGTCGCTGACCACGCGGCCCACCAGGGTGCGCGTGTTCTTGGCGGCGGTGGCCGGCGTTGCGGCTGACGCTGCGGTTGCGGTTTGGGCTTCGCTCACTTGGCGGCTCCCTTCTTCTTCTCGGCCAGGATGGTCTTGGCGCGCGCGATGTCGCGGCGCGTCTGGCCCAGCGTTTGGTGGTTGGCCAGCTGTTGCGTGGCCTTCTGCATGCGCAGGCCGAAGTGGGCCTTGAGGAGGTCGGTGACTTCCTTCTCGAGGCCGGCGACGTCCTTGGCGCGGAGTTCAGATGCTTTGGTCATGAGGTGCTCCGTGTTCAGGTGCCGACCTGGCGCACGACGAACGTGCAGCGCAGCGGCAGCTTGGCGGCAGCCAGCGTGAACGCTTCGCGCGCCAGCGTCTCCGGCACACCGTTCAGCTCGTAGAGCACCTTGCCGGGCACGATCTCGGCCACGTAGTACTCCGGGTTGCCCTTGCCGTTGCCCATGCGGACTTCAGCAGGCTTCTGCGAGATCGGCTTGTCCGGGAAGATGCGGATGAAGATGCGGCCACCGCGCTTGATGTGACGCGAGATCGCCCGACGAGCGGCTTCGATCTGGCGTGCGGTGATGCGGCCGCGCTCGGTGGCCTTGAGGCCGAATTCACCGAAGGACACATTGGCGCCGCGGGTGGCGACACCTGTGTTTCGGCCCTTCTGTTCCTTGCGGTACTTGCGACGTGCTGGTTGCAGCATGTTGTTCTACTCCTTAGGCGGCGCCGGTGCCGGGCGCGGCCACCTTGCGCACGCGCTTGGCAGCCGGCTTGCCGTCCGGACCCAATTCGGTCGGACGGGCTTCGGCCGGGGCGGCATCGCTGCGCGGACCACGGTCGGCACCAGGGCCAGGGCGGGGACCACGACGGTCCGGGCCCGGGCCACCGGGGCCGCCGGGACGCGGACCACGGCGCGGGCGGCGATCATCGTCCTGGGTCTCGGTCTTGGCAGCGCCGGGCGCGTCACCGCGGCCCAGGTTGTCACCCCGATACACCCAGACCTTGACGCCGATGACGCCGTAGGTGGTTTTGGCTTCCGAGAAGCCGTAGTCGATGTCGGCACGCAGGGTGTGAAGCGGCACGCGGCCTTCGCGGTACCACTCGCAACGCGCGATCTCGATGCCGTTGAGCCGGCCCGACGACATGATCTTGATGCCCAGGGCGCCCAGGCGCATCGCGTTCTGCATCGCGCGCTTCATGGCGCGGCGGAACATGATGCGCTTCTCGAGCTGCTGGGTGATCGAGTCGGCGATCAGCTGCGCATCGATTTCGGGCTTGCGCACCTCTTCGATGTTCACGGCCACCGGCACGCCCAGACGCTTGGTCAGTTCGGCCTTGAGGTTCTCGATGTCCTCGCCCTTCTTGCCGATCACCACGCCCGGACGCGCCGAGTAGATGGTGATGCGGGCGTTCTTGGCGGGGCGCTCGATCAGGATGCGCGAGACGGCGGCGTTCTTGAGCTTCTTCTTGAGGTACTCGCGCACGTCAAGGTCTTCGGCGAGCATGCCCGCGAAGTTGCGGCTCGATGCGTACCAGCGTGAAGCCCAGGCACGGGTGACCGAAAGGCGAAAGCCGGTCGGATGGATCTTCTGTCCCATAGTCTTCCCTCAGCCTTTCAGTTGCCGACCGTCACATAAATGTGACAGGTGGGCTTGCTGATGCGGTTGCCCCGGCCTTTGGCGCGGGCCGAGAAGCGCTTCAGCGTGGCGCCCTGCTCGATGTAGATCGACGTGATCTTCAGCTCGTCGATGTCGGCGCCGTCGTTGTGCTCGGCGTTCGCGATCGCGGACTCCAGGGCCTTCTTGACGATGCCGGCAGCCTTCTTCTGCGTGAAGGCGAGGATGTTCAGTGCCTGGTCGACCCGCTTGCCACGGACCAGGTCCGCCACCAGGCGGCCCTTGTCGGCAGAAAGTCGGACGCCACGGACGATTGCTTTGGTTTCCATCGTCGGCCCCTTACTTCTTCGCCTTCTTGTCCGCGGGGTGGCCCTTGAAATTCCGGGTCATCGCGAACTCGCCGAGCTTGTGGCCGACCATCTGGTCGGTCACGTACACGGGGATGTGCTGCTTGCCGTTGTGAACGGCGATCGTGAGGCCGATGAAATCAGGCAGGATCGTCGAACGACGGGACCAGGTCTTGATCGGCTTCTTGTCCTTGCCAGCCACGGCCTTGTCGGCCTTGGCTTGCAGGTGGTGGTCCACGAAGGGACCTTTTTTGAGTGAGCGTGCCATGGTGGACCCTTACTTCTTGCGGCGCGACACGATCATGCCTTGCGTGCGCTTGTTGCTGCGAGTGCGGTAGCCCTTGGTGAGCGTGTTCCACGGCGAGACCTGGGCCTGACCTTCGCCGGTGCGGCCTTCGCCGCCGCCGTGCGGGTGGTCCACCGGGTTCATGGCCACACCGCGCACGGTCGGGCGGATGCCCTTCCAGCGGATGGCGCCGGCCTTGCCGTACTGGCGCAGGTTGTGCTCTTCGTTCGACACCTCGCCGATGGTGGCACGGCAGTCGATGTGGATCTTGCGAACCTCTCCCGAGCGCAGGCGGACCTGGGCGTAGGTGCCTTCGCGGGCCATCAACGTGACCGAGGTGCCGGCCGAGCGCGAGATCTGCGCGCCCTTGCCAGGCGCCATCTCCACGCAATGGATGGTGGAGCCCACCGGGATGTTGCGGATCGGCAGCGTGTTGCCGGCCTTGATCGGCGCCTCGGCGCCGCTCAGCAGCTTGGCACCGACTTCAAGACCGCGCGGGGCGATGATGTAGCGGCGCTCGCCATCGGCGTAGCAGACCAGCGCGATGTGCGCGGTGCGGTTCGGGTCGTACTCGATGCGCTCGACGGTGGCGGGAATGCCATCCTTGTTGCGAACGAAGTCGACCACGCGGTAGTGGTGCTTGTGACCACCGCCCTTGTGGCGAACTGTGATGTGACCGTTGTTGTTACGGCCAGCGTTCTGCTTCTGCGGCTCGAGCAGCGAAGCCTCGGGTGCGCCCTTGTGCAGGTGCTTGTGCACCACCTTGACCACGGCACGACGGCCGGGTGAGGTGGGTTTGACTTTGACGACGGCCATGATTTACGCGGCCTCCCCAGAGAAGTTGAGCTCCTGGCCCGGCTTCAGCGACACATACGCCTTGCGGGCGTGGTCACGACGGCCGATGCGACCACCAAAGCGCTTGGTCTTGCCCTTCTGGTTGACGACGTTGACGTCCATCACCTCGACCTTGAACAGCAGCTCGACGGCGGCCTTGATCTCGGGCTTGGTGGCGTCACGCAGCACCTTGAAGAGCACCTGGTTGTGCTTTTCGGCGACGCTCGTGGCCTTTTCGGACACGATCGGCGCGACCAGCACCTGGGCCAGGCGGGCTTCGGTGAACTTCAGATTCATTGCACCGTGGCTCATGCGAACATCTCCTTGAGCTGCTCGATCGCGGCCTTGGTCACCAGCACCTTCTTGTAGAAGACGAGTGACAGCGGATCGGCGTAACGCGGCTCGATCACCAGCACGTTGGCCAGGTTGCGCGAAGCCAGCGCCAGGTTCTCGTCGACGTTGTCGGCGATCACCAGCACCGATTCCAGGCCCATGGCCTTGAACTTGGCGGCGAGCAACTTGGTCTTGGGCGACTCGACCGAGATCGAATCGACCACCGACAGGCGGCCGTCACGGGCCAGCTGCGACAGGATCGCAGCCATGCCGGCGCGGTACATCTTCTTGTTGACCTTGTGCGAGAAATTCTCGTCGGCCATGTTCGGGAAGGTGCGACCGCCCCCACGCCAGATCGGCGACGAGGTGGAACCGGCGCGCGCGCGGCCGGTGCCCTTCTGGCGCCACGGCTTCTTGGTGCTGTGCTTGACTGCTTCGCGGTTTTTCTGGGCACGGGTGCCTTGGCGGGCGTTGGCCTGGTAGGCCACGACCACCTGGTGCACCAGGGCTTCGTTGTAGTCACGCGCGAACACGGTGTCCGGCGCGTCGAATTTGGCAGTCGCCTGGCCTTGCTCGTTCAGAAGCTCGAGTTGCATCACTGGGCTCCCTTCTTGGCCTTGACCTTGATGGCGGGGCGCACGGTCACAAAACCGCTCTTGGCACCCGGCACCGCGCCACGCACCAGCAGCAGCTGACGGGCCTCGTCGATGCGGATGATGTCGAGGTTCTGCACGCTCACGGTCTCGTCACCCATGTGGCCGGACATCTTCTTGCCCGGAAACACGCGGCCCGGATCCTGCGCCATCGAGATCGAGCCCGGCACGTTGTGCGAACGGCTGTTGCCGTGCGACGCGCGCTGCGACTTGAAGTTGTGGCGCTTGATCGTGCCCATGAAGCCCTTGCCGATCGAGGTGCCCTGCACGTCGACCGTCTGGCCCACCGCGAACAGCGTGACGGGCACGTTGGCGCCCGGCGCGTACTGGCCCACCACGTCGGCGGGCACGCGGAATTCCTGGAGGATTTCACCGGCTTCCACACCTGCCTTGGCAAGGTGGCCGGCTTCGGGCTTGGTCACACGCGATGCTTTGCGCGAACCGAACGCCACTTGCAGGGCGTTGTAGCCGTCGGTCTGCTCGGTCTTGACCTGGGTGACGCGGTTGTTCGACACGTCGAGCACCGTGACGGGGATGGCGTCGCCATCGTCCGTGAAGATGCGCATCATGCCGACCTTGCGGCCCAGCAAACCGAGGCGATAGCTATTTGCAGCTGTCGTCATGGCTTTTCTCCAGCCTTGTTCCCATCGCGGGTCGAAGGCCTTTGTTTCAAACACCCGACATCGATTGGCCGGGGGTGGCGGTGGTTCGGGTGGGGGTCCGCCTGCTCGCCTGAACGATCGGCGGCCACCACCTCAAACACTGTCGCCGACCAACCTTGCTGCAAAACTGCAGCGCAGCCGATCGGCGAAAAGCTCGCGAGTATAGCGTGCTTGCGGGTTAGCCCGCAAGCCGCCGTCGCTTATTGCAGCTTGATCTCGACGTCGACACCGGCTGGCAGGTCGAGCTTCATCAACGCGTCCACGGTCTTGTCGGTCGGGTCGACGATGTCCATCAGGCGCTGGTGCGTGCGGATCTCGAACTGGTCGCGCGAGGTCTTGTTGACGTGCGGCGAACGCAGGATGTCGAAACGCTGCATGCGCGTGGGCAACGGCACGGGGCCGCGCACGATGGCGCCGGTGCGCTTGGCGGTGTCGACGATCTCGAGTGCCGATTGGTCGATCAGCTTGTAGTCGAACGCCTTCAGGCGGATGCGGATCTTTTGCTTTTGCATGACGGTTCCTTGTAAAGAGCGATGAAGCCGGCTGCCTGCTAGGCCGCCGGCTGGTCATGCAACGGATCAGGCGATGATGCTGGCGACGACGCCGGCGCCCACGGTGCGGCCGCCCTCACGGATGGCGAAGCGCAGGCCTTCTTCCATCGCGATCGGTGCGATCAGCTTGACCGTGATGCTGACGTTGTCGCCAGGCATCACCATCTCCTTGTCCTTGGGCAACTCCACCGCGCCGGTCACGTCCGTCGTGCGGAAGTAGAACTGCGGACGGTAGTTGTTGAAGAACGGCGTGTGGCGGCCGCCCTCTTCCTTGC
>Ga0155495_1193_pt2 | contig 71519 bp, 12 predicted proteins | sample RifCSPhighO2_12_FD_107153 | JGI IMG/M metagenome (GOLD analysis project Ga0155495, IMG submission 107153) | Burkholderiales bacterium RIFCSPHIGHO2_12_FULL_69_20
GGCGGTGTTCGACATCACCAGCGGCGTGACCTGCCCTGCCGCCTCGAAGCCCACCGAGACCCGGTCGCAGCGCAGGCGCTGCGCCAGCTCGTTGGCCACCGCCAGCGCCGACGGCTGCAGCTGCGGGTGCTGCATCGCCGTGGCCATGGCCTCGTTGAACAGCGCGGTGCGCGCCAGCTCGGCCTCGCGTGCGGCCAGCGCCTGCTGACGGAAATGGTCGGTCAGCCAGGCCGCTGCCCAATGGATGTCGCGCAGCGCGGTCTGCAGATCGGCCAGTGGCCCCGGGCCGAGGTCGAAGACCACCGCGCCGCACAGCTCACCGGCCACCTCGATCGGGTAACCGACATGGGCCAAGCCGTCGGCGGCGGGTGGGCCTTCGCCGCCCGGGGCGGCGACCACGCCTTCGCGCGCCTGCAGCGCGGCTTGCGCCACCGGCGACAGGTATTGAAGATCGCGCCGTGCATCGGGCCAGACCGCGGCCACGCTGAAGGCGCCATTGGCGCTCTCGCGGGTGAGCAGCAGCGCGGCGCGCGATCGCTGGATGCGCCCGGCCAGCAGCGCCAGCCAGGCGGCATACAGCTCGGCGGCATCGCCCGGCGCGGTGAAGCGCGCCCAGGCCGCCGACTCGCTGCGCGCACGCTGCTCGTCGGCGATCGAATAAACCGGTGCGGGGTTCTGCATGGAAGCGGCCGCGATTCAGGGGCGTGTGCCGTGCCGCGGCCCGTGCCGCTGGCACCGGGTCGACGTCACTGCGCGGCGTCTGCCGTGGCGGCAACCGCTGCCGGCACCTCGTCGTCGGCCAGGCTGCCGAGCAGGCGGTCCTTGACGTCGACGAAGTTGCGCATCGAATGCAGCTGCAGGTAGAGCAGTTCCAGCTCGTCGGTGCGCGCCAGGCTGGCCAACGCCTCGCCGCTGAGGGCACGCAGCTTCTCGCGGCTGACGCCGTGGAAGCCGTTCAGCGAGAGCGTCTCGCCCGACGGCGTGGTCACCTGCGCCTGCATCGGCTCGAGCAGGCCGAGTTCATGCACCTTGCGGCCGAACTGGCGCGTGCGCTCGAACTGCGCCTGGTACTCCTGCAGGAACTTCAGCACCCGCTCGACATAGGGCGTGGGCTTGGCGTCGTCGCCGAACAGGCGCTCGCCGCGGCCTTCGCGGTTGACGCCGGGGTGCTTCTCGTCGATGCACAGCGTCAGCGTCTTGCCGTCGCCGCTGCGCGAGAACACGAAGGGGTAGCGGCGGATGAAGGCCGGCACGTACTTGGCCTGCCACTGTCGGTCGGGCGCCAGGTAGAGGTTCTGGTCACCGCGCACGCCCAGCACCACCGCCGGCGTCACCTCGTCGCCGGCCACGGTGAAGACGATGGCGTACTCGACGGCCGCGCGCAGGAACTCCACCGCCATCAGCGGCACCGCGTTGACGCCGGCCGAGAACGCGTAATCACCACTGGGCGCCAGGCTGACATCGGCATGGCGTGTTGCCGAGACCGGCACGGCGGTTTCATAGATCAGCAGTTGCTTGCTCATGGGCACTCTCGGATCAGTTCAAGGGAGACAGGCGGTGCGTCGTCGACACATGGCTCAGGGTAGCGGACCGGCAACAGCGCCGCCTCGGCAAAAACCTGGGCCCGGCATTCGGGGGGTGACATGCGCCAGAAGTACCGGCACACGCGGCGCCCGGCAGGTGGCACCGCGTGAACCAAGCGGTTCGGCATCAGCGGCCCACCCCACCGGGCTTGGCCAACAGCCGCGGCGCCACGTCCAGGTGCAGGCGCAACGAGGCGTTGGGGTCCAGCCGCTGCGGCGTGGCGCCGAGGTGGCTGACGAAGCGGTCCTGCCAGTTCAGGGGCTTGCTGCGCGCCACGGCGACCGGGGCGGTGGTCTCACGCAGCGACTCGGCCGACCAGTCGATGCTGAACGCCGGCGCCGCTGCGGACGCCGGTGCCGATGACGATGCTGCCGGCACCTCGATCCAGCCTGACGGATGCAAGGTGTCGACTGCGGTGCTGCGATGGCCGGCCTGCAGGCTGTTGCCCATCACGCCGTCGCCATGGTCCAGCCCCAGCACATGGCCCAGCTCGTGCGTCAGCACGCTCAGCAGGTCCATGCGGCCGACAGCCGGGCCGGCCGTGGCGACCAGGCCCTGCGCGCTGCGCGCGAATTCGCGGTCGTCCTGCGGCGTGCGGTCGACGAACCAGCCCCAGCCGGCGGCATCACGGTCCAGCGTGATCAACCCGCCTTCGGCCTGGCCCAGCGTCAGACCGGGCAGGTCGGCGAAACGCAGCTGCACCGCATCGAGCTGCGCCAGCTGCGCTGCGCCGGCACCCGCATCGGCCCATTCGTGCCGGGCTTGCGCGACCACCGCCGCCAGCTGCGAGGCCTGCAACGTTGGCGCCGCGCCGACCATTGCCACCGGCGCTGCTGCCGCCTGCAGCAACGCCGCGGTCTTGTTCTCGGGATGGGCCTGGTGGTTGCCGTTGTGCAGCTTGCCCGAGACGAACAGCACCAGTCGGCCCTGCGGATCACGGATCTCGAACTGAGCGATGTCCGTCTTGCCGGGCTCGCCGTTGTCGGTGAGGGTGAAGCGGATCGTGTAGCCCGCCTTGTTGTTGAAGCGGCCGACGCCCTCGCCGATCAGCGTGTCGAACGGTGCCGGACGCGGCAGCGGGTCAAGCCGCGGATCGTCGTAGCAGGCCATCGCCGTGACGGTCTCGAGGTGGAAGTTGTTCTTGTCGAAGTTGACCTCGAGGTTGTTCGGCCCGATGTCGACGTCGCAGTGCAACTCGAAACCATGCGTCACACGCATGCCGTCGTCGGTGAAGACGCTGCCGCCACCGGTCATGCGCCCCAGGGTGTGCGCAGGCAGCGCCACCACGAAATGGGCCACGTCGTCGTCACGCACCGTGGTGCCGGTGATCACGTCCTTGCCGCTCACCTGGGCCACGTTGACGTGGGCCCCCGATGCCGGCGCGGTGTTGTAGACCCCGGCCGAGCTGTAGCGCCAGGTCTCGCCCGGATCGAGCAGGCCGTCCTTGTCGGTGTCGCCGGCAATGTTCGAGCCGCGCTGCACCGGCACCGGCCTGAAGTCGTCGCCCGGGCTATCGGTGGCCGCATCGTCGGTGAGGACGATGTCGTTCAGCGCATTCGTGCCGAGGTTGCTGACCAGGAAGGTGTAGGTCGGCACCGTGCCGATGGTCAGGATCACCGGGTCGAGCGCGTCGTTGGCATCCTCCTGCACGGTGGGCTGGCTGGGATCGACGGCATTGATGGCCTTGACCACGCGGATACCACTGGTCGCCGTGGTGGTCGTGCCGAGGTAGTGTGCCAGGTCGTCGTCGGTGTATCGCACGCCGCTGTCGTCCACCGTGATCAGGCTGACGGTGTTGGCCTGCTGGCCGGGCAACGCCGCGGTGGGCGCATCTATCACGCTGGCCGAGGTGAACAGCCACACCTCGTCGGGATCGAGCCGCCCGTCGGGGTGGGTGTCGCCACTGACGTACACCGGCGAGAAGCCGTCGGAATCGATCAGTTCAACGATGTCGAGCGCGATGCCCGACTGGTTGAAGACCTGGTAGGTCCAGACCGTGGGTGACCCGACCTCGAGCACCGGCCCGGTCGCCACGTCGGCATCCTCGTAGCGCGTGGGTGCACTGGGATGCTCGGCGTTGATCGCTTTCTCCACCCGCACCGCGCCGGCCTGGCCGAAGTAGCTGGCGGTGTCGACATCGGTCGCAGTGCGGCCCGTGCGGCCGTCGGTGCCGATGGCGGTGGCCGTGTTGGTGTGCAGGCCGAGTTCGGCTGTGACACCACCCGCGCTGGTGCCCACCGAGCTGAAGCGCCAGACCTCGCCGACGTCGAGCAAATTGTCGTGGTCGAGGTCGCCGATGTTGAAGCCGGCGCTGAGCACCGCGGCCGGGCTGAAGTCGTCGCTGGTCACGCCGGGCGTGCCGGCGTCGTCACGCACCGCGTTCACCACCACCGCGCCGTTGCCGGTGTTGGCCAGCAGGTAGGTGAAGCTGATCGCCGTGCCCAGGTTCAGCATCACCGGGAACAGCGGCTGGTCGGCATCTTCGGCGGCGGTCGGGTGCAGCGGGTCGACGGCGTTGATGGCCTTCTCGAGATCGAGGCCCACCACCGCGCCGAACAGGTGGGCCGGGTCGTCGTCGCGCACCAGCGTTTGCGTGCGGGTGTTGGTGCCGCTGGCGGTGGCGACGTTGGTGTACGCGCCCTCGCCGACCACGCGGCTGGCGCTGTAGAGCCAGGTTTCGTTGCGGTCGAGCCGACCGTTCTTGTTGGAGTCGCCGGTGTTGTAGACCTGGCCGCCGGCGGTGATGGTGACCGGCGTTGGCACGAAGTCGTCGTCCATGACACCGATCGTGCCGTTGTCGTCGATCAGTGTCACTGTGGCCAGCGCATCGCTGCCGGTGTTGCGCACCGCGTAGCTGAACACCACCGTCGAGCCGGCGGCCAGCACCACCGGCGTGGCCGGGCTGTTGGCATCCTCGGCCACGGTGGGGGCCAGCGGCTTGGCGGCGTTGACCGCCTTGAGCACCTGCAGGCCGGCCTGGCTGCCGTAGTGGTGGGCCAGGTCGCTCGCGTTGGCCGTGGCCACACCGACCGGGTCCTGCACCGTGACCACGCCGTTGTTGACGTACTGGCCTGCCGCCACCGTGCCGCTGGCGCGGTACAGCCACACCTCGTTGGCATCGACCAGGTTGTCGCGGTCGATGTCGCCCATATTGAAGGCGCTGCCTGCGGCCAGCACCGCCGTCGGCGTGAAGTCGTCGCTGCTCAGCGCCGGCGTGCCGGCGTCGTCGCGCACGGTCGACACCGCGAAGGCCGAGATGCCGGTGTTGATGACCTGGTAGGTCCAGACCACCGTGCTGCCCACCGTCAGGATCGGGCCGGTGGCGAAGTCGGCGTCCTCGTAGGCCGTGGGCGCCAGCGGGTTGGCCGCGTTGACGGCCTTCTCGAGCCGCACGCTCACCGCCGGCGGCGGTGGCGTCATCACGCCGAGGTAATGGGCCGCATCGTCGTCCTGCACCAGGGTGCCGCTGGACGCGCCCGTGCCGCTCACCCGGGCCAGGTTGGCATAAGCCCCGATCACGGCCTGGTAGCTGCCCGCCGAAGTGCCGGCCGACGTGAAGCGCCAGACCTCGCCGAGGTCGAGCAGTTGGTCGCGATCGGCATCGCCGACGTTGAAATCGGCACCGCCGACCGTGACCGTGACGGCCGCGGGCGTGAAATCGTCGCCCAGCACGCCGGGCGTGCCGGCATCGTCGACCAGGGTGCCGAGCTGGATCGCTTCGGCGCCTTGGTTGAACACCTGGTAGGTCCAGGTGATGGGCGTGCCGACCAGCAACGTCGGGCCGGGGGCGCTGTCGGCGTCCTCGGCCACAGTGGGCTGCATCGGATCGAGCGGATTGATGGCCTTCTCGAGGCGGATCGCCGACGCGGTGATGCCGTTGCCGTTGTAGTGGGCCAGGTCGTCGTCGGTCACCGGGTTGCCGGCGGCCGAGCTGCCGATCACGCTGGCCAGGTGCCGCTGCGGTCCGGCCTTGGCCTGCAGGCCCGCGGGCGCGGCATACAGCCACAGCTCGCCGACCTCCAGCAACTGATCGCCGTCGTCACCGCTGATCAACAGCGGCACGATGTCGTCGCTCGGGTCGGCCGGCGTGCCGGCATCATCAAGCACCTGCACGTCGCTGATCGCTGAGCCGTCCGGGCTGAGGTTGCTGACCAGGTAGGTCAGCGTCAGCGGCGAGCCGGCTTGCACGCCCAAACCGAACGGCTGGTCGGCGTCTTCGGTCAGCGTCGGCAGCAGCGGGTTGGCCGCGTTGATCGCGTTCTCGATGCGGATCACTGCCGTGTCAGGCGTGCCGGGCACACCACCGCTGGGCGTGCTGCCATGCGCGGTCTGAAGCGGCGCCAGCGTGCGGTCGTCTTCCTTGCCGCCGCTGTCGTCGTAGCGGGCGTGGCCGTTGCCCGGCTGCGGGTCGCGCGGCGCGCCATGCTGCTGATTCCACTCGGGGTCGTGCTGCGTCACCAGGCCGATTTCGCCATGCGGCTCGGTCAGCGACCGGTCGGCGCCACCGGCAGTGGCCAGGTCGGTGATGAACTGCAGCGTGTGCGGCGCGAGCAGGCGGTTGATCGTCGGCGCGCCGAAGCGGGCGAACGGCACGATGAAGCTGTTGAACTCACCGGTCCAGTCGAACATGCGGTCGTGGCCGGTGTTGGCGATCAATACGTCCAACCCGCCGCCGCCGTAGGCGAAGTCGCCCGCACCGCCGGTGGTCTGCACCTCGGTGGCGTCGTCGGGCACGTCGTTGAGCCCGCCGCTGGTGTCGAGGTGGTCGTCGAGCTGGTGGTAGTCGTCGCCCAGGCCGCCGAACAGCCGGTCGTGGCCGGTGCCGCCGAACAGCGCGTCGTGGCCGCCGTCGCCGAAGATCCAGTCCTTGCCGTCCTCGATCAACACGCCGCGGTCGAAGGCTTCGAAGTTCAGCAGGAAGCCGTCCACCTTCAGCATCGGCTGGTCGGCGTCGTAGAAGTCGAGCTTGCGGGTGATGGCGTCGTAGACGAACGGCGCCGCGGTGGCCGCGCGCACGTCGTCGAAGAACGGCGGCAGCGCCTCGGCGCCCGACAGCGCGTCGTTGCCGTCGCCGCCGTGGATGAAGTCGTCGCCCAGACCGCCGTAGACGGTGTCATCGCCACCTTGCTGCTCCCAGGCCAGCAGGTTGACGGTCTTCTTGAGGTAGCCGGTCAGATCGACCACCGCACCGGTGAAGGGGCCGGGCAGTTCGATCAGGCGCTCGGTGCTGGCGGCGATGCCGTACAGCGGCTCGGCCACGCCGTTGCGGCTGGTGCTGATGCGGCCATCGTCGCCAAGCAGGCCGTCCTCGCCGCTGCCGCCGAACAGCCGGTCGCTGCCGGTGCCGCCGTAGAGGTCGTCGTCCCAGCCGTCGCCGTAGAGCACGTCGTTGCCGCGCCCGCCATGCACGATGTCGTCACCGTCCTCGGCCTTGACCAGGTCGTTGCCGCCGATGGCGGCCGCGTCGTTGCCGGGCGTGTAGTCCAGCAGGTCGAAGGTACGCACGACGACGCGCTGGTTGCCGCGCTGTTCGGTGGCTTGCGGGTTCGCCGGGTCGGAGCCGATGTCGACCGTGGCGTCGTAGGCAAAGGTGAGTGGCTGGCCGTTGGCGCCCAGCACGCGCAGGATCACCGCGTTGTCGCCGGTGATGACGTCGGCGTCGAAGGCGTGCTCGGCCACCAGGCTGGTGCGTGAATCACCCCCGGTGCCCAGTTCGTAGCGAGCTATGCGCGTGCCGGCGCCGCCGAAGATGATGTCGGCGCCGTCGGGCCGCAGCTCGGGCGTGGCAAAACCGTACAGACTGGAGCTGCCGCCGATGAGGTCGTCCTGGCCCAGGTTGCCGAAGATCACGTCGTTGCCGCCGCCACCCTCGACATAGTCTTCGCCGTCGCTGGCCAGGTTCTCGACCGAGGGCTGCAGGATCAACGCGCCGCCGCTGCTGACGCTGGCGCCGACCAACGCGCCGAGGATCGAGGCGTCGCCCTGGATGACGTCGTCGCCGAGCTGGCCGAAGATCTCGTCGTCCTGCGCACCGCCGGCAAGGGTGTCGTCGCCCCAGACACGCAGATCGCGGTTGTCGGCCTGCTGCTCCAGCGCCGCACTGTGGTCGAGCAGGCGGATGCGGTATTCGCGGTGCGTGGGCACCGCGGCGGTGGCCGCCTGCGGCAGCACGCCATCCGGGTCGGCATTCAGTGGCCGGCCTTGGGCGTCGACCGAGACCGTCTGCGAGTGGCCCTCGGTGGCGCCCGGTACTTCGCTGTACAGCGTGGCGCCGGTCAGCGTGGCGAAGCGCACGTCGAGGTTGTCCGGGCGGTAGTAGATGTCGGCGTTGTCGCCGGCGATCACGTCGTGGCCGGCGCCGCCGTCCAGGCGGTCGTCGCCGTCGAGCGCGCCGACCACGTTGCTGCCGCCGATGACGATGTCGTCGTCGTTGCCGCCGAAGACCACGTCGTCGCCCTGCTGGCCCAGCAGCACGTCGCTGCCGTCGTCGCCGTGGATCAGGTCGTCGCCGCTGCCGGTGTTGGTGGTGGTGTTGATCGCCGTGAAGACCACCGAACGCTGGCCCGCCGGGCGCAGCTCGGGTGCCAGCGGCGGCAGGCTCTCGTTCGAGAGGAAGAAGCCCCCCACGGCCTGCACCAGGCCCTGGTCGCCGAAGACGAGGTCGTCGCCGCTGCCGGCGTGGACTTCGTCACCGCCGCCACCGCCGAAGATCAGGTCGCCGGAGGTGCCGCCGAAGATCAGGTCGGCCGCACCGTTGGCGAAAACCTCGCTGGCCGCCGAGTCGATGAAGCCGGTGGTCAGCAGCTTGTCGCTGGCCGTGTACGGGAATTGCAGGTTCGACGCGTTTGCGGTGGCGTAGCCGAACACCGCCGCGCGCCCCGCCGCCGCGGCGTAGTCAGGGTAGACCGTGCCGCGCGGCACGACCTGGTTGACGACGCCGTGGTCGCCGAAGATGACATCGGCACCGGCCTCGCCCGACAGCGTGTCCTGGCCCGCGACCATCTGATCGCGCACGGGGCCGAAGCCCAGCGTGCCGACACCGGCATCGGCCGTCACCATCACCAGGGTGCGGGTGATGGGGTCGACGTTGAAGCCTGAGTCGCCGTAGATCAGGTCGACCCCGCCACCGCCAAAGATGGAGTCGTCGCCCGAGCCGCCGGCCAGGTGGTCGCCGGCGCCGGTGCCGATGAGGGTGTCGTTGCCCGCACCGCCGTAGATGGCGATGCCCAGTATCGTGGCCTCGACATCGGCACCGGTGAACAGCGCGCTGGCGTCGATGACGTCGTTGCCGGCCTGCTGGAACGGGTTGGCGCGCGGAAAGCGGAACAGATCGTCCGCCGTACCGGCCTGGGGATGGAGCTTGGGACCGAGCACCAGGTTGTCGATGCGGCTGGTCAGGTGGGTGAGGCCGCTGTACCAGGTGCCGTCCTGCGAAGTGTCACCGTAGACCACCAGCGGCGAGTGGGCACCCGCGCCGCCGATGACCGTGATCGTGTCGCCGACGATGCTGCTGCCGCCGGGCGTCAGGCCCAGGTTGCCACCGCCATGCACCGTGGTCAGCGTGCCGTGGTGTGCCGGGCCGCGGTTGGCGTCGCGGCCTTCGTCGGCCGGCACCAGGGTGCCGGTGATGGTGAGGGTGTCGTTGCCCTCACCCATCAGCAGGTTCAGCACTTCGATGCCGGACCGGCCGGCGGCCGCATCGCCCCAGGTGATGCCACCGGGGAAGGTGGCTGGTTCACCGAACGCATTGGCGCCGACCAGCAGGTCGGGCGGCAGGCCGAAGCCGGTGAGCCCGGTGGCGCTCAGCACGCCGACCTTGTCTTCCTGGCTGGCATCGTCGTAGATGTTCAGCGTGTCGATCTGGTCACGCTCGTCGGGTTGGGTGCCGATCTGCAGCAGCGGCGCGTTGCGCTCGGCCGGCAGCAGCACGGCCGGCGTCAGCGCGCGCTCGCCCAGCGTGCCACCCACCACCGACAGCGGACCGCCCAGCTTGGTCAGCAGATGCTGCTGCGGCGCCCACACCTTCTGGGTGGTCGCATCGATGGCCAGGCTGGCCGGGTCGAAGGCCGGATTCGCCGTCACCGTGACGGTCTGCGGGCGGTACCAGTTGGCAGCGTTGAACACCAGCGACGACGGCGCGGTGAGCACCTGGCCATCGGTGTTGATAGCGACGGTGACATCGGACGCCGGCGCCTGGGTCAGGCGCACGGTGTAGCTGTCGGCAACCGACTGGTCGCCCGGCGCCGCATCGTCCTTGACCACCCGGGTAGCGCCGTCGCTCTGCAGCACCAGCACGCCCGGCGCGTCGTCGTCGTGCACGCTGACGGCCAGTTGCGCGCGCTGGCCGTCGTACTGGGCGGCGCCGTTGGTGGCGGTGACGGCCGCATTGACGAAACTGCGCTTGAAGTCCTCGCGGGTGGCGTCGTCCACCGCCGTGACGGCGATGTCGATGCCGCTGGCCGAGCTGGCGGCGTTGAAGGTGATGCTTGCCAAGCCACCGCCGAGCACGCTGACACCGGCACCCGACAAACCGATCTGCAGCGCGTCGTAGCTGAGCATCACCGTCACGGTCTGGCTGCCGGTGAGCAACTGGCCCAGGCGCAGGTTCACGTTGTCGGCGATGCCGGGCTTGAAGCCGTCGGCATCGGCCTGCAGGCTGCCTTCGAGCACCAAGGTGCCGCCGCCAGTCTGGGTGAGGATCAGCACCGGTGCATCGTCGTCGAGGATCTTCACCTCGACGTTGCGCACCTTGGCGAAATCAAAGGTGGTCACCGAGGCGGCCTGGTCGTTCGTGGCGCTGCTCAGCGCCTGATCTTCGGCGATCGCGCGCACGCCGTGGTTGACGGTGACGGTGCGCTCGCCTTCGGCCAGCCCGTCGTCGACGCCGTACACATGCACGGCCTGTTCCTGGTCCCAGTCGGCGGCGGTGAACTTCAGCACCAGCGCACGGTCAGGGGTGTCGACCACCAACCCGTCGATGGGCACCGGCCGGGTGAAGCTCGACGGCAGGGCCTTGGACAGCCACAACGCATCGCCGCCGGCGCCCTGCTCCTCGCGGTTCGAGCGCGCGGCAGAGACGGTGACATAGACCACCACACCGTCGGCCGGCTTGGTGGCCAGTCTCACGAAGTAACTGTCGACGCTGAGGGCCTCGCCAGTGGCGCCCTCCCGCACGGTACTGCTGCCATCGCTCTCGCGGATGACCACGGCGCCGGCGCTGGCCTGTGCCACGGTGGGGTCGATGCCGTCGATGGCCAGACCGTCGTACAGCGAGTCGGGTGCCGTCACCGTGTGGCCGATGCTGCTGGCGCTGCCCTCGAGCTGCTGCATCACGATGGGTTCGGCCACGTCGCCGCCCACGTTGACACTGTCGCTGCCCAGCCCGCCGATGATCCGCGTGATCACGCCCACCGGTGTGCCCAGCACGTAGAAGTCGTCGTCGGACTCCAGGCCGTCGATCTCGAGCACCTCGATGTTCTGGAAACGCACGTTGACGCCCGCGCCGAACACGCCGCCTTCGGTGATCACGAAGTTGTCCGGAAACTCGGTGCCCAGGATCACCACCTTGTCGAAGCCGCTGCCGCCGTCGACCGAGACCGGCGCGTTGATGTTGTACTGGACCGTGTCGTTGCCCTCCCCGGGGCGCACGTTCATCTGGCCGGCGGTGGACACGTCGCTGGTCAGCAGCGGCTGGGCCACGCCGCTGGCGTCGAGCAGGATCTGGCCACTGCCGTCGACCTGCGCCAGCGCGAAGGCGCGCACGATGAACAGGTCGTCGCCAGCATCACCTTCCAGGCGCAACTCGGCCTTGTTGCTGTAGACGGTGAAGCTGTCGTTGCCGCTGCCGCCCTGTGCCACGATCGGCAGGGACGCACCGCGGCTGACGTAGCCGCGCGTGGTGGCGATGGTGGTGAAGGCATCGGTGCCCGAGACGTTGCCGGCGATGCGCTGCGAACCGTAGATCTGGCCGATCTGGAAATGGTCCTGGCCGCTGCCGCCGTCCAGCGTGGTGATGGCGCTGTTGTCGTCGACGGCGAAGACGTCGTTGCCGCCCTGGCCGTAGACCTGCAGCCGGCCATTGAGGTTGGCGTCGTAGTTGATGCGCTGCACGGATTGCGGCCGCACGTTGCCATCGGCGCTGGCCGCGCGGGCCTGGTCGAGCGTGCCGTGCAGCAGCGCGACGAAGGCCGGCGCGGTGGCCAGCTCGGACGGGATGGCGGCGCTGCGGCGCAGCAGGAAGATGTCGTCGGTGCTGCCTTCGGCCTCGTTGCCGTCGACGCCGAAGACGCTGAGCACGTCGACGCCGTCGTCGGGTGCGCCGGTGTCGAGCACGTTGATCACGTGGTTGCGCGCCTCGCCCTGGCTGCCGGTGGTCAGCACCAGGTAGCTGTCGGTATCGGCCTGGCCGTCGAGCGTGAGCGTGTCGCCCACGCCGTTGCGGTCGACGTGCATCGAACCCAGCCGCGTGACGGTGAACCGATCTTCGCCGTCGCTGTTGGTCGTGGGCAGGCTGCCGCCGGCGGTCACAGTGGCGCTGCCGTAAGCGCTGGTATTGGCGTCGAGGTCGGTCTCGTAGAACAGGAAGCTGTCGGTGTCGTTGTTGCCGAGGATCTGGGTGAAGGACTTGTCGTTGGGGTTGAACTGCGTCGGATCGGCGGGCGCAGCGGTCTTGCCGATGCTGCCGCGCAGCAGCATCGTGCTGCCGAAACCGGCGTCGGGATCGGCCGGGTCGAGGCTGCCGTCGGCACGGCGCCGCTCGTCGCCGCGGATCTGGATGCCGGTGCCGGCCACCACGCGGTTGTTGGCGTGGGTGATCACGTTGTCGCCGATCCACAGCGCCACGCTGAGTGCCGCCACCGCCTCGCCGGCGGTCACGCTCAGAGCCGCGCCCTGGGCGATCTGCGCGCCTTCGCCGCCGTCGTCGACCAGCAGGTAGAAGTCCTCGCCGGTGCTGATCACCTGGGACGGGTCGCCGTTGAGGAACACCGGCGTCAGCGCGGTGTCGGGCACGGTCAGGCGGATGTCGCCGAAATCGGACCGGGCGGCCAGCAGGTTCAGTTCGCGCTCGGTCTCGCTGAGGTAGATGCCGGCATCACCCTGCACGTAGACACGGCCGTCGGCCACGTAGGCGCCGGCCACCACGCCGCTGTTCACATCCAGGTCGTCGCCGACACGCCCCACGCTGCCCGCGTGCGCGGCCAGGTCGATGCGGCGCGCGGTCACGTTGGGTTGGTCTTCGTTGCCGGCGTCCAGCGTGGCCAGCTGATCGACGATCGATCCGGCACGGACCGCCAGCGACGCATCGCCCCGGTTGGCCCGCACGCTGGCCACGCGCAAGTCGCCGTCGATTTCCTCGATGTAGACCGACAGCTCGGCGCTGACCGTCAGCGCACCGCTCTTGGCACCGGTGCGATGGCCGGTGGCCACGCTGTCGACCAGATTGGTTTCGATGAAGTTGGCGCGGCTGCCCACGCCGCCGGCCAGCGCCGTCAACGTGATGCCGACGCCGCCGATGTCGGCCAGCGAGGCCAGATCGTTGTCGGCCGCATCGGCGTCGACGAAGCTGCGCGGCGCCATCAGGAACACGCTGTCGGTGGTGGAGCGGATGCTGCCCACACGCAGGTCGTCGCCGTCGGTGGCGTCCACCGCGACGATCTCGCGCCACGGGTTGGCCTCAGTGCCGATGAAGCCGTTGCTCAGCAGGTCGACGAAGTTGCCGCCGGCCCGGAGGTTGCCGACGCCCAGCAGGTTGACAACCCGGGTGTCGACATCGGGATCGGTGCTGTCGATGGCGCTGATGCGCAGGTGGTCGCCGGCCTCGGCCAGGCCGAAGGTCCAGGTGGCGTCCACCACCGTGGCCGGCCCGGTGGCGAAGGCCGCCGTCGGATAGATCGAGCGCACGGGTTCGCCGTTGGCCAGCAGGTCGGGCCGGTAGAAGTTGTAGTACGGACCGCTCTCGGGGTAGCTGTTGCGACCCTGCACCGTCACCAGCACACCACCGGCGGCCAAGCGACCCGCCTCGATCACGGTCTGACCGATGCGCACCTGGGTGTCGCGGCCGGCCGTCACGGTGTCGACGCGCGGTGTGGGCACCGGCAAACCGCCGGTGACCGGATCGACCGCAACACCGCGGAAGCGGGCGGACAGGTCGAGGAACAGGTCGGTGCCCGCCTCGCCCCAGGTCTGCGCCACCTGGCCAGGGGCGTTGATCAGCTCGACGCGCACCGGCGCGGCGACGGACCCCACCGAACCATGGGCCTCGATGCCGTGGAAGCGGCTGACGAAGGCCTCGGCCGTCTGCGGCAGCACCGACGCCAGCGCGTTGAGGATCGCCGTCTGCTGGGCGCCGCCACTGAAGCCGGCGATCTGCACCACGAACGGCGTCTGGCCGGCCACCTCGATCTTCACCAGGTCGCCGATCTGGAAGCCATCGGCCAGCCAGCTGCTGCCGTTCTGGCGCGTCAGCGTGTCGGGCGTGGTGCCGTTGCCCGCGAAGTTGATCACGCCTTCAAAGCGGTGATCGCTCTCGCCCTCGAAATCGGCCGGCACCGTGGCCGTGTGCTGGTTGCCCAGCATCCCGGTGCGCACCAGGTAGGTGGGCAGCGCACCGGTCTCGGCGACGATGTGGCCGCCGGTGTTGAGCAAGCGCGTTTCGCCGACCGGGTTGTTGATCTGCTTGCCGTTGCGCAGCACGATGTTGCCGGCACCCAGGTTGCGGATGTCGATCAGCCCAGGTTCCACGGTGCGCTCGAGCTTGAAGTTCAGCGTCACCGGCTGGCCGGCGCGATCCAGATGCACCCGCGGCTGGCCCGTGCTGTTGACCAGGTCGATGCTGTTGATCAGCAGCGGCGCGTCCGATTCGTTGGTGATGCGCACACTGTCGAAGCCGTCGTCGAAAGTGAAGGTGCCCCAGTAGTGGCTGGCGATCTGCCGGCCGCCGGCGATCTCGCCCACGGCCTGAAATACCACCTCGCCGAGGCGGCTGTTGAGGATGTCGGCGACCTCGATCTGCGCCCCGGTGGCGGTGCCCGGCGCCGGATGCGGCGTGCCGTTGACGGTGACATTGATGGCGCGGGCGATCGTGCCATCGGCCAGCACGTACAGCTCGGGCGTGGGCCCGGCGCCCACCACGACGTCGGCGTCCCAGACGATCGCGCGGCGTTGCTCGGCAATGGCACCGCCGCCGGTGGTGCTGATGCTGCTGTTGTTGGCCTTGCCCAGCAGGGCCAGGCTGTCGAAGCCCGACACCACATCCAGCGGGCTGGCTGGCACGGCGCTGCTGGTGGCGCTGCCCGGGCGCGGCGCCACGGTGACAACCACGCCCGGGTCGCCGTCGATCAGGTTGTGCACCGTGCCGGAGTTGTCGCCCTCGTCGCCAGCGCCGCCGAACAGGCCGTACCAATGCGACTCGGGGCGGCGCACGGCGTTGACGGTGGTGTGCGTGGCCTCCATGTCCATGCCCTGGCGGCCGCCGATGGCGGTCAGCCCGGCGGCGGTGCCTTCCAGCAGCACCAGGGTGCTGGAGCTGATGTCGTTGTCGGCGGTCGCGGTGGCGCCGCCGGCAAAGCCGCCAGCGGTGGCTTCGGAGACAGCCGTCGGCCGCAGGCTGCGCGCCTGCGCCAGCAGGTCGACGGTGCGTGCATCGACCGCGGCGCCGCTGCCGATGACGGCATTGGTGCGCGCGGTGATGTCGTTGGTGGCGGTGGCCCGCGACACCGAGATGAAGCCGCCGCCCTTGCCCGAGGCGGTGGCGTTGGTGGTGACATCGGTCACCGCCCGCAGCTTGAAGTCGCCGGCGGCTTCGATCGTCACGCCGCTGGCGTTGACCTGGGGCGCTGCGCCCTCGTCGCTGAGACCGCGGATCACACCGTCGCCGGCATGGCCGACGAAGGCATTGCTGCGGCTGCCGTAGTCGACCGAGGCATCGGTCACGCCCACCTGGATGAAGCCGCCCGAGCGGCTGTTGCCGAAGGCCGAGACCGCGCCCGCCGACAGCGTGGTGATGCTGACGTTGCCGGTGCTGCGCACGCGGTCGGCGTCGATCGAGGCCTGCACGTCGGCAAAGAAGCTGGCCGTGGCCTGCGGCACCTGCACGTCGGCAAAGGCGCCACCGCTGCCGCGCGCGGACGACGACGATTGGCCGTCGCCGATCGGCGGGCTGACCTGGCGCAGCGACACGCCGCCCGGGCCCAGCAGCAGGTTCACCGCGCCGGGCGTGGTGCTGTTGAGGTCCAGCCGCAATTGGTGGTTCAGCGCGGTGCCGCCGCTGGCCGCCAGGTTGATGCCTTCCTTGCCCAGTTGGTGGAGGCCCTGTGCGTTGCCCACGCTGATGGACGGGACGATCACGCCATCGGGTCGCTGCAGCTGGAAGCTGCCGCCCGACGCGTTGACCACCGTGTAGTTGAGCCCGCTCTGCAGGCCGCCCAGCGCCTGCGGCACGAGCAGGTGGCGCACGCCCGAGCCCGAGGTGCTGGGGTCGAGCAGGATCTCGGCGCTGCGCAGCGTGGCGCTGCCGGCGTCGTTTTCATCGGCCAGCACGTCGCCGGCGAAGAAGAGTTGTGTGGCGCTGACCGAGAGGATGGTGCGCTCGCCGTTGTTGCTGCCGGTGTCGCTGATCTGGATCTTCTGGCCGGCGACGAAGCCGTCGGCGATCCAGCTGCCGCCGGCATCGTTGCGCGTGATCGTGTCGTTGGCGCTGGCCACCCGGTCGAACACCAGGCCGCTGACGGTGGCCTGTGTGGTGCCGGTGAGCTTGACGCGGTAGTCGTCGATCTTGACGACCTGGTAGCTGGTACCGTCGCTCAGGCCGCCGATGACGGTGCCGTTGCTGTGGTAGGTGACAACCTGGCCGTCGGCCAGGCCGTGGCCGACGTCGACATCAGGGGCGCCGTCGCAATCGGTGTCGATGCGGTTCTTGATGTAGATCTGGTTGTTGTCGCTGACGGTGAACTCGCCGGCGCCGTCGGGTCCCGCCTTGTCGACCGCATCGCTGCTGAAGCCGGCGCTGGCCGGCGCGCGGTAGGTGACCAGGTCGCCGTTGGCGAAGCCGCCCAGGTTGAGCCGGTTGCCGCCGCTGATCAGGCCGCCCTGCGCGGCGTTGAAGCTCACCGGCGCCGAGAGCGCGGTGTCGAGCTTGATGGTGCGGTCGTCGATCACACGAACCAGGTAAGACCCCGGCGCCACCAGGTTGCCCGCCGCGCCACCACCGGCGTAAACGATGCGGTCGCCGGTGTTCAGGTTGTGCGGACCACCGAAGACGATGACGTCGCGGTCGGTGTCGACCCCCGACACACCCGCGCCCAGCGGAAACGGACTGCTGGTGTCGACGGCGGTGCCGTTGGTGGCGGCGCCCAGCGCCAGCGTATGGGCATCGACGGCGATGACGCCGTAGTCGCGGCCAGCCACCAGCGGGCCGCTGGCGGTGCCGATCGCCGCCTGCCCGTTCGGGTCGTAGGTCACCACGTCGCCGGTGGTCAAGCCGTGGCTGGTGAGCTGGAGGGTGTCGTTGGCGGTGCTGACACTGCTGTGCAGCAGGTTGTCGTTGAGTTGAAGCCCACTTTGCTGCTGGCGCAGCTCGGCGTTGACCGAGACGTCGCCACCGGCGTCGACCCGGGTGCTGCCGCCGCCGATCCAGGCCTGGACGGTGGGCTGGATGTGGATGGCGGACACCGCCGCACCCACCGAAATCAGGCCGCCGCCGACGGCGGTGGCACTGGCGTCGCCTTCGGCCGTCTGCGCGATGGCATCGACGCTGAGCGCACCGCGGCTGTCCAGGCGCACGTCGCGGCCCACCCAGGCTTGTGTGCTCGGTGTCACCGTGGTGTCGGCCCGGGTGCCACGGCCACTGATGAGGCCGCCGCTGGCGACGTTGGCCGTGGCGTAGGCGGTGTCTTTGGAGTCGGCCTTCACCGCCACGCTGGCGGCGCCGGTGATCTGCGTGCCGTCGGCAATCCAGGCCTGGGTGCCGGCGATGTTCGAGGCGCTGGCCAGCGCCACCTGCACGCTGATGGTGCCGCCGCCGCCCAGCTGGGTGCGGGCGTTGGCGGTGCCGGCGGCGGTCTCGGCGGTGACCTTCATCGCACCGGCGACGTCGATCGTCGTGGCGCTGCCACCGGCGAACGCCTGCGCCGCTCCCTTGACCTCGGCCACGGCCGAGGTGACGCCCACGTCGAGCCCCAGGCTGACGTTGATGAGGTTGGTGCTTGACTGCGCGCTGCGCTGCTGCACCGTGGTCTTGATGTCCAGCGAATCGGCCTCGAGCGTGACGCCCGAGCCCACCCAGGCCCCGGTCTTGGTGTCGACACTGGCCTTGGGCACCATCGCCGAGATGGCCACGCCCAGACCGACCGTGACACCCGAGGCGTCGGTCTTGGCCAGCGCATCGGAGGTGGCTGTGACCACCACGCCGCCATTCACGTCAACCTGCGTCGTGTCCGCAGCCAGGCTTTCACCTTGGCTGCCACCTATCCAGGCCTCGACCGGGCCGTTGATCGTCGACGCGGTGCCGACCCCTGCGCCGCTGCCCAGCGCCGAGAAACCGAAGGCCGAGGCGTTGGCCTCGGTGCGCATCGTCGCGTCGGCGCGAACGGCCAGCGTGCCCGCTTGCAGGTCGACGTTGCGCCCGACGTAGGCGCGCACCGCGGCGCCGTCGATGGCGTTGGGGTTCAGCACCGCGACGGTGATCGCGCCGGCGCTGACGCCGGTGATGAAGGACTCGGCGCTGGAGTCGTTGACGGCGTCGACCGTGGCCGCCTGGTCCAGGCGCAGCGTGGCCGCACCCCCGCCCGCCGGGCCGGTGCGCTGGGCACCGACGAAGGCTTCGGTCTGGCTGGCGATGACGGCATCGGACTTGGCCACGGTGATCGTGGCGCCACCCGCGCCGACGATGACGGCGTCGGTGTCGGCGTGTTCGGTCGACCTGGCATCGATGTCGAGCGAGCGCGCGCTCAGCGTCGTGGCGCGGCCCACGTAGGCGCGGGTGCTGCCATCGATGGTGGCCGAGGGCACGAAGGCCGCGATGGCGATGGCCGCCCCCGCGCCGCCGTAGGCGTTGGTGGTGGCCAGGGCAACCGAGGTCGCGTCGATGACGACGTCGGTGGCCACAATGCTGCTGGCCGTGGGCGTGGTGTCGGTGTAGCCGGCGCCAATGTGGGCGTCGGTGCTGCGGTGGATGCGCGTGACGCCGCCCACACCGGTGGCGCCGGCCACGCCGATGGTCAGCGCAATCGACTGCGCCTCGGCTTCGGACTTCGAGTCGGCCTTGACCTCCAGGCCGCCGCCCGAGGTGATGCTGCTGGCGCCCTCCAGCGCGGCCAGCGTGCTGCCGCCGATGTCGGTGCTGGGCAGCGTGATGGCGATGCCCGATGAGCCGACGCCGACGCCGTCGGTCTCGGCACGGACGAACTGGTCGGAGCTGGCGTTCAACAGCACCTGGCCCGCTGCCGACAGGCTGACCGTGCGCGCCGTGGCCGACACGGTGTTGCTGATCGTGGCGCTGGCCTGCGCCCCGGTGGCGCCCAGGCTGGTACCCGCCGCCACGCCGACCGAACGCACGTTGATGGCCTGCACCGCAGACGCGGTGATGGCCAGGTCGCCGCCGGCGGCGCTGGCCGACGAATCGGCCACCAGCGCGGTGACACTGCCGCCGATCTGGTTGTCGGTGAGCGAGATGCCCACGGCGATGCCTCCGCCGGCAGCAGCGGCCGCCGCCGCCACCACCAGCGCCGAGATGTCGGAACGGTCGACGGCCGTCACACCCAGGGCCGTGCCGGCCAACACCGACGAGCCGCCGGTGATCGAGGCCTCGGTCAGGTGCGGCGTGGCGGCATTGCCGCTGCCGCCGATCTTGTTCATCGCGCTCGACCCGGCGCCGGATGCAGCACCCACCGAGCCAGACACCGCGATGGCCATCGACAGGGATTCGATCTGGTTCGCCGACGTGGCATCGACGTCGACCCGCCCGCCGGTGGACTGCAGGCTCGATGCGTCCACGTTGGCGCGCACGCGGTTGTCGATGGTGTTGGTGGCCGGCGAAGCCCCAATGGCCACCGCACCGCCGATGGCCACCGCGATGGCCAGCGCTGCCGCCACGTTTTCGGCCTTGATGCCGGTGTCGTCGCTGGCGCTGATGTGGATGTCGCCGGTAGCGCGCAGGCCCTCGTCCGGCGATGCAAGACCCGGCGCGCTGGACAGCACCAGGGCCTGGGTGTCGTTGGTCACCGTGTTGTTGGTGACGCTGGCCGCGCCGGCAAGGGAGACGGCGCCGATGGCCACTGTGATGGCCAGCGAGGCGCCCACGGCCAGTGAGTCGATGCGCCCGCCGGAGGCGGCGTCGACGGTGATCGTGCCAACGCTGTCGAAGCCCGAATCCTTCACTTCGGCCAGCGTGACGTTGTCGATGTGGTTGTCGGCGAACGCGATGCCGAAACTCACGGCCACGGCGCCGATGGCCACCGCGGCAGAGACCGAGGCGCCCACGGCGTTGGACATGATCGCGGCGTCGCTGACGGCCCGCACGGTGACACTGCCCGAGCGGTCGAAGACGCTGTCGGAGACCGTGGCCTGCGTGGTGTTTGCGATCGCGTTTTGCGACACGGCGCCCGCGGCGGCCACGGCCACGGCGGCAAACAGCGATACCGAAGCGGCACCCGCGGCGCTGACCGACAGCGCGTCGATCCTGGCATCGGAGTTGGCCGTCACGCGCACGCTGCCCAGCGTGCCGCCGTCGCGCGAGGTGACATTGACGCGGTCGACCGATGCCCGCGTGGCGTTGCCGATGTTGTTGATGGCCACCGACGCACCGACCGCCCCGCCGACGCCGGCGTAGATGCCCCCGGCCAGCGCGAACGACACGGCGGCGGCGTCGGCCTTCAGCACGGCCTGGTCGGCGGCGGTGACGGCATAGGCCGCACCGGTGCGCAACTGGAAGCTGGCGTCCTGTGCCGTGGCCTGCACGGTGTTGTGGATGTTGTTGAGCGATACCGCGCCGGCGCCGGCGATGGCCACGCCCACGTCGACGCCAACGCCGACGCTGGCCGCGCCGGCCACGGTGAGCGCCGTGATCTCTGAGGTGGACGTGCCGTCGATCAGCACGTTGCCGCTGTCGAGGATGGTGCTGTTGCCGACCGTCGCACTGGTGCTGTTGTGGATGTCGTTCAGGGCGATCGAGATGCCGATGGCCACCGAGACGCCGACGCTGCCGCCCACACCCACGGCCAGCGCGCCCGCGCCGGCGATGGTGTCGATGACGGCACGGTCGGTGGCCCGCACCGTCAACGGCCCACCGGCCGTCACCGTGCTGTTCTGGATGCGTGCGGTGGCGCTGTTGGCGATGTAGCCGCCTGAGCCAGAACCCGCGCCGGCGATGCCGATACCGGCACTGGTGCCGGCCGCCACGGCGCCGGCGACGCCGAAGGAATAGGCACGGATCGACGACGCCGACTCGGCCTCGACGCGCACGCCACCGCCAGAAACCACCGTCGAGCCGTCGATGGCAGCGGTGATGGTGTTGCCGATGTTGTTGATCGACAGCCCGATGCCGATGCCCACCGCCACACCGACCGAGCTGGTGCCCACACCGATGGCCAGCGCGGCGCCGCCCGAGTCGGCGTCGATCTCGGAACTGTCGTTGGCGGTGACGGTCACGCTGCCGCTGTCGAGCGTGGCGGACGACGCGTTGATGCGCGCCTCGACCGTGCGCGTGATCTCGTTCTTAGACGCAGCGCCGGCGCCGGCCACCGACACGCCGACCGAGCCGACGCCCACGGACAGGCTGCCGACGAGGCTCAGCGCGTCGATGCTGCCGGTGGAGGCCGAGTCCACGGTCAGGCCGCTGGCGTGCTCGACCGTGCTGGCGTCGATCTCGCCGCGCACGCTGCCCGAGATCTCGTTGATCGACAGCGCCGCGCCCACGGCGATGCCGATGCCGGCACTGCTGGCGCTGGCGGCGATGGCCAACGCGAAGCCGCCGGCGTCGGCGCTGATGCTGCTGTCGTCGGCGGCGGTGACGGACACGCTGCCGCCGGCATCGACACTGCTGCCGTCGCGCAGCTTGGCCTGCGTGTTGTTGCGGATGCGGTTGTAGCTGAACGACCCGGCCAGGCTGCCCGCCAGCGCGGCACCGCTGCCCGAGACGCTGGCGCTGCCGGCCACGCCCAGTGTCAGCGCGAAGATGCTCGACAGCGATTGCGCGTCGACCGTGACATCACCACCGCCTTCGACGCGCGAGCCGCTGACCTCGGCCAGCACCGCGTTCGTGCCGTCTTCGCCGATGATGTTGACGGCAAAGGCCGCACCGAAAGCAATGCCGGCGGCCGTGCCCGACGTCGACAGGCCCAGCGCACCGGCGATGCCGCCAGCCAGCACCTGGATCTGCGATTGATCGGCCGCCAGCACGCTGATCGATCCTGTGCCGGTGTTGACCGTGCTCTGCCGCACGGTGGCTTCGGTATTGCCGTCGATCAGGTTCACCGAACCCGACCCGGCGCCGGCGCCGGCCACACCCGAGCCCTGCGAGCCGATGGCGCCGGCCACGGCGGCGGCCAGCGTGTAGGCGCCGATCTTCTGCGCGCTGGTGGCCGCCACCGTCAGATCGCCCGCGGCACCGTCGGCCCAGGTCAGCGACCCGTTCGTGACATGGGCCTTGGCGCCGCCGTCGATGATGTTGATGGCCACCGAGACGCCGGCAGCCAGGGCGGTTGAGCTGCCCTGCTGGCCGCTGGCGAACGAAAACGACAGGCCGCCCGCGGCCGCGGTGATCAGCGAGCGGTCACTGGCCGTCACGCGGGCATCACCCCCGCTCAGTGCGGCTGTGCTGAAGCCAAAGTCGGCCGAGGTCTCGCCCTTGATCACGTTGACGCTGACCGAGCCGGCCACGGCGATCGCCGAGCTGCCGCCGCTGCCACCGCCGCTGCTGCCCTGGGCCACCGCGCCTGCGCCGCCGGCGGACAGCGCAAAGATGCGCGAGGCGTTGTCGCCGCGCACACGCAAGGTGTCGACGCTGGTGGCCTCGCCCGTGGCGTTGCCGCTGAGCGTGAAGGCGGTGTCCTGCACCGAGGCGCGGGTGCCGCCGTCGATCTGATTCAGGCTGAAAGCGCCCGCCAGTGCCGCCGCGGTGGCGCCGCTGCCCACCTTGGCAAAGGCCACGCCGCCGGTGACCGCCAGGATGCCCAGGTTGTTCTCGGCGTCGACGGCGACAAAGCCGGCCTTGACCTGGCCGGCGTCGGCGATCGACGACTGCACATCGTCGTTGACCAGGTTGATCGACGCCGCCGCGGCCACGGCCAGGCCGGTCTTGGGGTCGTTGGAGGCACCGCCCGGCGCGGCCGGCACACCGGGCACCGATTTGCCCTGCGTGGCGCTCTGCGGAGTCGCCGTCGCGGTGGCGTCGGTGGGCACGTCGCTTTCGGCCTTGGCCACGGCACCGGCCACGGTGAAAGCCCAGACATCTCCATCGATCCTGGCCAGCGCGCTCACGCCGTCGGCGACGTCGATGCGCTGCGCCGCCGACACCGGCGTGCCGGCCACCGCATCGGCAGCGCCGATCAGCGCATGGGTGCTGCGGTCGAGGTCGTTGATGGACACGGCAATGCCCACGCCCAGCGCCTCGCCCTTGGCAATGCCGCCGGCCCAGGTCACGTTGGTGGTCAGGTCGCCGGCGTAAAGGCGCACGTCGCGCCCGGTCACGGTGGCGGCCGCACCCAGTTGCACCAGCGTGTCGCTGGTCTGGCCGGCATACAGCACGGTGCCGCCGATGGCGAAGCTCTTGCCATTGGCCCAGGATTGCGCCAGGTTGACGTTGAGGATCGCCTCCTCGGCCTTCATGTTGAAGCCGCCGTCGAGGCCGCTGTAGACGCTGGCGCCGTCTTCGACGATGGCGTGCGTGGTGTTCTCCTGCACGCTGATGAAGATCGACCCACCGGCGCCGCCCTTGCCGCCGTTGACCCCGGCCGGGTCGAGGCTGAGTTCCTTCTTGGCCTTCCAGTCCAGCACCGGCAGGGGCAGAAAGTCGCTTACGCCAACGCTGGGGTTCACGTCGAACGAGAAGTCGGGCAGCGAAAAGACGCCCGTCATGTTGATCGTCTGCTGGTAGTTGGTGGCTTCCACCGACACCACCTGCTCGCCCTTGCCATCGGCCTGCAGCGCGGCCTGGTTGACGTGCGGATTGCTGGTGCCGGGCTGGCCCGGCAGGTCGGCGTTGCGGCGCCAGGCCAGGTTCTGGTTCAGCGCGACGCCGCCTTGCACCACGGCTTCGGACCGGTTCGTGAACACCAGCACCGACACCGAGCCGGCGATGCCGATGTTGTCGGCCTCGGAGGTGGCCGAGGTCCAGGTGTTGAAGAACGCGTCCTGGGCCCCGAGGTTGAGGTTCAGGTACTTGGTGATGGCCGCGTAGCCATCGTTGCGGATCGAGTCGGTCAACTCGCCCCAGGACAGCGGAATGAACTGGTCGAAGCGCGTCAGGATCGGGTAGCTGACGTCGGAGATCACCCGCAGCGCGCGCAGTGCGTCGAGTTCAGCGCCGCCATGCACGGTGGCCAGCGCGGTGTTGTTGGTGACGTTGATGGCCACCGCAACGCTGGCGTTGTTGGGCGCGCTGGTTGTGCTGCTGCCGCCGCCGGCCTGCTGCTGCGGCTTGGTGGTGCTGGACGCGCTGATGTTGAACTTCTGCGTCGCCAGCGCCTTGACTTCCAGGTCTTCGTTCGACTGCAGCACGGCATTGCCCAGCACGTCGCTCGTGACCACATGGTCGGCGTAGGTGAAGGCCAGGCCGCCGGCGATCGAGAACTTGCCGCTGGCACCGGCCGCGGGCTTGCCGGCGGCGTCGCGGTAGTCCTTGGTCAGGCCCTGCAGCAGCTTGTCGCCCAGGTTGGGCGTCAGCTTGCCGGGCACTTCCTTGAGCTTCTCGATGAGGCCCTTCGGGTCGGGGTTCTCGCTGTTCAGGCCGGCACTGGCGGTGGCCCGGTCGGTGGCCTCGTGCTGCGCAACGATGCCCACGCCGGTGGCAAAGCCGGAATCGAGCACGTGTTTGGCATAGAGCTGATGCCCGCCGCCGGTGGCGGCGCCGAGTTCGATGAAGACGCCGGCGCGCGATTCGTTCTCGCTTTCGGCCAGGCGCAGCACCTGCGCGTCGGCGAACCGCGAATCACCCTGCAGGTTCTGCTCGTTGGTGCTGGCCACCACGTAGTAGGTGCCACCGTCGACCAGCCCCGGGATGGCCGTGCCGCCGGCCGGCGCCTTGTAGACCACGGCCTGGCCAAGTTCGAAGGCGTTGAACACCGTTGCGCCGTTGCGGTTGACGGTCACCGTGTTGGCCGCGTCGCTCACGTCGGCGGCACCGAAGACGTGGGTGTTGTTCTCGGTCGCTGGCAGGTTCTGCGTGCGCAGGTCGACGATGTTGTGGGCCTCGACGCCCGCCGCGGCGCGCAGCGCCTGCGTCTCGGTTTCGGCCAGCTTGATCCAGCCGTCGCCGCTGGTGATGACGAAGTACGAACGCCCGTCGGCGAGCCCGCCGATGCTGGTGCCTCGGCGGTTGGTGTAGGTGATGGTGTCTTCGGTGACCAGCGCGTTCGGCCCGACGTAGATGCGGTCGTTCGCGTAGTCGACATAGCCGGCCTGCGGCGTGCCGTCGGGGTTGAGCCCGGCCAGTGGGTCGATCTCGATCTTCACCGTGTAGCCCAGCACCGGGTCGGCATGGGCGATGACGGTGCCGTCGACGCGGGTGCGGATGTCGGCCTGGGAGAAGTTCAGCCCGAAGGCCAGACCGGCCTTGCCGTCCGAGAAGATGCCCGTTTCGGCGTCGGCTTCCGATGTCGTGCTGCCCTTGGCGGTGATGTTGGCGGTGAGCTGGGCCTCGATGTGGGTGCCCGTGGCCACCGTCACCAGCGAGGTGGCGTTGGCATCGCTGACCGCCAGCGCCAGCGCGATCTGCGCCGCGCCGGGGTTCTGCGTGCTGTCCATCTCGCGCTCGGTCGACGCGTTCATCGCCGCCGTGGCCTCGGCGGTGGCGGTGATGACCACGGCGGCGCCCGAGGTGATGCGCACGCCGGTTTGGATGTCGATGCGCGCGTCGGCGTCGGCGCGGGTGTAACCCACACTGAACAGGCTGCCCTTGGCCACGCCCGCGGCGGCGGCGGCGGCAGTGGCGTAGAGGCCCACCGTGCTGCTGCCCTCGATCTGCACGCCCTCGTGCAGCGTGATGGTGGCGGTGGAGTTCTTCACCAGCAGCTTCACCGGCAGCGCCAGCACGTCGGCCACCCAGCCCTGCAGCGGCGAGATGATGAAGTTGTCGACCTCCTTGGGCACGCCGGCCGCATCGGCGGTGCTCTTGTCTTCGGCCTGCGCGATGAGGTAGATGCCGCCGCCCTTGAGCGTGGCATGGGCGCCGACGTCGATGTCGACATGGCGCGCGGTGCCGAGCACCGGCAGCAGGTTCTCGAGGTCGGCCAGCCCGGTGAGGCGGGCGCGCAGCACGATGTCGGCATCGCCCGTGTCGACCACCACGGCCGGGTCCACCGCGATGCGGTCGGCCCAGATGTCGAGGAAACCGCCCTGCGTGTTGATGTTGCCGCTGATGGCGACGCTGTCGATGAACCCGTCGTCCTCGGGCACCTGGGCCAGGCTGGCCAGCAGTGGCATGCGGCTGCCGTAAACACGCAGGTCGGCACTGAACAGGGTGTCGAGCGATTTGATCTCGATCTGGTCGGCGCCGGACAGGCCGTAGACCGACAGCGATTCGGCCGGGTTGTCGAACACGACGCCGCTGCTGAACGATGCGCCGTCGAAGAAGTTGAGACCGACGAAGCGCACGCGCATCTGGCCCGCGGTGGTGGTGCTGGCGTCCTCGATGACCATGCGGTCGTTGAAAACCGAGCCGTAGACGATCTTGTCGAAGGCGTCGCCGCCGACGAAATCCTGGCGGTCGATGCCGCTGTAGGCAATGGTCTTGCCGTGCAATGCCAGCGTGCCCGCGACGTCCAGGCCCGTCGGGTTGAAGGCGGCGAAATCGCCGCCCACGCCGTCCTGCACCGAGATGCTGTCGAAGGTGCCGCTGCCACCGGCCACGCTGCCGCTCAGCGAACCGCCGGCGTTGAAGACGAAGAGGTCGCTGGCGGTGAGGTCGGCGCCGACCAGGTTCTCGACGCTGGAGAACATCACCCCGCCGACGTCGCCACTGTCGGCACCGCTCACCGTCCAGGTGATGCGGCCCTCGTCGGCGCCCGTCAAGGTGTCGGCGGTGCTGCTGCCAACGAGCACCTCGATGCCCTGGAAGGCGGCCACGTCGGTGGCGCTGGGGGCATCACCGCCCAGGCTGATGGCCACCGCCGTGCTGCGGCCGGCAAAGCTCAAGGTGTCGATCGCCGGTGTGGCAGCCTGCGCGTCGTCCAGGCCACCGTCGATCGCGCCCGAGACCGCGCCGCCGGCGGCCAGCAAGAAGCTGTCGTCGAGCTTGCCGCCCAGCAGGTTCTCGATGCCCTGAAACGCCAGGCTGCCGTCCAGCGTGCCGGCGTCGGCACCATCGACGAGCCAGCTGTGCGCCTGCGTGTCCGAGGCCACGAGGCCGTCGCTGCCCGCGCCGCCGGCGATGCCGCCCGGCAGCGCTGCGCCCACTTGCAGGGTGAAGCTGTCGGCCTCGCTGCCACCGACCAGGCCCTCGAAGCCGCTGAAGGCCGCGCCCGCCGCAGCGCCCAGGCCGGCGCCGGAGACCGTCCACTCGGTGTCGATGTCGGGGCCGACGTAGGTGTCGTTGCCGCTGCCGCCGACCAGGGTGGTGGGTACCGTGACTTCGGTGCTCAGGCGCACCGTGTCGTCGCCCCCCAGGGCGTCGACAGCCATCGAGGTGACGTCGACGAAGTCGGGCAACAAATTGCCATCGAGCGTGACGCGAAGGGTGGCGCTGAGGCCGTCGGTGCTTTGCGCCACCTGCTCGATGACCACCGAGTTGGCCGCCGCGGTGCCGGTGATGTTCAGCACACCCGCCCCGTCCAGCGTGGCCGACAGCAGCAAGCGCGGCTCCAGCGCCTCCAGCCGCAGGCCCTGCCGTGGCTGCTGCGGCCGGGTGGCCTTCAGCGTCATGGCCCGGCGGGCCTGGCGGGACTGGGTGATGCGGCTCGTGAGCTGGCGCAGCCATTGCATGGCGGTCTCCTGCGGGAACGCCTGATTGAGAGGGCTTCAGCCCCCTTCGTGCACCGCCGGAATCAGGATGACCGGAAGTGGCTCGCCGCGTGTGAGCAGGCCCGCTTGAAACCTCACCGGGCGGCGTCGAAACGCACCGGCAACTTATGCAAAGTCAAGCAAGTCTGGGTGCTGGATGTTGCCGTACGTAACCAGTCATTTCGAGAAAAATTGCGCGCTTGACCCCTTGATTTGAGGGGGGTCAAGCGCACTGGAAAACCCTCGACTTGTGTTTGAACACGCTGGCGACAGCATCGGCATCACGCGCGGGGCGTCTGCACACCGCAGGCCTGCGTGCTGACACCACCGCCCGCGGCCGACCGCCGATCACCGGGCCAGCCGGCCCAGGGTGGACACGGCTTTCGCCGTCACCGGAAGCGTCAACCGCAAGGCCGCGTTCGGATTGGCCGACGCTGGTGCGCCCAGGTTGGTGACGAACGACCGTTTCCAATCGCGCTGCTCGATGGCGAGTGGCTTGATCGTCGTGGGGGCCGTGAACAGGATCGTCGGCAGGTCGCGGCCGGCGCTGGTGGACAAGCCCGGCAAGCCGCCCGCGGCCGGCACCGGCTCGATGGCGTGTGCGTTGCCCGGCGCCACGATCGTGATGCGGCCGTCGGTCACGTCCGGCCCCGGCAAGGGCGCCGGGTTGAGCGTCAGACCGGTGTCGTTGAGCACCGCCCACTGCAGATCGATCGGGATGTCGCCGGCAGGCGCATCCGCTGCCACCAGGAAGTCCAGCTCGAACAAGCGCGCCGGCCCGCTGCCAGCCACCGCATCCAGCCGCGACACGTCGAACGTGACCCAGCCCGGCCCGCTCTGGTCGGCGCGGAACTGGAAATCGGCCGTCACGCCGACCTCGCGCACCGCGATCAGGCGCAGCAGGTCCTGCGGATAGGTCAGCCCCAGTTGCACCGACTCCAGCGTGGCGATCTCGTCGAGCAGGATCGGCACCGTCACCAAAGCGCCCGCCGCTGACACCACCGCGCCCATGCTCACCACCGGGTCTGCACCACCAAAGACCTGGGTGGCCAGCGCCGGCGTCGGGAAGGCCGGAATCGTGGTCTGCGCGATGCCCACCACCCGTTGCTGCAGGCGCGAGACGTCCAGGCTGTTGAACGAGCCGTTGCCCGAGGTGTCGCCCAGAATCGCCGGATCAAGCAACGGGTAGGCGGCAAAGCCGGTGTCGAAGCGTGCCACCACCCGCTGCAGGCGCTGCACGTCGAGCGTGTTGTAGCCGCGGTTGGCGTTGGCATCGCCCACATAGGCGTTGACGTGCACGCCGTCGTCGGCGCGTGCCGCGATGGCGCCGTTGTTGATGCTGACGACCGTCAGGTCCAGCACCTGCTTCTGCGCGTACAGCGCGGCCGCGCCCAGCGGCACGTTCGACAGCAGCCGCACCAGCTCGACCGCACCCGTGCCCACCACCGGCGAACCCAGGTTGACCACCACCCGCAGCCGGCCAGCCTGGCTGGCATCGGTGCTGATCGTGCTGCCCGCCGATGCACCCGTGCCCAGCGTGACCCCGGTGACGGCCAGCAGCGTGGCATCGAAGTCGAGCGTGAACTCGACGCGGCTGGCCCCCGCCGCGTTGCTCAAGCGGATCGGCAAACCCGCCAGGGTGGCCGGCTGGCTCAGGGCCTGGCCAGGGCCGCGGGCGATGTCGACGATCGACAGCAGCGCGCCGCTGCCGGCCACGCTGAAGGCCCTCACATGGTCGCCACCGGCCACGCCGTTGGCGTCGCCGTCGAGCAGCACGCCGGCCAGGTCGGTGAAACCGTTCGATCGCGAGGCCAGCGTCACCGTGTAGTTGCCCGCTGCCAGCGCGGTGCCGGTGCGCACGAAGCTGAAGCCCTGCCGGTCGGCGTCAAGCACCAGGCTGCCCGGCACCACGCCGGCAGGGCCGGTCAGCACCACGTCGGCAGCACCCAGACCGGCCGTGGCGGTGTCGTAGAGATTGAGCTTGGCGCTGTTGAGCACCTGGCTGAAGCGTGCGGTGAAGCCGCTGTCGGTGGCGGTGAAGTTGGTCAGCTGCAGCGTGCCGGCCAGCACCTGCACCCCCAGCGGCGTGGCGTCGAAGTCACCATCGTCGTTGCTCGCCGTGGCGCGCACCGTGAAGGCGCCGACGGCGGTGTAGACATGGCTGGCCGTCGCCGCGGTGGCGCCGACGGTGTCGACCCGGCCATCACCCCAGTCGATCGACCACTGCCTGAGCGGGTCGTTGCCGGGGTCGGTCGAACCCAGCGTGATCACGTAGGCCTGCCCGGTGACAGCCTGGCTCGGGCCCGAGACCGTGAGCACCGGGGCCACGTCGGCCACCGCCACCGCCATCGCCGCCGAGCCGCTGGCGCCGTCGCTGTCGGTCACGGTGGCGCCGATGGTGAAGACCGCGCCGTGGTCGGGGATCGCCACGGCCCGGGCGGTGGACGTGGTGGTGCGCACGCTGCCGTCCGACAGGGTGAACGTGAGCGACCAGCCATCGAGCATGCCGGCATCGGCACCGCCCTGGTCGGTGATGCGCAGCGTCCAGTCGCCGAAGGCGGCCTCGCCGTCCAGCGCGCTCAGCGCGCCGACCGGCCGCAGGCGCCCGGCAAACGGCGCGCTGGCCCCGGCGATGGCCGACGCGGCCTCGTCGTCGAACACGGTGCCGGTGAAGTTGGCCCCGCTGCCGCCCAGCCGGTTGCTGAGCGGCACTTCGGTGCCCGCCGGGCTGACCAGCACGATCTGCAGGTCACCGTCGTGGGTGTGGGTGATGTCCAGCGCCAGGTCGAGGTCGACGATGGTCGGCGAGGCCACGGTGAGCCGCGACTCGAGCTGGCCCAGGCCGGCATCGGGGATCGCCTGCGGCCCGTTGGTCGCGCTGTAGGCGCTGTAGCTGAAGTCGCTGAACAGCACCCCCAGCGACCAGCCGTTGAGCGTGCCCACGTCCTGGCCGGCCTGGTCGATCAGCCGCAGTGTCCAGTCGCCCAGCACCGACTGCCCGCTGAACGCCGACAGCGACTCCAGCGGCCTGAAGCTGCCGATGAAGGGCGCGCTGCCGAAGGCGATGCTCGACGCCGCCTGGTCCGCCAGCTCGGTGCCGCTGAAGTTGTCGCCCGGCCCGCCCACGCCGCCGAACAGCTGCACCGTGGTGCCGGTCGGGCTGACCAGGTAGGCGCTCAGGTCGGCATCCCAGGTGTGCGCAATGTCCAGCGTGACGGTGAGTGCGTAGATCGAGGGCACCACCAGCACCGAACTCAGCGGCGCCGAGACCGGGCTGCTGTCGAGGTAGCGGTGGGTCAGCGTGAAGGTCTGCGAGCCAGTGGCGCTGGGCGCCAGCGTCACCTGCTGCAGGTTGCCCGGCGACAGCGGATCGCCCCAGTCGATGTCCAGCGTGTAGCTGTCGCGTGCGCCCGGATCGGTCACCGTGCCGGTGAAGACGGTGTCGCCGTTCTCGTTGGTGCCGGTGGCCAGCAAGCTGCTGAGCACCGGCGCCACGTTGGCCACCGTCAGGCCCACCGCGCCGCTGCCGCGGGCACCGTCGTCGTCGGTGACGACCACGCCGATGGTGTAGCTCGCGCCGTGGTCGGGTATGGCCGCCGGCCCGGCGGCCGAGGTGATCGTGCGCACCGAGCCGTCGGCCAGCGTGAGCTGCAGCGACCAGCCGTTGAGCATGCCGGCCTGGCCGGTGTTCTGGTCGATCAGCGTCAGCGTCCAGTCGCCGAAAGCGGCTTCACCGTCAGCGGCCGACAGTGCCTGCATCGGCGCGTAGCGGCCGGCAAACGGTGCCGCGCCCCAGAAGAGCTCGCCCCCCGCCTCGTCATCGAGCGTGGTGTTGCTGAAGTTTGCGCCGGTGCCGCCCACCACGCTGAACAGCGCGATCTCGGTGCCCGAGGGGCTGCGCAGGAAGGCCTGCAGATCATGGTCACGCGGGTGCGTGATGTCCAGCGTCACATCGACGTCGGCGACGGTCGGCGCGCCGACGGTCAGCCGGGATTCGAGCGACGCCCCGGCGCCGTCGAAGTCGGGGATCGCCTGCGGCAAGCCGGCCGCCGCGTAGGTGGCGACCGAGCCGTCGGTGAAGCCCACTTCGAGCGACCAGCCGTTGAGCGAGCCCACGTCCTGCCCGGCCTGGTCGGTGATGCGCAGCGTCCAGTCGCCCAGCGCCGACTGTCCATCGAAAGCGGCCAGCGCATTCAGCGGGCGGTAGCGCCCGGTGAAGGGTGCGGCGCCCTCGCCCATCGGTGCGCCGGCTTCGTCGTCCAGCACGGTGCCGCTGAAGTTGCCGCCCCCGCCGCCGACGCCGCCAAACAACTGCAGCTCGGTGCCGGTCGGGCTCACCAGGATCACCTGCAGATCGCCGTCATAGGTGTGCGTGATGTCCAGCGCCACGTTGACATCGGCGATGGCCAGGCTGGCAACGTCCACCGACGACAACAGCGGCGCGGTGGTCTGGTGGTTGTCCTGGTAGCGGTGCGTCAGCCTGACCTCTTGTGTGCCCGTGGCGCTGGCCGCGAACGTCACCTGCTGGTGGTTGCCCGGCGACAGTGGATCGCCCCAGTCGATGTCCAGCGTGAAGCTGTCGCGGGTGCCATCGTCGGTCACCGTGCCGGTGAACACCGTGGCGCCGTTCTCGTCGATGCCGGTGGCCTGCAGGTTGCCCAGCCCAGGCGCCGTGTTGGACACGTTCGCCAAGGCGTAGCGAATCCCGACGCCGCCGTCCTTGTCGGTCACCGTGGCCTTGACCAGGTAGAAGCCGCTGGCCGGGTTGTCGAGGTAGCGGTGCAACAGGCCGAAGTTCTGCACACCGGCGCCGTCGTGCGCCACGACGACACGCTGCAGATTGCCCGGCGAGCTGGGATCGCCCCAGTCGATGTCCAGCGTGAAGTCATCCCGCAGGCCGGGGTCGACGATCTGCCCGCTGAGGACCGCAAAGCCGTCCTCGGTCGACGCGGTGACTTGCAGCGCGCTCAGCACCGGCGCCACGTTGGCCACTGTCACCACGGCGACTTTGCTCGACGTGCCGCCATCGCTGTCGGTCACGGTGGCGACGATGGCCCGGTTCAGGCTCGGCACGCCGTCGAGGTAGCGGTGCGAGAGCGAGAAGGTCTGCGGCCGATCGAACAACACCTGGCCGAAGAACACGAACGGCGCCAGCACGATGCGCTGCAGGTTGCCCGGCGACTGCGGGTCACCCCAGTTGATGTCGACCGTCAGCACATCGCCGCGGCCCGCATCGCTGACGGTGCCGGAAAACCAGGTGACGCCGCCCTCGTCGACCGCCGTGGCGGCCAGGTTGCTCAGCAGCGGCGCGGCATTGGCCACCACGATGTTGAACGCGGTCTCGGCAAAGCCACCCGCGTCGTCGGTGACACGCACCATCACGCCCTGGGTCAGCGGCCCGGCCGGCGGTGTCCAGCGGAACACGCCGTTCTGGTCGATCGAGGCGCCGGCCGGTGCGCTGGTCAGCGACCAACGCAGGTGGTCGTCGGCACCGTCCTGGGCCGCCAGCGCCACGCTGAACGGCGTGCCTTCGGTGGCCGCCTGCGCCGCCACCGGGGTCAACACCGGCACGGCATTGGCCACCGTCACCAGGAACGTGCGGGCGGTGCCCGCACTGATGAAGCCGTTCTCGTGGACGCCGACGGTCACGGTGTAGACGCCGTCCTGCGCGTAGGTGTGCGCCCGTGCGGCCAGTGTGCCGGGCACGGTCGAGAACGACTCTTGCGCCAGGCCGTCGCCCCAGTCCACCGTGCCCACCCACGACGGCCCGACATGGCCTGGGTGGCTGAACGAGCCCAGCACGAAGTCGGTCGAGCGGCCCTCGATCGCACCCTGGGTGGCGGCGATGTTCAGCTCGGGCGGCGCCGCCGCCGAACTGCCGACCAGCCATTCGATCGACTCGTCGAAGGTGACCTTGCGGCCCGGATAGGCCGGGTTGCTCATCTCGAAGGGCGCACCGGTCCCCACGATCACGTCGCCGGCGCGCTTGAGCAGGCTGTCGCCAACGCTGGCCGAGCTGTCGTTGACGAACACCGCGACGCCGACGCGCAGGCTGTCGAAGCCGACGTCGTAGGTGTCGCTGCCGTCCTGGCCGATCAGCTGCAGGGTGTTGGCGCTGGTATTGCGCACACGCAGGTAGTCGTCGCCAGCGCCGCCGGCCACCACCAGGGTCTCGATGCCGGTGTAGTTGGCCGTGCCGGTGCCCACGCTCAGGTCGTTGGGGTTGACCACCAGCGCCTCGGCGGCCGCGCTGCCGACCAGGACCAGAAAGTCCTGCTCGGCCGGGTTGGCGCCCGAATCGGCGATCTCGAAGTGGTCTTGCGGCCCGACCTGCACCTGGTAGCCATCGGCGCCGCCACCGCCGTCCAGGCGCAGCGCGCCGTTCCAACCGCCGACCTGGAAGTAGTTGTAGACGTTGCCGCCGGCCAGGCCGGTGAGGGTGGCCGCTTCGACGCCGACCAGGGCCAGGCGATCACCACCGAACGATTGCAGGCTGTCGGGATTGAGCCGCCAGCTGTCGTCGGATGCGGTGACGATGCTGTCGTCGCCCGTGCCGCCGTCGAAGGTGAAGGCACCGACCAGCCGGGTGTAGCTGCTGCCGTTGGCGACGAACTGCTCCACCGACGCCGGCGGGTTCAGCTCGCTGCCGTTGAGCAGCAGCGTATCGCTGCCGCCGCCGGTATTGAGCGTGAAGTTCACCAGGCCCTGCGCCGCCAGGCCGCCGTTGCCGTGTGGCAGCGTGATGCGGTCAGCCGCCGCGCCGGTGCTCAGCGTCACGTTGCGGATGTCGAAGAACTGCAGCGTCGCGGTCTCGATGCCGTTGATCGTGCCGGTGATCTTGTTGGCGCGTGCGCCCGCGATCAGCACCTGCTGCTCGGCCACGTCGATCACCTTGCTCGGCGGGCCGACATTGCGCATGTAGACATAGCCCACCGGCAGCGCGCCATCGGCGGTCAGGCGGCCCACGGGCTTGTCGAACAGCACGCGCGAGGGCACCAGCTGCGTGCGCACGATGCCGTCGCCCCCCAGCACGTCCCAGGCCAGCGAGATGCCCGCGCCGCCCGTGGCCTCGAAGAACTCGATGCGGATGTCGTGCAGGCCGGCCGACAAGCTCACCGTGCGCACCACTGTCTGCCAGCCATGCAAGCCGCCGTTGTCGACCACCAGCTGGCCGTCGATGAACAAGCGGCTGCCATCGTCGCTGCTCAAGTGGAAGGTCTTGTCGCCACCGGCATCGATGCGGATCTGGCCGGTCCAGCGCACCGCGAAGGTGTCGACAAGGTCGGGGTAACCTTCGACGGCGCCGCTGGTGTTGACCAGGTTGATCACCGCATCGGTGCGTGAATGGGTGGGTGCGCCCAGCGTGTCGAAATCGGGAAAGTCGCCGGTGTTGGTGACCAGCTGGTAATAGTCGCCATGCAGGCCGTTGGCCACGGTCAGCGCCTGCGGCGCGCCCAGCATCGCCACACTGCCGCTGATGGCCACCGCGTAGCCGATGCGGTCGCCGGTGGTGGCGTCGCTGCCGAACAGCGGGTCGATCGGCGTCTCCAGACGCCAGGCGTTGTTCTTCAGGCCGTACGCGAAGGCCTCGCCGGCGTCCACCTTCAGGCCGGTGTAGTTCAGGCCGGTGGCGTGGTTCAGGCCGCTGCCGTAGTCGTGGTCGCGCCCGGGCGCACCCACGACGATGCGCTCGCCATCGATGGCCACCGAGTTGCCGAAGGCATCACCGGCGCGAGCCTGCGCCTCCAGGTCGATGCGGGTGGTCGACGGGCCGTCCGAATACCTGACCGAGGCCGCCTGCCAGCTGCTGCCGGTGCGCGCGAACGCAAAGGCCGCGCCGGCATCCACCACACCCAGCAGGTCCATGCCCGGCGAGCCCACCACCAGCCGGTTGCCGCTCAAGCCCACCGATTGGCCGAACAGGTCGCCGGCTTGCGGTGTGCCCGCCGCCAGCGACGCCTGCAGCGACCAGCTCAGTGCGCTGCGCGAATAGACGAAGGCGGACCCTGCCGCCGCGTCGGCCGGCGCGCCCGGCGCGCCGATCACCGCGGTATCACCATCGATGGCCACCGAGGCGCCGAAGCCACGCATGTCGATGCCCGCCGGCACCGCGTCGATCGGTCGGTTCGGGTCGACCCGGTTCCACTCGACGCCGTCGCGGTAGATGAACCAGGCACCACCCTCACCAGCGCTCGCCCCGGGTGCGCCGCCGATGATGATGTCACCCGAAATGCCGACTGCTGCACCCCAACGATCGCCCTTGCCGGCAACGAAGCCGGCCTTCTCGGTCCAGCCGTCGCCAACCTGCTGGAAGACGTAGATCGTGCCGGCGTTAGCGCCGGGCGTGATGCCCGAGTTGTTGTTGGCAATCCAATCAGGCGCGGTGACCCCCGGCGCGCCCACCACCAGCGTGCCAGCGTCCAGCGCCACGCTGTGGCCGAACTCGTCGCCGGGGCGGATGCCGTCGTTCTGCAGCGTGGTGCGCAGCGTCCATTGCAACGGCCCTTCGCCGTCCGGGTCTTCGAAGATGAACACCGCACCGCGGTTGTCGTACTGCGGCGCGCCGATGGCGGCCAGGTTGCCCTGGATGGCCACGCTGGCGCCCAGCTTGGCGGCCTGCGTCAGCGTGGGCACCAGCAGGCTGTTGCCCGCCAGCGGCGACCACGCCGGGCCGCGCTCGCGGAAGTTGTACAGGTTGGTCGACGCGGCGGTGCCCACCAGGTAGAAGCCGTCGCCCACGATCGACGCGCCGGTGCCGAAGTGCACGGGATTGGTCGCGGTGACCGTGCTGCTGCCGTCGAGCACGAAGGGCTTGAGGTTGAGGTAGGCGTAGGTGTCGGTGTTCGCGTTGAAGAGGTAGGCATCGCCCGCGCCCGAGCGGGTGTCGGGCGCGCCGACGATGGTCAGGCCGCCGCGTGTGACGATGCTGTTGGCGGCGCCGAAATGCCCGCCGTGGACAAAACCCTGTGACAGCAGCACGGCAGGGCTGGCCGGCGCCATGACATAGCCATTGAAGTTGTAGGTCAGCACCTGGCCCAGGTCGGGCGCCGTCAAGAACAGGTTGAACAGGTCGGCGTTGGGCGCGCCGGCGTAGATGTGCGAATTGCCCGAGATCGCGACATCGCTGCCGAACAGCGTCGAGAACGTCGGCGCGCCGTTGTAGATGTCGCGGTTGTCTTCGTAGTCGGCCGCGCGCAGCACCCGGCCCGTGTACAGCCCGGTGCTCACCGTCCAGGTGCTCTGGTTGGCAAAGGCCAGGTTGTAGGTCGCCACGCGGGTCTTGCCCGGCGCACCCACCACCACCGTGTTGCCGACGATGTCGACGCTGCTGCCCCAGCGTGCGCCCGCCAGCCCGACGAAGGTTTCGTCGGTGCCGGGCACCGACGTGATGGCCATGATCGACGAAGTCAGGTAGTCGACCTCGTTGCGGTGGTCGGTGCCCATCTCGGTGAATGGCCCGGCCAGCACGATGCCACTGTCGGTCACGAAATACGCGCCATCGTTGAAGTTGATCGACGCGTATTCGGTGAACGAGTAGTTGTTGAGGGTGACTACCCGGTTGACACCGTCGTCGGACAGCAGGGTGACGACAGTGCGCGGGCCGACACTCAAGGCGACGGTGTTTTCGTCCAGGTTCTCGCCATTGAGCGGTGACTTGTAGTCGGAGAGGTCGTAGTCACCCGGCACCGTGAAATAGCTGAACGCGTCCTCGTCGTAGACCTTGAGCCCGGCCTTGCCCACGTTGGGCGAGGTGGGCGTGCCGTCCGTCGAGGTGACATACGGCAGGTTGAGGTCGTCCGGCATCAGGAAGCGGTTCAGGCTCCAGGTGGTGCCGCTGCGCTGGTAGACGTAGGCGGCGCCGGTCTGGCCCAGCGCCAGGTCACCGGCCGGCCGGCCGGTCGAGGCATAACTGACGCTATCCTCCGGCGAACCCACCACCAGCTTGTCGCCGCTGATCGCGACCGCGCTGCCGAAGCCGCGGGTGACGCCCGAGAGGATGCGCTGCTGCGACCAGGTCTCGCCACTGCGGGTATAGATGATCACCGCGCCGATGAAGCCGGCATCGGTCGGCGTGGCGCCGACCACCAGGGTGTCGCCGTCCACATCCATGGCAACGCCGAACTGCACGTTGCCGTAGGGGCTGGCAAGCGTCTGCGTCTTGCGCCAGTACAGGCCCTCGTTGATGTAGACGTCGATGCTGCCGTTGAGCTTGGGCGAGGCGACGAACAGCGTGCCCGTGCCGGGCTCGTAGGCGGTGACCGCGCCGAACTGCGAGCCCACCGCGCCGCTGAGGATCTCGGCCGGCTGGGCCGCCGGCTGGTTGTCGCGCTCGGGCACGGTCAGTGTCATGACCGCCGGGCGGCGGGTGCCGTTGTAGTCGACGATGGCCGCGGCCGCGGCGGTCGAGCCATAACTCGCCACCGTGCCGTCGCTGTAGGTGATGGTCATCGACCAGCTGTTGAGAGTGCCCGCCGCGCCACTCTCCAGATCGGTGGCGTACAGCCGCCAGAGGCCCGCGGCGGTCATCCCGTCGAGCACGGACAGCGACTGCGATGGCTTGAAGGTGCCGGTGAACGGCGCCGTGCCCGTGGTGATGGCCACGCTGGCTTCGTCGTCGAGCACGGTGCTGGTGAAGTTGTCGCCGGCACCGCCCACGCGGTTGATCAGCATCACCGTCCGGGTCCGGCCGGGATCTTCCAGCACCAGCTCGACGTCGCCGTCGAAGCTGTGGGTGATGTTGACCGCCACGTTGACGTCGACCACGGTGCGCAGCGAAGGCCCGGCCGTGAAGGTGCGGATCGAGCCCACGTCGGCGCGCGTGATGCCGACCGGACCGGTCTCGTTGTAGCCGGGCATGCCGGCCACGATGCGCCCGCCGCCGATGGCCACGCTCTGGCCGAAATGGTCGGCCAGCGGCGCACCGCTGGCGGCATCGGCCCCCGATGGCGACGCCGCCTGCAGCTTGCCGGCGCCGGTCGGCCCGCTGGAACGCGCCCAGGTGGCGCCCAGGCCGCTCTGGCCCGGCAGCTGGGTGAACACATAGGCCGCACCCGTGTCGAGCGAGCCGGCACCGTCGACACCGGGCGCGCCGACCACCACGTAGCTGCCACTCAGCGCCACCGCCGCGCCGAAGCGGTCGCCGCCCTTGCCCTCGCCCGAGGCCTCGGCCGCGGGCAGGCCGCCTTCGGCCGTCAGCCGCGCCACCAGTTTCCAGCTGGCGCCGCTGCCTTCGAAGACGAAGGCGCGGCCATGCGCGACTTCGTCGTCGCTCAGGTTGCTGAGGTTGTTGCGATCGGTCCAGTTCGGTGCGCCGACGACGATGCGTCCGTCACTGATCGCCACCGCCACGCCAAAGCGGTCACCCGGCAAGCTACTCTGCACGCCGTCCGCATTCGTGTAGGGGAGGTTGTTGCCCTGCGCCTCCGACGCCGCCAGGCCGGTCTTGTAGTTCCAGATGTTGTCGGCAGCCGACCGGCCATAAACATGGGCCTGTCCGGCGCCCGCATTGCTGTTGGGGCTGCCGATCACCGCCGTATTGCCAAGCAACGCGACGCTGATGTGCTCGGTCCCGCCGGCGAAGCCACTCGCCGACTGGCTGATGGCGTCTTCGGCCCAGATCGGCCCGCCGCGCTCGAAGAAATAGGCCCCGCTGGAGCTGAGCGCGATTGGGAAGTTGCCGATCAGCGCGCTGGCGCCATCGATGGCCACTGCGGTGCCAAAGCGGTGACCGGCCTGTCCGTCGCTGGCCAGCAGCTTCTTCTGGAACGCCCAGCCGCCCAGGCTGGTGGGCGTGAAGACGTAGGCCGCACCGGCGCCTTCGCCGCGCGTGCTGTCCAGCGGCGCACCGACCAGGATGGTCTTGTTGGCGTCGATGGCCACGGCCCGGCCGAAGCCGGCCCCTGCGCCACTGGCGGCCACGTCGGGCGCGTAGAGCTTGGCGGCCTCGACCCAGCTGCCGGTGGTGGCATTCCAGCTGTAGACCAGCACCGTGCCCGAGGCCTGCGCCACGCCATTGCGTGCCTGGTCGGCACCCACCACCAGGGTGCTGCCGTCGGGGCTGATCGCCATCACGTTGGCAAAGTGCTGCACGTCGGCCACCTGGCTGACGTCGAGCTTGGTCTGCTGCGTCCAGCTGATCACGCCGTCGAGGGTGACGGTGTGCAGCGACAGCAGGCCCAGGTTCAGGTTGTTGACGTCGATCGCGTCGATCGCCAGGTCGGCCGGATCGGCGGGCGTGATCACCTGGAAATCGGGCAGGCCGTGCACCACCAGCGGCTCGACGTCGAGGAAGGCGATGGTATTGGCAGCCAGCGCCACGCTGCCGGCATGGGCCAGCGTGGCATTCGGTTGGTAGGTGGCACCGGGCGTGGCGCCGTCGCCGACGATGCGCAGCGTATCGCCCACGCCGCCGGCGCTGCCGCTGCCGCCGTTGAACTGCAGGTGGATGGCGCCGGCCGTGGCGCCCGCCAGCAGCCGCGCCGCGCCCTCGGCCTTGCTGCCGGGCTCATACAGCGCGACATCGGCGGCGAACTGGATGTAGAAGCCGCGCTGTGAATCGAACAGCCGGTCGGCGCCGAGGTCGGCGATGTTTTGCCAGCCGTTCGTGGCTGCGTCGCCCGCCACGGCGGCGGCCAACGTGACCGCGGCACCGGCGTCGTTCACCAGCTTGAACTGCCAGCCGCTGCCGCCCAGCTGTGTCTCGACGTAGTACGGGCCGGGTGGCAGGCTCTGCAGCGATGGCGACACCACCGCACCGCCGGAATAGGCCGCCGTGACGGTCTGCGACAGCGCACCGATGCTGTCCAGCGACACCATGCCGAGGTCGACAAAGGCCAGGTCGTCGTGCTCATCGCCGTTGAAGACCATCAGGTGCTGCCCGGCGCCACTGCCGTTGTCGACGCCGTTGTCGACGAAGAAGGTGTCCTTGCCGGCGCCGGCATTGACCTGCAGGTCGAAGCCGTGGTGGCCGGTGGCCACGCGCAGCTTGTCGTCGCCGGTGCCCAGCGTGACCAGCACCGATTCGATGCCACGGGTGTGCACGTTGACCGGGCGCTTGGTCTCCGTCTGGCCCAGCGCCATCGACTCGAAGACGGTGGTGGTCGGATCGTCGCCGAACAGCTGGGTGAACAACTGCACCTGGCCGGCGTCGGCGCTGGGCACGGCGGTGGCCGGCACTGCCGGATAGAGGTTGGCGAAGGTCTGATTGAAGAAGACCAGGTTGGCGCCCGACGCGTCGGCCGCGTCTTCGTAGTGCACCGTGTCGGCCCCGCCCTGGCCGTTGACGAACACCGGGATGCCCTTGGGGCTGTCGAAGCTGGGCGGGTCGGTGTCGCGGGCGAAGCGGTCGTTCAACGAACCGCCGGCGGCCGTGCCGCCCAGCCTGATGCGGTCGCTGCCGTCACCGGCGTTGACCGTGAAGGTGGAGCCTTTGCCGCCCAGCGGATCCTGCTCGCGGTGCGTGGCCAGCAGATCGATGGTGTCGTTGCCGGTGCCGGCGTTGAGCACCACGGTCTCGAAGCGCTGGTAGACGATGTTGGCCATGCCACTGCGCGTGACGGTGGTGGTGTCGATCGGCCAGCCGCGATCGAAGGCCTGGTTGATCGCCACCTGCACCTGGTCGCGCAGGGCCTGCGCACTGGCGTAGTTGCCGGCGGCCACCGTCATCGGAAGTGACCGGCCGGCAAACACCAGGTTGAAGCCCACCGGACTGAACAGCGTATTGCCGCTGCGGGCGGCGGCGATCAACGCTTGCGCGGCCGCCGCCGAGGCGGCGTCCAGCGGCAGCGCGAAGCCGATGGCGCCCGCCGCATCGAGCACGACCGCGACCTTGCGCGCACCGTCGAAGGCCTGGTCCACCGCGGCCTGCACATGGGCCTGCAACTGCGCCGCGCTGGTCAAGCCGGGCGCGGCGGCCACGGCCACCGCCACGGCGCTGCCGTCGTAGCCCAGGCTGAGGTTCAGCGCGGTGGGCAGGGTATTGCCGCTGCGCGCGCCGGCCACGCCGGCCGCGGCGGCGGCGGCGGCGGCGGCGTCCAGCGTGTGGCCGTTGCCGATGAGGATCTCGCCGCCCGCGCCCACGCTGGCGTGCACGTCGTTGGCGATGCCGGCACCGAACAGCGCGCGGCTGCCGGTGATGGCGTTGTCGACGGCAAAGCGCTGGCCGACCGCATTGCGCTGGTCGTTGATGAACAGCTGGTCACCGCCCTCGGGGCCTTCGCCCACCAGCGTGAAGCGGCCCTGGATGCCGTCGAGCGTGCCGGTGCCTTCGGCGCCCTGGTGCGTGCCGACATGGGCGGTGTCGAAGCCACCGCCCATCATCAGCGTCAGGTCGAGACCGGCCGCCACCGAGGCGACGTAGAAGATGTCGCGCTGCGCGCCGAGCTGGAGGGTGATGCGCTCGGCCGGCGCCAGTGCGACCGAGCCGGTGATGCCCAGGCCGGTGACGGCGTTGCCCTCGAAGCTGCCGATATTGGGCTGGTCGTCGCCGGAGTCGTCGAGCGTGACGGTGTCCAAGCCCTCGCGGGCATCGAGCACCAGCTCGCCGGCCAGGAAATCGAGCCGGCGCAGCGACGACGAGTTCAGCCCGCTTTCGGTGGCGCCGATGGTGAAGGTGTCGTCGCCCGCGCCGCCCAGCAGGGTGGCCTTGACGCCGGCGCGGGTGCTGTCGACGTTGAAGACGTTGCCCTGGTCGCCCAGTACGACGTTGACGTTCTCCACCGTGCCGGCGCCGCGCGTGGCGTAGTAGAGGGCACCCGGGTCGTTGCCCGGCAGCACGTAGCCGGCGCCGAACATCGTGTGGATCGAACGCAGCGCATTGCTGCCCATGCCCAGGCCGGTGATGCCGATGGCGGTGAGCTGGCCGGTCTGGCCACCCGCGGCATCGCCAAACACGGTCAGCGCATCGTTGCCAGCGTCGCCTTCGAAGGCGACGACGCCGCTGATGCCGGTCAGCTGATGGCTGGCGTTGCCGACGTCCAGCGCATCGTTGCCCGCGCCGCCGAAGACATAGACCGCCAGGCCGGCCGCCGCATCGTTGACGCGGAAATGGTCATCGAGGCCCGACAGGCCGATCACCAGCGCCGTGTTGGCGGTGGGGTCGAAACGGATCGCGGCGCTGTTGCCCAGACCCGTGATGCCGCCGCCCAGCAAGGCGCCGTCGAGCGCGGACGCACTGCCGCCCGCACCCAGGTAGATGGCATCGCGGGTGCCAACGGGTCCGGCACTGCCGGGGTTGAGCGTCAGCGTTGCCGTGATGCGGCTCAGGTCGCCGCCCAGCGCGCGCAGCGGGTAGGCCACGGCCTGCAGCAGATCGGTGCCGGCGGGCGCGCTGTCGTCGTAGTAGCCGCTGCCCATGAACAGGGTGCGCGAGGCGTTGCCGGCGATGTAGAAGCGGTCGGCGCCTTCGCCGGCATTGATCGTCAGCGCGCCGGAGACCACCGGGATGAAGAAGCGGTCGTCGCCACCACCCCCCTCGATCAGCGTGGTGCCGCCCGGGTTGATGCCCCCCGGGTTGCGGATCTCGAACTGGTCGCGGTTGTCGCCGCCGGTGATGGTCAGCGTGGGCGCGTCGATGGCGCCGCTCAGCACGACGATGGATCCCGTGAACCCGTCGCTGGCGGGCAGCCGGGGCGGCCGGCCATCGACCCGGATGGTCACCGTGCCGCTGCTGGCGATGGCGGTGTCGGCGGCCAGCGTGAAGTTGTCGGCGATGTCGAGATCGACGCCGCCCCCGGCGCCCATGGCGCCGATGCGGCCACCCGCCATCAGGATCAGGGTCTCGTCCACGTCGGCCGCCGAGTCGCGCACCGCCAGCTGCAGCCGTCCGGCCGCCGTGCTGGCGTTCGACACCCTCAAGGCACCGTTGACTTCTTCGAGCGTGACCCCGGTCGCGGCCTGGACGAACAGCCGGCCCGCGCCGGGCACCGATGCCGGCGACCGTTGGCTCAGCGGCGGCTCGACATCGCTCTGGCTGGTGCCGGCCCCGTAGAGCTCGATCGCATTGGCGACGTCGCCGACGCGGCCGTGCGTGGACACCAGGTCGATGTTGGCGGCCTGGATGTCGATCTCGTGGTCGTCGACACCGTCGGCGTCGAGCATCGAGCCGTCCGCGGTCAGCGCCACGTCACCGGTTTCCGACAGCGCGTCGACCAGGCGGAGGTCGCCCTGGGTTTCCCGCACGGCGATGCTGCCGAGTGCGGTGGCCTTGAACCGCCCGGCTTCGCTGTGTGACGAATCGATCTCGACGAAGTCGCCGGCGGCGCCGATGCGCCCGCCGTGCGCCATCAGCGTGATGCTGTTGCCGGTGATCGCCGCCTCGCCGGCGCGCCCGCCGGGCACGTCATACAGCGCGGCGGCGGCGCCTGCCGCGGTGAGCGACACGTTGCCCGCGGCCGAGAAGATCTCGCCGACGCGCAGGTCGCCCGCGGTTTCGGTCAGCGTGATGTCGCCGTTGCTCAGCACCTGCAGGCTGGCGGTGTCTGCGGCGTCGGTGTGGGCGGTGATGCCGGTGCGCTGGTCGGTGATCGACCGCTCGGCGGTGACCAGCGTGATGCCGCCGCGCTGGGCGCTGATGCCGGCGAAGTCGTAGCTGCCGGCTATCGCCGTCTGGCGGGTGGTATCGGCAAACAGCCGGAAGTCGCGCGGCAGCGCACCGCCGGTGTCGGGCTGGAAGTGGCGGAAGTAGGTGCCGCTCAGGGCCGTCTGCCGCAGCGCGTCGATGCGCACACCGCCCTGGGTGCCGATCACCTGGGTCTCCTGCACGGCCGTGTGCAGCAGCACGTCGACGCTGCCGCCGGCATTCAGCGAGCCAAAGTCGAAGCGGTTGTTGCCAAGGTTGGTATCACGCAGGTGGCCGGTGAGCTCGAGGAACACGTCGTCCCTGACCTCGGTCAGGCCAGCGGCGGCCTGCACGTTGCCGGGGTCGGCGGCCAGGTTGACCAGCTCCAGCCGGACGCGGTCGCTGCGGGTGCCGATAGCCTCGGCGCTGGCGTTGAAGACGTGGCTGCGCGCCCGCCCTGCCGCCAGGCCGCTGACGATGGCGCCGCCGCTGACCAGCGTGGTGACGCCCAGCGGGTTGTCGATCAGGCCGTTCAGCCGGATCGCCGAGGCGCCCTCGTTGTGGATGGTGATGTCCGTCGGCGAGGCGGCATTGCCGATGTCGAAGGCGATCGTCAACGACTGGGCGTCGAGCACCACCCGCGGCGACATGCTGGGCGAGGCCACCGTGATGGCACCCAGCGCCAGGGTCTTGTCCGACTGGTTGGTGATCGACACGCTGCGGTAGGCGGCGCCCTGCACCAGGGTGGCGTTGCTGCCGGTGATCTCGCTGTCCAGACCGGTCGTGGTGGCGCCCGCGAAGACCAGGCCTTGCGCGGCGGTGAAGGTGTTGGCCGTCAGGCGCGCGGTGCCGCCGCTGCCCTGGTTGACGATCGGGTCGACCGTGACGGTATTGCCCGCCACCAGCCCACCGGCACCGATGCCGCCGTTGACGGTGATGCCCTTGGCGGTGGCCACGGTGCCGTCGGGCGCGATCACCAGTTCGGGTGAGGCCGCCGGCAGCAGCACGATGCTGCCGTTCCAGTCGATGCGGCGCTGCGCGCTGAAGCGGCTGTCGGTCGATGTGTTCTCGGGGCCGACGCCGTCGACATCGGCCGAGGCATCACGGATGAAGCGGTTGACCACCTGCGTTGACTCGACCGTCAGGTTGACCGCGCTGACCCGCGAACCGGCCGCGGCCAGCACCGCGTTGAGGCTGTCGTAGGTGATGCCGGCGGTGGCGTCGGCATCGGCGAAGGCCGCGTCGGTGTCGGCATTGGCGCCGGACTTCAGGTCCACGTCCGCATGGCGGGCGCTGATGCTGACGGTGTCGCCGACGATGCTGCTGCCGTCGGCCAGCGACACCTGCACCGCATCGAAGATGGCCACCGGGGCCACGGCCGTGGCGTCGGAATAAAAGCCGCCGGCCACGCCATGCGCGTCGGCCACGATGCCCAGCCGGGTGGCATTGGCGCTGACATTGACGGTCTCGCCGCTCAAGCGGGCGTCGGCACCCAGCAGCGTGCTGGTGCTCGCGCGCCGCGCGGCGCTGCCGACGGTCACCGGCGCGCCGGTGTCGGCGCCCGAGCCCAGCCCGCCGGTGCTGACGAAGGCGGACGCGTTGACGCCCGTCTTGCTCAGCGATTGCACATCCAGCGTGCGCCGGGCGCTCAACACGGCGCCAGCGCCGATGTCGACCGCCGAGGCGTAGTCGATGGTGGCCGAGACATCGGCATCGGCCACCGCGATCAGGCCGCCACCGATGCTCAGCGCCATCACGGCGGCATCGACCACCGTGCTGGAGCGCAGCTGGATGCCGCCGAACTTCGCCAGTTCGGCGGGGTCGGTGCCCTTGGCGCCGTCGCCGCGGGCGGTCAGCCTGGCGTTGTCGCCCACGCTCACGCGGCCCTGGCTGTCGACGACGATGTTGGATTCGGCATCACCCACCGCCACCGCGCCGCCGCCCATGTCGGCCGACGAGCCCACCACGTTGCCGGCGGCCGTGCCGCTGACGGTGATGTAGGCGCCGGCGTCGAGGCTGGCGCCCGCACCGATGCTGGTGGTGACGGTGGGCTTGCTGGTGGCCGTGGTGGTGGCATTGCCCGAGCGGATGAAGCCGCCGCCCGCGCCACTGGCCGACGCGGTGACCACGCCGTCGCCGGTGGGCGCATCGGCCCGCGCGCGCGCCGCGCCCACGCCGCCGAGCAGCTGCGTGCCACTGCCGGCGCTGGTGAGGTCGACCACCAGGCTGCCGCCGCCCACGGCGGTGAAGTCGACGGTCTTGCCCAGATGGCTGGTGCCACTGAGCACCGTGGCCGTGCCCGGCACCAGCCGGTCGAGCGTGATCGGCTGCGTGCCCGCCTTGTCGGCAGCCAGCTTGAAGCTGCCGGCGCTGACCTGAGCGGCGTAGTAGGTGCGGCCGTCGACCAGGCCGCCGATGGGCAGGTCCAGCGGCTTGCGCAGGCTGAGGGTGGCCTTGATCACCGCATCGGCCTGGGCGGCGGCGGCGGCGGCGGCCTCGTCGTCGAGCCCCTCGTCGGGCGTGTAGGTGTAGCGCGACAGCATGATCGGCGTGACCGGCACCGCGGGCACGGCCGCGGCATCACCCAATGCCTGGGCGCGGGTGCGCGCCAGCTGGATCTCGGCGGGCCTGGCGGCATCGAGGATCACGAAGTAATGCGTGCCGCTGACCAGCCCCAGCACCGGCTCGCCGGTGCTGGCCTGGTAGATCACCTCGTCGCCCGCCAGCAAGCCGTGGCCGCTGCCGATGTAGAGGTTGTTGTGGTCGGCCGGGCTCAGGTCGCGGCTGGCGCCACCCACCACGTCGACGGCCGACAGCTTGAATTCGACGGCCGCCGGCGCGCTGTAGGTCAGTGCATCGCCGTTGGCGAAGCCGTGGCTCGCCAGCGTGATCGTGCTGCCGGCGATGCTGGCGCCGGTGAAGGCCTTGGGCGCCACCAGGGCCGGCGCATCGGCCTGCAGCCGGAGGGTGTTGGCATCGATCACCTGCACCAGGTAGGCCTGGCCGTCGACCAGCCCGCCCACGCCGCCCGAGGCGGCGGTGCGGTAGATCACATGATCGCCGTCCCTGAAGTTGTGCGGCGCCGCGAAGCTCAACCGGTCGCGGTTGGTGTCGATCTTGTCCTGCGTCAGCGCCGCACCCAGCTGCAGCGTGTTGTCGCCGGTCTTGATCACGCCGTAGCTGCGGCCGTTGCTCAGGCCGCCGATGGCCGTGCCACTCTGCGCGTCGTAGGTCACCGTGTCGCCGCTCAGCAGGCCATGCGGCAACCCGAGGTCGAGGCTGTTGGTGACCAGGTTGACCTGGGTCGCCGCGTTGAAGGTGCCGTCGGCCGTCGGCCCGGCGATCACGCCCTGGGTCGATTCGAGCGTGATGGCGCCATCGGCGCGGATCACCATGCCGGCCACCAGCTCGGTGCTGACCTTGGGCGTGGCGATGGCCGTGGCGTTGAGGTTGGTCACCGCCACGCCGCCGCCGCCAGCGGCCTTGGACGCGGCATCCGCATCGCCCAGCGAGGTGGCCAGGAAGTTGACGTCGCCACTGGCGCGCAGGGTGCCGCCGCCGCGGGCCGTCACCGTGGGGGCGGTGTTGGCCAGCACGTCGGATTTGGTGATCGATACCGCACCGCCGCCGTTGGACTCGGCCCCGGCGGTGGTGGCGTCGTCGGCATCGGCCGTCACCCGCACGTTGATCGCGCCGGCCGTGGCGCCCGGCCCGGTGATCTCGCCCAGCGCCTCGGCGATGGTCGAGGCCGTGATCGTGGCCGTGGGCTGGCTGTCGGACACAGCCACCGCGCCGATGTCCAGGCTCTTGGTCTTGGCGTTGGCCTTGTTGCTGGACACCGCCTGCACCGTGACGTTGCCACCCGGCACCGACACGGTGGAGCCGGCCTGCAGTGCGGCACGCGTGGTCGACGTCACGGCCGAGTCCACCTCCAGCTCGGTCAGCGTGAGCGCACCGATGCCGGTGGACGTCATCGCGCCGTTGGCGTTGGACGCCGACTGCGCCTTCACCACCAGGTTGCCCGCGTCCAGGCTCAGCTGGGCGCCGCTGCGCACCTCGGCCTCGGTCACGCGGGTGAGCGTGATGTCGCTGGAGGCGTTGGTGATGGCGATCGCGCCGACCGCGACCACGCTGGAGACCGGCGTGGCGGTGTTGGTGTCGTCGGCCAGCAGGTCGAGCGTGGCCGCGTCGACGCGGGTGGTACCGCCGACATAGGCGCGGGTGGCGCCGCCAATGGCGGCCTCGGCGCCCAGCAGCGACACCGCGATCGCGCCGCCGGATGCGCCGATGGTCACCGGCGTGGCCACCGAGTGGGAGGTGGCATGCACCAGCACGTCGTGCTCATGCGCGGTCAGCGTGGCGCCTTGCAGGTAGGCCTCGGCGGTGACGTTGATCTCGGAGCGCGACTTGGCGCCGGCCGCGGCGCCACCGAAGCCGACCGACAGCGCGATGGCCTTGGTGCTGGTGGTGATGGACGGATTCGACTCGGCCGTCACCTCGATGTTGCCGCCGCTGGCCGTGACCGTGGCGCCATCGACGTAGGCCGCCACGGTGTTGGCCGCGGTGTTGCTGGAAGACGCCAGGCCCACCGCCACGCTGACCATGCCAGCCGCTGCCGCGATGGCCCGGATCTCGGCATCGATCACGGCGATGTCCTTGGCGGCCACGCGCACCAGGCCGCTGGCCTGCACCTGGGCAGCGCCGGCGATGAACGCCTTCGTCGCGCTGGTGATGTGGTTCTGAGCCGTGGCCAGGCCGCCGGCGATGGCCGCGCCGGCCGGCGCAACCGCCGCCGCGGCGGCGGCCGCCGACGTCTTGGAGGTGATGCGGTTCGACTCGGTGGCGTCCAGCGTCACGTGGCCGGCGCTGGCCTGCACCAGACCGGGCCCGCTGATCGAGGCTTCGACCTGGTTGTCGATGGTGTTCTCGGCCAGCGCCACGCCGACGGCCAGGGCTACCGCGCCGCCGCCGGCAAACGAGGCCGCCACCGCGGTGGCGCCACCGTCGGCCTTGATCACCGAGGTGTCGCTGGCGGTCAAGGCCACCGAGGCGGCATGGATGCCGCTGGTGCCCGCGCCGTTGATGCTGGCCTTGACCTGGTTGGCGATCTTGTTGACCGCCGAGATGCCGGCGCCGGCGGCCGCCAGGCCGGCCGTGCCGCCGGCGGCCACCGCCACCGACCCGGCCAGCACCTCGGCGGTGATCAACTCGTTGGCCAATGCGCCGAGCTTCAGCGCGCCGCTGGCCTGGATCGCCGAATCTCGGGTCCAGGCCATCGTGGCGGCCGCTTGCACCGCACCGGTCTGGTCGTGGCCGATGTAGTTGCGCGCCGCCGATGCGCCGATCGACACGCCGGCACCCACGGTGCCGCCGCCGCCCACGGCCACGGCCAACGCCGCCACGGTGGAGGTGATGGCCGAGGTGTTCTTGGCCTCCACCGTGACATCGCGCGCCGCGCTGATGCGGCTGGCGTCGATGTGGGCATCGGTGCTGGTGAGGATGACGTTGGTGGCGATCGCGCCGGCGCCGCTGAGCGCGATGCCGGCGGTGCCGGCCACCGAGGCGGCCACCGCCGTGGCGCTGTCGCGCGCGACGATGGTGTCGCTGGTCTGGGCCCGCACGACGATGTTGCCGCTGGTGCTGACCGGATCGGCGTTCGCGATGAAGGCCGCGACCGAATCGCTGACCTCGTTGTAGGCCACCGCCATGCCCACCGAGATCGACACCGCGACGGTGCCGGCCGCCGAGCCGGCGACCGAGGCCGCGCCAGCGCTGGCAGTGATGCGCAGCGTGCTGTCGGCATTGAGCAGGATGTTGGCCGCGCTGATGCCGCTGCTGCCGTCGATCGCGGCCAGCACCTGGGTGCGCGCGCGGTTCTCGACGCCGACCCCGGCGCCGCTGAGCGCGCCGCCCGCGGTGCTGCCCGCACCGATGGCCACCGAACTGGCGTTGACCTTGGCATCGATGCTGCCGCTGGCCACGGCGTCCAGCGTCAGGTCGCCGGCAGCGCTGACGTTGGCGCCGACGATGCGCGCACGCACCTGTGCACTGGCCTCGCTGCCGCCGGGCAGCACCAGCTGCCAGAGGTCGGCGTCGCCGAAGTCCTGGCCGGCCAGGCTGGCCACACGCTCCAGGCGCCAGAGACCGGTGTTGCCGTAGTTGGTGCTGGCCAGGTCCACCGACAGGCCGTTTTCGCCGCCCCAGACATAGACATTGCCGCCGGACTTGACGCGGGTCTGCTTGTCCTTGGTCTTGCTCAAGGTCTGGCTGCCCGAGGCGCTGGTGTGGTCGTAGACCAGCGCCGGCGCGGTGCCGATGTAGCGGTAGACATCGCCGGCGCGCACGCCTTCGAGCACCTGCACCGTGGTGCCGGCCGTGACGCTGGCCAGTTCAGCGGCACTGTTCTGGTCGGCCGCGACGCTGGCCGGATCCCAGCCGATGAAGTTGCGGGCCAGCGCAAAGCCGACCGAGGCGCCGATGCCGGCGCTGCTGCCGACACCGACCGAGGCGGCGGCCGCCGCGATGGTGGCCTGGATCGTCGCGCTGCTGACCGCGTCGAGATCGACCTTGCCGGCCGAGACCACGGTCGCGTCCTGGTCGATCATGGCATCGGTGCGCGACAGGATGACGTTCTTGGCCAGGGCCCCGGCGCCGCTGACGGCCACCCCGGCCCGGCCGCCGACGCCGATGGCCACCGCGGCGGCGCGGCTGGTGGCATCGATGGCGGCGCTGGTACTGGCGCGGATGACCAGGTCGCCCGCGGTGGTGGTCAGCGTGGCGCGGCTGACGCCGGCCGTGACCTGGTTGGCGATGTGGTTCTCGGCCAGCGCCACGCCGACCGACAGCGCCACGCCGGCGGTCGTGCCGACGGCCGCGACAATCGCGGCGGCGCCGGCATCGGCGTCGATGGTGGAACGGTCGGTGGCCGTCAGCGAGACGCTGCGCGCGCGGATCCCGCCCGCACCGCTGCCGTCGATGGTGGCGGCCACGTGCTCGCTGATGCGGTTGACGCTGTCGGCGCCGGCGCCGCCCAGCCCGATGCCGTTTCGGCCGGCGGCCACGGCCACCGACGCTGCACCGACCGTGGCGTCGATCAGTTGCTGCGCATCGGCCGTGAGGCGCAGCGCACCGCTGGTGGCGGTGACGCTGGTGTCCTCAAGATAGGCACGCACCTCGAGCGCCTGCTCGGTATCGGCGTCACTCCAGCCGATGAGGTTGCGCGCACGCGCCGCCCCCACCGACGCGCTGCCCGCCGTCTTGGTCGGCGACAGGGCCGCCGACAGCGAGGCCGCCACCACCGTGGCGTCGATGCGCGACGTGCTGGACGCGGCCAGCGTGACATCGCCGGCACTTTGCAGCTGGCTGCCCGATGCCAAGGCATTGGTCGTGCCGAGCACGGTGTTGCGCGCATCGGCGCCGCCGCCGCTGAGCGCCAGCGCGCTGCTGCTGCTGCTGTAGCCGGCGGCCACCGACGCCGCCACCGAGGTGGCGGTGATCGTCGACGCACTGGTGGCGCTCAACGCGATCGCGCCGGTGGTGGTCACCACCTGGCTGTCCTGGATCGAGGCCTCGACCGCGGTGTCGACCGTGTTGTAGGCCAGCGAGACGCCGACGCTCAGCGCGCCGCTGCTGCCGTTGCCGGTGCTGGCCCCCACGCCGATGCTGAAGCCGTAGGTCTTGGCGTTGACGGTCGAGGTGTCGCTGGCGCTGATGCCCAGCTTGCCGCGTGCCCGCAAGGTCTGGCCAGGTTCGGCCGTGGTGATGCCGCTGTCCTGTACGCGGGCCTCGACCACGCGGGTGATGGTGTTCTCCGAATACGCCCCTGCGCCCGAGGCCGCACGGCCGCCGCCGCCGGTGGAACCACCCACCGCGCCGGCGCCGGCCAGCGTGAGCGCGTCGATCCTGGCGGTCGAGGTGGCGGCCAGCGTGATGTCGCCCGCAGCGTCGACCATCGAATCGTCGACCAGCGCGCGCACCAGCCCGCCGTTGATGCGGTTGAACGCCAGTGCGGCCCCGACCGACGCGCCGGTGGCGCTGCCGCTGCCCTCGGTCAGCGCCACCGAGAACGCCACGCCGCCGGCATCGGCGGTGAGGGTGGAGCTGTCGCTGGCGCTCAAGCCGACGTTGCCGGTGCCGGTGGTGCCGACGCGGCTCTTGCGCAGCCGCGATTCGGCACCGCCACGCAGCGTGTTCACCGCCACCGCGCCGGCACCGGCCACGCCGATGCTCGAGCCCATGCCCGAGCCGTCGGCCAGCGCGATCGCGCCGCCGATGGACAGCGCGTACACGCTGCCGGTCTCGCTGGCGTTCAGGCTGACCGGGCCGGCCGCCGTGACCGCGGCATCGTCGGCATACGCCGCGACGCTGTGGTCCAGGTTGTTGTAGACGAACGAGGCGCCCGCCGCAGCAGCCGACGCGCTGCCCTGGTTGCCCAGCGCCAGTCCGATGGCCAGGCCGCCGGCGATGCCGCTGATCTTCGAGGTGTCGGTCGCCGTCAGCGCCACGCTGCCGGCAGTGAGGGTGTTGGCGCCGGTGTCGGCGATGAAGGCGAGGGTCTGGCTGTCGAGGATGTTGACCGACACGCCCACCGCGACGGCCAGGCCCTTGGCCTGGGTGCCGGGCGGGCTGCCCGGTGGCACGCTGGCGTTGGCCACGGTTATGCCGGCACCCACCGAGGTGATGCGCGCGGTGTTGGTGGCGGTGACCGTGATGGCGCCGGTGACATCCGCATCGGCCGCTGAAATGGAGGCTTGGGCGCCGCCGTCGATGCGATTGATGGCGATGCCGGCGCCGAAGCCGGCCTTGCCGCCGTAGGCCAAGGCGCCGGCCACCGCGGTGATCCCGGTCTGGTCGGCGGCGACCACGGCCACGCTGCTTCCGGTCACGGTCGAGCCGCCGTCGATGCCGGCACGGGTGTCGGTGCTGAGCGTGTTGAAGGCGATCGAACCCGCGATGCCGATGCCGCGGGCCGAGCCGGCCAGGCCGGCCGCGATGGCCAGGATGTCGCCGGAGGCGCTGGCGTTGACGTTCAGCGCACCGACGTTGGCCAGCGCAGCGTTGGTGACATGCGCCGTGGTTTCGCTGTCGAGCAGATTGACCGTGACCGCGCCGGCCAGGCCCAGCGAGCCGTTGCGGTTGGTCGACAGGGCTGCCGCGCCCGACAGGGCGATGTCGTCGGTGGTATTGCCTGCGGTGACGTTGATCCCGCCCGAGCGCAACACCACGGCGTTCTGAATGCCGGCCTCGGCGCGGTCGTTCAGGATGTTGACCGAGACGCTGCCCGACACCGCACGCCCGTACTTCTGGCCACCGGCGGCCTGCGCGGCGTTGGCGTCGGTCTTGGCAGGGGGCGCATCGTCGGTCTTGGCCGCTGCCAGCGTGGCGGTGACGATCAAGCCTTCGTTGGTGGCCAATACGGTGGTCTGGCCGATGGCGCTCAGCGACCCACCACCCAGGCTGTCAGCCGCGGGCGCCAGCGTGTGGCCGTGGCCGCTGGCCTGCGACGGCACCAGGCTCAGCTGCTGGGTCAGGGCGGCATCCGCGTACAGGCCGATGCGCGTGGCATCGATCACCTTGACGTAGTACACCGTGCTGCCGTCGGCGAGAAGCCCGCCGATGCTGCTGCCACCGCCGTTGCCATAACGCACAGCCTGCGCGTCATGGAAGGCATGCGCGCCGTCGAAGCGGATCGTGCCGGCACTGCCATCGACCGCCGGAGTGGCGGCAAACGGCACGCCGATGGCGTGCATGCTGCCCGTGGCCACCGCGCGGTCGAGCGCCAGCGTCACGCCGTGCAGCGCGTTCTGGTACGAATCGGCCAGCCGGATCCGTTGGCCATCGACCACCACGATGTAGTACGTCGCCTTGTTCGCCAGACCGCCGATGCTGTCGCCACCACCATGGCTGTACAGCACGGCCTGGCCGGTGAGCAGGCCATGGGCGCCACCCAGCGCGATGGTGCCGGTGGCGGCATCGACGGCGCTGGCCGGCTCGAAAACCCGGCCCAGGTTGTGCTGCGCGCCGAGTGCGCCGCTGGCATCCAGATCGAGCCGCAGGCTGTGCAGGCTGCCGCTGCCGGGAAACGCGGCCGTGTCCAGGTTGATCGCCAGGCCGTCGGTCGCAGCCTGGGCGTCGGGCGCCAGTTGCAGGCGGACGTTGTCGACGCGGATCACCACATAGCGCCGGCCGTTGACCAGCCCGCCCAGGTCGGCACCGCCGTCGTTGTCGTAGATCACCGGGTCGCCGGTCTGGAAGCCATGGGCGTAGCCCAGCGTGAACTGATCGGTGGTGGCGTCGATCGCCGCGGCGCCGAAGCCGTCGGTCAGCGCGGCTTCGCGCACCGAGCGCGCCAGCGCCAGGCTGGTGTCGCTGACGCGGCGCACGATGTAGAGGTCGCCATCGACCAGGCCGCCAATGGCCTCGTCGCTGCCACCGTCGCTGTAGCGCACGTTGTCGCCGGTGAGCATGCCATGGGCATAGCCCAGGTCGATGGAATTGGCGCTGCTGTCGACGCCCACGGTCGGCGCCGCCTGGCTCAGTGCTGCCGCCTGGTCGCCGATCAGCGCCTGGGTGTCGCGGTCGATCAGGTTGGTGGCCGCCGCCACGCCGAAGCCCACGCTCTTGCCGATGCTGATGCCACCGGCGATGTTGAGGTTGAACGCGTCGTCGTTGGCCGTCACGTCCACCGTGCCGCTGGCCGCCAGCACCACGCCGCCGCCGATGCGCGCCAGCGTGTGGTCGTTGATCGTCACCACGGTGAGCACGCCGTTGATCGTCGACACACCCGCCTTGCCGCCCGAGACGCCGAGCGCGACGGTGTCGGTGACGGTCTGGGCGTCGAGGCGCAGGTTGCGCGCGCGCACCGCCGCACCCGACTCGATCACCGCGGTCGTGGTGTTGTTGTAGAAACCGCCGACGAACGAGCCGCCGACACCGCTCTGGCTGCCGCTGTTGCCGAACAGGCTGTTCTCGGCGCTCTGGCCGAAGGCTGCGTCGATGATGTTCTTGAAGTTGCCCGCCAGGCTGACGACCTGCAGATCGGTGCGCGCGGTGACGCTGACATCGCCCGGCGTGGTGATCGCGACGGCCTGGTTGATCCGCGCGCCCGACTCGATGCGCGCGTCGGCGCGGCTGTCCAGCACCAGCACGCCCGCCGAGACCGCCCGGCCGACCTTGTTGCCTTCGGCCTGGCTCTGCGTCCAGCTGCTGACGTAGCCGGCGGCGCCGAGATTGGCATCACCCAGATGCTGCAGCAGCACGCCGAAGGCCTGGCCGGGCTTGCGCACGTCGTCCCACGCGGTTTCGTAAGGCAGCCGCGTGCGCGCGTCGACCCGGATGGCGCCGTTGGCGTTGACCACCGCACCGGCCTCGATCACGGCGGCCGATTGGTTGCCATAGTCACCGTACGACAGCGCGATCCCGTAGACCGCCGCGCCTGGCAGGCGCGGCTTGCTGGGATCGTTGAACACCGCCACCAGCCCCTGGCTGCTGATGTCGGGGCGGTCCAGCACGCCGGCGCGCAGGACGAGGTCGCCCGCGGCATTGACCACGGCCGTGCCGCCGATGGTCGCGTGCGCGGCGCCGTCGTGCTGGGCGAAGGCGGCGGCCAGCACGCCCAGCGATTTGCCCTTCTCGGGCTTGGGCAGCTCACCGCCCTTGGCCGCAGCGGCGTTGATCTTGGCGTCCCCGCTGCTCTTCTTCGTCATGCCTGCCAGCGCCGCGGCCGCAGCCGCACTGTCGTCGTCGCCATTCTTGGCATCGACGGCGATGCGGGTTCTTTGCAGCGCGACGAGCTGTTTGTTGACGGCATCGCTCTTCGTGGGCGCGCCGCCCTGGTACTTGGTGCCGGTCGCGTTCTTGGCGCTGATGGTCTGCGCCGCGATGTGCACATCACCGCCCAGCGCGGTGATCACACCGTCGACGACGGCATCCGCGGTGGCATCGGAGACACCGACCACCACGCCCATGCCCAGCTTCGAGTTCTTGTTGGAGCCCTCGGCTTTGGCTTCGAACTTGCGGGTGCTGTGCGCCAGCACATCGACGTCGCCGCCGGCGCTGATCGTGGCGCCGTCTTCGATCACCGTGGTCGCATGCTGAAAGCCCAGGCCCACCGTCACCGCGACGCCGAGGCTGAAGGTCTTGGTCGTGGCCGAGACCGTGTTGTCGGTGAGTGCGCTCAGCGCGACATCTTGGCTGGCAGACACCGAAGCCCCGTTGGCCACCGTGACCTTGGCGCTCGCGTCGGCCCGCGCCACCGTCACGCCGACGCCGTAGCCTGCGGTGAAGACGTTGGCTTCGGAATTGGCGTAGGCATCCAGCACCACGCCGCCACCCCAGGCCCGGATCACCGACCCGGCGCCGACGTTCACGGCGGCGTTCGCGGTCGACTGGGCCAGGCCGATGAACGGCCTGGCGTTCAGCGCGAAATCGGCCAGCGGCGTGGCGATGGCCTTGCCCTTCTGCGCCCACCAGTCCGTCGATGCCAGGGTATCGGCCTTCTGCTCCCACCAGGCCGGCTGAAACAGGTTGGTCGAGCCTGCAGCGATCGGCGCGTTCTTGCTGGCGTCGAACAGCATGTCGTTGTTGGCATCGGCGCGCACGACGACGTTGCGGCCCTCGATGTGCGCACCGGTGATCTCGACGCTCGCCGTGGCGATGGCGTACAGATCCCAGGCGAGCGCGAATTCGTGGTTGCGGGCCAGCAGCGTGATGTCACCACCGGCGCCCAGCAGGCCGTCGATACGCACCTGGATGGCGCTGCCGATGGCGAAGCTGCCGGGCTCGGCGATGCTGATCAGGTCGTTGTCGTTGTAGCCCGCGCCACGCGCGTGCAAGGTGGCCAGCGGGTTGCCGTCGGTGTCGACGACCACATCGACCGTCAAGCCGGTGCCGGCGCCGCCAGTGGTGGCCAGGTCGCGATAGACCTTGCCCGGGATCCAGGTGTCGACCGGCTGCGTCTGCGCCTTGAGGCTCGCCGGGATCTTGGCGGTATCGGCCGCGCCGCGGTCGTCATAGGACAGCAGTTGCGCGCCACTGCCGATCGCGATCCAACCGCTCAGCAGGTTGATGTCTGCGGACGCGCCGGTAGACGGGCCATGGGGGTCGAGCACTGCCGCCGTGCGGCGTGTGGACAGCACGACGTTGTTGGCCACCCAGATGGCGCCCCGGTCACCCACCAGGCCGTTGCCGTCTGAATTTGCCCCGGCCACCACCGTGATGGCGCCACCCTGCGTTGCCACGTTGCCGTTGAAGTACACGGCGGCGTCGCCCGGCAGGTGGATGTCGAGCGCCGCACCCGCAGTGTCCAGTTCACCGATCGACAGTTTCTTGGAGTCGTAGTCCGAACCACCCACGCGGATCTTCAGCGTGCCCGTCGGCTGCGGCGCGCTGACGCTGAAGGCCGGGGCGGGCGCGTTGCTGTCCCCCACACGCCACACCGACCGCTGGTTATCGACGCTGGTCACCACGAAAACGCTCCCGCTCTGGGTGAGCTGCAGGTCGCCCACGGCGGCGTTGGCGCTGAAGGTCGTCACCCCGTCCGCCGAGCTGGCCGACAGCGGCGGCTCGATGCCGCTGAACGAGAGAGCGGCCGTCGTGGCATACACCTGGTTGGCGTTGATCGTGCCCGCGCCGACGGCGTCGGGCGCGATCACGGCGAGGGTGCCGGGGTGGGCCGGGTCTTCGAGGGCCAGCCCGTCGAGGCCGCCTGCGCCGCCGGCAATCGCGCCGCTGATGCGGCCGCCCGCGCGCAGGTTGAAGACGTCGGCGTTGTTGTTGGCGCCGATCAGGTTCTCGAAGCCCGAGAAGCCCACGCTGCCCAGCGTGCCGGCATTGAGGCTGGTGATCTCCCACGTGGTGTCGGCGGTAGGGCCCCGCAGCACGTCGACGCCGAAGGCGGTGCCGGCAATGTGCTCGAAGTCGCTGACGCTGGCCGCACTGCTGCTGGCGCCGGCACCCAGATCAACCGTCACCGCAGTGCCGAAGCCGGCAAAGTCCAGGCTGTCGGTCCCCGCCCCGCCCTGCAGCGCGCCCGAGATCCTGCGGCCGTTGGCAAAGAAGAAATCGTCGTTGCCAACACTGCCCGACAGGTTCTCCATCGCGCTGAACACCACGTCGGAGATGACCACCGGGGCCTGGTCGAGTGAACTGACGCTGCCCGCCGTGCCCCACGCGCCGGCCTGCAGGTTGACCCGCACCGTGAGCGCTGGCGTGGTGGCCAGCGACACGGTCTTGTCGTCGATCACCCGCGCGTAGTAGGTGCTGCCGTTGACCAGGCCGCTGGTGTCGGCGGCGGCGGACAAGGTGCTGCGGTAGGTGATCACCTGGCCGTCGATCAGGCCATGGTTCATGTTGAACCGCAGGCTGTCGGCAGCGGCATCCACCACCGTGGTGGCATCGAGCGCCGCGGTCGAATGCCGCGTGCTGACCACGCGGCCGGCGTCGTCTGCACTGTTGATGGTCCAGACGTTGTCGTCGTCCACGCCCAGCAGCGTGTCGCTGCCGGCGCCGCCGATCACCTGGTCGATGTGGTCGTTGCCGCTGCCCAGCAGCACCAGCACGCCGGTGCTCACGGCCCGGTAGTCGAGCGTGTCGAAGCCGCCTTGGCCGCCGTCGATGCCGCCGGTCACGTAGGCCAGGTTGTTGGCAAAGATGAAGTGGTCGTCGTTGTTGCCGCCGACCAGCACTTCAACTTCCGCAAAGCCCACCGCGTGCCGCAGGCCGGCCATGCTGCCGGTGCCTTCGGCGGTGAGGGTCCAACTCAGCAGGCCCAGGCTGCTGCTGAACACGGTGTCGTCGCCGTCGCCGCCTCGCACCACCACGCTTTGCAGCGTGCCAGACAATTCATAGGCCGCGAAGCTGTCGTCGCCCCCACCCAGGTCGAACGTCAGCGACTGGCTGGGCTTGGGCACGAACAGCGTGTCGGTAAGGCCCGGGAACGCCGTGCTGTCGTCGTAGAACTGCCAGCTGGTGCTGAACAAGGCCATGCTGCCGGCATCGATGTCGAAAAGCTGCCAGGCCTCCTGCAGCGACGTGCCGCTTGCCACCGCGTGGGTGGCGCTGCCGCTGACGATGGGTTCGAGGTTGGCGTAGCGCAGCGTCTTGCCATACAGGGTTGCCGCATGGCCCGCACCGGTCTTGGCGTTGACCACGGCGTAGGCTTCGCCGGTGGTGTCGTAGACCACCAGACTGTCGTTGCCGTCAATGCCGCCGTCGAGCAGGCCGCTCAGGCTGCCGTCGACCTCGATGATGAATTCGTCGCGCAGCCCGGCGGCGCCGACGATGTTCTCGATGCCCGAAAACGCCAGCCCATCGCCGATCCGGCCGGCATTGGCATCGTTGATGTGCCAGACCGTCTCGACGGCGCGCCCGGTCAGCGTGTCAATGCCGGCACCGCCGATCAGGTCACCGACATTCAGCGCCCGCGCCGTGCCGGTGGCCGTGCCCAGGTTCAGATCGACGGCGATCGCCGTCTGGTAGGCGCTGTAGTCCAGCGCGTTGGCGCCCAGCCCGCCGTCGAGCGTGCCGGCGATGCCCGCCTGGTCGGCAAAGCTGAACACGTCGGCCATGGCACCGCCGGTGAGCGACTCGATGCCGGTGAAGGTGGTGGCGTCATCGAGCCTGCCGGCACCCAGTGCGGTGAGCGACCAGCTGTGGTCGACATCCGCGCCGAGCAGGGTGTCGGCATCGGCGCCGCCGTCGATGCTGGCGGGCACCGTGAGCCCGATCAGCTCAAACCGGTCGGCGCCGCCCAGGCCCTGCACTTCAATGCGTTGGACGCCGGCATCGGCGCTGCCGAACCGGGCGATCAAGGCGCCGGCGGTGAGGTCGACGATCACGCCGCCATCGCTGGCCGTGCCGACCTGGCGCACGAGCATCTGGTCGGCGCCGTCGGTGCCCTGCACCTGCAGCAAGCCGGCAGCACCGAGGCTCGCGAACGGATCGCCGGACAGCAGCACCCGCGCTTCCAGCGCCTCGAGAACCAGCTTGCGGCGAAACGGTGGGCGTGCCGCCTCGGGTTTGATCGAGGCCTTGGTCAGGCGATGCAACAAGCGCCCAAAGCGGGATGTGGTGTTCATGCAGACTCCCTTGTCAGGTCGCCGCGAACGCCAGCAGATACGCAGCGGGCCTCTCTCGCACCGGGTGGCCGATGCATCACGCCCGGACCCAAAGGGCTGCGTCAACCGTCGCGCCTGGTACCCAGGCCCAACGATCACCCGCAGCCGATGGGGCTGTGAACTTCAGTGCTTGAACGTGCACCCGCTGGTGAGCACCGGCGGGTGGGTCGGACTACGAGCGCCGACGCTTCACCTGCCAGCCGACCAGGGCCAGGCCCGGCAGCAGCAGCAGCGCCATGGCCGGCTCGGGCACGGCCGACAGGACCGTGATGCGCATGTCCTGCAGCGCGGCCGGGTAGGTGTATTCGGATTCATTGATGTCGGCCAGCACGTTGTCACCACCGAATGAGATTCGGTAGTCACCAGGCGCCGCATCGGCCTTGATCTCGAAAGCAGCGCGCAGATGCACCTGCCCCCGACGCATCTGCCCGGCCCTGCCATCGGTGAAGAACGACATCCGGTATCCCCCCAGGTCGGCTGCAAGGCCGGCAGGGGTTGGGTTCTCAAGCATGTTGCCGCCGTTGCCCTGCGCAAACGACTTCAGCAACTGTGCATAGTCGGTCAGGCTCTGCTGCGAACCAAAGGTGTCGATCGTCGAGGCGTCCGGAAGAAAGTTCAGCACCAGCTTCGAGTACTCGATGACAAAGTCCTCGACCATGATCTCGAAGCCGTCGCCGTAGTCGTAGGTCAACTCGATGAAGACTTGCTCACCGGCCCGGCCGGAGGCGTTGCTGCCCTGCACCGGGAACTCGTCCGCCTGCGCAGCGCCTGCCAGTGCCAGTGCGGCCGAAACCGCAATTAGTAGTCTTTTCATCGAAATTTCCTTTTTGATTTGATCGAAATCATGGACTCCTAACTCAGTTAGCGCCACCGATGTTTTTGCCTACCGCCCGAATGAGGGGGGAGCCGGGATTTCCCCATTTACAAGGCCATTCGCCGGCTGCACCACCACAACGCTCACCTCCCAGTTGAGCGACCGCGCAGCCGATGCATGCGGGCGGCCATGGCCAGCAGGGGCCGACCACTTGCAGTCGCCCACGCACGGGGCCGTTCAACGGTGCCCCTGGCTCAACAAAGCCCAGCCGTGAGCCTGGCGTCCCGCATGAACCCGTTCACCATCAAGGCACCCGGCGGCGCATGCGTTTCTGAGTTCGACCCTGGTGGTGCCGGAGCCGGCGACGTGGGCGTTGTGGATCATGGGGCTGGCGCTGCTGATGGGGCGGCAAGGGCGACCGCGGGCCCGCCGCCAGCATTGAATCAGCCGCGCGGCCAGATCTGCGCACGGTCAGGATCACCGCGCGAGCAGCCCTCGGCTTCTGATCATCGACGGTGCCGGTGAGCATGCCGTGGCCCGCTTTGAACCGCGCCCGCCCTGTGTGGCGCGCTTCATCCACCGCCAAGGGGCCGGCGGCGAGCCCGAATTGACGCTGCCACGGGCCTGCTCTACCGTTACCTGCGTCAAATTTTCGGAGTCATGTGATGCGGATGCGCAGTTACCAGGTCTGTCAGTGCGGGTCGCCACTGCAGCGCAGCGAGGGCGAGGCGCCCACCCCCCAGGGCACGCAGGTGCTGCTGAAGGTGCTGGCCGCGGGCGTGTGCCACTCCGACCTGCACATCTGGGATGGCTACTACGAGATCGGCGGCGGCAAGCAGCTCAACCTGGTGGACCGCGGCATCAAGTTGCCGCTGACCATGGGCCACGAGAACGTCGGCGAGGTGATCGCGGTCGGCCCCGAGGCCACCGGCGTAAAGGTCGGCGACATCCGCCTGGCCAACCCCTGGATCGGCTGCGGCGAATGCGCCGCCTGCCGCCGCAACGAAGAAAACCTGTGCGTGAAGCCGCGCTTCCTGGGCGTGTTCTCGCAGGGTGGTTATTCCACGCACCTGGTGGTGCCGCACGCCCGCCATCTGTTCGATATCGGCAGTCTCAGCCCGCAGCAGGCGGCACCGCTGGCATGTTCGGGCGTGACCGCCTACGCCGCGCTGAAAAAGGTGCAGGCGACGCTGGCCACCGACCCGGTGGTGGTGATCGGCGCGGGGGGCGTGGGCATGATGGGCATCGCGCTGGCGCGGATGATGGGTGCCCAGCAGGTGATCGCCGTCGACATCGATCCGCTCAAGCGCGAGGCGGCCCTGAAGGCCGGCGCCACGCTGGCCATCGACGGCGGTGCCAGCGACGCGGTGGCGTTGATCCAGCAGGCCACGGGCGGTGGCTCGGTGGCCACGCTGGATTTCGTCGGCTCGGGCCCCACGGTGGACCTGGCCATCGCCGCGGCGATCAAGGGCGGCAGCGTGGTGGTGGTGGGCCTGTATGGCGGCGCGATCACCCTGCCCACACCCTACCTGCCGATGCGCGCCTTGACCTTGCGCGGCTCGTACGTGGGCAGCCACAGCGAGCTGGCCGAGTTGCTGGCGCTGGTCAACCAGCAGGGCCTGCCGGCCGTGCCCATCAGCACCCGCCCGTTGGACGAGGTGAGCACGGCACTGGCCGATTTGCGTGCGGGCCGCGTGATCGGCCGGGTGGTGCTGGCCGGCTGATGCCGGATCAAGCGCGCCCTGCCCTCGGTTCGACCGGCAACTACCGGCTGCCCGGCGTGGCCGGGTTGACGGGGTGTGGACGCGCGACCCACCAATCGCTGTCGGGCTGGGCCAGGCCGCGCACCGTCGGGGCCGAGCGATAGGTGGGGCACCAGCGGGCCAGGCAGTCCTCCAGATCCTGATCCTCACACGGTTTGCACAGGCTGCCGTTCATCCCGTGCTGCGCCAGGACGGCCGCACCCAGGCTGCTGCTGGAATACGCAATCACAGGCACCGCTGACCGCGATGATCGGCTCTCGAAGCGCCGGATGGCCGATGTCGCGTCCAAACCGTCGAGGACCGGCATCTGCAGATCCATGAGGATGAGATCGAAGGGCAGTTCACAGGCCAGCGCCACGGCTTCGGCGCCGTCTTCAGCCAGCCATGGCGCGAGCCCCCGCGATGCCATCAGCGCCGAGATCACCATCAGGTTCACCGGGTTGTCGTCGACAACCAGCACGCGGGCCGAGCCGTAGGCGTGTGCATGGGGCCAGCCGGTTTCCATCGGCAGGTCGTCGCACGCCCGTCCGGTCTCGCTCGACCCAGCCTGCAACCAGGACCGGAGCATGCCGAACCATCCGTTTGGTGCAGGCGCATCGGGCGCAGGAAAACCGCTCATTGGAGACCCTCTCGTGCCAGCGATGACTGCCCAGCTTGGCACCGTTGGCAAACGGTGTATGTGCGATGGCGCACGTGGCCTTCGGGCGTTCGTCACCGCACAGACCTGGCCAGCGCAGCGGGCGCACCCTCGTCGTTGACTGAAGGGTTGCCTCGCGGTGTCGCGGGCCAGGCTTTCAGCGAACACAAAGGATTCGCGATGCAAGCCCTCGTCTACAACGGCCCCCATCAAAAAGCGCTGGAAGATCGCCCCAAGCCGGTGACCCAGGCTCCGACCGATGCGATCGTCAGGATCACCAAGACCACCATCTGCGGCACCGATCTGCACATCCTCAAGGGCGACGTGGCGACCTGCGCGCCCGGCACCATCCTGGGCCACGAGGGTGTGGGCGTCATCGACGCCGTCGGCGCCGGTGTCACCCGCTTCAAACCCGGCGACCGCGTCCTGATCTCCTGCATCAGTGCCTGCGGCCGCTGCGAATACTGCCGCAAGGGCATGTACTCGCACTGCACCACGGGCGGCTGGATCCTGGGCAACCGCATCGATGGCACACAGGCCGAGTACGTGCGGATTCCGCACGCCGACACCAGCCTCTACCCGATCCCCGAAGGCGCCGACGAAGAGGCCCTGGTGATGCTCAGCGACATCCTGCCCACCGGCTTCGAGTGCGGGGTGTTGAACGGCAAGGTCGAGGTGGGCGGCAGCGTGGCCATCGTGGGCGCAGGTCCGATCGGGCTGGCCGCGCTGCTGACGGCGCAGTTCTACTCACCGTCGCAGATCATCGTGATCGACCTCGACGACAACCGCCTGGCCGTCAGCCTGCGCTTTGGCGCCACGGCCACCGTCAACAGCACCGATGGCGGCGCCGCCGAACAGGTGATGAAACTGACCGGCGGCCGCGGCGTGGACACCGCCATCGAAGCGGTGGGCATCCCGGCCACCTTCGAGTTGTGCCAGGACATCGTCGCCGCGGGCGGCACCATCGCCAACGTGGGCGTGCACGGCGTCAAGGTCGATCTGCACCTGGAGCGGCTGTGGTCGCACAACGTGACGATCACCACGCGCCTGGTCGACACGGTCTCGATTCCGATGTTGCTCAAGACCTTGCAGGTCGGGCGCATCGACGCCAAGCAGCTGATCACGCACCGCTTCAAGCTCGCCGAGATCCTGCAGGCCTACGAGACCTTCAGCACGGCTGCCGATACGAAGGCGCTCAAGGTCATCATCGAGGCAGATCAGCGCAGCGCGGGCGGCACCCCGCCCACGGCGGGCGCCTGAGCCAATGCGCGATCGAGCTTGTCCTCGATCTCGCCGAGATAGGCCGACAGCGTGGTCGTCGATTCCGTCAGCCGGCCCTGCATGCCGCGTTCCGACTGTTCGATCCGGGCGCCGAACTCGCGGTTGGATGCGGCAGCCTGCGCCTCGATCTTGCGCATTTCGCTTTCCAGCAAGGTGCGCAGCTCGGTGAAGCGCGAGGCCTCGGCCGTGTCCGCCAGTTCACGCTGCGCCTTCACTTCCTTGGTCAAGCGCCGCGCTTCGAGAATCACGCCGGCCTGCAGCAGCAGGATGTAGATGATGAACAGGCCGCTGATGGCCGCGGTGAAGATCAGCATGACCATGCCCAGCGGGGCGCTGACGTCGATGAACCCGAGGTTGAGGGTGCTGGGCACGGCGATCGCCACCCAGTTCAGCGTTGCAAACGCGGCCAACACGACGAAGGCGAGGACCAGGGTCAGCGAGAAGGCACGGAGGTTCATGGTGAATCCTTGGGTTGGTCGGACGAGGTCGGTTGTCTTGATCCGAATGTGCGGGCATAAACACAGGTGAACTCTGCGCCCACCAGCAGGATCTGCGCTGAAAAATACACCCACAGCAGCACCACCACCAGCGATCCGGCGGCGCCAAAGCCCGAGGCAATGCCGCTGCGGCCGATGTAGGCACCGATGGCGTACTTGCCCACCGTGAAGAGCAAGGCGGCGAGCACGGCGCCGAGCCAGACATCGGTGGCCAGGATGCGCTGGCGCGGCATGACCTTGTAGATCAGGCCGAACATGAACGCCACCAGCAGGAAACCACCGATGGTATTGCCCGCCTCCACCACGGCCTGCCAGCCACCGAAGACCGGATCCAGACGCCGGCCCACGGCCGCCAGCATGGCACTGGTGACCAGCGACACGATCAGCAGAAAGCCCACCGCCAGGATCATGCCGAACGCCATCAGGCGGGCGCGAACCAGCGTCAGCCACCCGCTCTTGCGCAACCGCCCCGGCACCCGCCAGATCCGGTCGAGCGCATCCTGCAGTTCGGCAAATACCGTGGTCGCGCCGATGAACAGCAGCACCAGGCCCACGGCGGTGGCGGTCAGGCCCTCGGCGGGCTCGCGCACGCTGGCCAGCAGGCTCTGCACGGCGCCAGCGCCGCTTTCCCCCATCAGGCCCTGCAACTGGGCCTGGATCTCGCCGCGCGCGGCGTCGTCACCGAACACCAGCCCGGCCACCGACACCACGATCAGCAGCAGCGGCGCCAGCGAGAACATCGTGTAGTAAGCCAGCGCCGCGCCCATGCTCGGCACGTAGTCGTCCAGCCACGCGGTCGCCACCTGCCTGACGAGACCCCACCATGCGGCGGGCAGGTTGGCGGTGTTCACGGGCCGTTGGCAGCCAGGACGCCCGGCGCGGGGTCGGTCCCCGGCGTTGCCGTCAGGGGCAGGACGGACGCCTTCTCGCGGTGCTCATGCAGCCGTCCGAACGTGCTGTCCAGCAGACGCGCCAGCTTCTGCGCAGCGCCCTGCACCGCCTGCTCGGGCGTGGCGGCATGGTCCGTCACCGCCACCGGCTGCCGGCCTTCGAGGCGGGCCTCCAGCATGCAGCGCTGGTCTTGCTGGCCGCGCTTGTCGGCGTTGTCGTCGCTGAGGTGGACTTCCACCCGCGTGACGTGTTCGCTGAAGCGCTCCAGCGCCAGTGCGACCGTGGCGCTGACCTGCGCGGCCAGCGCCTCGGTGCCGTCGATGTGGGCGTCGGTGTTGAGTTGGATCTTCATGGGGTTCTCCTTCGAGGTGCGGGATGTGCGCGGCATCAGTGACGAAAGCTCGCCGCCACGCCGGTGCGGCCAGGCATGCGCTCGGCCGGCAGCACATGCACTTCGCCGCCCTTGCTTTCAACCAGCGCGCCCAGATCGTCGAGCACGTCGTCCACGCGCGGGCTGTCGAGATCGGCAGGATCGATGCGCCCGGTCGCGCCGTCGATGCGGCCGGCCACCTGGCGATCGGCCTCGATCAACAGCGTGGCCACGCGGCCGGCCACCGCGGCATGGGCGACCTGCGCCACGTCATCGCTGCCCAGCCCCGTGGCCGCGGCGCCTGCGTAGGCATCGCACCATGCGGCCTGCTGCGCTTGCTGCTGCGGCGCCGCCACCTCCCAGGCACGCTGGCGCAAGGTGTCGGGCGACAGGCCCTGGGGGTCGACCATCAGGCCATCGGCCATCAGGAAGGGGTTGTGGCTGACCTCACGAAACAGGTGGTGGTGCTCGGGCAGGGCCGCCAGCATCAGGGGCAGGCCCGACGGGCGCGAGTGGTGTTCCAGCACGGCGCGGTCCACCGCACGGAAGAAGCGCTCGGCATCGCCGTCGATCTCGTCCTTCCTGCCACCCTGGCCATGGTGCATGGGGCTGTGTCCGTTGCCGATGCCACCATGCGACGACACCGTGCTGTGCGGCTGGGTGCGCTCGTCGCCCAGCGCCGCGGTCAGCGTCTGCGGCACGCCCGCGGCCAGCGCCACGTCATCGAGCGCGTGGCGATCGCCTTCGAACAACTGCACCTTGTCGCGGCTCAGCGCCAGCACCTGGTAGCGCCCGGTCGACTGCAGCCACTGGCGCAGCGGCTTGGTGTGGAAACTGTCGGCCACCAGGGCCAGCTCGGCCCAGGCGGTGGTCGGCCGCTGCAGCCGGAACACGCGGAACAGGCCCGGTGCACCCAGCACGGCCAGGCCGTCCAGCGTGTGGTTCCAGAAGTCCTGGTCCTGCGCGAGGGCCTCGAAGGGTTCGATCAAGGCCTTGACGGCCTCGTTGGCATGCTGGCGTCGCAGCGATGTCTCCAGAGCCTTCACCAGATGGCGGAACCGGATCGGGTCCTGCTGGTTGTCGGGGTGGCGCCGATGGGTTGGCTGGTAGAGCGACAGGCACGGCTGCCCCTGGAACGATCCGATGTCGGCGAAGCGGGCGGGGGTGAGCGCGTCGGGGGTATGCGGGGACTTCATGTGGCTTCCTTCGGTGGTGTTTCGGGTCCGGCGGCATCTGCAAGCGGGTTCGACGCCGACACAACGCCAAACGTTGCATGTGCCTGGCCGGCAGCAGCGATGACCCGCTCACGATCGGCGTTGCTCGGTCGTTGGGCATCGGTCAGCCGCACGCCTGGCGCATCGGGCAGCTTGCGGGCCGCGTCTTGCACGGCGCGCTGGGCGGCGGCCATGCGGTTCTGTGGCGCGGCGCGATCAGCACCGCCCGACCAGTCTGGCCAACACGCGCACGCTCGTCTGTACGACGGCACACAGGCGGTCGACCGTTCGACCATGCGCGGCCGCCGGCCTGTGCCGTCGTCAGCTGCGCCGTGAAGCGCGCAGCGCCCGGGTCGCCGCCAGGTGGCGCGCTTCGACGGCGAGACGGTCTTGCGCCTCTGGCACCGCCTCGCGCGCGCCCCTGACGATCATGTCGGCGTGGCGCTGCAGGCAGGCCGTGTCTTGCGCGCCTTGCACCTGGCCGGCGATCTGGGTGATGGCGTCGAGCATGCGGATCGCCACGGCCGGATTCGACCGCGCGCATTGCCGGATCTGGTTGAAGGCCATGTCGACGACCCCCACGAACGTGGACCCCGGCGCCACCAGCCGCAACCGCCCCTGGCTGTCGAACCGCAACGGGGATGGCATGTCGCAGCGCGCCAGCCGGCACAGGGCCGAGGCCAGTCGATCGACGCAGGCGATCGCCGTGAACGGGTCGTTGACGCCCGGCGACAGCGCCCGCACCGCGATCTCGACCAACTGGTGGAACGAGAACTCGATGTCCTGGGTGGCGGTGCGCTGCATGCCCAGCACGAAGGCGTCGTTCAGCCGGCCCACCAGCGCGTCGGTGACCCGATCGCCGGGCCAGACCATCACCATCGCCTGGCCCTGCACGAGGTAGTGCCCAGGCCGGCGCTCCAGCCGCAGCAGCAGGTCTTCCTGGCTGGCCAGGGTCATCAGGGCATCGGCATCGATCAACTGCAGATAACCGTCCTCGAGGGCACCCACGGGCCGGGCCTCGCGCTCGAACGCCGCTGGCAAACCGGCGTGGCCTGCCAGCTTTGCGGCATCGCGCCCGGGCTGGCCCAGCTGGCCGGGAAACAGCCTGCCGATGCCGTGCTCCAGCTCCTTGCCGACCCGCGCCACCACCACATCGGCCTGGATCGACACCGAGACATGGTGGATGAAGTAGATCAGCACGCCGATGCTGACCATGGCCAGCAGCACACCGATGCTGACCGACAGATGGGGCACGAAGGCCACCTCGTCGGCACGCCGGATGGTGCGCAGCACCAGCAGGCAGTAGACGAAGGTGGCCACGAAGGTGCCCAGCACCACCTGGTTGGCGGTGTCACGCATGAAGTTGCGCAACAGGCGGGGCCCCAGCTGGGACGAGGCCAGCGACATCGCCACCAGCGTCATCGAGAACACGGTTCCGGCGATCGCGATCATCGAGCCGGCCACGGTGCCCAGCAGCAGGCTGGCGCCCTCGGCACCGCCCGAGTAGCTCCAGCCCAGGCGCCGCAGCCAGTCGCCGGCGACCGCCTCGTCAAGTGCGACGGCAGCCGCCGCCAGTGCCACGGCCAGGCAGGCCATGGTCGCCGGCACGAACCAGAAACTGGATCGCAGGCGATCCCAGTACTTCAGCAGCAGTGCCTTCAAGCAACCTCACTTCGGCCCGTGTGACTGGCGCCCAACCCCGGGCTGGCGCCGACCGGGCCACGGGCCGAGTGTGCGCGCCGGACCCAAGACGCACGGTTCGTTACCGCACCAAGGCACCGAGGCACCCAACGCGCGGGGGCGCGGCCATCGGCGTGATGGCCTGCCCGGTGCTTCAGCGCACAGACGCAGCGCCGGCGCAGGCGCATCGTGCGCCGGCCCACCCCGGACAAGCCCACACCGCACCCCGGCGCCGCGGCGCGCGCACGGACCGGTCTCCACTTTGACGCCCTGCGTTTGCGACCACTGAATGCCAGAACAACCTGCATCGCCCGACGCCGGACCGGCAGGCGTCCGCCCGCAACCGCGGCAGCCGATGAGCACGGATACAACCGTCGATGAACGGCGCAATGCGCCAACCGTCGACCCATCGCTGGCCGACATCGCCGCGCTGGTCCGGGCGCTGGGCACCGACCTGGAACAGGGCCTCGGTGCCGAGCAAGTGGCCAACCGCCTGCGTGCTGACGGCCCCAACGAATTGCGCGCGGTGCCGCCGGTGCCGGCGTGGCGCCGGGCGCTGGCGCAGTTGCAGGATCCGCTGGTCTACCTGCTGGGCGCCGCGGCGGCCGTGGCGCTGGCCGCCTGGTGGTTCGACGGCCGGGGCCGGTCCGGTGCGGCGGGCTGGCCGCTGGATGCCATCGTCATCGCCGGCGTGGTGCTGCTGAATGCGGTGCTGGGCTGGCTGCAGGAAGCCAAGGCGGCCCAGGCGGTGGCGGCGCTGGCGAAGATGACCACCGCCACATCGGCCGTGCTGCGCGACGGCGCCGTGGCCCGGGTGCCCAGCGCCGAACTCGTCAAGGGCGATGTGCTGGTGCTGGCCGAGGGCGACGCCGTGGGCGCCGATGCGCGCCTGTCGCAGGCCGCTGCGCTGAAACTGCTGGAGGCGCCCTTGACGGGCGAGAGCGAGGCGGTGTTGAAGGACGCGGCACCGCTGCCCGGGCCAGCGGCACTGGGCGACCGGTTGAACATGGTGTTCAAGGGCACGGCGGTGGCGCAGGGCACCGGGCACGCCATCGTCACCGCCACCGGCATGCAGACCGAGATGGGCGGCATCGCCACGCTGCTGGACACCACGCCGGATGCGCCGACGCCACTGCAGGGGGAGATCGCGCACCTGGGCAAGGTGCTGGGCATCGCGGCGTTGGTCATCGCCGCCGTCGTGGTGGCCACGATCCTGCTGATCTCGGACATCGAAGGCGTGGCCGATGTGATCACGGTGCTGCTGCTGGGCGTGTCGCTGGCCGTGGCCGCCGTGCCCGAGGGCTTGCCGGCGATCCTGTCCGTCGTGCTGGCGATGGGCGTGCGCCGCATGGCGCGCCACCACGCCATCGTCAAGCAGCTGGCCTCGGTCGAGACCCTCGGCTCGGCGTCGGTCATCGCGTCGGACAAGACCGGCACCTTGACGCGCGGCGAGATGACCGTGCAGCGGGTGATGACCGCCTCGGGCCGCAGCGACATCACCGGCGTGGGCTACGCCCCCGAGGGGCGTGCCGAACAGGCCGGCGCCGACCTGCCCGAGGGGCCCCTGCGCGCCGAACTGCAGGCCGTGCTGCAGGGCGGCAGCCTGGCCGGCAATGCCCAGCTGCAGCAGGACGACACCGGCCGCTGGGCCATCCAGGGCGATCCGACCGAAGCTGCGTTCCTGGTGGCCGAACGCAAGCTGGCAAAGGGGCCTGAAGGCGCGTCCGCGGCCGATGCGAGGGACCGCTTCGAGCGCCTCGGCGAGATCCCCTTCACCTCGCAGCGCAAAATGATGTCGGTGCTGGTGGCCGACCATGCCGACGGCGACGCGCACCTGCTCTTCGTCAAAGGCGCACCCGACGTGCTGCTGGCGCACTGCACCCACGCCCGAAGGGGCGAGGCCACGGTGGTGCTGGCCGCCGCCCTGCACGCCCAGGTGCTGGCCGACGTGGCAGCGATGACCG